>Ga0123333_10001042_pt1 | contig 29309 bp, 30 predicted proteins | sample BioC12SIPDNA_3_FD_89957 | JGI IMG/M metagenome (GOLD analysis project Ga0123333, IMG submission 89957) | Anaerobic biogas reactor microbial communites from Washington, USA - Biogas_R2_B C12 SIP DNA | ecosystem: Engineered > Bioreactor > Anaerobic > Unclassified | place: Washington, USA... | reverse complement strand
CACCGTGCAGCCCGTCACGCCCGCTGCCGTTTGTTTGACCTGCGGGATGCCTTCCTGGCGGCCGACCATTTCCAGGACAACCTGTGCCTGGACGGGATGCACCCCAATGAAAAGGGCCAGAACCTCATCGCCTGTGCCATAAAGGACGCGCTGCCCAGGCTGGGCCTGCCCACCCCCTGAGCGTTCGCCACAATGGCAGCAGTTCCGAACACAAAAAAGGAGTTCAGGCTCTTTTAACAGGATATAGTGCCCCATCAGAGAGAAGCATCAGGCTCCAGCACGATAAAATGACCTTCCCGTGCTGCAGTTTCCTGCTGACAATTGATGGGCGCTTTCAGCCCTTCATCCCTCCCCGGGCCACGCCGCCCACGATCTGTTTACGGGCGATAAGGAAGAGGAGGATGATGGGCAGCACCACCACGGTGGAGGCGGCCATGAGGAGCTCAAAGTTGATGCCGCCCTCGGTCATGAAGACATACAGCCCCAGGGGCAGGGTGCGGTTGGCGGTGGAGTTGATGACCAGCATCGGCCACATGAAGGAGTTCCAGGAGGTGATGGCGTTCAGGAGGACGATGGTGGTGAGCGCCGGCCTGGCGATGGGCACCATGACCTTCCAGAGGTAGGTCCAGTTGCCGGCACCGTCCACCCGGGCCGACCAGTATAGCCCGTCCGGGATGGAGAGGAAGAAGTTGCGCAGGATATAGGTGTAAAAGATGCTGCCCAGGAACGGGATAAACAGGGACAGCCGGTTATCGATCAGACGCCAGGCAGCGATGGTCTCATAGTTGGTGATGACCAGCATTTCAAAGGGAATCATCATCAGCGACAGCAGCAGGGTAAAAAGCAGATTCCTCCCGGGGAACTTCAGCCTGGAAAAAGCGAAAGCGGCCAGGATGGTGACCAGTCCGGTTCCCGCTACGCTGGCGGCTGTGATCAAAGCTGAGTTGAGGAAATAGATGCCAAAGGGAGCCTTCTCAAAAACAGTGGCGAAGTTCTCAAACCGGGGGGCGGCAGGCAGCCACCGGGGTGGGAATGTGGCTACCTCCTGGGGCGTTTTGAACGCGGAGGTGAACATCCAGAAAAAGGGGAATAACATCACCACGGCACCCAGTGCCAGGAAGAAGTAGGTGGCCCCCCGCGCCAGAAGGGCGCGCAGGCGGTTGGCGCGGGCGATTTCCGCGCAAAGGCCGGCGCTCTCTTTTGCTGTCATTTCAGTGGCTCCACTTGCGCTGGATCACCTGCTGGAGCATGGTGATCACAAAGATAATCAGGAACAGGATCATTGCCGCCGCAGCGGCGCGCCCCAGCTTCCATTTGATATAGAACTGGTCATAGATGTAGTACACCACAGTATAAAGATTGTAGCTTGGACCGGGCCGGCCGTTGAACAGCGGGAATATCTCATTGAACACCTTGGAGGTGGAGATGGTGTTGATGGTGAGCACCAGGCCGATGGTGGGGGCCAGCATGGGCACCGTGATGCGGAAAAAGATACGCGCGCTCTTCGCCCCGTCCACCCGGGCGGCGATATAGTGGGTTTCGTCGATGTTTTGAAGGCCGGAGAGCATCAGGATGATGGTAAAGGGAAGGATGCTCCAGACCCCATAGATGATCAATGCCCAGAGGCTCCACTCCGGCGCCTGGAGCCAGTTGATTTTCCCCGCGCCAAACCAGGAAAGGATCTGGTTGATGACGCCAAAGTCCCGGCTGAACATGAATTTCCACGCCAATCCCGCTGCCGTTACTGCGGTCACCATGGGCATGAAATAGGCCGTCTGGAAGAGGGCCATGCCCTTCACCTTGCGGTTGAGCAGATTGGCGATGAGGATGGACAGGATGGTTGACAGCGGCACCACCACAGCCACATAGATGGCCGTGTTCTGAAGGGCATTGATAAAGTAGCGGTCCCTGAGGACGTAGGCGTAGTTCTCCATCCCCACCTGGGTGAAGCGGCCGGTGAGCATCTGGTAGCCTTCCTTGAAGCTCATCAGCACCACGTTGATGACCGGATACAGGGTGAACACCGCGATGGCCGCCAGAAAAGGCGTCAGGTACGCCAAAGGCTCCAGCGCCCGGGCCAGCGGGCGGTCCCGGTAGGCGTATTTTCGCTTTCCTGGAGCAGTCATAACAGGCGTTCCCCGGTTTCCCCGTCAAACAGGAAGGTGCCCCGCTCCCTGAAAGCGATGGGGATTTCTGTCCCTGGCCGGGGCAGCATATCCCCGTCCAGATAGCAGCGGAAACTGTGTCCGCCGATGTCAAAGTATCCCAGCACCTCCTTGCCCATGGCATAGATGCTTTCAACGGAAGCGCTAAACAGCGCTCCTTCGTCCGGATCCGGCACATGGGCGCTCTCCGCACGCACCGCCAGGATCAGCGGGCGTCCCTCAGGCGCCCCCGCCCCCCTTGAAAAGGGGAAACGGGCCTGCCCGCCCTCCAGGATGAACGCACCGCCTTTCATGTGCCCGGGCAGGTGGTTGATGGGGGGGGTGCCCAGGAAATCCGCCACGAACTGGTTTCGGGGCTCATGATACAGCCGCTGGGGCTCATCCTCCTGCTGCAAGCGGCCGGCATTCATGAGGACGATGCGATCGGAGATGCTCATGGCTTCTTCCTGATCGTGGGTGACAAAAACGGTGGTTACCCGCGTCTCCTGCTGAATGCGCCTGATCTCCTCCCGCATCTCAAGCCTCAGCCTGGCATCCAGGTTGGACAGCGGCTCATCCAGCAAAAGGAGGTTTGGTTTTTTTACCAGGGCCCTTGCGATGGCCACCCGCTGCTGCTGCCCCCCGGAGAGCTCCCGGGGCTTTCTGTGCAGGAGATTGTCCACGTGTACCAGCGCTGCCATGGCCCGGGCGCTTTCCTCACGCTGGGCCCGGGGCACTTTTTTAATTTCCAGGGGAAAGGAGATATTGCCCAGCACCGTCATGTGCGGGTAAAGGGAGTAGTTCTGGAACACCAGGCCAATGCCCCGGAGTTCCGGCGGAAGCCCGGTCACCGCTTCCCCGTCAAAAAGGATTTCACCGCGGGTTGCCGGCACGATGCCCGCCAGGAGGTTTAGTACCGTGCTCTTCCCGCAGCCGGAAGGCCCCAGGATGGAGGTCAGGTGACCGTCCTCCAGGGTGACCGTGAAGTCCTCCACCGCCACAGTGCTTCCAAAGTGCTTGGTCAGCCCACGCATCTCAACCTTCATCCCGGCCTCCTGCCCCTGTTTTGGTTCTGGTGTGTGTCCAGGTCCGCCCGCTCCCATGCCCTTATAGTACAGAACATACCCCGGCTGTTCAAGAAAAACTGCCGGGGTATATGGCAATGCGCTGGCTAAATCAGCGGCTTTCCCGTCATCTCGGGGGGAATGGGCAGGCCTATGGATTTGAGCATCGTGGGGGCCAGGTCGCTTAATCGGCCGCCTTCCTTGAGGGTTTTTCCGATGAACTCCTCCCCGCAGGCGATTAACGGCACGGGATTTGACGTGTGGGCGGTGTGGGGCTGGCCGGTCTGGTAGTCTGTCATCTGGTCGGCATTGCCGTGATCGGCGGTCACAAAAGCCCGGCCTCCCAGGGATATGATCTGGTCCACCAATTTGCCTACATCCCGGTCCACTTCCCTGACCGCTTCAACAGCCGCCTGTATGATGCCGGTGTGGCCTACCATGTCGCAGTTGGCGAAGTTCAGGATCATCACATCATACTTGCCGGAAGCGATAAGCTCAGAGGCCTTCTCTGTCACCTCAGGCGCCGACATTTCCGGTTTCAGGTCGAAGGTAGCTACCTTGGAGGAAGGGATCAGTACCCTGTCCTCCCCGGCATTGGAGCGTTCCACGCCGCCGTTGAAGAAAAAGGTGACGTGCGCATATTTCTGCGTCTCGGCGATACGCACCTGGGCCAGTCCGTTGTCCGCCAGGTATTCGCCCAGGGTGTTCCGGATATCCGATGGCGGGTTGACAACATCGATGCCGGTGAAGGTCTCGTCATACTGCGTCATGCTCACCACATTCAGGGGCAGAAAGCCCTTTCCCCGGATGAAGCCGGTGAAATCCGCCTGAATGAGGCTTCGGACAATCTGGCGCATACGGTCCGGGCGGAAATTGAAGCAAATCAGGCTGTCCCCGGCCGAGAGTTGACCCACGGGCAGGCCGTCCCTGAGGATGACCACGGGTTTTACGAACTCATCCGTAATACCTCCGTCATAACTGTCCAGCACCGCCTGGACGGGATCATCGGCAAAAACGCCTTCCCCTATCACCATGGCATCATAGCCCAACTTTACCCGGTCCCAGAGGTTGTCCCGGTCCATGCCCCAGTAACGCCCCTGAATGGTGGCGATTTTCCCCAGTTTGAGGGACTGGAGCTTCTCCTGAAGCTGTTTGACATAGCCCGCCCCGCTGGTGGGAGGCACATCCCGGCCGTCCAGGAGGCAATGGACATACACCTGGTTCAGGCCCCGCTCCTTCGCCATGTCAAGCAGTGCGAAGAGATGGCTGATGTGGCTGTGCACGCCGCCGTCAGACAATAGCCCCATGAGGTGAAGCGCCCGCCCGGTATTCCGCGCTGTATCCATCGCCTTGATCAGGGGCGCTTTTCTGAACAGCTCGCCGGACTCGATATCCCGGGTGATTTGCATCAGTTCCTGGTTTACCACACGCCCCGCGCCGATGTTCAGATGGCCCACCTCGGAGTTGCCCATCTGTCCCGGCGGCAGGCCCACATCCGGGCCGCTGGCAGAAAGCTGCGTATGGGGGTAGAGGGCCATGAGCCGGTCCAGGTTGGGGGTTCCGGCGGCCGTGATGGCGTTGCCCTCCGGATTCGGATTGATGCCAAAACCATCCATGATGATCAGGGCGGTCAGTTTTTTGGACATGATGTCTCCTTATTCGGCGTAATTGACGACCTTGGCGAAGTCCTCCGCCTTGAGCGATGCCCCGCCGATAAGGCCGCCATCGATCTCCGGCTGGGCCATCAGGCCCGCGACATTTTTTGGATTCATGCTGCCGCCATACTGGATGCGCACCGCGTTTGCCGCGCGTTTGCCATAGACGCCCGCAACGGCCTCACGGATGACGCCGATGGTGGCATTGGCTTCCTCATCGCTGGCGGTAAGCCCAGTGCCGATGGCCCAAACCGGCTCATAGGCAATGATGACTTTCTTGACCTCATCAGCGGTCATGCCGGTCAGGGCGATGAGGGCCTGGTAACTAACCAGGGCATTGGTATAGCCTGCTTCCCGCTGGGCGCGGGTCTCTCCTACGCAGATGATGGGGATGAGGCCCCCGCGCAGGGCCGCCACGGCACGGCGGTTCACGGTCTCGTCCGTTTCGCCAAAGTAGGCGCGCCTCTCACTGTGGCCAATGATGGCATACTCGGCTCCCGCCTCCTTGAGCATGGCGGCGGAGTGTTCCCCGGTGTAAGCGCCGGAAGCTTCAAAGTGGATATTCTGGGCGCCCAGTTTGATCCTGCTGCCCCGGACGGCTTTTTTGGCCGCGGGCAGGCACACGGCGGGCACGCACAGCACCACAGTGGGCTTCGCTCCTTCCACCAAAGGCTTCAGGGCCTGGATCATCTCTGCGGCCTCACTTGGGGTTTTATTCATCTTCCAGTTTCCGGCAATTACGGGTTTGCGCATGTTAATCTCCTTATTCCAAATCAGTTGTTATTTGTCGTTGAGCGCGGCCACGCCGGGCAGTTCCAGCCCTTCCAGGAACTCCAGGGAGGCACCGCCGCCGGTTGAGATATGGCTGATCTTCCCGGCAAATCCCAGCTGCGCCACCGCCGCCGCGGAGTCGCCTCCGCCCACGATGGTCACAGCATCGCTGTCCGCCATGGCCTGGGCCACAGCCCGCGTTCCACTTGCGAAATTGGAAAGCTCAAACACGCCCATGGGGCCGTTCCATACCACCGTCCTGGCGCTTTTGATGGCGTCAGAAAAGGCCTTCTGCGCCTTGGGGCCAATATCCAGGCCAAGCCAGCCCTCGGGGATCTCCCCGCTTAACACCACCTTGCTGCTGGCATCATTGGAAAAACTGTCCGCAGCCAGGGTATCCTCCGGCAGAAGGAGCTTCACGCCCTTTGCACGGGCCTTTTCCAGCATCTCGCGGGCGTAATCCAGCTTGTCCTCCTCCAGGAGGCTTTTGCCGATCTCCCCACCCTGGGCCTTGACAAAGGTATAGGCCATGCCGCCGCCGATGATGAGGGTGTCCACTTTATCCAGAAGGTTTTTGATAACGCCCAGCTTGTCTGAGACTTTGGCGCCGCCAAGCACCGCCACAAACGGGCGCTCAGGGTTCTCAACAGCCTGGCCCAGGAACTGCAGCTCCTTTTCGATCAGGAAACCGGATACGGCTGGCAGATAATGCGCCACGCCCTCCGTGGAGGCGTGGGCCCGGTGGGCAGTGCCGAAGGCATCGTTGACATACACATCGCCGTAGGAAGCCAGCTTCCTGGCGAAATCCGCGTTGTTCTTCTCCTCCTCAGCATGGTAGCGCAGGTTTTCCAGCAGCACCACGCCGCCATCCTTCAGTTCTGCGACAGCCGCATCGGCATCCGGGCCGATCACATCCTTGGCCATGCGCACCTTCTGGCCCAGCAGATGGGACAGCCTTTGGGCCACGGGTGCCAGGGAGTATTTGGGATTCACTGCACCCTTGGGGCGGCCCATGTGGCTCATGAGGATCACCTTGGCTTCATGCTCAATCAGGTACTGAATCGTGGGCAGAGCGCCCTGGATACGGTTTTCGTCGGTAATCTGGCCGGCATCGTCCATGGGGACGTTAAAGTCCACGCGAACCAGGGCGCGCATGCCCTTCAGCGGGATATCACGGATGGTTTTCTTATGCATAATCTGCCTCCTGAAAATGATCTTTGCCTTTGGTTTCCTTTGCGTACTGTGCTATGGCCCTGGCCGAACCTTCATCAATCACCAGCACATGGGGCGGGTGGCTGCGTACGGCGGCCAGGATTGCCCGGGCTTTGCGGCAGCCCCCGGCTGCCATGATGCGGGTGGCATCGGGTTTATCAGCCATCAGGTCCTTTGACAGGGTGCCGCTGCGGTAAACCACCTGGCCATCCAGGCTGATGAAGTCTCCCAGCACCTCGCCCACCGCCTGGCTGCGCTCCAGCATCCTCAGCTGCGCCGTGTCAAGGCCGCGCTTTTCCGCCGTCTCATCCGCGCGGCCCACCCCGAAGATGATCACATCGGCGTTTCGCATCATGCGCAGTGTATCCGCCACGCCGGGGAGTTTGGCGGCCTTGGAGAGGGTCTCCTGGTCCATGCCCTCAGGCAGGTGCATGAGGCGGCATTGGGCATTCATGTGGCGAGCCATCTCACTGGCCACAGCGTCCGCCTGGGTTTCCGCCAGGGAGCCAAAACCGCCACGTGCCGGCACCACGGTGATCCCCTGGGCAGTCGGGCTCATCGCGTGGGCGACCGCCACCATGGTGGTGCCACCGGACACCGCCAGAATCATCCCGTCCTTTACCAAACCGCCCACAACGCCTGCCACCGCCTGGCCGATGGATCTGAGCACATGGGGCTCATTGTCCGCGTCCCCGGCAACGACAAGCACCTGTGGCAGCTTGAGCTGCTCACGCAGTTGGTCCTCCACCTGATGCAGACCGGAAAACAGCTGGCACATGGCGAGAACCTCCGGCATCAGCGCATGCCCGGCTGGAGTCAGCTGCATACCGCTGGCAGTAAGCGTAATCAGCCCTTCCGCTTTCAGCGCGTCCGCGGCTTTTCGCACCTCCCGCTCCGGGAGCTCCAACGCCTCCGCCAGGGAGCGCCGGCCGATGGGCTCTGCCGCATGGATGCGCTCCATGATCAGCGCCCTGTGAGCAATCTCTTCCGCCTGCTTATCAGCGATGCGCCGGACCGTTGACCATGTAAACTTCTGCACTGACCCTCCTTTGCTGACGGGTCAAAAAATACCCGCATGGCAGATTATACCCGATCAAGGAGGCCAGTACAAGCATTTACAGGTAAAACGCCCGCAATTTTGCCGGTTTTTTTGGTTTTTGCCATTATTTTTCTCCGCAATGAGGCCGCGGCAGCGGCGGATCGCCCGCCTGTCAATCCATTTTCTCGCTGAGCTGCTTGCCGCCCAGGAGATGAAAATGCAGGTGATGAACACTTTGGCAAGCATCCGGCCCGCAGTTGGAGATGAGGCGGTAGCCACTCCCATCGATACCCTCCTGGACGGCAATGGTATGGGCGGCACGCAGAAGATCGGCCAGCAGCCGGTCCTCTGCCCCCGTAAGGCCGTCCAGGCCGCTCAGGTGGGCTTTGGGAACAATCAGCACATGGACAGGCGCCTGAGGGCTGATATCCCTGAAGGCATAGACACAGGCATCCTCATAGACTTTTCCCGAGGGGATAGCACCGGCAATGATCTTGCAGAAAAGGCAGTCGTTCATGATTCCCTCCTTATCTCTGTGATGCCAGGAATGACAAGCCGATGGCGCCCGGGCCGGTATGGCTGGCAATGACCGGGCCCAATAGGTGCACCACCACTTCCCTGGGCCCCAGGGCGCGGATACCGTCGGCGAGGTTTGCGGCGAGTTCCTTGACATCGGCATGGCTGATATAGACAATCTGGTTTGCTATATCCACCGCCTTTTCCTTGGCCAGGCTTAACAAACGGGAAATAGCGCGATGGTAACCGCGCGTTTTCTCCACCATGTGGAGGGTGCCCCTGTCGTTGATGGAAAGCACTGGCTTAAGCTGCAGCATCGTGCCCAAGGCCGCGCTGAGGGTTCCCAGCCTGCCGCTGCGGCGCAGATACTGAAGATCAGCCACGGTAAAATAGTGCACCACCTTCTGTTTTGTGCGTTCAATCAGCAGGGCGGCTTCCTCGATGCGCTTCCCGGCTTCCCGGGCGCGGGAGGCCACCTCCACCAACAGGCCCTGGCCCATGGCGCCTGAAAGTGTGTCCACGCGATAGATGCGGCGGTCCGGATATTTCCCCGAAAGCGCGTCCAGCGCCACGGTCGCCGCCTGGAAGGAGGCGCTGAGTGCTGCGGAGAAGCCCAGATACAAAACATCCCGCCCCTGTTTGAGTTCTTCTTCCGCCAGTTCCTCATAATCCCCCGGAGAGGGAGCGGAGGTGGCCGTCTGCGCCTTGCTCCTGAGCAAGCGGTAGAAGTCCGCGAACTTCAGGCCCCGTTCATCAGGATAGTGGCGGTAGTGCCGCCCATTGATGGTGACGGGCATGGGCGCCACCCGCACATCCGCCCGCACAAAACGCTCCTGGGGCAGGTCGCATCCCGCCTCGGTAAGAATGGCGAACGTTTGATCCATAGGTTTGCCTTCTTTCATATCACCGTTCCCTGGAGCCCCCCGCCCAGAAGGCCGGTTATCTCCACCTGCCTGATCTCTCCGGGCTGGCCGCCTTTGGCCTCCACCTCGATCAGCTGGGGGCTGTGGCCGCGACCGCAGCCTTCGTGCGCCGTTTCAAACAGCACAACCTGGCGTGTGCCAACAAGGGCCTTTCGGTAGCTTTCTGACAAAGCTTCAGACAGCGCGATGGCGTCTTTTGCCCTTCGGGCTTTGGTTTCCCGGGACAGCTGTCCCGGCATTCTGTCAGCCTCTGTGCCTGCGCGCTTTGAGTAGGGGAACACATGCATACGCGCGAACCCAACCTCACGGCAGAAGGACAGCGATTGGCCAAACGCCTCCTCTGTCTCGCCTGGGAAGCCCACCATCAGGTCGGTTGTCAGGGCGCAGCCGGGGAAAGCCTCCTTCAAACGCTCTGCCGCGGCCAGGTATTCCGCTGAGGTATACCGCCTGCGCATCCTTCTTAAGACCTCATCACTCCCGGACTGAAGCGAAAGGTGAAACTGCGGGCACACTTGCGGGATTTCCGCTAGCGCCTTCACAAATTCCGGGGTCGCTGCCACCGGCTCCAGGCTGCCCAGGCGAATGCGGTCTATGCCCGGCATCCTGGAGATTTCCCGGACAGCGTCAAGGAGTGTCACATTCTGAAGGTCCCGCCCATAGCTGGAAAGGTGGATGCCGGTCAACACCATCTCCCGGTACCCTGCCTGTGCCAGACGCCGAACTTCAAGCGCAATGTCTTCCGGCGCCCGTGACCTGATTGTACCCCTGACATAGGGAATGATGCAGTAGGCGCAGAACCGGTCGCAGCCCTCCTGGATTTTGACATTGGCGCGGCTCCGCCCCTCCTGTCGGCTGATCCCCAGCGGCTCATAGGGAATTCTGCTGATGCTCTCCACCGCCACGGTCTGCTGGCCTTTTGCCACCGCGTCTTCAAGCAACGCAACCACGCTTCCCCGGTGCTGGTTGCCCACCACCAGGCGCACACCCAGGCCCTTGAGTTTATCCGCGTCCTTTTGCGCCAGGCATCCCGCTGCCACCAGCTGTGCTTCAGGATTTTGCCTAAGGGCGCGCCTTAGCATCTGGCGGCTCTTCTGCTCTCCTGCAGCAGTGACCACGCAGGTGTTCACCACATAGACATCCGCAGCCTGGTCAAAATCTACCTGTGAAAAGCCCGCCTCCAGAAATTTCTCCAGCATCGCCTGGCTGTCATATTGGTTGACCTTGCAGCCAAGGGTACAGAAGGCGACGGTCTTTGGCACAGCGTTTACATACCCGTCACGGGAAGATGCGCCCATCATCTCAGGCCTCAAAGGCAAGGGCCGCCCACTCGCCTTCAAGCGCCTGGTCCAGAAGCTGCCAGCCGTCTTTTCTCAGGGCGTCTTTGGCATCCCCCGCCCGGTCTTTCACAATGCCGGAAGCCACAAAAACGGCGCCGGGCGCCATCACAGGCTTAAGCGGCCCGGCCAGGGCGATGATGGCGTCCGCCAGGATATTGGCGCTGGCAAAGGCGAAAGGCCCGGATACGCCCCGGGCAAGGTCCCCCTGCCTAACTTCTATTACGTTTGAAAGCCCGTTTTGCGCTATGTTCTCCCCGGCCGCACGGACAGCGCCAGGGTCTATATCCACCGCCAGCACATCCCTGGCGCCCAGCTTTCCCAAGGCAAGGGCTAAGATGCCGGAGCCTGTGCCCAAATCCAGCGCACGGCCGCCCTGATAATGCTTCTCAATCAGCCCAAGGCACAGCCGCGTGGTCTCATGCCAGCCGGTGCCAAAGGCCATGCCCGGGTCCATGTCGATCACCAGGTCCCCGGGCTTGGCTTGATAGGCCTCCCAGGTAGGCCGGATGACGAAGCGCCCCACCTTGATGGGATGAAAATGCTTTTTCCAGCTTTCCGCCCAGATTTCATCTTCAACAGCTCCCTGGCTTATTGCCAGGCTGCCGGCGTCAAAGCCCGCGGGGGGATAAAACGCCGCGATCGCTTCCCGGGCGCGCTTTGCCTGCGCCCTGTCCTGAAACCAGGCTTTCACCACAGGGCGCACGGGCATCTGGTTTTTGACCGAATCATCCATCAGCGCCCAGCCGGCGTCCAGCGCCTCCTGCCCGGGCAAATCCGCCCGGTCAATGATCTGCGTGCCCAGGGCGCCGGCATCTATCATTAGCGCCGATACCGCCTCAGTCCCCAGGCTCGTTGTTTCCACCGCCAGCTCCACCCAGTCCATCCATACCTCCCTGCCTATTGGCTGGGGCCATTATATCCCCGGCCTGGAGGTTTGACAAATGGGATGCGTTTTTCTGCTGGCGTTTATAGCAGAAACTACTCCAGCGCCTCCGGGAATTTCAGCCTGGCCACAAACGGCGCGCGCGGGAATCCCGGCTCATCCATGTGGTTGCCACCCAGGAGTACCGTGCCGTCGGCCTGCAGGGATATGCCGGTCAGTTCATAAAGGCTGCCGGCCAGTCCAGGCGTCTGCCCTTCCGCCGGCGGGTGGCCGTCCGGGCTTAGGAGCATCACCCAGCCCTGTCCCTGATAGGGATCTGCCAGCATATTCAGTCCCTGACTGCCCAGCAGCAGGCCGTTTTTCACCGGCAGAATCCAGTCTGCCGTCATCTCGTCCTGAAGTGTGTATTCCCATATCAATTCCCCGTCCAGGTTCATGCCAAAAACGGTGCCCGCGCGATCCAGCGGGAAACCGTCATCCTCATAGCGCATTGCGGCGTAGGTTCCCGCGATCAGGCCGTCCGGAGCCAGGCAGGCATCTGTAAGATAGGCCTCCCCATCCACAGCGAACTCCCTGCGCCACAGCACCTCGCCACCCTGGTCTATACGAAAGAGCAGGCCAACGCGCGCCTGTGTCCGGGAGTTCACAGCGCTGGCCGTTACCAGCAAGCCATCCCCTGCCGCCTGCCCCTTTTGAAACATCAGCCCCTCATAGCCGTCTTCATCATAGCGTTTTTCCCATCGGATATTCCCCTCATAGTCCAGCCTCAGAATGCTTTGGAGGGCAACTGCGCTCCCCTGCTGCACCGCCGGGTCCGGGGCACTGCCAATGGCAAAAAGGCCCATATCATCGTAGGCCAGCCAGCTGGTGTTTTGCGGAAGGATTACCTCCAGAAACACATTGCCTAACGCGTCAAAAAAGTACAGGGCAGACAGCAACCTGTCCGCCCCCGGGTTTGGGTCATCATAGCGGGCAAGCACCCCGAAACCTCCGCCCGGCAGGACGGCGGCGCAGAGGAAGGTACGCGTGTCATCCTCCCCTGAGATCCACAGCAAACTCCCATCCCCCGCCGTGTAGCCCAGCCAGCCCCCTCCGCGATATTCCGGGCCGCCCACAAGCAAATAGCCATCCTCAGTATCCAGCACCTCCAGCACAGAGCCGGTAAGCCCTTGTTCCTCATAGACCCATACCTGGCTGAAAGTGTCCGAAGCAGTAGCGGAAACCCAGACAGCCAGAACCAACAGCGCCGCTAGAATGCCTGTAAGTTTCATTTTTGACTCCTCTCTTGTTTAAGATCCGGTCTGCTCAAGCACTGCTGGAGCCGGCCACCAGTGTCCCCTCATCATGCATAACAATGCGCTTCTTTCCGTGGTTCTTGGCCAGGTAAAGCGCGGCGTCTGCCGCCTGAAAAAGCTTGTCCGGCTCACTGAGCGTATCGCTCAGCCCTGCGATACCGCAGCTGAAGGAGAGCTCCAGCCCCTGGGCGTCAGGCAGGCAGGCTCCCTGGGCGATGGAAAGCAGGCTTTGGCAGACGATGGCCGACTTATCCACAGAACAGTCCCGAAACAGCAGCATGAATTCATCCCCGCCAATGCGAAACATCTCGCTGTTCTCCGGCATTTCCTGCCGGAGAATCTCCGTCAGGATGAGCAGCACCCGATCCCCCATCGCATGGCCGTAAACATCATTGACCCGCTTGAAGTTGTCAATATCCAGCGCCACGATGGACAAAAGCGCCTTGTTCTGCCGGCTCTCCTGAATAAGGCGCGGCAGCGCCTGGTCATAGGCCCGGCGGTTGTTCAGCCCCGTCAGCGGGTCCAGGTTCAGTTTCTCTTCCAGCGTCAGTTTGTCATGGGTGATGTTTCTGATCACCAGGATGCTGGCCGCGCCGTATTGCGCCAGCACCCGGGCCAGCAGGTACGCCACTGCCAGCAGGCCGGAAGCAGCCAGCGCTTCGATCCAGATCCACTGCTCATACATCCGGGCGTTTGAAGCCTGCATGTTTACAGCACCCAATATCATCAAGGCCTGGCTCAAGGCATAGATCACATTGGTCATCTTGAGGTTGGAAAAAATGGTGGATACCAGGATCGGAATGATGAAGGAAGCCAGCAGCACCGCTGCAATGCGGTGAACGAAAGTTACGGCAGCGCACAGCAGGAGAACCAGCAGCAGCGCGGCATACTCCTTCACGATGATGCTGAACCTTCTGGAATTCACGATATGGTCCGCCGCCAAGCTGGCCGCAAGCATCAGCACGGCGGGCAGGATGATGAATTTGGCCCAATACTCGCCTTGATTCACGCCTGGCTTTCCCAAAGTGAAGAAATACCAAGCCGCGATGAGCACGGCTAGGCTTACGGCGATGGCCACATAGCAGGCCTTTACCAGAAATCGGCACCAGCGTTCTGCGCTGAGGATATCTTTCTCCCTGGCGGCCCCGTGGCCTTCCTTTTTCATCATTTCATCCCTTTTCTGTTAGCGGCATCCTGAATTACATAATACACACACATCACATTGATGTAAAGCGCTTGAACACAGGCGCCAGGGTAACACGCATACTGCCAGGGCTGCTGCCTGGACGCGGAGGGCACCGCCTTCTGCCTCAGCCAGGCGGCAAAAATGCCCAGCAGCCTTTACGCAAAAGGCTTCCGGTTTTGTTCCCGGAAGCCTTTTATGATGGTTCGGCGCTTAGCTGGCCTGCCGCGCTGCGCGCATGAGGTACTCAATCTTGTCCTTTGAGACATCGCCCTCCAGCACTTTCCGATCATCCACAAAGAAGGTGGGCACATACTGGAAGGGGGCCGGCGCTTTGAAGCCGGGCGTCTTATGAACGTCCACCATCAGGATGTCAACATCCTTCAGTTCCGGTTTTTCAGAGCGCAGCTGCTCGATCCATTGCTTTGCATTCCGGCAGGCAGGGCAGCCCTCAAAGTGGTACAGGGTGATTTGCGGCATGGGGAAACCTCTTTCCTTCTTTTTTCGTTTTGGACTCATCCTGGTCATCGCTTCGGCGCAACAAACCCGGGGCAGGGGTCGGGGGCGCTTACTGCGCTTGCCCGCGCAGGGTCTTCAGTGCGCCAGCCCAGGCATTTACCTGATTGAGCATGGTGTCAAGGGACTCCAGGTGCATGGAGTCGGGCCGAAAAACAGAGCCGTTGTCCGTGAAGTCCGTAAACAGGCTCAGCTGAACCGCTTCGCGCACATCCGCCATCTGCAGTTCGCCCACGATATGGCGCAGGTGCTGTACGGCGCGTACGCCCATGGCACTGCCATAGCCCACAAATCCCACTGCCTTGTTGTTCCACTCTGCATACAGATAATCCAGAGCGTTTTTCAGCGCAGCGCTGGTGCTGCGATTGTACTCAGGGGTAACCATGACATAGCCGTCAAACGGCCGGATGACTTCTGCCCAGGCCTTGGTATGCGGTTGGTTATACCGGCCGTAACCAGAGGGCAGGTCTTCATCCAGAAGCGGCAGGTTGGCGTCCTTGATGTCCACCAGGGTATACTCGGCGTCCCCGCGCTTGCGCGCCTCTTCAAGGACCCATTTGGCCACCTGGCCATTCACGCGCCCAGGGCGTGTGCTGCCGGTTAGAATCGCTATCTTCAACATAAAAAAATACTCTCCTGGAATTATATTGTGTGGTTCGTCACACATAATCATCATATCCATTCGGTCCGGATTCTAAACAGCCGGCTTGTCCGGCACCCGCAATTCAAGTACAATGGCCCCGGCTGGCGGCAAGCGACCGTGAGCGGAAAGGAAACCATGAGAAAAACTATCAAAACAATTCTCAGCATCACGGTTGCCGTATGCCTGTCCGCTCCCGTTGCGGGGTGGGCGATAAAAGCCGTAGAAATCACCCCTGAAACCACACTTGCAGGCCTTTCACCAAACGCCCCCGAGGGCACTTTCCTTGTGGCGGGCGCCGCTCCCGTTATCACGGAGGACAGCTATCAGGATGAACACATCAACATCAGGATCACCAAATCGCGCCTGGAAGAACACCGGGCGGATATCGTGGTGGCGGATGTGTGGGTGTCTTCGGTCAAATATTTCCGGCGAGGTTTCGCTCTTGGGAAATGGAACGGCGAGATGCGCTCGGTGAAGACCATCGCGGAGGACTCGGGTGCGATCCTGGCCATGACCGGGGACTATGCCAGCCTGCTTGACGCCGGGCTGGTTGTGGCCAATGGTATCCTCTACCGGGATTCGAACAACCGCGTCCGGGACAACTGCCTGGTTCTGGCTGACGGCGAGATGGTCACCTATAAACGCCGGGAGATGGATGTGGCCACGGTGCTTGACGCCGGGGGCCTCTGGCATTCTTTCCTCTTTGGACCGCAGCTGCTGGAAGATGGCGAGGTCATCCTGAAGTCAGACTCCAAGATCCGCCAGGCCAACCCCCGCTCAGCCATCGGGTTTATTTCCCCCGGGCATTATGTGTTTGTTGTGGCGGACGGGAGAACCTCCAAAAGCCGGGGGCTGACCATAGAGGCGCTGAGCCAGTTGATGAAAGACCTGGGCTGCAGGTATGCCTACAACCTGGACGGGGGCCAGTCGGCCGTCATGTGGTTTAACGGTGAAATCGTCAACAGCCCTTACCGGGGCGGCAGGCGGCTGACGGACATCGTCTACATCGGATTGGAATAGCGGGTACCCCGCCCGGAAACAAAAACCCGCGCACGGCATATATGGCCAGGAACGGGTTTTTTCTGTTATCGCGGGAATTCAGAGGCTGTTGATCAGGTCAAACTGGTGTTGGTTGAACACCGGCTTCACATCCAGGGCCTTGACCAGGTCCATATGGAAGGTGCGGCCGAGCCGGACGCCGATGGCCTGGTTGCCCACGCCGTTTTTGAGCAGTTCCACCGCCATATTCCCCGCCTCAAAGGCGAAAACCGCGTCCTGGGCTGTGGGCTCATGCCCTCTTTGGGTGTAGCCGATGACATTGGCGCGCACCTCCGCGCCGCACATGCGCTTGAGGATGGAGGCGAATCGGTAGGCGTTCATGGGCTCCCCGGGAAACACCTGCTTATAGGGCTTCAGGAACTCATACACGTCAAAGGGCTTCATAACCTTCCAGGCGCCCTCAGCCACCACGATGGTAGCGCGGGTGTTGCCCCGGGCGATGAGGCTGCTGAGGCGAGCGGCCACCTGGTCCACCTCCCAGCCTTCCACCTCCGGCACCACCACCACCTCCGATGCGGTGGACATGGCGGTGGACATGGCGATATCCCCACAGTTGCGGCCCATCACCTCCACCACCGCGGGCCGGTCATGGGAGCGGGAGGTAGCACGGATGGAGCGCACCGCTTCCATGCACACATTCACCGCCGTGTCAAAGCCCAGAGAGGTCTCGGAATATTCCAGGTCGTTGTCTATGGTGCCAGGGATACCCACACAGGGCACGCCCAGCTCCACCAGCTTCTGCGCCCCCTGGTAGGATCCATCCCCGCCGATGACCACCAGGCCGCAAACGCCTATTCCCTTGAGGAAATCCGCCGCCTTCTGCTGGTATTCCAACTCGAAAAACTCAGGGCTCCGGGCCGTGCGCAGGTAGGTTCCCGGCAAGTCAGCGATATCCAGCACGGTGTCCAGCGACAGGATGGTATAGTTGTCTGAGGCCTTGGGAAACTTACCGATCAGGCCGTTAAATCCATGCTTGATGCCCACCAGGCGCATATTGGCCTTGGCAGCCGCCCGCGCTACCTCCATCACAGCGGCGTTCATGCCCGGGCTGTCACCGCCGCTGGTCAGGACTGCGATTTTTTTTTGCATAGGTCCCCCCCTGTTTTTGATGGGACCCATTATACCTTTTTCATGCCGGAATGTGAAACGGCGGTTGCCCGGCTCAATCCACCCGTTCCCGGTAACCAGTGCCATAGTCCACCCGGCTGATAAAGGGGCCCCGGGGCCAGGACAGAAGGTTATGGATGGCGATGTCCACCACATTTTCCCAGGTGGCGTCCAGGTTATACCGGCCGGACACATGGGGGGTGAGGAGGACACGGGGTTCCTCCCAAAGGGGGCTGTCCTGGGGCAGGGGTTCGGTGCCTGCCACATCCAGCACAGCACCCCAAAGCCGTCCGGAGCGAATGGCAGCAAGCAAGGCGCTCTCATCAACGGCGCTGCCCCGCCCCACATTCATGATGACAGCTTCCTCTTTCAAAAGGGAAAAGCGCCTGGCGTCCATCAGGCCAGCCGTCTCCTGTGTGCCCGGAAGCGAAAGGGATACCACGTCCGCCCGGGGCAGCAGCGCATCCAGGTCCTCCAGCGTGTGCATGGCGTCAAAAGGCGGATGGGCCAGTGCCTGCGTCCGGCGAATTCCGATGACTTCCCCGGCGCCCAGAGCCTTCACCAACCCGGCGAATTTCCCGCCGATATCCCCGGCCCCCACCACCAGCACCGTCTGGCTGCGAAGCGATCGCATACGCCCCAGATCCTCCCAGACCTTTTTGCCCTGGTTGTCCCGGTAGCGGGGCAGGAGCTTATAAAGCGACAGAAGGGCAGCCAGGAGATACTCTGAAATGGCCTGTCCGTAAGCCCCGGACGCGCTGCACAGCACCGCCTGGGGCTGCTTTTCCCTCAGTCCAAGGAAGCCTTCCTGCACCCCGGAAAAATGCAGCTGCAGGATCTTCAGCTTATTGAGTATATGCAGCCGGTTGGGATTCACATAGCCCACCACCGCGTCAAAGGGAGCCAGTTCATCATCCGCCATGTTGGTGCTGTCACTGAATGTGATGGCAACCTCACCCAGCGCCTGGCGCATCTTCTCCCGGTGCCAGGGCCTGGTGGGCATGCTGACCAGGATGTTTTCTATTTCCATGCCGGTATTCTCCTTCCCGCCGTCCAAAAAACCGGCGCGTCATGATAGAATATACCCCATGAAACCCAAAGAGGAGGGAGCGCATGCTTGTGCTGGTGATGACCTTGTGCCTTGGCGCTCCCTGGTGCCATTCACTCAAGGAGAAGCGCGCTGTTTTGCGGCCGCTGGTCACTGCCCTGCGCCGGCAGTATGGGGCCTCGGTGGCTGAAAGCGGCCTCCAGGACACGCATCAGCGGATGGAGATTACGCTGGCACTGCTGGTGCACAATACCGCTGAGGGCGACCGTATCCGCCAGCAGGTGCTTTCCGCCGTGAGCCGTTTGACGCAAGCGGATCTGTATGAAGATTTGGCGGAGTATCGCTGAAATGAGCAATACCGCAAAATTCCTCCTAATCCGTTCCTTGCGCGGTAACCCATGCCCTTAAATCCCGCTCCATCTCCTGGCAGACCTCCTTAGCGATCCGCTCATACACCACGTCGCTTTCCTCCAGCCCCACCCGGTCATAGGCGATGGCCGCCGCGCCGTAAAACTCCGGGCCCAGTGAATGGCCGGGCGTGTGGCAGCAGCTCGCGGCGTGGCCGCATGCCCGGGCTGCCGCCTGGGCGGCGGGATCAGCATCCAATTCCCGCGCGGCAGCATGGCATTGGTTCAGGATGATGTCCTTCGCCTGGGGAAGCTTCAGTCTGCCCGCGAACCAATCCCGGCTGGCCTCAATCGCCATGCGGGGGCGGATATCGCCGGGACAGCGGCGCTCAAAAACAGGCAGGATATTTGCCTGGGTATATGTCAGGCACCAGCGGGCAACGGTGCCCTTGTTCTGGGTTTCAACCAGGCGCTTCAGGCTTTTAATCCAAGGGGACTCCGCACTGCCCAGCATCTTTCTAAGCCGTTTCGCCATGGTTCCTCCTGTTGTTCGTTCTTCTCACAGCACTACCGGCACCTTTCCACCAAGGCGCATTGCGTTTTCCCGGACAAGGCAGTCATAGGCCATCACCTCAACCCCTGCGCCGGCCGCGCGGCGCAACGCATGGCCAAACGCGGGGTGCATCGTATCGTGGGGAGAGAAAGCGCATACAGGCCGCATCTGGATGATGAACAGCGCCAGGGCTCCGTGTCCATTAAGGACAGCTTCCTCAAGCGTCTCCAGGTGCCTGACCCCCCTTAGCGTTGGCGCGTCGGGGAAGAGGGCCAGGCCGTCCGTCTCCAGCGTACAGCCCTTCACCTCCACATAGAGGCTGCGTTCCCCATCCTGTACGTGAAAGTCCAGCCGGGAATGCCCAAAGGCCACTTCCCGGCGGATCCTGGCCCCGGGAAAGCGTGCGTAAAGATAGTCCCGGGCCACGGCGTTGGGCGCCTGGGAATCAATGTTCACCAGCATGTCTCCCTTGTAGACAGCCACCAGGTCATAGGCCGTCTTGCGGGTCTCCCGGGCCGCCTTTGCCAGGATGACCCGGGCACCCGGCTTCAGCAGCTCGCGGCAACGCCCGGTGTTCTTCACATGGCAGATAATCTCGCTTTCCCCCACCGTCACATGGGCCACGAATCGGTTGGGCCGGCTGATGAATCGTCCGGAAATTACCTGATCATACATAACTGACACGGGAAGATTGTACCAAAGGAGTATTCCTTTTGAAAGCCGCGTATCGGCATAAAATTTGTGCTATACTTCCTGTGGCTCCCGGCCAGGACTGCCGGGAATTCCTTATATCCACTTGATAAAACACAAACCGCGCAGGAGGATCTCTCCCATGCCCATACCCGTCACGCTGTCCCAAACGCCCAAAAAGAAGCCCGCCCCGGGGCAGGTGCTTCCCTTTGGCCGCCTGTTCACCGACCATATGCTGCTGATGGATTTTGACCGGGCCCAGGGCTGGCATGGCCTGCGCATCGTGCCCTATGGGGACTTCACCCTGCCGCCCAGCGCCATGGTGTTCCACTACGCCCAGGAGGTCTTTGAGGGGATGAAGGCCTATCCCTCCCCTGGCGGCCTCACGCTGTTTCGCCCGATGGATAACCTCAGGCGCATGAATGCCTCCTGCAGGCGGCTTTGCATCCCGGAAATGCCGCTGGATGAGGTATACCAGGGCCTCTTGAGCCTTCTGAAACTGGAACAGGGCTGGGTGCCCACGGATCCGGGCACATCACTTTATATCCGCCCCACCATTATCGCTACCGAGGCGGCGCTGGGGGTAAAAGCGTCTGACAGCTACCTGTTTTTCGTGATTCTCTCGCCTGTGGGTGCGTATTACGCCAGCGGCTTCAATCCCCTCAGAATCGTGGTGGAAGGAACCTACACACGTGCCGCCCCGGGTGGCACTGGCAGCGTCAAGTGCGGCGGCAACTACGGCGGCAGCATCCTGGCCAGCCACCTGGCCCATGAAAAGGGCTTTGACCAGGTGCTGTGGCTGGACGCGGCGGAGCGCAGGCACGTGGAAGAGGTCAGCTCCATGAACATCTTTTTTGTGCTTGATGGCCAGCTCGTCACCCCGGAGCTTGGGGACACCATTCTCCCCGGCATCACCCGGGACGCCATCCTGAAGCTGGCAAAAGTATTGGGCATCCCCGCCGTCCAGCGCCGCGTGCCCCTTCAGGAGGTTGTGGCCGCCCAGGCTTCCGGCGCGCTTCAGGAGGCCTTTGGCGCAGGCACCGCTGCGGTGGTGGCCCCCATAGGCTCCCTCACCGTGGATGGAAGAATGCTTTTGATTGGCCATGGCGGCACCGGCCCCATCACCAAAAGGCTGCATGACACCCTCACCGGCATCCAGCGGGGAAGCCAGCCCGATCCCCTGGGCTGGGTGGTTCAGGTAAGTTAAGCGCCGATTAAATACCCTGTCATGGAAAGGCTCGCAAAGACATAGTCCCGGTTAATTACTTGGGCTTTTTCCCCTTTATCAGCCGCTCCCAGAATATAGGGCAGGGGAACAAAATGCTCGGTGGTGGGAACGCTCTCCTCAGCACCCGGGAGCGCCATATAGTCAGCAATTCCTTGGTAATCCCCTGCCATTATCCGCGCATATACCGCTTCATCAAAGTCCCTGGCCCAGGGAAAGGGTTCCCTCATGCGGGGATTGATCCTTCGAAGGTTGTGCGCCACATTGCCGCTTCCCAGGATCAGGACGCCTTCATCCCTGAGCGGCTGAAGCTTCCGCCCGATGGCCATTTGCTCATCCCCCCTGAGGGACAGGTCGAGGCTCAACTGCACGGCCGGGATATCCGCCCGGGGATACATGTGGGTCAACACGCTCCAGGCACCGTGGTCCAATCCCCAGCGGTCCGTTTCCTCAGCCTCCCCAAACAGCTCTGTCACCCGCCGGGCCAAAAGGGGGCTGCCGGGCGCCGGGTAGCGCGCGTCAAACAAAGCCTTGGGAAAGCCATAGAAATCGTGGATGATCTCCGGCTCCGGTACATTCACAACCAGGCTTTTTGACCCTGCGAAGTGGGCGGAAAGGCAGAGGACGGCCGTTGGCCGGGGCAATTCCCGCCCCAGCGCATTCCAGGCTTCCGTCCATGCATTGTCCTCCAAAGCGTTCATGGGCGAGCCGTGGCCCACAAAGAGGAGAGGCATCCTGCGTTGATTGGCCTGCATGGGCATCCTCCTTATCAACATGGCTCAGTATAGCATTTTCCCCAATCCCCAGGGAAGCGCCGGGGCAGGCAAAAAAACGCCCCGGCAGCCAGCCGGGACGACTCTTTTTGATCTGAAGTACCATTAAAGCAGCGGGATTCCTGCCGCCCCGCACCTCAATCGGGTATCCTTATCCCAGTAGGAGGACTGAACCTCCCCGATATGGGCTTTGCCCATCAGCAGCATGCACATACGGCTCTGCCCGATGCCCCCGCCCATGGTGGGAGGCAGTTCCCCGGCCAGCAAGGCCTGGTGGAAAGGATAAGCCCGTCGGTCGTCGCGGCCTGAGATGCTCAGCTGCCGGTCCAGCGACTCAGGCGACACCCGGATGCCCATGCTGGAGATCTCCATGGCGCAGCCCAGCATTTCATCCCAGAAGAGGATGTCGCCGTTTAGGTCCCAATCGTCATAATCAGGCGCGCGGCCGTCATGGGCCTGTCCGCTTTTCAGCTTTCCGCCGATCTGGAGGATACCGCAGCTGCGGTATTCCCTGACGATCCTATCCTCCCGCTCCCTGGGGCTGAGCGCCGGCCATCGGTCCTCCAGCTCCTGGGTGGTGACGAAACGCACATCATGCTTGAACTTCAACGGCAATTTAGGGTATTTCCATTTAAGCAGATCATAGGTGCAGATGATGGCTGTGACGATGTTCTGCATCGCATCCATGAGCGTTTGAAGGCTCCGCTCCTCGGGGGTTATGACCTTCTCCCAGTCCCACTGGTCCACATAGATGGAGTGGAGATTGTCCAACTCCTCATCCCGCCTGATGGCGTTCATGTCGGTGTACAGCCCTTCTCCAACCGGGAAACCATACTGCTTCAGCGCCTGGCGCTTCCACTTGGCCAGGGAATGCACCACCTGGGCCTGAACGTGGCTTTCCGGGATATCAAAGGACACGGGGCGCTCAACACCGCTCAGGTCATCGTTGAGGCCGCTGCCTTCCAGCACAAACAGGGGCGCTGACACCCTTTTGAGGTTTAGTGCCTTGGACAGAAAATCCGTAAATGTGCCTTTGATGAGCGCAATCGCTTCCTGGGTCTCATAAAGGTTCAAAACGGGCGTGTAGTTCCTGGGAAGGCGCAGCCGGCTCATCTTCTGCCTCCTGACAACGAATTGCCAACAGTCTATAGGCAAAGCCCCGCCGGTTCAAACCGGGTGCTGTTCTTCCTTTGTATAGCATGTCCCTTTGGAACCAGGAAAACGCTTATACGCTGGAGGTCCCTTCCCGATTCATCCGTCAGAAAAGCCGGCGGCATCCCATGATACGGCGACATTATTGCCATTATTGGTCACCCATTTTTGACAAGTTGTGCATTTCTTGATACAATTGTGTTGTTTTTGCCGCATCTCGTGTATCCGGGCGACAAGGAAATTGTAAGTTTAGATGCATACTGAAATCTCACGTGGCAGAACGAGGAGGAATCAGAATGAAAATATTCATTAAAAGACTGATTACCATCACGATGGCGCTCGCCATGTTCCTTGCGGTATCCGCCCAGGCGCAGGAAATCGTGTTTGGTGATGCCGGTTGGGACAGCATGAAATTCCATAATGCCGTTGCCATGTTGATCGCCGAGGAAGCCTATGGCATGTCCACCCGCGAAGTATCCGGTTCAACCGCCATCACCTATAACGCGCTGAAAACCGGCGACATCCACATCTACACCGAGACCTGGACGGACAACATCGCCCCCTACCAGCAGGATGTCGAAGACGGTAAAGTCATCGAGCTGGGCATCAACTACGCCGACAACATTCAGGGGCTGTATGTGCCCCGCTATGTCATCCAGGGTGACGAAAGCCGCGGGATTGAAGCCGCAGCGCCTGATCTGAAGACAGTGGCCGACCTGAAGGATTATGCGGGCATCTTCCAGGATCCGGAAGACCCCGGCAAAGGCCGTATCTATGGCGCCATCTCTTCATGGGCGATCGATGATATCATGCGTAAAAAGGTCGCATACTACGGCCTGGACGAAATGTACAATTACATGGACCCGGGCTCTGACCCCGCCCTGGCGGCGGCCATCGCCGGCGCCTATGAAAAAGGCGAGCCCATTGTCGCGTATTACTGGGAGCCGGCCTGGATCACGGGCAAGTATGACCTGGTGCTGCTGGAAGACGCTCCCTACGAGCCCGAAGGCTACCTGAAGGGCGAGACCGCATGCCCTTCCATCCCCCTGACCGTTGCCGTGAACCCTGATTTTTACGAAGCAAACCCTGAATACAGCGAGTTCCTGAGCAACTATTACTCCTCAAGCGCCCTCACCAGTGAAGCGCTGGCTTTCCTCAGCGAGAATGACGCGAGCTATGAGGAAGCCGCCCGTTGGTTCCTGAAAGAACATGGCGACATGATTGACGACTGGCTGCCGGAAGACAAGGCCGCCCTGGTGCGCGCCGCGCTTGACTAAGCAAGGCGGATTAGGCGGATTGCTCAGGCAATCGCCGGAGGCAATGGCTGCGGGGTACACTAATGCCCCGCAGCCAATGTACGCCAGCGCATAATCATTGATTGGAGGTATTTATTCATTGGAGAACTGGATGACCGAATTCCCAGAAGCGTTTTCAGTGAACATCAGAGAGCCCATTGACAACGCCATCGACTACATGGTGGGCAACTGGGGCGGTTTTTTCGACGCAATATCCAAGGGCTTGCGCGCCATCCTGGTGCAGGTCCGGTGGGTCGTCGACCTGGTCCCCTGGTGGCTGCTGCTTCTGATCGTATTTCTGATTACGCTGAAACTGACCCGCAAACCCTTCCGCGCGGCGCTCTATACCGCCATGCTCCTGTTTGTTGGCATGATTGGCCTCTGGAGCATGATGTACGCCACATTGACCATTATCATCACTTCGGTGATTTTTGCCCTGCTGCTCGGGTTCCCGCTGGGCGTGCTGGTCTCCTTCAGCGACCGGGCAAGCCGGCTGGTCCGCCCGTTGCTTGACACCATGCAGACTATGCCCAGCTTTGTATACCTGATTCCGGCAGTGATGCTCCTGGGGCTGGGCAATGTGCCGGCGGTTGTCGCCACGGTGATTTACGCCATGCCCCCCATTGTACGCATGACCAGCCACGGCATCCGCCATGTGGACAAGGAGGTGGTGGAAGCCGCCCAGTCCTTTGGTTCAACACGATCCCAACTGCTTTTTAAGGTGCTGATTCCCCAGGCCATGCCGACCATTATGACCGGCGTCAACCAGACGATCATGATGGCCATCTCCATGGTGGTCACCTGTTCCATGATTGGAGCTACCGGGCTTGGTTCCGAGGTGCTTATGGGCATCAACCGCCTGGAGAGCGGCCGCGGCTTCGCGGCAGGCATCGCGCTGGTGATTGTAGCCATTGTGATTGACCGCCTCACCCAGGGGGCCATGAAGGGAGAGGATACGCATGCGGAAGCCTGAAATTTTAACGCCCCAATCCCAGGAGAAGGATATCATCCTGCGGGTGGACGGCCTGACAAAGATGTTTGGCGCGAAAAAACCCCAGGCCCGGGAAATGCTGCGAAACGGCCGCAGCAAAGAAGAGATCCTGAAGAAGACCGGGGTGACTATAGCCGTGGATGACGTCTCCTTTGAAGTGGAACGCGGCAAGATCTTCTCGCTGATCGGCTTGTCGGGCTCCGGCAAATCCACCGTGGTCCGCTGCCTGAACCTCTTGCTCAAGCCAACCGCCGGGCATATCTACTACGAGGGAGAGGACATCGCCGCCTATTCCCCCAGGCAGCTCCTGAAATACAGAAGGGAGCATATCTCCATGGTATTCCAGAGCTTTGGCCTCCTCTCCCACCGCAACGTCCTCGAAAATGTGGCATACGGCCTGGAGGCGCGCGGTATTGATAAAAAGACGCGCACGGAAAAAGCCATGGAGATGATCACCATGGTCAACCTGGAAGGCTGGGAACACAAGAGCACCAGGGACCTGAGTGGCGGCATGCGCCAGCGGGTTGGCCTGGCCCGCGCGCTGGCGAACAACCCGGATATCCTGTTGATGGATGAGCCCTTCTCGGCGCTGGACCCGCTGGTCAGGCGTGATATGCAGTTTGAAATGCTCTCCATCCAGGAGAAACTGAACAAGACCATCGTTTTCATTACCCACGACATCGACGAGGCATTTAAACTGGGCAATACGATCTCCATCATGCAGGACGGCAGGATCATCCAGACGGATACCCCGGAAAAAATGGCGCAGAGCCCCGCCAACGATTATGTACGGGACTTCATCAACAGCGCGGATAAATCGCAGATCTATAATGTCAGGAACTTCATGCAGCGGCCCTCCTGCCTCGTCCGCCAGAAGGAAGGCGCCCAGGTTGCCCTGAAGCAGATGCGCGCCAACGATGTGTCAAGCGCCTATGTGGTCAATGACCGGATGAAATTTATGGGTGTCATCACGCTGGACGCCGCCTTCCGCGTGCGGGCGGGCGAAATCACCTTTGAGGAAGCGCTGATAAACGATATGCCCAGCACCACCGCGGACACGCAGATATCTGACCTGATCCCCATTGCCTCCCATGCGAAGTTCCCCATTGCGGTGCTGGACGACAAGGGCAGGCTCCAGGGCATCATCAGCAAAGCGGCCATTTTAACCTCGCTGACATAATCCCATTGTCCAAACTGACGCGGCGCCCGGACTCAACCGGGCGCCGTTTTTTGCGGCAATGTCACGGACCCGCCTCCCATGCATCATCCGAAAATTTCCGGGAGAAATCTTTCATGCATATTCACATTGCTGATGATGTGTTATTATTCCCAAATGATTGGATATGCATGTCTGGCGCTTGGTGTGCCCGGTAGTGATCTGAAAACGACAATCCTGAAGCACGCGACACAGGAGCGGCTGTATGCGCTCATCGGCCTGAACCTGGCCGCACTGGAAGTTCTGCTGGACTACAACATTAAGAATGGTATCAGGCTCTTTCGCATATCCTCCGACCTCATCCCCTTTGGCTCCTCTGCGGCAAAGAGCCTGCCCTGGCGCACCCATTTCGCTGAGGCGCTTGGGCAAATCGGCGGCAAGATCCGTTCCTCCGGCATGCGCGTTTCCATGCACCCCGGCCAGTACACCGTCCTCAACGCGCTTGATCCTGAGGTCGCAAAGTCCGCAGTGCTTGACCTGGATTACCACTGCCAGGTGCTGGACGCCATGGGACTGAGCCCTGATCATAAGCTCATCCTGCACCTGGGCGGGGCTTACGGCGACAGCGATGCGGCCAAAGCGCGCTTTGTCTCCCGCTGGCGGGACCTGAACCCGGCAGTCCAAAACCGCCTGGTCATTGAGAACGATGACCGGATCTTCACCATCCGTGACGTGCTGGATGTTTCCCTGCGCGCGGGCATCCCTGTGGTTTTTGATAACCTTCACAACGCCGTCAACCCGGCCAATCCCTGTCAGGCAGACCTGGACTGGATCCGCGAGGCCGCGGGTACCTGGAAGGGTTATGACGGCAGGCAGAAGATCCACTACTCACAGCAGGATCCCGGCAAGCGCCCGGGCGCCCACTCCCCCACCATCCGGGTCGGGCCGTTTCTCCAATACCAGGAGGCGCTCGGGGATGTGGATATCATGCTGGAGGTCAAGGACAAAAACCTGTCAGCCATCAAATGCATCAACTGCACATCAAATCGAGGCATCGCCGCGCTGGAGGTCGAATGGAGCCGCTACAAGTACGCCATATTGGAGAGGGACGCCAACGCCTACCAAGCCATACGGCGGCTGTTGAAGGATAAGGAGGCATATCCGGCACTTGAAATGTATCAGCTGGTTGAGCAAGCCCTGGATAAAGAACCAACGGCCGGAAGCGCGGCCAACGCGGCACAGCATGTCTGGGGATACTTCAAGGACCGGGCCGACAAGGCGGAGAAACGGCGTTGGGAAGCTGCCATGCGCCGGTACCAGGAGGGATCCGGCAGGCTGAGTGCCGTAAAAGGGGTCCTGCAGAGGCTGTCCATGAAGTACGGAGAAAACTATCTGAACAGCGGCTACTATTTTGCCTTGTGAGGGAGCTCACCGCGGATTATGATGGGATGGAAACCGGCGCGGGGTTTTAAGCGATGTTGCCTGCCGGCCTCCTGGCCAAAGCCGGCCCGAAAAGTGCCGCCGGCCATGGCGATAGGCCAGGCGTGTTCTGCAGGGCCTTCCGGCGGGGGGATATGGCTTTTGGCATTGGCACCCCCGTGCGCCGCGGCCTTGAAGAAAAGGGGTTCAAGTTTCCAACGCTCATCACACCCGGCCCAATCCACCTTCAGCATATGGGGGGTCTTCTACGGCCTGCTCATCCTGGCTGTCATTCTGCTGATTGCAAAGAAAAATGATGCCTACTGCCAGCGGATTCAGGATGAGGCCGGGCCCCTGTTCTGGGCTGCCTGTGTGCTTAATATCGCCTGGATCGTGACGTTTTCCTTTTTACTGATCGAGCTGTCTGTCCTCTTCATCCTGGTGCTCACGGTCACCCTGGCGCTTCTCTGCCGCCGGCTATTGGCGCTTGCCTTTGGCCTCTACACGGTTGGCTTTTTATCGCCTCGGTGGTGAATATTGCCGCCATGCTTGTAAAGCTCGGATGGAATGGCTTAGGCCTGTCCCAGGAAGCCTGGGCCATCATGATCCTCCTGGTCGCCGCGGGGCTTGTGGTCCTGGTCATGCTGAGCCTGCGCAACGCCGCTTTCCCGCTGCCTGTCGCCTGGGCTTATCTGGGCATTTATCTGTTTCGCTCCCCCGAAGGCTTTGGCGGCCAGTATGGCGCGATGCAAATCGTCACCCTGGCGGGCATGGCCGTGCTGATTGGCGCCGCGGCGATCCAGTTCTATCGCAACCATTATGTGATCCTGCCCGTCTCCAACAGGGGCGCGCTGGCCGGCAAATAGGGCCGCAAAGGGCCAAAAGGCTTTCCCTGTCCCCAAGGGGAACTGGAATGGCCATATATGGCCCGTTGTTTCCGCGCGGCAAAGGCGCCCGGGCCGGAAAACCGAGGACAGGGCTTTAAAATCAACCCACAGCACTTAACAAGCAAGAGCACATGCGGCCATGGGGCCTTCATTCCCTCCGGCGCTCCAGCCTGTGTGCCGCCCGGCAAGGTGGCGGCGGACCAGGTGACCCGTGCCCCAAAGAAGTGAGATGCATGCTTGCCCTCTGATTACAACATCCCCCGGCCTGGCGCTCACGCCCCTGCACTTGGCCCGATTTCCCCGTTTGTAGGCGGCCTCGCATTCCTGCGGTGGGGATGCAGCGAACATCCCAGCGCGCAATGAAGCGGCAAATCTACCGCTGATCCGCCAGGATCCTAAGCGCCAGACCGCGATGCCATACCAGGT
>Ga0123333_10001038_pt1 | contig 29375 bp, 24 predicted proteins | sample BioC12SIPDNA_3_FD_89957 | JGI IMG/M metagenome (GOLD analysis project Ga0123333, IMG submission 89957) | Anaerobic biogas reactor microbial communites from Washington, USA - Biogas_R2_B C12 SIP DNA | ecosystem: Engineered > Bioreactor > Anaerobic > Unclassified | place: Washington, USA... | reverse complement strand
GGGTTGCTGCTTACCACGACGAGCACAGCCATCTCGCTGGCGCCGCCCCTGTTGATGAAGACCCTGGTCGACCAGGTGATCGGCAATCAGCGTCAGGAGCTGTTTGGGCTGGTGCTGGCCCTGTTCATTCTGACCCCGCTGATCGCCACCGGGGTCGGGTTCCTGAACAACTACGTGATCAGCCTGATCGGTGACAAGCTGGTGCTGGACCTGCGGCGGCGGCTCTATGAGCACCTGCAGTTCCTGCCGATGCGGTTCTACGACAAGAGTTCGACGGGCGGGGTCATGGAACGGCTGATGGGCGACGTTTCACAGGTCAACCAGATGGTTTCGGGCCAGACGATCACGCTGGTGACGGACCTGGTGGCGTGCAGCATCGCGATGGCGGTCATGATGACGCTGAACTGGCGGCTGACGTGCCTGCTGATTCTGCTGATTCCGCTGTACATCATCAACTATCGTTTCTTTGTCACCCGCATTCGTAAGTGGCACAAGGCGGTGCGCGAGAAGATGGAGGACATCACCTCGTCGCTGCAGGAGCGATTGGCGGGCGCGGCGGCGGTCAAAGCGTTCGGGCAGGAGCGGACCGAGACGCGGCACTTCCTCTCGGACGCCAACGAGGCCCGCAATCTGGGAGTTCGGGCCCACATGTATTCGGTCGTGTTCGGAACCTCGTCGAGCCTGATCTACTGGACGGGCCAGACGGGAATCTACCTGCTCGGGTGCTACCTGGTGATCGTCTCGGACATGTCGCTGGGGGCGGTGATCGCCTTTACCGGGTACTGCGTGTACCTGCTTCAGCCGGCGCTGCGGTTCAGCACGATGAGTGATCAGGTCGAGCGGGCGATGGTCTCGGTCCGACGGGTGTTCGAGTTGCTGGGCGAGGATCGCGAGCCGGCCGACCCGCCGGAGGCGGTGTTCCGCCATCGCCTGGCCGGGCAGGTCAGCTTCGAGGATCTGTGCTTCCACTACGAGCCGGACAACCCGGTGCTGCGGGGCATCGATCTGCAGGTGGAGGCTGGCAAGACGGTGGCCCTGGTCGGGCACACCGGGTGCGGCAAGACGACGATCATTTCGCTGCTGATGCGGTTCTATCGGGCGAGCGGCGGGCGGATCCTGATCGACGGGATCGACATCAACCGCTATTCGCAGGCCACCATCCGGCGGAACATCGCGGTGGTGCCGCAGGATCCGATCCTGTTCGAGGGGACGGTGCGGGACAACATCGCCTACGGGCGTCGCGACGCCACGATCGATCAGGTGATCGCGGCGGCCAAGGCGGCGGAGATCCACAAGGCGGTCACGGCCCTTCCGCAGGGTTATGACACCCTGTTGGGCGAGGAGGGCTCGAAGCTTTCGGTTGGTCAGAAGCAGCGGCTGATCATCGCCCGCGCGATTCTGACCGATCCGGCGCTGTTGATTCTCGATGAGGCGACCAGCGCCCTGGACACCGAATCCGAACGTCTGCTGCAACGTGCCCTGGTGAAGATCATGCGCAACCGGACGTCGTTCGTGATCGCACACCGGCTGAGCACGATTGTCGGCGCGGACATAATCGTTGTTCTGGACAAGGGGAGAATCGTCGAGGCGGGCAGCCACCACGAACTGCTCGCCCGCGAGGGAGGACACTACCGGCATCTGTACTTTACGCAGTTTGCCAAAGTGGCCTGAGACGGAGCAACCGGGCGGGACCCGCCACAAACCGAGGGAGTTTTTCCAATGCGTTCTCTGCTGGAAATCTATCGACGTTATTTCCGATTCCACATATTCGGCCTGCTGCTGATCGGCGTGTGCTACCTGGGCTTCGCGGCTGAGGGGTCGATCATGGCCGCGATGAGCCGGTACCTGGTGGACGAGGTGCTCCAGGTGGAACTGGTGGCCGAGCCGATTCTGCACGGCCAGCCCAAAGGGTTCGTGACGATCGAGGAGCCGATTTCGCAGTGGCCGGGCGAACAGGCGGTCGATCACCGGCCGATCACCGACGGGATGCTGCCGGGCGAGAACGCAGCCGACCCGGTGCTGGTCGGCGAGCTGGCGGCGGACGGGGCGTTGCAGGATCGGATCGACGGGCGGACGGGCCGTCCGAACGCCGAGAAGCTCCGCCTGCTGGCCCTGATCGCGGCATTGCTGGTCGGCACGCACCTGGCAACGGTGGCGGCGTCGGCGTGGTCGAGCGTGAAGATCGCCAAGATCACCGAGCAGGTGGTGTTCTCGATGCGGCGGCACATCCACGAGAAGCTGCTGCGCCTTCAGATGAGCTTTCACGATCAGCACCAGACCGGGCGGCTGCTGAGTCGGGCGATCGACGACGTACAGGTGATCGAGGGACAGTTCACGGGCGTGATGACGCAGCTCGTGCGGTTTTCGGGCCTGATCGTGATCAACGTGTCGCTGATGTTCTACATCAGCCCGAAGCTGACGTGGCTGGCGCTGCTGGCGATGCCGTTCTACGGCTGGGCGTACTACAAGTTCGCCGGACAGATCCGGGAGATGAGCATCACGCAGCGGAGGAACCACTCGTCGCTGTACGGGCTGGTGCGTGACCGGCTGGCGAATCCGCGGGTGGTCAAGGGGTTCGGTCAGGAGAAGCGCGAGCTGCGGGAGTTTTTCGTGCGGGCGACTGACCTGTTCCGCCGGAATCGCCGGATCGTGCTGAAGAACAACCTGCTGTCGATGGTCTGTACGATGATCTCGGCGTCGGTCACCGGGGTGACGCTGGGGTACGGGGTGATCCTGCTGCGGCGCGGCGAGCTGACGCTGGGCTACCTGTTATTCTTCCACACGGTCTGCCACGGGCTGTTCTGGCCGGTCGCGGCGTTGACGCAGTTGACCGCGACGGTGCAGTGGCTGCGGGTCTCGTGCGAGCGGGTGCTGGAGGTGCTCAATGAGCCCATGACGATCGTGGACCATCCGAAGGCCCGGCCGCTGGAGCGGCTGAGCCAGGGGGTCCGCTTCGAGAACATCACATTCAGCTTCGACGGGTCCGAGCGGGCGGCGGTCAGCGGGATCGACCTGGAGGTGGTCAAGGGCTCGCAGGTGTGCCTCATGGGACGGTCCGGGGCGGGCAAGAGCACGCTGGGCATGCTGCTGCTGCGGCTGTACGATCCGGGCGAGGGCCGGATCAGCATCGACGGTCAGGACCTCCGCAAGGTTCGAACGTCGTCGCTGCGTCGGCGGATTTCGTACGTGCCGCAGGAGCCGGTCCTCTTCTCCGGGACGCTGGCGAGCAACATCCTCTACGGCAACAGCCGGGCGACGCACGAGGAGATGATCGCGGCGGCCAAGGCGGCGGAGATCCACGAGTTCATCGAGTCGCTGCCGGACGGGTACGGGACGGTAATCGGCGAGAACGGCCTGCGCCTCAGCGGCGGTCAGAAGCAGCGGATCAGCCTAGCCCGAGCCCTGGTAACCGACCCGGACGTGCTGATCCTGGACGACTGCACCAGCGCCCTGGACGCCGAAACGGAGGCCAAGATCCAGAAGACGATCAAGACCGCTTTGGCGGGCAAGACGGTGCTGATCATTTCGCACCGGGCGTCGGTGGCCTCCAAGTCCGACAAGATCGTGGTGCTCGACAACGGGCGGATCGTCGAGACGGGCACGCACGATGAGCTGGTCGAGGCCCAGGGGACCTACTGGAACCTGGTTCGCGACCAGATCGAGGAGCAGTCGGCGGTGGCTATCGCCCACAAGCAGGTGGCGGCCTCAGCGGCGTAACCCCCCTGCCACCGGCGGTCATCCAGCCGGCAGGAGTTCGAGGATGCGGCGGAGGGCCTGGTGCGGATGCAGGCCCTTGCGGGAGTCGAGGCAGTAGCGAGCCCAGAAGTGGGAGAGGACGAAGCCGTTGCGGTGCGTCTCGAGCCAGGCTTCCCAGCGGTCCCAGTGCTCCAGGGCGGCCAGGGCAATTCGGCGAACGGCGGCGGGATCGCCGAGTCTCTGAACCGCTTCCGGCGTCACGTCACCGTGGGTCATGGGCCATCCCTTTTCAGCCAGGGCGTGAGAGGCACCGGCGGCTTGGACGGCCAGTTCGGTCGTTCGCAGGCCCTGTTCGACGAAATCGATCCGTCGGCGCTGGGCGGATAGCGGGTCGACTTGCGAGCGGGCGCGGTCGAGGGTCTGGCGGCAGGTGGTCAGGAAGTCGGCTGGGTAGAGGCGGCGGACCTGGTCGAACGGGGTGAGGCGCTTGGATTGGTCGGTCTTTTCGCCCATCGAGTCGCCGGTGCCGGCCATACCCTTGGTCTCTTTCCAGCGGGTTCGCCAGAGGTTGAAGTAGTCGGTCATAGCCGCGGCGGCGGCGCCGAAGGCGCTGGCGCAGAACCGGTCCAGCTCGGCGTCCACGTCGGACGCGGTATTCCACAGGACGCGTGAGAGGAACCAGAGGTTAAAGGCGTTGGTGGCAAAGCCGGTGCTCGCCTGGGTCGAGTAGTGGGCGGCGCCTCGGCGGTGAAATTCGCGGACGGAGCCGGCGATCAGGTCGGGAAAGCTGCGGACCACGCCGGGCCAGGCACCCTGATCGTAGTACTCGTAGATGCCCAGTTCGTCAGCGTTCTTGGCCAGTGTGGCGACGTTGTCGAAATCGGCCTGGCGAAAGCCGTCGTCCCAATGCTGATGACACTGGACACAGAACCAGGCGATCACGTTCGGGGCGAGTTTGACCTTTCTGGGCGGGTCGCGATAGACGCTGTAGACCAGCAGCAGGAGCAGCTTGTCCGGGTGCGACTCAGCGATACGGGCGGCGACGTGGTTGGCGAAGGTGAAGATGCGGTCGGTGATCGGGCCGGTGATTCGCATGGCGGGCCCGGTCTTGTCGGCGTCATCCTTGAAGGCCGCCTCCAGTGCGCCGCCGGCGGTCCGGACCGCCTGAGGCGGCGGATTGCCGCAGGCGACGTCGAGGGCGATGCAGCGGTCGCATTCGCAGAAGCCGGTGCCGTCGTTGGGCGAGATGCTCATTACATCGTAGTCCGGGTGCGCGTTGAAGAACGCCCGGACCTTCTCGACGAACAGGTCGAGAAGCTGCGGATTGGTGGTGCAGAGCTGGCCGCCGTGCTTGCCGGTGAAGTTGGCCAGGCCGGCCTCGCGCGAGCCGTTGATTTCAGCGAAAAACTCGGGATGGGTTCGGCCGTAGACCAGCGGGCTGACCAGTTCGCCCCACGTGTGGCCCATGTAGACCTTGAGGCCCCCCAGGCGGTTTCGTTGCTGCCAGCGGTGGAAGTCGGCCATGGCGGCGGCATCCGGGTGCAGGTGGAACTCCTTGATCGTCCACTTGCTCTCGTGGGCGGGATCGATGTCCGCGAAGAGCAGGTGCCGCCAGAGGTAATCCGGACCGTCGGACCATTCACCGACCGGGATGGCGAGCGAATCGAGCGACTTGCAGGCCTCGCCGTCCGGGCCGGGCCAGAGCCAGACGAAGCCGCAGTACTGTTCGAGAAGGCCGTAGACGGCGTTGAGAAAGCCCGCGGGCGTTTCGGCGCTGATGTCCAGGGAATCGGAAGTGACGCGAACGCGGAAGGTATCCTTGGTCAGGCAGTTCATTGAACGTGGCAGAAGGTTGAAGCGGATCCGGACCGGCGTCTGTCGCCGCGGTTCAAGCGGGTCTTCGAAGACGTCCGAGCCGTCGATGAACAGCCGGGCGCCGGTGGCCAGGGCCACGCCGTGAACCAGTTCCATCGCCGCCTCCTGGGCGGCCCGGCGGCTGGGCTCCTGAAGGACGATCCGGGCGTTGGGCCGGCGGTCGCGGACGAGCAGGCATTCGGGCATGGTCTGATATCATCCTTTCTTTTGTATCGTGGTCCTGAGGGATGAACCTAGCCGATGATGAGAGTCCGGCCGGAAGCGATGGTGACCGGCTTGGACAGGCGAAGCATGCCCTTTTCAGAAATCGTCGATACCTTGCCGACTTTGACCCTCTTGCCGTCGGAAAACAGACTATCGGAGAAGGAGTTCAGCGTCAGCGACCCCTCTTCGACGGTCAGGAGCACCCGACCGCCCTTCCGCTGATATACGCCCCACGCCCCGTCGATACACCAGAAGCAGGAGAAGTTCTTCTGGTTGATCACGGGAGCAAAGCCGATGTGCTTGTTGACCATGTCGAAGCTGAAGCCCGACAGCGCGGGCAGCAGCGCGTAGCTGGCCATCGAGCGGGAGTAGTTGCTGCCGCACTCGAACTCGTTCCACGGGTTGCGGTTCTCGCCGTCGTAGCGGAGGCGGACGGCGCGGATGACCTGCAGGCCCTCGTCGACCAGGCCTTCCTGGATCATGTGAATGCCGGCTTGGTATTCGAAGCCGTTCATGGCCTCCTCGGCGTACGGGATGGGCACCGCGGGCTTGCCGCCGCGCGGCCAGTCGCAGATCACCAGGGCCGGCTCGTCATTGAGGGCATAGAGGCGGCAGGGGTTGAACTCGTCGCGCATGGACTTCTTGAAATTGTGCCGGTAGATGGCCCGCAGGGCCTTTTTGACCTGGCGCGGATTGAAGATTTCGCCGAGACCGACCAGGTTGGCGTGCCACTGGGCGAGTACCTGATCGCACTGGCAGCCGTCGGCAACCTGGTACTTGAGCTGGCGGTGCTCGGCGTCCCAGTAGTAGTTCTGCACGGATTGCGGGCTTCGTCGCTGCTCGGCCGACTCGAACTTCGTAAACGGCTTGAGGATGGATCGATCGGCCAGATCGACCTTCTGGTGGTAGAATTCGCCGTTGAAGAGATTCTTATCGACCCACGTTTTGCCCTGGGCGAAGAGTTCGCGGTATTCCTTTGCCTTGCCTGGCTCGCCGAGATGCTCAGCCATCTCGGCGGCGGCTTTGAGGGCGGCCAGGTAGAAACCGGTGAGCCACGAGTTGGGGCCGAAGAGCTCGACGTCGAGGGTGTGGTGCTGGCGGCCTTCGAGCACGCCGTCGCGGTCGGCGTCCCAGAGGTGCTCGTTGGTCGTGGCCCAGGCGAATTCGAGGGATTTGCGGATCGAGGGCCACCACTTCCGCAGCCATGCGTCGTCGCCGGACATCTTCCACTCGCGGTAGCACTTGATGATGGTGCCGAACTGGCCGTCGGCGCAGGCGAAGTCCTGGCGGGCCCGGCCCAGGGGCAGGCGAAGGCGGAAACCGAGCTTGCCGTCGTCGCGCATGCTGTGGGTGTACTCCAGTTCTCGCATCGAACGTTCGAGGTTGGGAAATAGGAACGGAAGGGCGTAGGCGTAGTTCCAGACGTGTTGACAGGAGCCTTCGCAACAGCCGCAGGTCGGGCAACAGCCCTCAAAGCCGTAGAGTGATCCGTCCTCGAGGCGAAGGACGGTCGGGCTTTTGAGGATGGAGATGTTGGCGGAAACCGCGTCGAGCACGTAGTCCGGCAGCGTCGAGCCGAAGAGGGCGTTCTTGAAGCTTTGGGTCCGGCTGTGCAGGCGGTCCCAGTGCTTAAGCACATAGCCGGCGGCGTCGGTGGAGTCTTTGAAGAGCGAGGCGTAGTAATTCTTCCACCGGTTGGTCGGGCATTTCTTTTCGTCGCAGGTTGGCGGCTGCCAATAGTTGCTGACGTTGGGGAAGTGCCAGGCAATCACGAAACGGACCTGTTTGGTCTGGCGCGGGCCGACCTCGATCCGGGCGGCCAGCGTGGTGTGACCGGCTTTGGCCTCGTTGCCGCCTTCGACCGGTTTGGCGCAGCGTCGGGCAGGCAGCGGACCGATGCGGGCGAAGTCGCGCCAGTAGACTTCAAGGTTGTCGAACCAGTGGCCGACAAACCAGGTTTCCTGATGGCTGGTCTGCGAGGCGTCGGTGGCGATGGTCATGTCGCCGAATTCCAGGTCGTCGGGTTTCCACTTGGGCGACGAGAGGCGGATCAGTTTGGCGCCAGCCTTCTTGGCGAAGCGGTTGACGGCCTGCTCCGCGTGAGGGTTCAACAGCGTGCCGGCGATCGTGTAGCGAATCTTCCTGGCCGTCGGGTTTTCGATCTCGACGACGAAGCAGGCGGCGGGAATGCTGGAATCGCGGTCGTTGAGGGGAATAAAGGGATTGAACGCATGGAGGCGGACGCGGCCGGGAAACTGGCGGTCATTGAACTCGACGGTGGCGAAGGGAAACTCGCCGACAAACTCGGTGGAGCGGAAGTGCGGCAGGCCCTGGAGGCTGGTGCGCCGGATGCCGAAGCCGAAGCTCTGCCAACTGGTGCCGCCGGAGGTCGCCGAGCCGGTGTAGGGCGGATGGGCGTCGCCGACCAGGGCGCGGGCGTCGAGCAGTTTTCCGCCGGCCTCAGCCTTAACCGCAAAGTGCGAAAAGCCGAGATGGCTGCCCTTGTTGGGCTTGTTGAAGATCTCCCAATCGACGAGGGCCCCGTTGCCGGCCAGCCCAATCGACCCGCTGCCGATCCCGCCGAGGGGAAATGAGATTTCCCGGGTCTTTTCACCGCGATACCGCATGGGTTGCCTCCTGCATCAGACGACCGGCAAAGCGGCCGTCCGGTGGTTGGTTTGCATTTGGACCATTAGCGGCATTCTATAACCCCGATCGAGGGATGCAAGGGAATCGTGGCGGGCGGCGTTGACTCACGGGGCGGGCGGGGTAGAATGGCGGCCTGCGGCTGCAACGTCGGCTGCGGTAAGGAGCGGATCATGGCGAAGAGGCGGGTAACGATCGGGATCATCGGCGCGGGCGGGATCGCCCCGGTGCATATCAACGCGTTCCGCAAGTTCTCCAGGCGGTGCGAGGTGACGGCGATCTGCGACATCGGCGCCGAGGCGGCCAAACAGAAGGCGGAGCAGTACCACCTGAAGGCCTACGGCGACCACGTCGAGATGCTGGAAAAAGGGAAGCCCGACGCGGTGATCATCTGCACGCCGCCGGACTCGCACGCCGCGATTGCCCTGGACGTGCTGGCAAGCCGCTGCGCGGTGCTGTGCGAAAAACCGCTGGCCATGACCGCAGCCGAGGGACGCAGGATGGTGCGGGCGGCTGGAAAGGCGGGAACGTTGTTCATGGTCGCGTTCTGCCACCGGTTCCACGAGCCGATCGTGCGGATCAAACGGGAGATCGACCGCGGGCGCTTCGGGCCGGTCACCACATTTCGCAACGTCTTCTGCAGCAGCGCGGGCAACGCCTATGGGCGAGGCGGCAACCTGATGGACAACGGCTCGCACTCGGTGGACCTGATGCGGTATCTGCTGGGCGATCCGTGGAAGGTGGTCGGCGCCCAGTTCCGGCCGAAGAAAGCCATGAACCTTGATAAGGTCATCGACGTGACCATGCTGCTGTCGGGTCCGAACGAGGCGATGGCGTATCTGGAGGCGGGCAGCCGCCACGCCGGCGGACGGGCGACGGTCGAGGTCTGCGGCCATCGGCAGTCGGCCATCTACGACTACGCCGCCGGCGACCGGATGCGGTGGTTCCGCCACGACGTGTGGGAAGACGTTGAACTCGGAGCATTCCCCAGCCGCTTCGAACGCCAGGCGGAGCATTTCCTCAACTGCCTCACCAAGCCGGAGGCGTGCATCACCGACATCCACAGCGCCCAGAAGACGATGGAACTGAGCGAGAAGATTCGCGCGAAGGCGGAAGCGGCGCTGTAAAGACCGCCAGCCCCGCAAGTGGCAGCGGCGAACCTCAATACGCCTTGGCAAAGACCACGCGGCGGGCGCTGGGCCGGCCGGTGAAGATGCACGTGCCCGGTTCGTCCTGGCCGTCGAGCGGAATGCAGCGGATCGTGACCTGAAGGTCGCGGGCCACCTGGTCCTCGACGGCTGGATCGCCGCACCAATGGGCGAGAGCGAAGCCGCCGTGAATCTCGGGCTTTTCGGCGTTGGCGGGCGTGAAGAACCTGTAGAACTCATCGCGGTCGTCGATCTTGACCGTGTTCTCGTCGCGGAAGGTCTTGGCCCGCTGATAGAGCGTCTCCTGCATCTCGTCGAGGACCTTGACCAGTGAGCCGACGAACTCGGCGCGCGGCTGGCCGGTTCGCTGCTTGATGGGCAGGTCGCGGCGGCCGACGAAAACCGAGTCGGAGGCGATGTCGCGCGGCCCGACTTCGAGACGGATCGGCACGCCCTTCTTGACCCACTCCCAGCTCTTCTCGCCGCCGCGCTTGTCGCGGGCGTCAAGTTCGACCCGCACGGGCCGGCCGTGGTAGCTCAGGTCGCGAAGCTCGCGGGCGAGTCGGTCGCAGTATTCCATCACCTGGCTTCGCGTCTCCTCCTTGTGGATCACCGGCAGGATCACCACGTGGGCGGGGGCGAGGCGCGGCGGCAGAACGAGGCCGTCGTCGTCGCTGTGCGTCATAATCAGCCCCCCCACCAGCCGGGTCGAAACGCCCCACGAGGTGGTCCAGGCGTAGACCTCCTGGCCCTGGTCGTCGAGGAACTTGATCTCCGAGGCGTGCGAGAAATTCTGGCCGAGGAAGTGCGAGGTGCCAGCCTGCAGGGCCTTGCGATCCTGCATCATCGCCTCGATCGAGTAGGTCGAGACGGCCCCGGGAAAGCGCTCACCCTCGGTCTTCTCGCCCTGGATCACGGGCATGGCCATGGCGTTGCGGGCGAAGTCGGCGTAGACTTCGAGCATACGCCGGGTCTCCTCGGTTGCCTCCTGCCGGGTGGCGTGGGCGGTGTGGCCCTCCTGCCAGAGGAATTCGGTGGTCCGCAGGAACATGCGGGTGCGCATCTCCCAGCGGACGACGTTGGCCCACTGGTTAATCAGAAGCGGCAGGTCGCGGTACGACTGGACCCACTTGGCGAACATGGCTCCGATGATGGTCTCGGAGGTCGGCCGGACGATCAGCGGCTCTTCCAGCTCGCCGACGGGCACGAGCTTGCCCTCGTCGTTGGCGGCCAGGCGATGGTGCGTGACCACCGCGCACTCCTTGGCGAAGCCCTCGACGTGCTGAGCCTCCTTCTGGAGGAAGCTGATCGGGATGAACAGGGGAAAATAGGCGTTCTGGTGGCCGGTGGCCTTGAACATGGCGTCCAGCGTCTGCTGGATGTTCTCCCAGATACCGTAGCCCCACGGCTTGATGACCATGCAGCCGCGGACCGGCGACGGTTCGGCCAGGTCGGCGGCACGGATCACCTGCTGGTACCATTCGGGGTAATCCTCGGTCCGGGTCGGGGTAATGGCGGTCTGCTCTTGTGCGCTCATCGACAACCTCAATTGCGTTTACGAACTGTCACTATGGAATACCGGATAATAGTACAGCCTCGGCGGCCAAGATCAAATAGCCGATTGAGACTTTCGACCGGCGGCGGTTCTCGCCGGTCAGGCGTGCTTGCGGAGGTGCAGGTGGTAGACCGATTCCTTGGCGTGGGCGGCGGCCAGGGCGGCTTCGCGGGCCTCACGCTGATCGGAAGTCTCGACGGGCATGGCCTGGGCCTCGCCGATCTCCTGATGGAGGTCCTGAGGATTGATGCTTTCGGCGGCGACGGCGGTGGTGGTCACCACCGTCACGTCATTGTCGAAGACCTCGGCGAACCCGCCGCGGACATAGTAGTGGTGGCTGGCGCCCTTGCGATCGATCCGCAGGAGCCCCGGCCCGAGTTTGCACAGCAGCGGAGCCCGCTCGGGCAGAATGCCGAACTGCCCGTCGTGGGCGGTCAGGACGACGAAATCGGCCTCATGGTCGGCCAATTTGCCCTCCGGAGTAACGACCGTGCAGCGGAGCTGTCCGACGACGCCGTCCGGCATGACTAGCGGCCCTCGCTCTCAAAGGACTTGGCTTTTTCCTCGGCCTCTTCGATCGACCCGACGTACATGAAGGCCCGCTCGGGCAGGTGGTCCCACTTGCCTTCGGTGATCTCCTTGAAGCTGCGGATCGTGTCGGCCAGCGGCGTGTACTTGCCCGGCAGCCCGGTGAACGCCTCGGCCACAATGAACGGCTGCGAGAAGAAGCGTTCGATCTTGCGGGCCCGCGAGACCACCAGCTTGTCCTCTTCGCTGAGTTCGTCGACGCCGAGGATCGCGATGATGTCCTGGAGTTCACGGTAGCGCTGGAGGATCTGCTGGACCTTGCGGGCGACCGCGTAATGCTCCTCGCCGACGTACTGCGGATCGAGGATGCGCGAGGAACTGCCCAGCGGATCGACGGCGGGATAGATGCCCTTGCCCGCGATGCCGCGATCCAGCACGATGAAGGCGTCGAGGTGGGTGAACGTGGTGGCCGGAGCCGGGTCGGTCAGGTCGTCGGCGGGCACGTAGACCGCCTGGACCGAGGTGATGGCCCCGTAGCGGGTCGAGGTGATCCGCTCCTGGAGGGCGCCCATCTCGGTGCCGAGGGTCGGCTGATAACCGACAGCCGACGGCATCCGGCCCAGAAGGGCTGAGACCTCGGAGCCGGCCTGGACGAAACGGAAAATGTTGTCGACGAACAACAGCGTTTCGGCCCCGCTCTCGTCGCGGAAGTACTCAGCCATCGTGAGGGCCGAGAGGGCCGCCCGCAGACGGGCGCCCGGCGGCTCGTTCATCTGGCCGAAGACCATCGTCGTGTTGTCGATGACCGACTTGCCGGTGTCGCCGATCTTGGTCTCCTGCATTTCGAGCCACAGGTCGTTGCCTTCGCGGGTGCGTTCGCCGACGCCGGCGAAGACGGAGTAACCGCCGTGTTTGGTGGCAATCCGGGCGATCAGTTCCTGGATGACGACGGTCTTGCCGAGTCCGGCGCCGCCGAACAGGCCGACCTTTCCGCCGCGAACGAACGGGGCGAGCAGGTCGATGACCTTGATGCCCGTCTCGAAGGTTTCGGTCTTGGGCTCCAGGTCGGCGAACTCCGGAGGGTCCTGGTGGATGGCCCGCGACTGGGCCGCCTGGATGGGGCCTCGCATGTCCACCGTCTCGCCCAGCAGATTGAACACCCGCCCAAGGGTCTCGTTGCCCACCGGCACCTTGACCGGCGCGCCGGTGTCCATGATCTCCATGCCGCGGACGATGCCGTCGGTGGACCCGAGCGAGACCGCGCGAACGCGGCCGGCGCCGAGCTGCTGCTCGACCTCGCAGGTCAGGTTGATCCTGCCGACCGGGCTGTCCGCCTCGATCTTCAGGGCGTTCAGGAGGGCCGGCACCTGGTCTTCGTCAAACTCGGCGTCCAGCGTCGAACCGATGATCTGAACGACCTTGCCCATATTCGCCATGGATCTATCTCCTTGCTATGCCACTTTTCCGAGCGGCCCGACCGCGGACGGCGGCCGCTACATCGCCTCGGCCCCGCCCATCAGTTCGGTCAGTTCGCCGGTGATCTGCGACTGCCGGGCCCGGTTGGCGTCGCGGGTGAGGCTCTTGATCATCTCGGTCGCGTTGTCGGTGGCCGCCTTCATCGAAATCATCCGGGCCACGTGCTCGGAGACCACCGCGTCCATGAAGCACTGGTAGAGCCGCACGCTGACCGCCTCCGGCAGCAGTTCGGCCAGAAGCTGTTCGGCGGGCGGCGTGAATTCGTACTCGTGTTGCCAGACGACCTGGGAGGTCTGGTTGGCGGCCGGGGCGGCGGGCGTCGCGGGCAGCAGTTGGATCACTTCCGGGTTCTGCCGGGACGCCGAGTGGAACCGCATGTAGCCGACATAGACCGCGTCCACCTTGCCGCTGACAAAGTCGCGGCGGTAGCCGTCGGCAATCTGTTCGACCTGGGCGTAGGTGGGGTTGTCGCCGAGCAGATGGCGATGGACGACCTGGACGCCGGTGTAGCGCATGTAGGCGTTGCCCTTCTTGCCGACCACCGACAGGTCGACGTCGAGCCCCAGATGCCGCCGCTCGTGGTAGAAGCCGAGCGAGGTGTTGATGACCTGGCTGTTGTATCCGCCGCACAGGCCGCGGTTGGCGCTGATGATCAGCAGGGCGATCCGCTGGGGCTGTTCGACCTTGCGGAGCAGCGGGTGATCGACCTGGGCGTAGGCTGAGACGTTGGCCACCATCCGGGCGATCTGCTCGCTGTACGGGCGAAACCGCGTGGCCCGGCTGAAGGACCGCTGGAAGCGGGCGGTCGCGATCAGTTGCATGGTCCGCGTGATCTTGCGGATGTTCTGCACCGCCCGTCGTCGCCGAAGTATCGCTCGCGTCTTGGCCATCGGTGTGCTCGCCGCGGATTCGCCGCGCCCGCCGCAGCGGGGCTACGACCGCTTGAAGGTCTCCTTGAACGTCTTGATCGCCTGGCGGATGCCCTCCTCCAGGTCGTCGGTCAGCTCGCCCCTGGACTGCAGTTCGTTATAGATGTCGGTCGTCTGGTCCCGCATGAACTTGAGGAACCTGCTTTCGAACTCGTGGACCCGCGGAATCGGGACGTCGTCCAGGAAGCCCTTGACCCCGGCGTAGATGATCAACACCTGGTCGGTGACGGACATGGGCACGTACTGCGGCTGCTTGAGGATCTCGACCATGCGGGCCCCGCGGTCGAGCTGGGCCTGGGTGGCGGCGTCAAGTTCGGTGCCCAACTGGGCGAACGCCTCGAGCTCGCGATAGGCGGCCAGGTCGAGCCGCAGCGAACCAGCGACCTTTTTCATGGCCTTGTTCTGGGCCTTGCCGCCGACGCGGGAGACGCTGATGCCCACCTCGACCGCCGGCCGGACGCCCGCGAAGAACAGGTCGGAGACCAGGTATATCTGCCCGTCGGTGATACTGATGACATTGGTGGGCACGTAGGCCGAGACCTCGCCCTCGAGGGTTTCGATGATCGGCAGCGCGGTCAGCGAGCCGCCGCTGCCGGGCACGACCCGCACCTCAAGGCGGTCGCGGTTGTCCATCCGCCCCAGGTCGGTCTTGGCCTCGTGGATGCCGGGCACGCCGACGTAGACCTTGCCGTTGACGCCCTCGCGGGTGTCCGGCGGCGAGGTCATCTCGACGATGACGCGGCGTTCGGCGAGTTTGGCCGAGCGTTCGAGCAGGCGGCTGTGCAGATAGAAGATGTCGCCCGGATAGGCCTCGCGGCCGGGAGGCCGGCGAAGCAGGAGGCTCAACTGGCGGTAGGCCTGGGCCTGCTTCGAGAGGTCGTCGTAGATGCACAGCGTGGCCTGGCCTTCCTCGTACATGAAGTGTTCAGCCATGGCGCAGCCGGCGTACGGGGCGACGTACTGGAGCGGGGCCGGATCGGCGGCCGAAGCGGCCACGACGATGGTGTAGTCCATCGCGCCGGCCCGCTTGAGCGTATCGACCACGCTCGCGATCGTCGACTCCTTCTGGCCGACCGCGACGTAGACGCAGATCACGCCCTGGCCCTTCTGGTTGATAATCGTGTCGAGGGCGATGGCGGTCTTGCCGGTCTTGCGGTCGCCGATGATCAACTCGCGCTGGCCGCGGCCGATGGGGGTCATCGAGTCAATGGCCTTGAGGCCCGTCTGGAGCGGTTCGGTGACCGGCTGGCGTTCGGCAATGCCGGGCGCCGGCGTCTCGACCGGACGGCGGCGGGTGGTGACGATGGGCCCGCCGTCGTCCATCGGCTGGCCGAGCGGGTTGACCACGCGGCCGATCAGCTCCGGTCCGACCGGCACCGAAAGCAACTGCCCGGTGCATCGGACGCTGTGGCCCTCCTCGATGGTCAGGTAGTCGCCGAGCACGACGATGCCCACGCTGCCTTCCTCGAGGTTGAATACCTGGCCGTAGACGCCGCTTTCGAACTGGACCATCTCGCCGGCCATGGCCGAGGTCAGGCCGTAGACCCGGGCGATCCCGTCACTGACCTCCAGCACCTGCCCGACATTGGCCAGATCCAGCTCGGTCCGGAAGTTCTCGATTTCCCGCTTAATGACCGACGTGATCTCGTCCGCTTTGAACTTCATCTTCGCCTCGTTGGGTTAAACGTTCTTTCATCATGGCCAGTTGCGTCCGCACCGACGCGTCGATCAGGGTGTCGCCCGCCCGGGCCACGAAACCGCCCATGATCGCCGGATCGACCCGGTGCGTGATCACCGGCTCGCGCTTCAGGTACTTGCCGAGGGCTTTGCGGATATCCGCCATCGTGGTCTCGTCGACGTCCGTCGCCGTGGTCAGCCGCGTCCGAACCCGACCGCGGAGGCGGTCCAACTGGTCCCGGAACGCCGCGATCATCTCGGGCAGCATGCCCAGCCGGCCCCGACGGTTCATCACCGCCAACGTGCCGGCCAGCATCTCATCGCAGCCGGACCCGATCCGCTCGACCAGCCGACGGCGATCCTCGAAACCGACCACCGGGGACTCAAAGAGCGTCACCAGTTCCGGGTGCGCCTCGAGCACGCTGCGCAAACCGGCAAGCTGCTCGGCGATGCGATCGACCGCGTCGCCCGCCTGGGCCAGCTCGAAAAGGGCCGAGGCGTAACTCGCAGCGATCCGACGACGTTCGTAACGGTCTTCAGCGGCCATGGTTTCCTGCTACGACTTGGGCTCCAGTTCGTCCAGCGTCTCCAGCGACTCATGGATCAAAACGCGATGGTCCTCGGCGTTGACCTCGCGACCGAGGATGCGGGCGGCCAGATCCGCCGCCAGGTCCGCGCTCTTGCCGTAGATCTCCCGCAGGGCTTCGCGCTTGGCCAGTTCGACCTGCCCGGTGACCTTCATCAGGGTCTCCTGGGCCTGCTTCTGGGCCTCGTGGAGCATCTCGGTCTTGATCCGCTCAGCCTCGCCCGAGGTGGATTTGAGAATCTTCTCGGCTTCGACCTGGGCGGCGGCCAGCTTGCTCTCGTACTGCGAGAGCAGGTCCTGGGCCTCCTTCCGCTGGCGGCTGGCCTCGTCGAGTTCGCCGCGAATCCGATCCTCCCGCTTGCGCAGGGCGTCGAGCAGGTTGGGCCAGGCGAACTTGCCCAGCACGACGATCAGGACCACGAAGACCACCAACTGCCAGATGGCGGTGCCGTACCCGCCCGAGAACAGCGAGGGCGTTTCGCCCTCGGTCTCGGCGGCCAGCGCAGCCCCCGCCTGGATCAGGCAGGCCGTTCCAATGCGCATCCACGTGCTTCGGCCCATTGCCGAACTCCTCAAATCTACCATTCTATCCGTCCGGACGGCGGTTGCCACGCGCTAGACGAAGATCGCCAGCAGGCAGACGACGACGCCGAACAGGGTGGCGCCTTCGATCATCGCCGCGGTGATGATCATGGAGGTGAAGATCCGGCCGCCGGCCTCCGGCTGACGGGCGATGCTCTCGCACGCCGAAGCGGCGATCCGCCCGATGCCCAAGCCGCCGCCGATCAGAACCAGTCCGGCCCCGATGGGTCCGGCGAAGTGGGCGGCCCCGGCGCTGTCGAACAACAGAGACTCGGGACCCGCGACGACCGCCTTTTCCGCCGCCTGGTGCTCCGTCTGGGCCATGGCCATCGAGGTCATTCCCAGCACGATCATCGTCAACGCCACCATCGAGAGAAACCTGCTCGACATCGAGAAACCTCCAAAAAAGTTGAGCACAACCGAAAGTCGGACTCCGTTCCGCGGCCGGCACTAGTGATCCTGATGCACGGCCATGCCAATGAAGATCGTCGCCAGGAACGTAAAGATGTACGCCTGGAGAAACGCCACGAACAACTCCAGCAGCGTGATCGCCACGCTGCCCACAACGCTCACGCTCGCCAGGGCAAACCCGCTCAGGTAGCCCTGGGCGAAGGTGATGAAGAACAACAGGACGGCCAGCAGGATGTGCCCGGCGATCATGTTGGCGAACAACCGAATGGCCAGGGCCACGCTCTTGACCACCGCCCCGAGAAACTCCAGTCCCAGAAGCGGCAGGAATAGGATAATGCCCAGCGCGCCCTCGATATGCGGGACCATCTTGTACAGGTAGACCGCCACGCCGAAAAGGCCGGCCGTGATCGGCGAGCGGCCCGCATGACGCTGATGCCGAACGTTCTGGGCAATGCCCGAAAGATGGATGAAGACGAACATGAAGCCGGCCAACGCCCCGGTGACATAAATGTTGCCGGTGGCCGTCCCGCCCCACTCGTGCAGTTCGCCCCTGCTGACCAGATAGACAATCGCCGCGATGGGGATGATGCCCAGCAGATTGGCGAAGAGAATGAAGAAGAACGTGGTCCAGATGACGCCGATGAACCGGTCGGTCTCGTCGTGGAGAATCGGGCGGGCGACCTCGTCGCGGAAGTAGACGCAGATCGACTCGAAGAAATTCCGCACGCCCGACGGCACCAGCGACCGGTAGCGGGTCATCGGCACGAACACGATCAGCATCAGCAGCGCGGCCACCGCCGACATGAGCATGTGGTTGTTGACCACGATCGGGCCGACGTGGAAAAGGTCGTGGCTGACCACGTGCTCCAGCGGACTGGCTGCGACGAGTAGACCCAACATCAGACTATCCTGAAAAACTGCACTGCCGAACCGTTCGAACCGCCAAAATCGTCTCCGCGGCCAGACCGATCAGGTAGAAGGCCACGGCGGAAATCAGGAACACGGCGCTGCCGTCGAGGGCGATGCCGACCGCCAGGACGCCGATGAGGGTGGCGAACAATCGTGCCGCCATGCCGCCCAGCCACCCCTGCGGCAGGTAGTCCGGCCGGTAGGTCCCCGTCAAAACCACGATCAGCGAACCGGCCGCTGAACCACCCATGCCCACCAGAAGGGCTGCGATCAGCGGCCCGAACCACGAGGCGCTACGTCCGATAACCATGGCCGCCCCTGCCGCCACCAGGATCGCCACCAACGGCACGGCTACCAGCGCCACCGCACTGCGGCGATCGATGGCGGCTGCCTGTAGCCCGCCTCGTTCACCTTGTTCACCGGCCTGTGGCATGTGACATCCTTGTCCAACGGCCCGGGGCTCCGCGCGCCCGGTCAAAAGAGATAGATGTTAAACATATGCCGGACAATGTCAACTATTTCCGCCCCACCCCGGAAAACGAATGGCTACTTCCGGCGACTCTCGCCCTCTTCCCTGTTCATTATAAGTGCCGCTTTTACAATTAGATACATCCCGACGGCAATCCCGACCAACGCCCCGACGAGCACCCCGACGGCGACATTGCCCCAGTGGCGGCCCAGAAAGTAGCCGATCACGGTGAAAAAGGCCACCGCCCCGGCAAACTCGAAGCCCACGCCGGAGTGCTTGAGGTACTTCCCGCCGATCCGGTCCCCGTGGCCGAGTTCCACGTCGAGGTTGTCGTCCTGCCTATCTTTGGCCATGACATTTTCTCAATTATCGGCCCCTGATGGATTATAGCTTTACGGCGATTGGAACCAGGGCACGATAAGTGTCCCGTGCCAGGAGCAACTGTCCGGTACGGAAGCCAGCCGATGCGAAATGGACGCAGAAAAAACTGAATGGAGACTACTCCCGTTCCGGTTTCTCATACAGAAGGCGTCAAGTGGCGTTACGAGGAGAAAAATTATGAAGAGCGGCGGAAGAGTGTTGTCCTGTCTGGTCGTCGCGGGCATCGGCGTTGCAGCGGCGGGCTGCGGGGAAACACGTGTTTCCTCGGTTCAGCAGATGGAACAGTATGTGGGCATCTGGCCGTTGCTTGTGGCTCAGAAGTCCGGACAGCCCGAGCCGGACGGAAGCGGCTGGGTCAACGAGAGGGGGAACGTACTCCTGCTGATCGGCTGGGACCATCACCGACGGTACGACGGGGACGGCGCGATGGTCGAATTTGACGACCACAACTACATCTTCCCGCTCTTTGACGCCTGGCGCAGCGAGCACAACGGGCGGACCTCGGCCAAAGGAAGCATCCTGCTGCTGCTCAGCTACAACGATGACGGGGACTCATCCGCAGCCCAGGACGCGGCCACAACAACGGCCGAGGCCGCCCCATAATTGGGGCATGCCCAGATAGGAATACGGTCCGGCGGGTCATTCCGCCGGACCGTGTCTTTGGGCTCTAAGCAGATGATGATAGGCGACGGAGCGGCAAACCAACCGGCCTGCCGCCCATCCACGCATATCACTATTGAACCGCGACGACTTCCTTGACCTGCGGCACCTTTTCCTTCAGCCGCCGCTCGATCCCCATTTTCAGGGTCATCTGGGCCATCGGGCAGCATCCGCACGCCCCCTGAAGGCGGACATTGACCGTACCGTCGTCTTCCACGTTCACCAATTCCACATCGCCCCCATCCGCCTGCAGCGCGGGGCGAACGCCGTCGATCACTTCCTGAACCTTGTCTTTCAATTCCTTATTTCCCATCGTTCGCTCCTTTTAAGGTTTCCTGAAATCGTATCGCGATACGGGAGTAAAGGAAACCCTCTTTCAATACTTGATTGAAATCAATTACAGCTTAAGAAAGTTCTCAATGATTTTATAACCGGCGTCGGTGAGAAAGCTCTCGGGATGGAACTGAACCCCTTCGATCTTGTGCTGCCGGTGGCGCAGACCCATCAGTTCGCCTTGGTCGGTGGTGCGGGCGGTGATTTCCAGGCACTCGGGCAGCGACGCCTCCTCGACCATCAGGCTGTGGTAGCGGGTGGCGGTAAACGGGTTTTCCACCTGGGCAAAGACCCCCCTGCCGTCGTGTTCGACCTGGCTGGTCTTGCCGTGCATGAGTCGGCCGGCGCGGACGACCTTGCCGCCGAAGACGTGCCCGATGCACTGGTGGCCCAGGCACACCCCGAAAAGCGGCACCTGCCCGGCGAACTGGCGGATGACCTCGTTGCTGATCCCAGCCTCCAGGGGCGTGCAGGGGCCGGGCGAGATGATGATCCGCTGAGGGGCGAGTTGTCGAATTTCCTCGATGGTGACCTGGTCGTTACGGAAGACGCGGGTCTCTACGGAGGGGTCGATCTCGCCGATCCGCTGGACGAGGTTGTAGGTGAACGAGTCGTAATTGTCGATCAGTACGATCATCGAATTGCTCCACGCGACGGCGGTGCAGCCGCCGGGTTATTGTAGCGTAACGACGGTTGGATTACGAGAGCTTGCCGCTGCGGATGATCGCGATCAGCAGGTAGAGGCCCATGACCGCGGCGACCAGGTAGCCGGTCAGGCCGAGGATGGGCATGCCGCCGAACCAGGTGGGTCCGACTCGGGCATGGACGATCAGGCTGGAGCCGACGATGATGCCCGCGACGACCATGGCGAAGGAGATCCGGTTGCTCGAACGGTCCAGTTCGCGGGTCAGCTCGTAGAGCCCTTCGTGGCCCATGACCACCTTGAGTTCGCCCCGCAGGAGTTTGCGCGAGAGTTCGCGGACCATGCCGGGCAAATCCTTGACCAGCATGGCCCCGTGCCAGACTCCCAGCAGGGCTTCGCGGCCGAGGTTGTCGCGGCCGAAGAGTTTGAGCAGGGCCTGGCGAACGCGCGGGCGGATCACCTCGTTGGGGTTCATGTCGCGATCGAGCTGCAGCGCCGCGCCGCCGACGTTGACCAGGCTCTTGCCCATCATCACGAAGTCCCGCGGCAGGCTCACGTGGTGTTTGCGGGCCAGGGCGCTCATCTCGTTAAAGACGATCTGAAAGTTCATGTAGCGCAACGGCAGGGCCTGGTACTTATCGAGCAGGGCGCCCAGATCGCGTTTGAGCAGTTCGACGTCCGTCGCCGTCGTCAGGGCGTTCATGGTGGCCAGCAGGTCCATCACCAGGTCCATTTGTCGGTAGGTCGCAGCGGTCATCAGGACGATGAAATAGGCGCAGCGTTTGGAGTCGAGCTGGCCGGCCATGCCGAAGTCAATGATGCCGATGGTGGCTGGGGGAATCACGATCAGATTGCCCGGATGCGGGTCGGCGTTGAAGACGTTCAGTTCAAGGTACTGCTGCATGAACGCGTCGACCAGGGTGCGGGCCAGGGCCCGGCGCTGAATGGGCAGGTCCGGGTCGGAGAGGGCCTCGTTGAAGCTTCGGCCCTTGAGGTACGTCATGGTCAGCACGCGGTTGGAGGTCAAGTCCCATCGGACGGCGGGCGTGACTACGTTGGAGTGATTGGCGAAGAAACGGTGGATTCGTTCGGTGACGGTCGCCTCGTTGAGCAGGTCCATTTCGCGGGCGATGGTCTGCGAGAACTCGTCGATCACGGAGGTCGGCTGATAAAGCCGCACTTCCGGAATGTACTTCTCCATGCTCTCGGCGAGGCGGGTCAGAATGTGCATGTCAAGCCGGACGAGTTGGTCGATTCCGGGACGGCGGACCTTGACCACGACGTCGCAGCCGTCGAAGGTTCTGGCCCGGTAGGTCTGGGCGATCGACCCGCTGGCCAGCGGGACCGGGTCGAACTCGGCGAAAAGCTTGGCGACCGGGTTGCCCAGGTCGGCTTCGATGATGCGGTGGGCCTGAGGCGTGGGAAAGGCGATGACGCGGTCCTGAAGCGTGCGCAGGTCGTCCATCCAGTCGGACGGGATCAGGTCCGGCCGCGAACTGAGCAGTTGTCCGAGTTTCACGAAGGTCGGACCGAGTTCCTCGCAGAAGGCGACAAGCCGCTTGCCCACGCTGGCCTTGGCGACCTGTTCATCCGGGACCTCACGGCGCCCGAGCCATCGGCCGGACCAGGGGACATGCCGGCGAAGGCGCAACTGGGAAACCCACGTGCCGAATCCGTGGCGGGCCATGGCCGAGACGATCTGTCCCAGGCGCTGGGTGTAGCGGATGGTCATGGGCACGGTGAAAATCGACATCGGTCCGTTCCCGGTTTGTACCCCACTGATTTTCCGACGTCGGTCCCGTCGATCCGGCGTCAGGTCTTGATGCTCGTGATCAGGTACGTGGCCACCGGCCCGAACACGAGGATCGGCATCCACGCGGCCAGGGCCGGATAGGCCGAGGTCGACGCCACGTTCTGGCTGACGAAGGCCAGCATGAAGCACAGGATCGCCAGGGCCAGGCACCATCCCACCGACAACAGCACGTTGTGCGGCTCGCGATTCAGGAAGAACGGGATTCCCAGCAGCAGGATCAGAATGTTGACCACCGGCTGGGTGAATCGCACGTGCCGGGCGGCCACGATCTCGCGGATATCCGGCACCAGGTGAGGCTTGCGCAACAGGGCGTTGAGCTCGCCGAGGCCCATCAACCAGGTCCATCCGGCGGCCTGGCGAAGCAGAAGGTCGTCCGGCTGCCACTCGCTCTTGTAGTACTCCATCGGCCGGCGCTTGACTTCGCCGCGGACCACGAATTCCTCGACGTTGGAGGGCGCCTGAACCATGCCCCGCGTGAGGGCCCAGCAGCCGCGATCGGCGTCCCAGGTGGCGCTCTCAGCCGAGATCTTGGCCACCAGTTGGCCCTCGGCGTCCCGCTCGAGGACCAGCATCTCTTCCATCTTCTTTTCCGCCGGCACGTAGCGCGACGCGGTCAGCAGGGCGTTGCGGGAGTCGCGCAGGAAACCCAGCGAAAAGGCCCGCTTGCCGCCGGCCTCGCTGTGGGCGAGCACCAGCTTGTCCGCGATCCGCGGAATGATACACTCCTGATCGACCACCCACAGGGCGTTGAAGACCAGGCCCATCAGGATGATCGGCAGGGCCACCCGGTAGAGCGAGATCCCGCCGGCCAGCATGGCGGTCAACTCGTTGCTGCGGTAGAGCCGGGCGAGGGTGAAGGCGGCGGCCACCAGCGTGATCATGCCCGCCACCTGGGCGAAGTAGAGGAAGCTGTGGTAGCCGTAGTAGCTGAGGATCTCCCGGATCATCCGCCGCATCGGCTTGTCCGGGTCGGCGAATTCGTCGATGTTGGCGAACATGTCCAGCAGCACGTAGAGGCTCATCATGATCAGCACGCTGATCAGGTAGCTGTAGGTGAAGCTGCGGATCAGGTAGCGGTCTATGGTCTTGATCGGATATCGCATGATGCGGTCCTAACGCTTCAAAAACTTGCCCAGAATGACGACGTCGGCCACGATCACCAGAGCCAGGCCCGACCAGATGGCGATCGAGCCGATCACCGGGTCGCCGGCCCGGCTGATCTGCTTGCCCGTCACGATCATCACCACGACCGCGAGCATGGGAATGAAGCTCAGGCCGAAGGCGCTGACGAAGTGCCCGCCGCGGAAGATGATGCCCAGCCCCGCTCCCAGGATCAGCAGCACCAGGGCGCTGGAGCTGTAGGCCAGGCGGGTGTTGATCTCAGCCATCGACTGGTTGAAGAACCGGGCCCGATTTTCGATCGCCTGATCGCGGACGTTGGCCAGGTACATGTCGCCGAAGTCCAGGGGGAAATCCGGGTCGAGAAGCTGATCGTCGGTATACTCCTCAGCTTCGGAGAGCGCCTCCGGAGCGGTCTGAAGGTTCTCCAGTTCGATGTCCGGCCGCTCCACCACCATGTTCGGGTCGGCTGAGGCGGTGTCCTGAATTCGCACGTCGCGAAGGCGGACCTGAGCCGCGGGAGGCGAACCGGGCCCACGATCGACCGCCAGGATTGATCCGGAGCGGGCCAGCAAGCTCTGAACGCCGGATGGACCGTTCCGCACTACCTTCACGTTGCCCTGGAGCAGAAGCTGGCCGTCCGGGCGGAGCGTCAGTTCGTCAGCGGTCACTGCGTAGCGGTGGTCGGCGTCCAACAGCCGGATCTCGCCCTCGCGCCGGAATTCGTCCATCTGCATCGCGGACGCCACCGCCTCACGCAGTTGCCCGCGAAGGGCGGCTACGCTTTCGGTCATCGGCTTGAAGGTCATCGGATCGCGGGCGATGTCCAGCAGCATCGGCAGCGGGAGGAACTTGACCCGCCGTTGATCCATCAGACCGTCCGGCGGCCTCAGGCTCTTGTCCGGGGTGTAAAAGTCGAACTGGACCATTTGCCCCTGCTCTTCGTCGAACATGCGCACTTTATTGAAGCAGAAGTCGATCCGCAGGCCGTCCGGGTCATAGTCGAAGAAGATCAAAGCTGACCTGGCCGTCCCGTAACGGACAGGCACGTCGTCCTGCTGCTCGAGGAAGGTCACCTGGGAAAGCTGAATGTGGCCGCGCGACATGGTGCCGTCCGGCTGACGCTTCGGCAGCACCGATCCGTCGACCCGATCGGCGTGCAAGGCGCGACCCATGTGGGCGAGATACCCGCGCCGACGGAGCTGGAACTCAGCCATGCTCTGAAGGTTGCCCTTGACCAGCCGGCCGGTCCGCTCGGCCAGATCGGGAATGACGAAGTTCTCGAGCCCGAAGGTCAGGACGGTCACGATGATGCTCAGGACGAACGCTGGGATCAGCAGCTTGTGGATGTTGATGCCGCTGGCCCGGCAGGCGTTGATCTCATTGTCCGAAGAGAATCGCCCGTAGGTGATCGTCGTGCTGAACAGGGCCGCCACCGGCAGGGCGTAGGTCAGCACGACCGGCAGCAGGTAGATCAGCAGCTTGACCATCTGGTCGGCTGTGATTCCCTGGCTCATCAGCAGGTCCTTGACCCCTCCGCCGAAGCCCAGCATCGCGGTCAGGGCGACCACGGTCAGCAGGAACGCCCGGAACAACTCGCGAAAAATGTACCGTTGCAGAATAACAATCATGGTTTGTTTCGTTTCACTCTCTGTCCGGTCCGCGCCGCATCGCATGCCCGGCGGCTGACGCTCTCCGAGCACGCCGGTACCGGTGGTTTCTCAGGTCTCCCATTGCGGTCCATACATTAGTGCGTAAAATACCAGCGGCAGTAGGCTTATGCAACCATGGTTTGAAGGTCCAGGCGGGACCAACCCGGATGGCGGTGGGCCGATGGCAGTTCTGCGGGAAAGACTGGCCGGACTGGGCGAGCATCTGGCCGCTCTGGCATTTCCCCGGCACTGTGTGGCCTGCCAGAGGCTGCTCGGCCCGCAGGCCAACTGGTGCCCCCCCTGCTGGAATGAGTTGGTCATTACCCGCCAGCGGCCCTACTGCCCGACCTGCGGCCGTCCGTTGGGCCCTCACCAGAGGATTACCCGCAAGAAACGCTGCGCCGGCTGCGAGAACGAGCCCTGGGTGCTGGCCGGGCTCTGCCTGGTGGGCACGTACGAGCCTCTGCTGTCCGAGGCCATCCGCAACTACAAATACAACAAGCACTTGCATGCCGGCCAGGTTCTGGCGGAGCTGTTGGCGGGACACTTGGCGGACCGGCTGTGGATCGAGGAGGTGGATGTCCTGGTGCCGGTGGCCAGCCACTGGAGCCGGATCTGGCGAAGGGGCTTCGACCACACCCGCCTGCTGGTTGAGCATCTGGCCAGGCGAACGGGCATCCCGGTTCTGAGAGTGTTGGAGCGGACGCGGGCAACGGCGCCGCAGGTGAACTTGAGTGCGACGTCCCGAGCCGAGAACATCAGTGGAGCTTTTAGAACTAAATCTCATATGCCGCTGGATGGAGCCGTGGTGTGCCTGGTTGACGACGTGATGACCACCGGGGCGACCATCCGGGAGGCCGCCCGTGCCCTGCGAGGCGGCGGGGCGCGCCGGGTGTACGGGGCTGTAATCGCCCGGGCGGCGGTGCCGAGGATCTGAGGGCCGTGCTCACCGGTCAGTCCGCCTCGTATTCCGCCCAGGCGCCGGAGGTTTCCCAGACCCGCACTTTCTCCAAATGGGCGTAAGGATTGAGCTTATAGCGGACGCCATGCCGGTTCTCCACCGTCGGCTGGGCCAGACGGCGGACGATGTGCTCGAAGAGCTCACGGGCCAGGACCTCGCTGCTGGGGTCGCGATCCTGGAAAACGACCTTTCGGGGGTTTTCGGCCTGCGTTTCAACGGTGCGCGTATCGGCGGAGTTGATCATCATGGCATGGTCCCAGCCGTCCAGGCACTCCTCGACGATGGCCTTAATGGCTCCGAAGTCGCAGACCATGTCATTGTCATCCAACCGCTCGGCGGCCAGGACGACCTCGACGCGGTAGCCATGGCCGTGCGGATAGCGGCATCGGCCCGGGTGCTTGCCGAGCACATGGGCGGCTTGGAACTCGAAATGTTTGCACACGCGGTACACGATCAACTCCGGAATGTGACGGACAATTGTAGTCCCGGCCGGGTGGGTTTACAACCGCAAGGGGTGGCGGCCAGGCGGGTAAAACGGGAACAGGCGGCCGTACCCCCCAGGCCGGCCGCCTGTTTATGACAAATCGCAAGCTCGAAACTATCTGGAAGTGGTTGAGCCTCGGCTGCGGGACGCTCAGGCCCCAGCCTCCTCGGCCACCGTATCCACCAGTTCGATTTCGGTGCTCGAGAGCACCTTCTCGATGTCGAGCAGGATGACCACCCGCTGACCCACCTTTCCCATGCCGAGGATGAACTCGGTATCGACGTTCGTGCCGAAGGAGGGGGCCGGCTCGATCTGGTCGCCGGTGATGTCCATCACCTCAGAGACCTCATCCACGATGATGCCCATGGTGATCTGGCCGGTGCTCCGGGCGACCTGGACAACGATGATGCAGGTCTTTTCGGTGTCCTGCTGCTCGGACATTCGGAACTTGAGTCTCAGGTCCACCACCGGAATGACCTTGCCGCGCAGATTGATCACCCCGCGGACGAAGTCGGGCATGCAGGGCACGCGGGTGACCTGCATGATGCCGATGATTTCCTGGACTTTGAGGATCTCCAGACCATAGACCTCACTGGCCAGGTTGAAGGTCAGGTACTTGCCCGCCTCAGCCCGGACCGGGGTCGTTGCAGCGACGGTGTGAGAGTCCATCGAACGGCTTTCCTGACCTTTCACTGCGGTGGTCATCATTCAGCCCTTTCGTTTTCACGACAAGTGCGGCTCAAACGGCCGCTGGGTGCCCCAACGTGTGTCGAGCTATTGGTATAGTCGGTAAAACAGGCGACCACTTTAGGTAAGAGTCCTCGCATGGCGTTTTTCCATCCGGCGGATCGGCTGGGATGCTCAAACGCCCGATAACTTTCGAAACGAGGCATCCGCCGACTACCGGCCGGTGGACGCGTAAACGTGTAAAAAAAGGGGTAGGGGCGAAGGAGGAGTAGCGCCTTCGCCCCTGCTCCGGGGTAAACACTGGGGTAGTGTAGACTAGAACTCCGTCAGATCGCCATGACCGTCAACGGACTTCCCGCAGGCGGCCGCCTTGGGAGTTTTGCTTTTGTCCATCGTGGCCGCGAGCGTCTTGCCCTTCGGCTGGGCCCTGGCGGCTTGGTCGCCGGATTGCGCGGACCCGGCGCCGGCGCCTTCGACGAGCCGGACCAGGGCGCCGACCAGTTCGGTCAGTTCGACCGCCTGGGCCGAGAGTTCCTCGGAGGCGCTGGCCGACTCCTCGGCGTTGGCTGCGTTGGACTGGGTGACTTTGTCCATCTGGGCCACCGCCGTGTTGATCTGGTCGATGCCCTGGGCCTGCTGATCCGAGGCCGAGGAGACGTCATTGACCAGCGTGGTGACCTGATGGACGCCTTCGATGATCTCCTTAAGCACGTTCTCGACTTCGCTCGAGACGCTCACGCCGTGTTCGGCGTTGCCTTGGGCCTCCTCGATCAGCGTGGCGGTGTTCTTGGCCGCCTCGGCCGACCGCTGGGCCAGATTTCGCACCTCCTCAGCGACCACGGCAAAGCCCTTGCCCGCCTCGCCGGCCCGCGCGGCTTCGACCGCGGCGTTGAGGGCCAGCAGGTTGGTCTGGAAGGCGATCTCGTCGATCGTCTTGAGGATTTTGGCCGTCTGGTCGGATGAGGTCTTGATCCTGGCGATGGCGTCGCTCATGCGGCGTATGGCTTCGCCGCCCTTCTGGGCGGCCGAACCGACCTCGTTGGTCATGCCGCTGGCCTGCTTGGCGTTCTCGGCGTTCTTCTTGGTCATCGAGGCCATCTCCTCCAGCGAGGAGCTGGTTTCCTCGAGGCTCGATGCCTGTTCGCTGGCCCCCTCCGCCATCTGCTGGCTCGACTGGGAGACCTGGCCGGAAGCGGCGGCCACCTTCTCGGCCCCGCTCCGCAGACCGGCGATGACCCGGTTGATCGGCAGCGAGATCGAGCGGACCAGGAAGATGCTGATGGCCAGACCGGCCACGACCGCGACAATCGAGACCAGGGTCACCGTCCACTGCGAGATGTCGGCGGTGGCGTTGAGAGCCTCTTCGGCCTGCTTGCTCTGCTCGGCGAAGTGCTCCCGCAGGGCCGCAAGCTTCTCCTGAGTCTGCTTGAGGACGGCCAGGGTCTGGCTTGTGAAGATGTCCGTGCCCTTCTGCTGGGCTTCTTCGATCTCAGCTTCGGCTTTGATCGCTTCCCGAAAACCCTTGTCCACCGCGTGGAGGGCGGTCAGCGTCGTATCCTTGTAGATCCGGACCGCCTCATCGAGTTTGTCTTGTCTGAGGGCCTCGGCAATATGGCCGGCGGACTCGTGAAGCTGCTTGTGCGGGGCGTGAACGCCGTCCATGACCTGACGCAGCAGCGGGAAATCGGCGGCGAAAGACTGGTACTCCGGACTGACCAGAAACCGTCCGAACGCGCAGCGGGCGGGATCGAGTTCCACCTCGATGTCCGGGTTCTTCTCGATCACCATCTCGCTGACTTTGGCCGCCCAGACCCGGTGGTCATCGAGACGATCCTTGAGGATGTGGCGCAGGCCCTTGTGACGCTGTTTCCAGACCTCATTAATGTGCTTGGCCGACTCGTGGACCTGCCGGTGCGGATCCTTGATCTCCTCGATCAGGCGGGCAAACTGC
>Ga0123333_10001035_pt1 | contig 29413 bp, 25 predicted proteins | sample BioC12SIPDNA_3_FD_89957 | JGI IMG/M metagenome (GOLD analysis project Ga0123333, IMG submission 89957) | Anaerobic biogas reactor microbial communites from Washington, USA - Biogas_R2_B C12 SIP DNA | ecosystem: Engineered > Bioreactor > Anaerobic > Unclassified | place: Washington, USA... | reverse complement strand
CTTGGTGATGGCGGCCGTCAATGACGTCTTGCCATGATCTACGTGCCCAATCGTCCCCACGTTAACGTGCGGCTTGCTGCGCTCAAATACCTTCTTGCCCATGGAATGAACCTCCTGCCAACCTCTGGCGCTGGTTAACCTGCTCTGAAGCCCACGATGGGAATTGAACCCATGACCACGTCCTTACCAAGAACGTGCTCTACCGACTGAGCTACGTGGGCACGCTCACAAAAACAGGTGGGCAGAGAAGGATTCGAACCTCCGAAGGCTGTGCCAACTGATTTACAGTCAGTCCCCTTTGGCCGCTTGGGTATCTGCCCACGTAAGAGAAGCCTAGATTGTGAGACGAAGGCTGAGCCGACGGTGGGACTTGAACCCACAACCGATGGTTTACAAAACCATTGCTCTGCCGGTTGAGCTACGTCGGCCGGCGTACCCGACATTATAGCTCAAAGAGCGGCTTGGTCAAACTGCTCCCGACGCGACATTATAGTGCGGGTCGGGTCTCTGTCAAATAAGAGGCTTGGTCTTGCTAGGCTTGCGTGCGCCGCGCCTGCCAGGCCTGGTAGAGCATGAGCGACCCCGCCACAGCCACATTGAGCGAGTTGATTTGCCCGCGCATGGGCAATCTCACCAGCAGGTCGCAGCGCTCAGCGGCAAGCCTGTGCAGGCCGGCATCCTCGCCGCCCAGCACCAACACCACCGCCATATCGAGATCGACGCGATCATAGTCCTGCGCGGCAGGGTGGTCTTCAACGCCCACGGCCCACACACCCTGGCCTTTGAGGTCTTGGATGGCGCGCACCATGTTGGGTACGATGGCGATGCGCAGGTGCTCTACCGCGCCTGCCGACGCTCTGCTGACCGCTGGCGTGATGTGCACCGCCCGTCGTTGCGGCAGCAATACCCCATGCGCGCCCACAGCTTCGGCGGTTCTTAGCAGTGTGCCCACGTTCTGCGGGTCTTGCACGCCGTCCAGCGCCAACAATAAGGGCGGTTCTGTCCGCTCCTCGGCCAGGGCCAGCATGTCACTTGTTGATGCATAGGGGTAGCCATCGCTCTCGGCAACGACCCCCTGATGGTTCAGGGCGCCGGCCAGCCGATCGAGCTGGTTGCGCTCGACATAGCTTACCGGCACCTCGTGCGCGACCGCCAGGGTCAGTAGGTCTGCCAGGGTGCCACGCTCTTGAGCCCCCCGTGCCACCAAGACGCGATACAGACGACGGCGACCAGCGCGTAACGCCTCATACACCGCGTTGCGCCCAGCGAGCACGTCCACCTATTGCACCGTCCAGGTGGTCCCGTCGGGGCCATCTTTTAGCTGCACACCCAGCGCCTGCAGCCCATCGCGGATGGCATCGGCGGCGGCCCACTGCCGCGCCTGGCGCAGGCTGGAGCGTGTATCCACCAGCAGACGGATTAGCCCATCGCTGAGCCCCACGTGCGCCTCGACCTCGAGCGTGGCCGGCATGATGCCCAGCACATCGCCCAAGAGACGCCCATAGAGAGCGTCTATGGCCTGCAAATCTGTCTGGCTCAACGGGGCAGACGCATTGAGCAGGGTGTTGACGTCTCTTGTCAGGTCAAACATCGCGGCCAACGCGCCGGCGCTGTTAAGGTCGTCGTCCATGCTGGCTTCAAAGGCGCGCCTGGCTTCCTCTAGGCGTGCCGCCAGGTCGCTACTGACATCGCCCGCGGGAGCTGTGGGGAGGCGGTGGCGCACTAGGCGCACGACGTCCATCAGCCGTCCCCAGCCCTTTTGTGCAGCCAAGAGCGCCTCGTGAGTGAGGTCGAGCGGATTGCGATAGTGCCCCTGCAAGATAAAGGTGCGGATGACCAGCGGCTCCCACTCGTCAAGCGCTTGAGCCAGAGTGACAAAGTTGCCAGCCGACTTGTGCATCTCTTCGCCACTGATCATCAACATGCCATTGTGTAACCAGTAGCGCGCAAACGGATGGCCGGTGGCCGCCTCGGCCTGCGCGATCTCGCACTCATGGTGCGGGAACTTGTTGTCTAGACCGCCGCCGTGGATATCGAACGGCTGCCCCAGGTACTTGGTCGCCATCACTGTACACTCGATGTGCCAGCCGGGGAAGCCCTCGCCCCACGGGCTTGGCCAGCGCATGATGTGCTCTGGGTCGGCGCGCTTCCAAAGCGCAAAGTCGGCGGCATCGCGCTTTTCGTCGAGAACTTGCACGCGTGTGCCGCTCATGGCCTCGTCGGTGCGACGGCCAGAGAGCTTGCCATAGCCTTCGAACGAACGTACGTCGAAGTAGACCGAGCCGTTGACCTCGTAGGCATGCCCCGAGGCCAGCAGTTGCTGAACCCAGGCGATCATTTCTGGGATGTGCCCCGAAGCGCGGGGTGAGATGCTTGGGCGGCCCACGTTGAGCCGGTCCATATCGCGAAAGTAACGATAGGTGTATTCCTCGGCGAGTTGCATGGGGTGTACGTGTTCGCGTTGCGCACCTTTGAGCATGCGATCTTGGCCGCTGTCGAGCAGGTGCCCCACGTCGGTGATGTTCTGCACATAGAGCACGTCATAGCCCAGATAGCGCAGGTAGCGCACCACTATATCAAAGTTGACGTAGGTCTTGCCGTGCCCCAGATGCGCGTCGTCATACACAGTGGGCCCGCAAACATACATCGTCACTCGGCCCGGGTGCAGGGGCACAAAGGTCTCTTTGGTGCGCGATAGTGAGTTATAGATTTGCAGTGTCATCTGACTCTCCTGTCTGTCAGGGTCGGTTGTCGGCAGACATGGCGCGGGGCGTTCAGCCCCACGTACAGATGCACCGGCGATTTAGCTCGACTGCAGGCATGCCAACTGCTCCTCGATACGGCGCCTGACCCGTGTTGCGCCCAGCAGGGCAGCCACGATACCCAGGCAGGGCCCGCGCATGTTGCCTGTCAGGCTGGCGCGAATGGTATCCATCACCGCCTGGCCTCTCAGACCATCGCTGGCGCGCAGGTCATGTCTCAGCCCGGCAAAAAACGCCTTGGCTTTGTTGGGCGTGGCCAGGTCGGTAGGGCGCAAGGCGGCAAGCGTTGTGGTCAACACCTGCCGGGCCGATGGGCAGCTCAGCACCGCGCTGGCCCAGTCTGTCGGCTCCAGCGTATCATCCTTCATCAACACAAAGCCGCACAGTTCGACAGCCATGGGCCAATCGCGAGCCTCGGCCTGCACCGCATCGGCCAACACAGCGAACCACGCTTCGGTGTCCAGAGCGGTGCCCTGGGCACGCTCCCAGGTGCCATAGGTTGCCTGTAGCGCCTGCCGCAGCGTCTCGCGAAACGTCGCTGGGGCGAGGGCAGATAGCCGTTCAGGTTCGTTTGGCATTGGGCATCTGGCCAAAGATCATGCGTCCGGCCACAGTCTGCAGCACACGGGTGACGGTGATGTTAACCGTGGTGTTGAGGTGTCGTCGACCGTCTTCGACCACGACCATGGTGCCGTCATCGAGGTAGCCCACGCCCTGGCCTAGCTCTCTGCCTTCTTGAAGGATGCGTACCCGCAACGTCTCTCCTGGCAGCACCACTGCCTTGACAGCGTTAGCCAGTTCGTTGATGTTGAGCACCTCGATGCCCTGTAGTTCGGCCACGCGGTTGAGATTATAGTCGTTGGTCAGGATTGGGCAATCCAGTTCCTGAGCCAATCGCGTAAGTTTACCGTCAACCTCGCGAATCTCGGGGACCTCATCCTCGCTCACCTCAATGGCGTAGCTATCGTCCTTTTGCATCCGCCCGAGGATCTCGAGGCCGCGGCGCCCACGGTTGCGGCGCAGGGCATCGGGCGAGTCGGCGATGTACTGCAGTTCATCAAGTACAAAGCGCGGCACCAGCATGGTGCCACGGATAAAGCCGGTGTTGCCAATGTCTGCGATGCGGCCATCGATGATGACGCTGGTGTCGAGCAGCATCACCTCGCGCCGTCCAGCGCTCACACTATGGGCCAGGCGCCAGCCGAGCAGACTGCATAGCTCGGCTCCATGAATCGAGGCGATGATAGCGCCCAGACTGCCCAATAGCAGCGACGCCACGATGGGCAAGAGCTTGCCCCAGGTCCCGGGTAGCATCGAGAGTGCAGGCGCCAACAGCGCAGCGACGACGAGCCCTGGAACGACGCCCAGGACAGCCAACAACAAACCGCGAACCGGCAGCCTCTGTACGCCATGCCGGATAGCACGCAAGGGCAGCCCTACCACCAACGGGGCTACCACAAAGCCGATCAGTGCGCCAAGAATGCCATACAGAGCAGGATAATAGCGTCCATCAATGAGGCCGGCAGCGAATGATAGCGATGATCCCGACTTGCCACAGTGCCAGCCGATGATAGACAGGATAATTGCCAGTATCAGGCGCACACCGACATGAATGGTCATAAAGACTCCTCCTCAGCACCGAACCCTGCGCCCTGGCTCTATTCAGTTGTCAATCTGTGCCAGAGTATGAGAGGATAACGTCTGCTCCTTTCGAATGGTGAGTATCGACGATGATATGTAAACAACCCCGGCAGCGAGGCCAGGGGTAGGCGGGCGTCGCTGACCATGGCTTTAGTTGCGCACTGTCGTGATCGTAGCATACGGCCTGCAGCAAGTCAATGGATGACGGCACTGGTTGTTGACAACGTTAAGATACCAAGCTATGCTTCGTCGTGAAGGGCGCGTGAGCGAGCCCGAGGCAAGGGTGCCTCTTGCCTCTATGTAGGTAACTGATCGATGGTCTCTTCTACAGGAGGTGACGATGACTACCGCACGTGCAGGAGCGCCTGCTCCGCAGTTCAGCGGCATGGCATACGTCGATGGCGGCTTTAAGAAGGTCTCGCTGTCAGACTATGCTGGCAAGTGGACGGTGATCTGCTTCTACCCTGGTGACTTTACCTTTGTTTGACCGACCGAACTCGCAGCGGTCGCTGCGCGCAAGGCTCAGTTGGACGAACTGGGTGTACAGATGCTGGCCATTAGCACCAACAGCCACTTTGTGCACAAGATTTGGCAAGAAGAAGAGCTCTCCAAGATGGTCCCCGGAGGCTTCCCCTGGCCCATGATCTCTGACGGCACTGGCGCCATCGGGCGTCTCTACGGCGTCTACGATGAAGAGGGCGGCGTGGATATTCGTGGGCGCTTTATCATCGACCCAGATGGTGTGGTGCAGGCGATGGAAGTGCTTACCCCTACCGTTGGCCGCAATGTGGGTGAGCTAATTCGCCAGGTCAAGGCCTACCAGCATGTCCGTGCCACTGGCGAGGTCACACCCTCGGGCTGGCAGCCAGGGAAACCTACCCTCAAGCCGTCGCCAGATCTGGTCGGCAAGGTGTGGAAGGTCTGGTCTGTCGATAACGACAAGTAACTGACATTGATTCACCCTGGCGGAGCACCCCGTCAGGGTTTCCTGTGAGGATACGATGCGACTGATCTGTGTGGTCGAGAACTGTGCTACTCGTGGCAGTGCCCTATGGGCAGAGCATGGCCTCTCGTACTGGGTGAGCTCGGCTCAAAGCAACATCCTGCTCGACACGGGGCAGAGCGGCGAGGTGTTGCGTCATAACCTGATAGAGCTGGGCCTGTGGGAAGCCGACCTCGATGGCCTGGTCCTCAGCCATGCCCACACCGATCACACTGGCGGCCTACAGGTGGTACAAGCGCATTGGCCGCAGGTGACTGTGCAGGCGCACCCCGCCATCACCGAAGCGCGCCTTTCGGGCGCGGGGGGCTCTCGCCAGATCGGTCTATCTGAGCCATTGGCGGCACATGCTGCCTCGGCCTGGCGCCTCTCTGATGCGCCTGTCGAGCTGGCACCACATGTATGGACCACAGGAACCATCGTATCGCGGCCCTATCCCATGGGCCGCAGCCCTCAGCACAGGGTCTATCGCCAGGGCCAGCTTCAAGCCGATGACTATGCCGACGATCTCTCTCTGGTGCTGCATATCGCTGGCGGCGTGGCGTTGTTGTGCGGCTGCTGCCATGCTGGGCTGCGCAATACACTGCACCACCTGCGAGAGCTGACCTCGGCGCCTCTGCTGGCGGTGATCGGCGGCGCTCATCTGGAGCACGCCACAGATGCAGAGATCGAGGCTGTCACTCGCTGCCTACAGAGTGAGGGGGCACCAGATCTGTATCTGTGCCACTGCACCGGCGAGCGTGCCCTCTATGCGCTACATGCCGCCTTTGACGAACGGGTGCACCCCTGCCCGGCTGGCACAGTCATCGATCTGCCTGACGCTGACCTATTGGCCTGACGGCCGCTGCACCCCACGGCCGATGGCATGCGCCACCGACTCGATCTGCGCCATGAGCTGCGCAAAGCTCCTGGGCGTGAGGCTCTGCAACCCGTCTGATAGCGCATCTTCTGGATGCGGATGCACCTCAATCATCAACCCATCGGCCCCGGCGGCCACCGCCGCCAAGGCCAATGTGGGCACCAGCTCATAGTGCCCCGCAGCGTGGCTGGGATCAACGATGACCGGCAGATGCGATTCGCGCTTGACCACCCCAATCGCAGCGACATCCAGTGTAAAGCGGGTGCTCGTCTCAAAGGTGCGGATGCCTCGCTCACACAGGATCACCCCCCCTGTACCCGCGGCCAGCAGATAATCGGCGGCCTGTAACCATTCGGTCACTGTGGCCGAAAGGCCGCGCTTTAGAATGCAAGGCTTGCCCGTCTCGCCGGCGGCGCGCAATAGAACATAGTTCTGCATGTTGCGCGCGCCGATCTGTAGCACATCCAGATGCTCGGCCATCCGGTCGACATAGTGAGCATCGGTAACCTCGCTCACCACCGGCACGCCAAACTTGGCGCGCGCCTCACATAGCAGATCCACACCCTCCATTCCCATGCCCTGGAAGCTAAAGGGCGAGGTGCGCGGCTTGAAGGCGCCTCCGCGCAACATGCAGGCGCCCTCAGAGACCACCGCCTCAGCCGTCTCCAGCAACTGCTCGCGAGACTCGATGCTGCAGGGCCCGGCGATGATCGCCAGATTGTCTCCGCCCACCTCGACGGGCCCGGCGCGCACCACCGTCGGTTCTTGCCTGAACTCGTGCGAGGCGAGCTTGAAAGGGCGCATGATCCGGGTGACAGACTGCACGCCCGGCAGCACGGCAAAGTTCTCCGTGGGGCAGCGGCCTGTGTCGCTGCCCAGAATGGCCACCACGAACTTGTCGGTGCCCACGTTCAACTGTACGTCAAAGCCATACTGCCCGGCGCGCTCTATCACAGCGTCCAACTGCTCTTGTGTAGCCCCGACGCGCATCTCGACGATCATGCTGCACCTCCTGGCGCTCTCGGTAAGCAAAGGGCAGAGCCCGGCCAGCGGACTCTGCTGTGCCCAGAGTATAGGCGTCTACTGGTCAGCTGCAAGCGCTTGACGATAAGGCCGTCGCTAGAGGCGCAGGCGCATCCTTTTGACAGCAACTGCGCCTGACGACATAATGCTTTTCTGTTATGCCCAACATCAATCAAAAGACCGGTGTCGCTTTCAGGGCCGCTATTGCCTGGCCGTTGGCAGTGGTGTTGGTTGTGCTGATGGCCATGGCTTGCAGCGCTCCAGCACCTGCAGCCCAAGCTCCCACGCCCGACTATCATGCCCTCGAGACACGCGTCGAGGCTATGCTGCATGCTACCTACACGGCCATGGCGCCGCCGCCAACCGAGACGCCCGAGGCAACGGCGACTGCCGAGGTGACGCCAATACCTACGGCCACTCCCACGCCTGTGCGGCTGCCAGAGACTCACCGGCTGGCCTACGTGCAGGTTCCTGAGGATGCCGAGCCAAGCATTGTGCTGGAGCGCGAGCGCTCCGAGGACTTGGTCGAGCTCGAGCACCTCACCGGGCCCGAGCGCATCACCGATCTGGCCTGGTCGCTCGATGGCGAGCAACTGGTGTTTGTGAGTGCCTATAGGGCCATCCTCAGTCGCGGAAATGAGCGCAACGTATTCATTGTGCGCAGTGATGGTACAGGTCTGCGTATGGTCACTGGAGACTATGTGCCCGCCGACCAGGCGCCTGGGCCCTACGTCTCGCTCGAAGGGCGTGTCGTTGGCGGGATTGGCTCTTGTGTGGTGAGCGCGCAGGGCGTGGCAGGGCCCGTCGAGGTGAGTGAGACAGGGGCTTTTGAACTGGTGGGTGTGCCGGCGGGCGCCACTTGGGCCAGAGCTGTATGCACCTCTGGCGGGCGCACGCTGCGCGGTGTTGTGGATCTGTCTGCCAACGATGGCATTTTTGAGCCGGTGCTTTTGCAGGTGGCCGATGGTGGCCAGGGTTGGAAGCAAGCGTCTCTCTCGCGCGATGGCAACATCCTGGCCGGCACCTACTATCAGTGGGAACTCGATGGCGAAGGCGAGGCGCAGTACCGCTTCTGGGGGCGCATCGTGGGCCTAACCACGGGGTTTCAGGGCGAGCTCGTTGGGGCGCCCGAGGGCAGCCTCGATGGTGTTGCCTGGTCTCCCGTCGAAGACGTGCTGGTGGGCGCTATCACCGCCGATGAAGGCGGCTGGCTCTGGGTGTGGGATGTCACTGGCGCCTCGGTGCGCGAGGTGCTTGCGATGCCCAACCCCGATGATCAGATATTGACGCTGGCCAACCCTGTCTGGTCGCCCGATGGCGGCCAGGTTGCGTTTGAGGTGCGGCGCTGGGCCTGGTGGGGCGAGGGTACGCGGCGCACCGACTTGATGCTCGTGTCGGCCAGCGGCGAGGATCTGCGCACCCTGGTAGAACTCGACTGGGGCGAGCATGCCACCGAACCTGGCTGGATGCCCGATGGCAAGACGGTGGCCTACCAGTACTCGCGCACTGAGCAAGATCAAGAGCCGACCATGGCTGATAATGGCAGCATCTGGATGGTGGATGTGACGAATGGTCTGCGGCTGCCATGGACCAGTGGCCCCTATGACTATTGTCCGGCACCGCATCCACTGGGCGTAACGCCATCGCCCGAGGGCTGAGCCTGTTCTGACAGCGCCTTCAAGGCGTGATATAATCGGTTGCCACAGTCTACGGGCCAGGGTGCGTGTGTTGACGGGCCCCTCAGCTCGTGGCGCTCATTTTGCGCATAGGAGTTGCAGGCATGAAGTTGCCGCCGAACCTGAACGTTTATGTCTCTGCGGCCCTGTTCGTCATTGGGGCCTATGCAGTGGCGCTCTATATCGGGCTAATCGTATGGACCTTTCGCGACATCCGTTCGCGAAGCCGTGATGTGCTGGCGCACATCATGTCGGCGCTGTTGGTGGCCGTGTTTGGCCTGCCCGGCCTGATCGTCTATCTGCTCGTGCGCCCAAAGACGACCCTGGCAGAGGAATATGATCGCACTTTGGCCGAAGAGGCTGTGTTGCACGAGCTCGACGCCAAGCTGCTGTGCCCCAATTGCCATCAGGCGGTCGAATCTGACTATGTCATCTGCCCCAACTGCCGCCACCAACTCAAGCTGCGCTGTGTGGGCTGCGCCCGCCTGGTGATGCCCGATTGGGATGTATGTCCCTATTGTGGTCGTTTCCAGGACGAGGGCAGTGGCGAGGCAAAGGTGATATCCAGCGAGGCCGTTACAGATGAGCCTGTGTCAGTGGCCGAGATGGACGATATGACCACGGCGGCTGATGAGCCGGCGCCATCGGAGGACGAGGGCGCGGCGTAGCTCCTACAGATGCCCATCGGTGGAGAGCCGTGGCCAGATGCCCCGCCTTCGTAGGGCGGCGATCAGCCTCTCGGTGTCGCTTTGCTGTACTGTTACCAACGTGGGCGTCAACACCCGCGCGATGAGTGGCGCGATCTGTCTATCCTCGAGCGCCTCACGTGCCACCTCCGGGCTCGCAAACTCGAGCAACACCACCTGTCTGAGGCTGGCCTGGCCAAGGCGCGCTTCCCAGGTCTGCAGCATGAGTTGTAGGCCCGACGGTAGCCCGCCGCCGGCGATGCGCCGTAGAAAGGCTGCCATTTGTGGCACCGAGATGCCGGCGTTGTCGCCTTCCCACACTGAATCGTCGGTGAGCCGGTAGCTGGCTGCCTTGTCTTGCCCCTGCCATTGGGCGATGCGCTCGAGCTGGTATCGCTCATAGCAAGATTGCGTCAGCGTCACGCGGATGAGGCCGTCTTGGGCGATCTGAGCCAGGGGGGCGGGGCGCTGGGCAGGCGGTCGGCTGCCTTTGCCCAACAAGGTGGCGCCCAGCTCGGTGAGCGTAAAGCGGTCTAAGAGGGCCTCAGAACCGCTGGCGCCCAGGCGCACCATGCCCAGCCAGTGTAGCGGCCCCATCAGCAAGTGCAGCGTCAGCTGTCCTTCTACTGGCTCCCAAGAGGTTGGCCCGCTCAGGTATTCGCCACTGGCCGCATCGCGGATGAACCAGCTCGTTAGATCCGCATCGGGCCGCAGAAAGGTGGGCCGATGCTGTTTGATCGTCTGGGTAAAGTCATCAAAGCGATACCAGCGGTTGGGCTCGATCTGCCTCAATAGGCTGGCCAGGTTACGTCGCGGCGTGGCTGGGTCGTGGGGGCAGCCACCTGGGTCGCAAGTGAGGGCGGGTACGTGCAACAGGTCGATCCACCCAGGATCGTCTCGCCAGGCGCGGTAGAGCCGGCCGGCGCGCGCATTATCGGGGGCGCGTAGCCAGTCACGAGCGGCCAAGGCTGGCCGCAGGCGTCCCCCATCGGCAGAGATCAGGCGTAGCCGCCAGGCAGAGCGCCACAGCAGCGCTAGGCGGGCTGGCGTGGGCTTGCCGATCCAGCGGCCGGCGAGGGGGCCTGCAGCCGTGAGCCATTCTGGTAGCTGCTCCGCGTCGGCGGTATCCACCGGCGGCTGTACGCGCCGCAAGTGGCAGAGCAGTGCGAGCATGTCTTCACCCAGCGCCAACCCCTGATCGATGATGCTGGTAGGGGGTGTTGCCGTCGGCAGAGCAAGTGCTGCAGGCTGTTTGGCTGTGGGCAGGCGGTCGAGGATTTCACGGGGCACCAACAGGAGCTCACCGTGCCCACCGGGCGTGGCGCCAAAAGCACGAAAAGCCAGGCCACCATACAACAATTCCTCGAGGGGCGACGCCGGCGCCTGCCAGGGGCGCTCACGCTCTAGCGCTGCCGGGCCGATGCGCCGCAGCTGTCCAAAGCGCAGCGCGAGGCTCTTGACCATGGCGCGCCCGCCCTCGCGGCGCAGCCCCTCGAGCGCTTCTTGGGCTCCGGGTGATAGGCGGGACAGTCGCCCTTCGAGAGCTCCGGGCGTCAGCATCGCGTCGCCGAGCGTCTCTGCGGCGCGTATTGGGTCGGCCTCGTCTAGCGTTACGCGCCAGCTCTCGGCAATGGCGCTGAGCACAATCAGGGGCTGTTCGGCCAGCAGACGATAGAGGTCCAGCATGGCATCAGTATAGAGCCCTGATGGCCACGCACCAAGCGCCTGCAACCGCCGAGGCGGCTTTGCGTATAGAGTGCAGTGCATCATGGGGGTGGAGATGGCCAAACAACACTCGGTATCCTTTTTCGCAGATTTGCTGCAGAGCCTCAGGATGGCCTGGCGATTGCTGTGGGATCGGCGCATGCCGCTGTGGACCAAGCTGGTGCCGTTGGGTGCGGTGTTTTATCTGCTGTGGCCCGCCGATATCTTGCTCGATCCAGTCCTGGGGTTGGGCCAGCTCGACGATCTGGCGCTGATTCTCTTGGCGGCGCACCTGTTCATCGCGCTCGCTCCCGAGCATCTCAAGCTAGAGCTCGGCGCCGACCCATCTCGGCCACAGGCTTTTGATGCCACCAGAGCATCTGTGGAGGTTGAGGGCAAAACTCGCCTGCTCGATGAGGACGGGCTCCAGCGGTGAGAGTCTCGCAGAGACTTGCCGCAAGTTGGTTCAAGGAGTACCATAGAGACACGGGCAAGATGTCGCGTTGAGCGCGGTCCTCGGAGATGGGGTAGGTGTGGCCCGAAAGCTTGCACTTGGAGACCTGTTTCTGCTCAGGCACCTTGAGGAGCGAGGCGTAAGGTTTGACCTGCGCAATTCGCTAGTTCATCCCGCCACGCCTTCGCAGGCGGCGCTCGTTGGCCTCTTGACGCGCTATCGTTTTGGCGCCGTCACCTGCATACATGATGAAGACGGCCAGGGTGGCTTTGTGCAGGTATGGCCACATGGTGGTTCTCTCTCCTGGCATCTAGCCTATATCGCCCCCTCTCTGGATGAGCGCCCTGATGCGGCGGCCATCTGGCACGGCATGCTCGGGCAACTGTTGCGGTTGGCTTCTAGCGAGGGGGCGTTGCGCGTCTTTGCGCGCTGCGTAGAAGACGCCGAGACAGAGGGTACCCTGCGGCAGCGCGGCTTTGGCCTGGTGACGAGAGAAGAGGTCTTTGTGCTCACAATGCCGCCTTCGCCAGCCCCGGCGCCGCGCGGATTGCGGCGTTTTGACGAGTCGGACCGCTGGCCATTGCGTCAGCTCTATGGTCAAGCAGTACCCTCGCTTGTGCAAAAGGCCGAAGGATTTAGCCCTCAGGAGCTGATCTCGCCGCTACAGAGCCTGGCCTCGCCTCCTGAGGACCACTATGTCTGGGTCGATCGAGGAGAGATCATCGCGCACTTTGCCGTGAGCCGAGGTCGAGCGGGCACCTGGATGGACTGTGTGGTGCGTCCAGATCGTCGTGGCGACGCCCTGCCCCAGATGCATCATATCCTATCGCAGCAGCCCTGTTCACCTGACCGCCCGCTCTATGTCTGTGTACCGGACTATGCTGTGGGGCTGGGCTGGCTGTTGCGTACGCTGGGGTTTGAGACATTTGCGCGCCAGGCGGTGATGGCGGCTCACACCGCCGCACGCGAGGCGGTAGCGCGCCAGGCGCTCATGCCAGGCCTTGAGGGGGTTGACTGCGGCGCGCCGGTGACTACAGTCAGCCAAAACTCGCTGCAGAGCCCGAGTTAGCTACTTGAGGAGATGCATGTCACTGCAGATTACCGATAACATCGATGCGTTGATTGCGGTTCTGCCGGCCGAGATCGCCAAAGCTCTCTACGAGGCCAATCGCTTTGACGATCTGCTCGAGGTGGTGCTTGACCTGGGGCGTCCATGCGAGGCGCGCTACGCTGGCGCCGAGGTGCGCCTGAGTGAGCATGAGGTGGCGCAGGACGATATCGACTATGTGGTGCAGCATATCGGCGATTTCGGCGATGACAACCGGGCCGGCATCGAGCGCACCCTGCACCGTATCTCGGCTATCCGCAACCGTCGCGGCCGCATCATCGGCCTCACTTGCCGGGTGGGGCGAGCCGTGTTCGGCACCATCGACATCATCACCGATATCATCGAATCGGGCCAGAGCGTGCTGTTGCTGGGCAAACCTGGCGTTGGCAAGACGACCATGCTGCGAGAAGTGGCACGGGTGCTGGCAGAGCACAAGCGCGTGGTCATTGTTGACACCTCAAACGAGATCGGCGGTGATGGTGATATTCCGCATCCGGCCATTGGGCGCGCCCGCCGCATGCACGTGCCTACGCCGGCGTTACAGCACGCGGTGATGATTGAGGCTGTCGAGAACCATATGCCCGAGGTGATCGTCATCGACGAGATCGGCACCGAGCTCGAGGCCGCCGCTGCTCGCACCATCGCTGAACGTGGTGTGCAACTGGTGGGCACTGCCCACGGCCAGACGCTCGACAACCTGATGATGAACCCCACTTTGTGTGACCTGGTGGGAGGTATTCAGACGGTGACCCTGAGCGACGAGGAGGCGCGACGTCGCGGCACGCAGAAATCGGTGCTTGAGCGCAAGGCACCCCCCACGTTTGATGTGGTGGTTGAGATTCAGGGGTATGATACCGTCGCAGTGCGTGGCAACGTGGCTGAGGCGGTAGATATGATCTTGCGTGGCCGCACCTTGCCCGCCGAGGTGCGTGTGAGACAGGATTCTGGCGTGATTCACAAGACGCAGGAAGTGGTGCAACGGCTGCCCAGCATCGAGCGCAGCGAAGAGCTCCAAGCCGTGCGCCCCTCGTTCTCACGGCGCGAGCACGAGACGTTGCACATCTTCCCCTATGGGTTGAACCAGGATCGCATCCGCAGCGCAGCGCGGCGTTTGCGACTGTCGGTGGAGCTCGTCAATCAACTGCGCGAGGCCGATGCTCTCTTTACGCTGCGCAACTATTATCGCAAACGCCCACAGGTGATCTCTGACGCCGAGCGGCGCGGCATTCCGGTCTATGTGTTGCGTAACAACACCGAGACACAGATGGAGCGCTACCTGGTCGAGATCTTTGGGTTGGCGCAGATGCCCGATGACCAAGAGATCACCGATGCCCTGGCTCAAGCGCGCGATGCCATCTTGCGCATCCAGGCTGGCGAGCGCACTGCGGTGCAGTTGCCCTCACAGGCGGCGCATATCCGCCGCTTGCAGCACGATTTGGCCCGCCAAGCCAACCTGACGTCGCGCAGCGCCGGCGACGAGCCACAGCGTCATGTCACCATCTTTGCGAACCGCTAGGCGCCGCGCATGGGTGGGCTAGTCGCACTCGAGGGGCCAGACGGCAGTGGCAAGTCGACGCAGCTACGCCTACTACGCGAGGTGCTCGAAGGGCGCCAGCTGGATGTGGTGTGGACGCGCGAGCCGGGCGGCACCGTTATAGGTGAACAGATTCGCACCGTGCTGCACGATCTGGCCAACGACGCCATGTTGCCGATAACCGAGGCGCTGCTATACTCGGCAGCAAGGGCACAGCATGTCGCAGAGGTCATCAGGCCGGCCCTGGCTCGCGGGGCACTGGTGATTACCGATCGCTATGCGGCCTCTACTTTGGCCTATCAGGGCTATGGCCATGGTCTGGATATCGATATGCTGCGGCAGATCACTGTTTTGGTGACGGGCGGTGTGATACCCGATCTGACGATCTATCTGGACTTGCCAGCTGAGCGTGGTCTGGAGCGCAAGCTTGTCGATCGCTCTGCGGGGCAAGGCGAGTGGAACCGAATGGATCAGCAGGCGCTCGTCTTTCATCGCGCTGTTCGTGCCGGGTATCTGGAGATGGCCCAGGCTGAGACGGAGCGTTGGCTCGTTTTGGACGCAGATGATACGATGCAGGCGATCCATCAACAGATTATGGCGCGCATCGAGCCACTACTGACATAAAGGGAGACTGCCCATGGGAACCAAGCTGATTGTGGCTATTGTACACAGCGACGACGCCGACCAGCTCACAACGGCCCTGCGCGAGGGCGGCTTTTCCTCTACCAAGATCAGCACCACTGGAGGCTTTTTGCGCGAGGGCAATGCGACCATGCTGGTGGGCACTGAGGAGCAGAACGTGCCCAGGGTGCTCGAGATCATCAAGAACAACTGCCATACGCGCACCCAGTATGTGAACCCCCTGCCACCTGTGATGGAGCCGGGTGAGCTCTATATGCCCAACCCGGTTGAGGTGCAGGTGGGCGGGGCGGTCATCTTTGTCGTCGATGTGGAGCGCCTCATCCGATACTGATCGGATACGATCCTGCTAACACGACTCGCGCCCTGAAGGCATCGGTGGCGCGAGTCTGTTGACTCAGAGAGGTTGCGTGTGGAGCCAACAGAGCTGGCCGATCGAGCCATAGAGCCCTATCTAAGCCCTGCCCCCGTGCTGGCCATCATCACGGGGCCGAGTGGTGTGGGCAAAGATAGTGTTATGCATTGCATGGTGGCGCAGGGAGCTCGGTTTCATTTTGTGGTGACGGCCACCGATCGCCCCAAGCGTCCTGGCGAGGTACATGGTGAGGATTACTACTTTGTCACCACGGCCGAGTTTCAGGCAATGATCGATGGGGATGAACTGTTCGAGTATGCCTGGGTGTACAACCAATGGAAGGGCGTGCCCAAGCAGCACGCCCGCCAGGCCCTCGCCAGTGGCCACGATGTGATCATGCGCGTTGATCTCGCCGGGGCCGACACCATCCGTGCCAAGGTCCCCGGGGCGGTGACCATCTTTCTGGCGCCGCCCTCGCTGGCGGTGCTCGAGGAGCGCCTACGACAACGCCAGACTGACTCTGAAGAGGCCATAGGCGCGCGCCTGGAAAGTGCGGCGCGCGAAGTGTTGCGTGCCAGCACCTATGACTATGTGGTCATCAACCGCCAGGACGATCTGGATGGCGCCGCCCGCCATGTAATGGCTATCATGGAGGCCGAACGCCACCGCGCCAAGCGTGTCTCGATCGAATTCTAGCATATGAATGCTAACGAGGATGCCACCATGTATCCGCAGGAGTCCGCGCCTTCGCCGTTGACCGTGCGCCTGCCTGTGCCCGCCACACGCCCGCTCTGCACCTACGTGATGGTAGCCCTGTTGGTCTTGGTGTGGCTGGCTACCACGGTGGTGGGTTTGTTGGCCGGCTTTGGGCTCAATGGCTCGCAGTCAATTCCCGTGCTGGTGGCGATGGGCGCCAAGGTCAACGAGTTAATTGTGCGTGGGCAATACTGGCGACTGCTGACGGCCAACTTTTTGCACATCGGCCTGCTGCATCTGGGATTCAACACCTATGCGTTGCTGCTGTTTGGCACCGATATGGAGCGCCGTTTTGGGCATGGTCGCTTTCTGGCGCTCTATCTGCTATCGGGGCTAGGGGGCAGCGTGCTCAGTCTGGTGGGCAATGAGGCCATCTCGGCGGGGGCTTCGGGCGCCGTATTTGGGCTCTTGGGGGCAATGATCGCGTATTTCGTCACCTATCGCAGCGAGTTTGGCGGCTATGGGCAGCGGCGGCTCAGCAGTCTGCTGTTGGTGGCGGGCTATAACCTGGTGATGGGCTTTGTGATGCCGGGCATCGATAACCTGGGCCACATTGGGGGGCTGTTGGTGGGTCTGGCGCTGGGCTGGGCCTATTGCCCGCGCTATGTGGTAGAGGCCAACTATGGCGTCATGCCGCGGCTGCGCGACCGCTTTTCGCCCGTGCGGGCAGTGGCCCTTTCTCTGCTGACGCTGGTGGTGTTGGCAGTGCTGGTATCCTGGCGCATACGCGGCGGGGGATAGCGAGGTGGTGATATGACGGTGCGACAGCCGGTAGTTGCTGGCCTGTTCTATCCAGCCGATCCGCGGAGCTGTACTCGCGAGATCGAGGCCTATCTCGGTGCAGTAGAACTCCCCGACGAACCGCTGGACTTTGTGGCTGGCATCGCGCCTCATGCCGGCTGGACCTATTCGGCCGAGACGGCGGCCCATACCCTGCTGGCGTTGGCGCAGCAAGAGCCCGATACGGTGGTGCTGTTCGGCGCTGTACACATGTGGGGGGTGCCTGGCGCCAGCATCTATGCTGAGGGCGCTTGGCGCACGCCTCTGGGCGATCTGCCGGTCGATGCTGAACTCGCCCAGGCAGTGGGTGCGGCGAGCGCTCTGGTTCGGGCAGTGCCGTCGGCGCACGCTCAGGAACATTCCATCGAAGTGCAGTTGCCCTTTGTGCGGCATCTGTTGCCCAGGGCGAGCATTCTGCCCATCGCTGTGCCGCCAATTGCCGAATCGTCCGATATCGGCCGTGCCGTAGCGCGCGCAACACAGCAGCTCGGTCGACGGGCAGTTGCCTTGGGCAGCACCGATCTGACGCACTATGGGCCTCGCTATAGCAATACCCCGGCTGGTGTTGGCGAGGAGGGGCTGCGCTGGACACACGAGAACGATCGTCGTGTGCTGTCGCGCATCGAGCAGCTCGATGCACCTGGCGTACTGAGCGAGGTGCGTGCGCACCACAACGCCTGCGGCGCTGGCGCGGTAGCCGCTGCCATCGGCTTTGCTGTCGAGCTGGGCGCCACACGTGGTATGTTGTTGCACTATACCACCAGCTACGAGGTCATGCCGCTCGATGCACCGTCTGACCTGGTGGGCTACGGTGCCATGGCCCTCGTGAGGTGATCGCCGCTGTGCCAGGCGCTGCCAAGGGGCTGCTCTTTGCACGCATCGTGGTCGACTCGAGCCTGACGGTCAGTGGTGTCGCTTTTGGGGGCGATGAGACAGGGCCTGAGGATGAGGGGTGGTTGCAGCGCTCCTTTCACTATGCCATCCCCGAGGAACTGCATGACAAGTTGCGTCCGGGCCAACTGGTCTGGGTGCCGTTTGGGGCCCGCCAGCTGCAGGGCATCGCTATCGGTTTGGACGAGCAGTCGCCCGTGGCCGAGACGCGAGAGGTGCACTCGATTCTCGATCAGGAGCCGGCTCTCTCGTCCGAACAATTGGCCCTGGGCCAGTGGGTCAGCGAGCACTATCTCACACCGCTCCACGCGGCGCTTTTTGCCATGGTGCCTCCGGGCCTGCAGCAGCGAGCCGAGACACGCTATGAGCTGACACCACGCGAGACGCCAGACGGGCTCAAGCCAACGCAGCACAAGCTCTATCTTTTGCTGCGTGAGCACGGCCCCCTCAGCGCCAAAGAACTAGGCCGCCTCGCGCCCACCCGCAACTGGCGCTCGCATCTGCGGCCACTGCTAGCGGCCGGCTATGTGCGGCAAACGGTATTGCTGCGCCCCCCAAGCGTGCGCCCGCACTATGAGACGCTGGCCCGGCTGGCCGTTGTCGACCGACGATGTTGGCCCACTGCGCGTGCGCACCGGCAACTGGCCGTGCTCGAGCTGTTGGCGCTGCGTCAAAGGCAGAGTTCGGGCTGGACGCGTCTGGCCGATCTCAGGCAGCAGGCCGATGCCACCCCCGCGATACTGCACAGTCTCGCCGACAAGGGTCTGGTGGAGGTGCGCCGCGAGCAGGTCTGGCGCGACCCTCTGGCAGGCACCCGCTTTGTGCCCATCGCGCCGCCGCAGCTCACGCCCGATCAGGAGGGGGCCTGGGAGGCGATCGCTGCCGACCTCGATGCGCCAGCCGGTCGGCCCTTTCTGCTACAGGGAGTGACTGGCTCGGGCAAGACCGAGATCTATCTACGCGCCGTTGCGCGCGCGCTGGAGCAGGGGCGCAGTGCGATTGTGCTCGTGCCCGAGATCGCTCTCACACCCCAGACCATTCGACGTTTTGGGGCACGCTTCCCCGAGGTGCTGGCGGTGATGCATGGCTCCCTGTCGCCTGGTGAGCGTTATGATCAGTGGCGGCGTATTCGGGCCGGCGAACTGCGGGTGGTGGTAGGGGCGCGATCGGCCATCTTTGCGCCGGTGCAGCGGCTTGGCGTGGTGGTGGTCGATGAGGAGCACGAGTGGACCTACAAGCAAGACCAACAACTTCCGCACTACCATGCCCGTGAGGTGGCCATCGAAAGGGGGCGATTGGCCGGCGCCACGGTGGTGTTGGGCAGCGCGACGCCCGATCTGGGCACGTACTATCGCGCATGTCAGGGTGAACTACGGCTGTTGGCCCTGCCCCGCCGCGTTATGGGGCACCGCGGCGTCATCGGCCAGCTATTGGCCGAGAGCGGCGCCGCGCATTCGCGCTACACCGCCAGTAACGGCGATGCTCTCTATGCCGATCTGCCGCAGGTGCAGGTGGTCGATATGCGTGAAGAGCTGCGAGCGGGCCACAGCGCCATGTTCAGTCGGCCTCTCGATGTGGCTTTACGCGAGACGCTGGCAGCGGGTGAGCAAGCCATTCTGTTTGTCAACCGCCGTGGCACAGCCAGCGCCGTTGTATGCCGCGACTGTGGCCACGTCCTCGAGTGTCCACGTTGTCGGGTGGCTATGGCCTACCATGAGCAGCCGCTGATGTTGTACTGCCACCACTGCGGGCGTCGTGCGCCGGTGCCAAGCCTCTGCCCACAGTGCGGCGGTCGGCGTATCCGCTACCTCAGCGCCGGAACCGAACGGGTTGAGCGCGAGGTACAGCTAGGGTATGCGCAAGCCGTCACGCTGCGCTGGGATAGCGACACAGCCACCTCAGTACAAGACCACGACGCCCTTCTGGAGCGGTTTGCGCGGCGCGAGGCTAATGTATTGGTGGGCACGCAGATGGTGGCCAAGGGGCTCGATCTGCCGCGGGTAACGCTGGTGGGTGTGGTGTTGGCCGATATCTCGCTGCACCTGCCCGATCTGTATGCTGGCGAGCGCACCTTTCAATTGCTGACGCAGGTGGCGGGGCGTGCAGGGCGCAGCGTGTTGCCGGGACGGGTCATAATCCAGACCTATCAGCCAGAGCATCCTTCCATTCAGGCCGCCATGCGGCACGACTATGAGGGTTTTGCCGAGGCCGAGCTGGGCTTTCGGCGCGAGATGGGTTATCCCCCCTACAGGCCATTGGCACGGTTAGAGTATGCTGACGCCGACGCTACACGCGCCCAAGGAGAGGCGTCGCGACTGGTCGATATGCTGAACACACGTATTGCTCTGCTCGGACTCTATGGCACTAACGTGATCGGGCCTACCCCGCCCTACTTTCAACGCGAACGAGGCAAGTGGCGTTGGCAGGTGATGGTGCGTGGCCAGCATCTGACCGCGCTGCTCAGTGACCTGCGATTGCCGCTGGGCTGGCGGGTCGATATCGATCCGGTGACCTTGCTCTAGCAGCAAAGGGCCAGGCGATTAGCCTGGCCCTTGTCATCGTTCGTGCCCATTAGCCCAGTACCTGGGCTCGCAGCGTCTTGAGACGTTTCATGACGTCGTTCTCACCGCGCCCGAAATAGTCGTGCAGGCGCACATACTCGGCATAGAGCCGATCGTACACGGCCTCGTGTGCTGCGATAGGCCGGTAGACGGTATCTTGAAGACGCGCCATCCTGGCGGCAGCGTCAGCGATCGTATCGTAACCGCCCGCGGCGGCGCCAGCTGCCACGGCGCCATGCATCGCCGAGCCGAGTGCGCCGGCTTGCGCGGTGCCGACCACTTTGAACTCACGTCCGGTGACGTCGGCATAGATCTGCATCAGCATACGGTTGCGCTCGGGCAGGCCACCCGCCGCTACGATCTCGTTGACGGCCACGCCGTTGGCCTCAAAGGCCTCGATGATCACCCGAGTGCCATAGGCCGTGGCCTCGATCAATGCGCGATAGATCTCTTCGGGGCGGGTCGCCAGAGTTGCGCCCAGCAACAGGCCGGTCAGGTCGACATCGACCAGCACAGAGCGGTTTCCGTTCCACCAGTCCAGGGCGAGCAGGCCAGATTCGCCTGGCTTGAGCGCAGAGGCCTTTTCCTCGAGCAGTTGGTGCAGGTTGAGGTCGCGCGCCTGGGCCTCGCGCTCATAATCGGCCGGCACACAATGCTCGACGAGCCAGGCAAAGTGATCACCCACGCAAGACTGACCTGCCTCGAACCCGGCCAGATTGGGCAAGATGCCGTCCTCGACTACGCCGCACATGCCCGGCACGATTTTGGGCTCATCGCCCACCACCATGTGGCAGGTCGAGGTGCCCATGATCATCACCATGCGGCCAGTGCCGGTGACAGTGGCGGCAGGAACGGCCACGTGCGCATCTACATTGGCAACGGCCACGGCTATGCCCGGCTTGAGGCCGGTGGCGGCGGCCATGTCGGGAGTGAGCCCGCCGGCGCGTGCCCCCAGCGGCAAGATGCTGGTGCTCATCTTTTCGGCGACGATGTTGCGCATCTGCGGGTGCAACGCCGCAAAATAGTCAGGGCTAGGAAAGCCATCTCGCTTGCTCCAGATGGCCTTGTAGCCAGCGGTGCAGGCGTTGCGCGTCTCGACGCCGGTGAGTTGCCACACGATCCAGTCTGCTGCCTCGATCAGTCGGTCGGCGGCCTGGTATATCTCGGGCGCTTCATTGAGGATCTGCAGGCTCTTGGGAAAGAACCACTCGGACGAGATCTTGCCGCCATAGCGCGAGAGCCAGGGCTCGTTGCGCTCGGCGGCCACCTGATTGATCAGGTTGGCCTCGGGCTGTGCGGCGTGGTGCTTCCACAGTTTGACCCAGGCGTGAGGATTGTTGCGATACTCGGGCAGATAGCACAAGGGGGTGCCATCGGCTTTGGTGGGCAGCATGGTGCAGGCGGTAAAGTCGATGCCAATGCCGATGATGTCCTCGGCCGACACGCCACTCGTGGCCACCGCCTGTCGCACGGCCTGTTGGAAACAGGTCACATAGTCTGCCGGGTTCTGCAAGGCCCAATCGGGCTCGAGGCGGATACTGGTGCCTGGTAGCATCTCGTCGATGACGCCATCGGGATACTCGCAGACCGCCTGCGCGATCTCGGCACCATTGGTCAGGTCGACCAGCATCGCACGTGCCGACTCTGTACCGAAATCTACGCCCAGAGCGTATTTGGCCATGATAGACTCCTTTCGCCTGGTTCCGGTTGGAGACGGGCGGCTAGACCTGCCGGAAATAGGCGACAGTGCGATCCAGCCCCTCTTGCAGCGAGATAGTCGGCTCCCAACCCAGCTCTTCGCGCGCCACCTGGTTGGTGATATAGCTCTTGAACACTTCGCCTTGCTTGGCGGGTGAATGCACCTGCGGGCCTGCGTAGCCCGTGCTCTGTTTGAGCATCTCAAAGAGCTGATTGATCGAGGTGCCCACACCAGACCCCAGGTTCGCGATCAGGCCGCTACCATTCTCAAGAGCCAACACGTTGGCGCGCGCGATATCGGTTACATAGACAAAGTCTCTCTCCTGTTCGCCGCTGCCATAGATACGGGCCTCTTCGCCCGCCATCATCTGTGCCGTCCAAATAGCCACCACGCCGGCCTCGCCGTGAGGGTCTTGCCGCGGGCCAAAAACGTTGGGGAAGCGCAGCACCACATAATCGATGCCAAAGTGCAGGCGGTAGAGGTATAGGTAGTGCTCGACGTGGTGCTTGCTCGCTCCGTACGGGTCGAGCGGGTTGATGGGATGCTGTTCATCGGCGGGCAGATAGACCGGCTCGCCGTAGCAGGCGCCCCCTGTAGAGGCATAGACCATCTTCTTGGCGCCATACTGGCGGGCGAGCTGCAGCAGATTGAGAGAGCCGATGATGTTGACCTCGGCATAGAGCACAGGCTTTTCCATTGACTCGCGCACGTTGGCTTTGGCAGCCAGGTGGCATATGGCCTCGGGCCGCTCGCGCTCGAACACGCGCTCGAGAGCGGCCGCGTCACGCAGGTCTACCTGGTAAAAGTGCGCTGCAACGTTGACATTTGCCTGCTTGCCGGTGGAGAGATCATCCACCACGCTCACGTCATGGCCCGCTGCGAGACAGGCATCGACGACATGCGAACCGATGAACCCGGCGCCACCGGTGACGAGCACCTTCATCTGGGCAACCTCCGCCTGATGATGCAGTCGTGTATACGCGACCATTATAAGGCGAATCCACAATGCGGCCAACGGGCCACGGTTTTGCCCCCACAGGGGCCCGTGCTGTGCTACAATGCCTGCAACGATGCAGGCTAGGATGACGAGCTGTCATAGCGTGGCGCGTTTTGCCGTGGTGTTGGCCCTTGTGGTGGCGCTGTTGGGCTGCAGCGTCTATGTGCTGCCCACGGCGCATCCGTGTGTGCTGGTAGAACAGCGGGATGATGGCTATGCGCAGCTGCCTGAGGACGACCCTCGCTATGCCGCCCTTGAGGCCTATCTGGCTGAGGACGAACCGCTGGCGCGTCTTCTGAACGTATATGAACGCACGATGGCAGCCTTTTCGGCCTCGGGGCTGCGGCCGGCGGCGGCGAGGGCGGCAGATAACCGGGCTGTGCTGGTTCTTGGGCAGCAGGCGGGCCTAGTGACGGACATCTGCGTGCAGGGGCTCTATGACCAGGTGTGCCTTGAGCTGGCCCTTGGGGTTCCCATCACTGATCCTGCAATGCTGGCACCTGCTGCGCCGCAGTTGGCGCGAGCCGTTGGCCAGGCGCTGCTGGTGCTGGCCGGCCAGGGCTATGGACCCTCGCCCTGCTCTGAGCCCGCTTGTGATGGGCTGCCTAGCCCCCCAGGCAGCGTCTTGACGCAGGGGCTGGGGATCGCCCTGGAGACGATCTACTGCCAGGATCTAGAGGCAGGGTCGCCGCCCGGGCTGGCCGCAGCAGGGGCCTGCGCGCATCTGATAAAGGGCGAAGGCTATCGAGGCACTGAGATGTCGCCAGCCGACGTGGTGCAGAGCCCGGGCGTGGCGGGGACAGTGTTCTATCAGTTGCTCAGCGAGGCGCCCACGGGCTATCCGCAACGCTTTATGCTCTGGTTCGCCAACTATGACCCACAAGATGAGGCCCTGGCCAAAATCGTATTGGTGGCTCGCCGGCTGGGTTGCAGAGCGACCATCGTCGACTTTCTCGGGGCATACGGCACGACCTTCCCTGGCGAGCGAGCCTTGGCCCGCGAACTGCTCGCAGCACTGCCATCAATGACTGAGGTGCCATGAACCAAACATCTTCTGCACAGAGTGATAGTACGGCTGTGGCGACGCCGACCTTTGCGGTGTTACAGCTCTCGGGCTGCTCGGGCTGCGAAGTATCGCTGCTCAATGCCGATGTATGGGCCAGTCAGCACGAACTGGTCTACATGCCCCTGGTTCTATCGGCCGAAGACCTGCCGCCTGTTGACACCTTGTTGGTGAGCGGTGCGGTCTACAGCGATGATGACCTGCATCGCTTGCAGCAGACAGCACACCGCGCGCGACGCGTGGTGGCGGTGGGCACGTGCGCCCTCTCTGGCGGGGTAGCCAATCTGGGCAACCGCGAGAGCGCCAGGCGGGTGTTCCTCGATGATACCAGTCGACGGCACCTGCCACGGCTGTTACCTCAGCTGCGCCCGGTGGATGCGGTGGTGTCGGTTGACCTGTATCTGCCTGGTTGCCCGCCAACGCCGCGGCTCTTTGAGGCTGCGCTCAAGCTAGGCGAGCCTTTTGAACCGGCAAAAACGGTCTGTCAGGATTGTGGCCGCATCAAGACCCGTGACCGCCCTGACCGCCTGGCGCGCCACAGCGGCGTGGCCATCGACCCTGAGGTGTGTCTCATCAACCAGGGGTATCTCTGCATCGGCTCTTCGACGCGTGGCGGCTGTGGCGCGCCTTGTACGCGCGCTGGCCACCCGTGCGTGGGTTGTCGTGGACCCTCCAATGGCTTTATCTCGCGCTCGGCCGATGAATGGTTTGCGGCCATCAAGCGCGTATTTGAGCGGATGACGGCCATCTCTCGCGAGCAGATCGACGCCGAGCTGCGTTCTCCTGGGTTGTCGCTTTTTGTGTTCCAGTTCGCCGACTATGCTGGCGCCCCCCGCGACATAGAAAAGGTGCTGTGATGACCACTCTTACCATTCCCTTGAGCCGCATCGAGGGCCATGCGCGCGTGGTCATCAATCTTGCTGGCGAGCGCGTGCTCTCGGCTCATTTCCAGGCCACCGAGCTGCGCGGCTTTGAGCATTTTGTGCAGGGCGCGCCCGCCGAGCAGATGCCCATCATTGTGCCGCGCATATGTGGGGTGTGCTCTACTGCGCACCATCTAGCGGCGGTCAAGGCGCTGGAGAATCTCGCGGGCGTCACTGTGCCGCCCAAGGCGGTGTGCATTCGCGAGCTGATGATGTTGGGGCAGGTCATCCAGAACCAGGCGACGTCGCTCTTTTTGTTCACCATGCCAGACCTGCCCGGCCAGGCAGGGGTGCCCAGCCTGTTTCACCTCGGCGAGGTGCACAGCAAGATCGCGCCACGGGCGTTGGCCGTACGACGCGCAGGCACACAGCTGATCACCCTGGCCGGCGGGCAGTTCATCCACCCGGTGCGGGCGGTGGTCGGCGGCGTATCGGGCGGCATCGCGCCGCGGGCTGCTGCCGAGATGCGTGCCAGCCTCAATCAGGCCCTCACAAGGGCTAGCTTTTTGGTCGATGCCTACTGGGATCTGTTCGAGGGCCTGCACGACCGCATCGGCACGCTGGGCGACGACAGCCCGACCTACTATCTTGCAGCCATCGACCGTGGGCACGCCTATTACGGCGACCGGTTGCGCGTCATGGCGCCAGATGGGTCGGTGCAGGCGGCTTTTCCCCCGTGCGACTATGCCGAGCACCTCACCGACGTACCCATTGAAGGCAGCTACTCGGATGGCACCCTCTATCAGGGCGAACTGGTGCGAGCTAATTCGCTGGCACGGCTCAACATCGACCCTCATCCGACGACTCCGATGGCGAGGGCCTATACCGAGCGTTTTTGGCAAGAGTGGGGCTATCCGGCGCACGCGATCTTGCTGTTCGATGTGGCGCGCGGGATCGAACTCGTCTATGCCATAGAGCGGGCCATCGAGCTGCTGGAGCAAGACCTGGATGGCGACGACCTGTGGGTTGGTTGCACCCTGCGCGATGGACAGGGTTGCGGGCTGATTGAGGCGCCGCGTGGGCCGCTGATCCACCACTATGAGGTGCAGGGGGGGCTGGTGACCTCGGCGCGCTTTGTCATTCCCACACAACACAACATGCTCGCCATCGAGCGGGCGCTGCTGGTGGCTGCGCGACGCTATGTCTCCTCTGCGGGCATCAGCCTCGAGCTGGAGCGGGCTGTGGGCCGCGTGGTGCGCGCCTTTGACCCCTGCATTGCTTGCGCCACCCATTGATGGAGCGCTATTCACTGAATGTGTGCCCTCGTGCTATAGTTAGCCACTTGTATATATCAGAATGAGACAGAGGATGACAGAAGACTCTCTATCTGGCCGTGCCCGTGAGGACTATACCAAGGCGCAGCGCAATGCTCGGTTGCGGCGCCTATGGGCCAATCTCACGGGGCAGAATGTCGGCCTGGTGCCCTATGAGGACGTCAAGCGTACGCTGCGCTTTACCACGCAGCGCTATCGTGGACTCGAGGCCGTGCCCGTCGACAAGATCATCGGAAGCCTCGGGCGCAGCCGCGATTTCGACCGCGCCTTTCTGCCCACGCAAAGGCACTCGCGCAGTAAGTGGCTCAGCGTCGACTCGGCCATGCTCTCGGGCGTCACCCTGCCGGCCGTTTCGCTCTATAAGGTTGGCGATGCCTACTTTGTGGTCGACGGTCACCATCGTGTTTCGGTGGGCCGCCAGAAGGGACGCAAGTTCATCGATGCCGAGGTGATCGAGGTGCAGAGTCGCGTGCCGGTGACGGCAGATCTCACTCTCGATGACCTGGACCTTCTGGGTGCCTATCGCGAGTTTCTCGAAGAGACGGGCCTTGATCGGCTTCGGCCAGACCAGGATATCCGGCTCACCATGCCTGGTGACTATGTGCGGCTGCTAGAGCATATTCGCATGCATCGGTTTTTTATGGAGACCGACCAGTCGCGCGAGGTGCCCTGGTCTGCAGCGGTGACCGACTGGTACGACAATGTCTACATGCCGGTCGTTGAGGCTTTGCGAAGAGAGAATATGCTCGAGGACTTTCCGGGGCACACCGAGGGTGATCTCTACTTTTGGATCATCGAGCACGCCCACTATGTGCGCGAGGAGACAGGGCAGCCCATCAGCTCGTGGGAAGTGGCACGTGACTATGCGCGACGCTTTGGCCGTGCCCCGGGCAATCTCTGGCAGCGATTCCGCCGAAGGCTGATGGCATTACTGTTGCCCTCGCACCTCGAGCCTGGGCCACCGGCCGGCACCTGGCGCTCAGAGCGGCTGAACGAAGAGGCCCCGCTGGTGCTCTTTCGGGATATCCTGGTTACGCTTACCGGCGCCGAGACCGGCTGGCTGGCACTCAGCCAGGCGGCCGAGATTGCCCGCCGTGAGGGGGGCACGCTGCGCGGGCTGCACGTGATGCGCGAAGACTCGACCGAAGCGCGCGCGCGTGGCCAGGCCATCCTTGATGAGTTTGCGTTTCGTTGTGACGCGATCGGCGTGCCCCACAGCGCCAAGCTGGTTGTGGGCGATGTGGCCGAGGAGATCGTCGATCGCGCCCGCTGGGCCGATCTAGTGGTGATCAACCAGCGCCGCGAACATGGCCAGGTGGTCGAGCGGCTAGGGACGATCTTTCAGGAAGTGGCAGCGCATGCGGCGCGGCCTGTGCTGGCGGTGCCTGGCATCAGGAGCGGTTGTATTCATCGCGTGATGCTGGCCTTTGACGGCAGCCCTGAGGCGCGCGAAGGTCTGCATCTGCTATGCCACATGTTGGACAAGTGGGGCGTCTCGGCCGTGGTGCTCACGGTGGCGACGTCAAATGGCGCCCAGCAGATCCTCGATGAGGCTGTGACCTTTGTCCGCGAATGTCAGGGGCACGAGGTGACGGCGCGTCTGGAGAGCGGCCCTGTGGCCGAGACCATCATCCGTGTGCTGGGTGAGGAGAATGCCGATCTCCTCGTCATGGGCAGCTATCGCCACCCTCCTTTGCTCAAGGCCGTGCTGGGGAGCATGGTCGATCAGGTGCTGCGCGAAGCCAGCTTTCCGGTACTCATCAGCCGCTGACCATCATGCGCCGGGTGATGCTGACCTGTCTACTCTGTGCCCTGTTGGCCCCGTGTGCGCCTGCAGTACAGGCCGCTCCGCCCGACGCCTCGCCAGACTATCGCACTCCGGGTCTCTTTGCCCTTCCGTGGGCCTGCGGTGAGGGGCATGTCATCACCTGGGACCCGCAGGGGCACTGGGAGGCCAACAAGGCCAGTGGCGTGGCGTATGACTTTCGCATGACGACAGGCACCCCCCTGTATGCGCCTGTAGATGGCGTGGCGCGCTTTGGGTTCGATGAGCGCCCTTTTGAGACCAACCTGGGCCATTATGTGGATCTGGCCACTCTCGATGGCGCCTGGATGATCAGGCTGGCGCACTTGCAGGGTGCGCAGAGCGGCGAGCGGCAGGTGAGGGCTGGAGAGCTGTTGGGGCACTCGGGCGCCTCCGGGGTCGAGGTGGAGCATCTGCATCTCGAGCTTTTTGTGCGCTCGGGCGATGGCTGGACAGCGCCTGATCTGCAACGGCTGACGCGGCTCTTTGGCCTGGCGCGCACGGCGTTCTTTGAGGGCGCAATGTTGACCAATGATACCTGCGCCAGCTCGGTCACTGTGCAGGGCGAGGTGCTTGCCCTCGACTCTCCGGCGGTGCTGGGACGACCGCAACGGCTGCAGGTGCTGCTGCGCAACGACGGGCTCGATACCGTGCCGCTGGAGTGGTTGCAGGTCTCTCTTTACTCACCCAATGGTCTGGCGCAGGCCGTGTCGATCGAGGGAGATTGGCAGGTGCCCCCACGCGAAGCGTTGGCAGTCGAACTCTCTGCTGTGCCCGAGGCGGCCGGTGCGTGGTATGTGGGGCGAGTGACCGTTGGCTCTGCAGGGCGTGTGACGGGACAGCCTGCCAGTGGTGCGCTCTCGGTGAACACGCCACAGATGCAGGTGGCTGCTGTCAGTCCCATCAAGGCGTTGTATGACGTGGGCGCGCTGGTCGCCATTGATGTTCTACTGCACAACAGCGGCAGAGAGACCTGGCGCAGCGAGGGCCTGGCCGTGGAGGGTGTGCGCCCTGGGGGAGCCCACTGGGAGGCGCGTTACGAGGGCCCCATCGAGCTTGCCGGCGGAAGATCTCAACGGGTCAGGCTGACGGGTGCTTGTATTCCACAAGAGGTGGGGCGCTGGCAGGGTGAGCGCATCGTCACCTGGCAAGAGGACAGGCGCCTGGTGCTGGGCGCTCCTACAGTGAGCTTTGGTGTGACGGGCGCTCAACTCGCGCTGAAGG
>Ga0123333_10001025_pt1 | contig 29561 bp, 23 predicted proteins | sample BioC12SIPDNA_3_FD_89957 | JGI IMG/M metagenome (GOLD analysis project Ga0123333, IMG submission 89957) | Anaerobic biogas reactor microbial communites from Washington, USA - Biogas_R2_B C12 SIP DNA | ecosystem: Engineered > Bioreactor > Anaerobic > Unclassified | place: Washington, USA... | reverse complement strand
GGACTCGACGTGCTCCTGGTCGAAGCCGCCCCTACCATCGGCGGCACAGCCGTGCGCGCAGGTGTCTCTATCTGGGAGATGGGCGTTGGCGGCACCGGGTTGCCTTTCGAGATCTACAGACACCTCCGGGTCCAGCCCGGCGCCGTCGGCATCTACACCATCGGACGTCACTGCCTCTGGCCCGGCCCCGATGAGCCGGCCCCCTATCCCGGCGGCGAACTGCGCCTCGACCCCAGCCTGCGCTATGTCCACACGCTCCGCCGTCACGGAGCGCGCTCGATGCGTGACGACCAACACTTCGTGCGCGCCCATTGGCACGGCGTCGTCTTCGAACCGGCAGCCTACGCCCGGGTCGTCCACAGGCTGCTCACCGAATCCCGCCACTGCACGATCCGCTGTGGCACGACCCTTACCGCCGTCCATACGGATGCAGGCCACGTGCAATCCCTGACCCTCTCCGACGGCAGTACGGTCACCGCGGGTGCGTACGTGGACGCCACCGGCGACGTGGCGCTCGCCCGTGCCTGCGGCGCTGCGACACACCTGGGCCAAGAGGCACGGGCCGCCTTCGACGAGCCCGGCGCGCCGCCGGAGCCTATGCCCTATCTTAACGGCGCCACGCTGATCTACCGCGTGACCCCGTCACCCCATCGCACCGTCGACCCCCTGCCCCGCGATATGCCCGTTAGCTGCTGGTGGCACGATAGCTTCCCCGCCGCAAGTATCGCGCAGATGCCCCGCGGTGGCCTGCTCGTTAACATGCTTCCTACGCTCGCCGGGCGCGAGGCGCTCGACCTTGGCCCACGTGCAGCCTACGGCGAGGCGCGGCGTCGGGTCTTGGCCCATTGGCACCACCTGCAGACCCGTTACCCGGAGTTTCTGGACTACCATCTCGACTGGATCGCGCCCGCGCTCGGAATCCGCGAGAGCTGGCGCATCGCCGGCGAGGCCACGCTCACCGAGCACGATCTGCTTTCGGGGCTCTCGGGGCAGACCCACCCTGATGTCATCGCCCTGAGCGACCACGCGCTGGACACACACGGCAAGCCCCCAGCAGATGCAGGGCGTGGTGAACTTCGCGAACCCTACGGGATCCCCTACCGCTGCCTCATCCCACAGGGCTTCCGCAACCTGCTCGTGGCCTGTCGCGGCGCCGGCTTCAGCGCCCTCGCCGCCTCCAGTTGCCGTCTCTCACGCACGATGATGCAGCTCGGTCAGGCCGCGGGTACGGCCATCGCGCTCGCCCACGCCCGGGGCATCGACCTCCCTGACGTGCCCGCCGGCGCGCTGCGCGACCACCTCTGGGCACAACACGTCCAGCTCGAGCATCCTATGCCTGCCGAGCTGATGCGCTTTCTGGAACGCGAATCGTAGAGCGAATAACCAAGGAGGACCACATGCCACGCAGAACCGGAGACCGGCCAAACGTTCTGGTTTTCTTCACCGACCAGCAGCGTTGGGACACCACCGGGGTCCACGGCAACCCGCTGGGCCTCACACCCAACTTCGACCGGATGGCCGCGGCTGGCACCCACGCGTACCACGCCTTCACCTGCCAGCCGGTCTGCGGCCCTGCCCGCGCCAGCCTGCAGACCGGGCGCTACGCGCTCGACACCGGCGTCTGGCGCAACGGGCTCGCACTACGCGAAGGCGAGCGCACGCTCGCGCACTGGTTCCGGGAGTCCGGGTACACCACCGGCTACATCGGCAAGTGGCACCTCGCCGACGACCGTGCCGACCACCAAGCCGTCTCCGAGGCCCAGCGCGGAGGCTACCAGGAGTGGCTTGCGGCCAACGTACTGGAGTTCTGTTCCGAGCCCTACGACACCGTGATGTACGACAACGATGGCCATCCGGTCAAGCTGCCGGGCTACCGTGTTGACGCCCAGACCGACGCCGTGATCCGTTACATCGAGGCTCACCAGCGTGAGCCCTTCTTCCTCTTCGTATCCTACCTGGAGCCCCACCACCAGAACCGCATCGACGACTTCGTCCCGCCCGATGGCTATCGCGAACCCTATCAGAACCGCTGGATCCCTCCCGACCTGGCAGCGCTCGGGGGCTCCACGCAGCAGCATGTGGCCGGCTACTGCGGCATCGTCAAGCGTCTTGATGAAGCTTTGGGCCGCGTCCTCGACGCCCTCAAGAGCCTGAGCCTGGACGAAAACACGATCGTGCTCTACACATCCGATCATGGCTGCCACTTCAAGACCCGCAACAACGAGTACAAGCGTTCGTGTCACGACAGCGCCATCCGCATCCCGACCGCCCTCGTCGGCCCCGGGTTCAGCGGTGGCGGGCAGATTCGCGACCTTGTGAGCCTCGTTGACCTCCCGCCGACCCTTCTCGACGCCGCGGGGATCGAGGTTCCAGCGTCCATGCACGGGCGCTCCATGCTGCCTCTCGTTCGCCGAGAGGCAACCGGCTGGCCTACGGAGGTTTTCCTGCAGATTAGCGAGGCTCAGGTTGGGCGCGCCGTTCGCACGCACCGCTGGAAGTACAGCGTCAGCGCCCCCGATTGTCAGGGCTGGCTGGATCCGGCAAGCGAGACCTACGTGGAGGAGTTCCTCTACGACCTGGCGGCCGATCCCTACGAGCTCCACAACCTGGTGGGCTACGACGCCTACGATGAGGTCAAGGCCGTGATGCGCGGGCGCCTTCTACGGCGTATAGACGCAGCCGGGGAATCTCCCCCCAGGATCGAGCCCGCGCCGACGCACGCCAGCGGCCAGCGCCACCTGTTGCCTGGAGAGGCAGAGGCCTAGCTCAAGCGATCGGCAGTGCTTGCCCGATCGGCCTAGCAGGCGCCACCGCGTCACGGGCGGGCAGTCTCACGCATCCGGCGCTCCACGACCGCGCGGTCGCCTGGGCCACCGAACCAGCCCCTTCACTGGCGAGCCACGCCCTCCGCTGTCATCTCAGCCAGCTGTAGCGCGTACCCCTCGTCGCCCACAGCGCCCAACCGCGTCGCAACCAGCCGCACATACCGGTAGAGCCCGGGCGTGAACGTGAAGACCTGCACCTGGCGTCCTGGCGCGCCGTGATCGTGCGCCGTGCGGACCACCAGGTCTGTCCATGCATCGCGATCCACCGCCCCCTGGATGGCGAAATCCACCGGGAACCCCGCGCCCTCGTATCCCTGATCGTCTCGCGGATAGAGCCTCACCGTGTCGATCTCACGCGGCACACCCAGGTCGAGCTCCGCCCACGCCACCTGCTCCGGAACGCCCACCACTGCGCTCGACCAGCCATAGGCGTTCGGCAGGCTGTGCGCGATCTCGTCGACGAGCGCCTGTGGGTGCCACCCGTCGCCATCCAGCGCCGAATCGACCGCAACCGGTGCCCCGGCAGCCCAGTTGCGCGGCCCCTCCGGAGCAGGCGTGACCACCGGGCCCGCTGTGGGCGCTTCATCCGACGGCGTCAGCAGCACGAGCGTGACGCTGTACGGCGCAAGCGAGATCCGCCGGACCAGCGCATCGCCAAGTTCGACCACACTGCTCTCCACCGGCGACAGAGCTTCCGTCGGACCCACAGTATAGCCGCGAAGTCCCAGCGCGTAGTCGCGGAAGTAGTTCGCGTGCTCGGCATCGATCAGATAGCGCGTCACCTCGATGCGCCTCCCTTCTACGGCAATCGGCAACCCGCTGACCGATAAGTCCACGGTTCGCCCGCGGTCCCAGTAGTTCCATATCAAGACAGCCACGCTCTGGCTGGTGCTGTCGCGCGTCGCCAGCGCGTAGCTGGCGAACCCCTCGGTGTTTTCCCCCTCCACCCCAACCGTAACCTGCCGGTCGCCCAACCACGCGATCATCTGGAACAGGTTGTAGGCCGCCTTGCGATGGTAGTTCACTGTGAGCAATCCCAGATCGCCGCTAAACACCTCGGCTGGACGGAATCCCTCGATGGGCGAGAAGTGGAACGCCCGCGAAATCTGCGGGTACTCGAGCAGCGTGAACATCTTCACCGCCAACGCAGCCGCCCCCACGTGTGTATCGGTCGGCGCGCCTGCGCCAGTTGCGAGCGCGGGCGTCAGGTTGTATTCGGTGACGAAGATCTCCCGCGGCTCCAGGCCCACTTCAGCCACCATCGTCGCGATCACATCGGCGTCCCAGTCGAGCGTGAAGGGCGGCTGCCCATCCCCATCGGGGTCGCTGTAGTCATGGTACGAGACGAAGTCCAGGGGCACCTCCGGGTGCGCCCCGATGTGCCCCAAAAGCGGTCGCAGTTTCCCGCCGGGCGAGTCGACCGAACTGTCCGCAGCCCCGCCGACGCGCGCCGTGGGATCCGCCTCCTTCACCGCCTGTGAAGTCGCCACATACAGCTCCACGTACTGATGCGCATCGCCCTTGAAGAAGAACTCCAGATCGGGCTCGTTCCAGACTTCCCAGTACAAGCCGCTGTAGCCCAGATCCCGATAGTGCCCCACGAAGGTCCGCACGACCTCGGCCCACTCACTTAAGTCCGTGGGAGGCACGGTCGCGTCGCCACCCGGCTCTAGTGTGGCCGGTCGATACGAGAGGGCCATCACCGGCTCGATCCCGCTCTGCAGCATCGTCACCACCACGCGGTCGAGCCTCGAGAAGTCATACTGCAGCGTCCCGTCAGCCGTTCGCCAGACCACGCGACAGAACGCCTCGTCGGTCACGTGATCGAGCCGCAACATCTCTACGCCGATCGCCGCCAGGGCATCGTAGGCGCCCGGCAACCAGTTGAGGTTGGCGAGGGGCGCGTATCCGCCCACCGCGCCGTTCAGAAGCCTTCCCTTGTCGAAAGGCGCCACATCCGTCGTCGCATCGACGTTCACTACGAGCGGGTTGAGGGCCTCGGGTGTCGGCGTTGGCGGCAGTGTCGCGGTAGGCGAGGCCGCCGCCGTTGCGCTGGACGCCGGCGTCGGAAGTGGCGACTGGTAGGTGATGGTGGGCGTGGGGAGCGGTGCAGTCGGCGTAGCCATCGACATGACGGTTGGAGATGCCGTCTCCGGGCTCTCGGAGCCTCCCGTGGGCCCCGGCCAGAGTTCGCTCTGCGGATCCGGCGGCGTCGCTACGCACGCCACCGCTGCCACCAACACAACCCCAACCAGTAGAACCTTTTTAACCCGCACGTCTCACTCCCTTCGCAGTCTGTCCGTTCCGCCCCATTGTGAGCGCGGATTCTACCACAAACAGCCCCCCGAACGACGCGGGCGTCTCCGCTTACCCAACCGTCCCGTTTGCGCTATAATCACCGCGGCTGCGCCCCAGGATCGGCAGATCCCGAGATCGGCAGATCGCTGGAGACAGAAAAGGAGAACGATGGCTGAACACCACTCCGCCCCACGGGCTTTCCACGTGATGACCAAGCCTCGCGGTCCGATCTGCAACCTGGACTGCCGCTACTGCTACTACCTGCCCAAGGCGCAGATGTACCCGGGCAGCGACTTCTGGATGACCGACACGGTCCTCGAGAGCTTCACGCACCAATACATCGAAGCCCAGCAAGTCCCCGAAGTCACCTTCGGGTGGCAGGGCGGCGAGCCGCTCCTGATGGGCATGGACTTCTACGAGCGCGCGATCGCCTACCAGGAGAAGTACCGGCGACCCGGCATGCACATCGTCAACACCCTGCAGACCAACGGCACGCTCATCGACGACGACTGGGGGCGTTTCTTCCACGAGCACAACTTCCTCATCGGCCTCAGCCTTGACGGCCCCCAGCCGATGCACGATGCTTTCCGCGTGGACAAGGGCGGACAACCGACCTGGGAGCGCGTCATGCATGGGTTGCACACGCTCCAATCGCACCAGGTGGAAACCAACATCCTGTGCACCGTCCACGCCGCAAACGCCCCCCACCCGGTCGAGGTCTACCGCTTCTTCCGTGATGAGGCCGGTGCCGAGTTCGTGCAGTTCATCCCGATCGTGCGCCGTGTCAACGAGACCGGCCATCAAGAGGGCCTGGAAGTGACCCACCACTCGGTCACCGGACCCCAGTACGGCGACTTCCTGATTGGCGTCTTCGACGAATGGGTGCGCCACGACGTCGGGCGCGTCTTCGTTCAGATCTTCGATGTCGCGCTAGCCGCCTGGAGCGGGCAGCGCCCTGGTCTGTGCGTCTTCGAGCCCACCTGCGGCCTGGGGTTGGCTATGGAGCACAACGGCGACCTCTACGCCTGCGACCACTACGTCGAGCCCCGTTACCGGTTGGGCAACATTATGGAGACGCCCTTGGTCGAATTGGTGTCATCCGAGCAGCAACGGGCCTTCGGCCGCGCAAAGCTGGAGACGCTACCCGATCAGTGTCGGGAGTGTGAGGTACGCTTCATCTGCAATGGAGGCTGCCCGAAGAACCGTCTTCTCGTCACCGAGGGGGGAGAACCGCGGCTAAACTACCTGTGCAGCGGCTACAAATCCTTCTTCTTGCACATCGACCGCCCCATGCGGATGATGGCCGGGGAGCTACGAAACCGCCGCGCGCCTGCCAACGTCATGCACCAGATCAACGCCGAGGATGCCGCCTGGGAGCACGCCCTCGCAACCACCGGTCGCAACGATCCGTGCCCCTGCGGGAGTGGTAAGAAGTTCAAACAGTGTCACGGCCGGTCTCGCTAGGTCATCTACGCCCCCACCGCGGCGATCTCTAGCGACCCCAGAAGCAGGTGCCGGTCACTTCGAAGTGACCGGCACCCAGAACGATGAGCTTGTGCAGCGCCTAGGCGAGCAACAAGAACGGCTCCTCGATCATGCGTTTGATGAACTGCAAGAACCGCGCCGCCGGTGCGCCATCCACGAGCCGGTGGTCATGCGTCAAGCTCAGCCATAGCTTCTGACGCACTGTGATCTCGCCGTTCCAGACAGCCGGCACGGGCTTGATGCGCCCCACCCCCAGAATCCCAACCTCTGGATAGTTGATGATCGGCGTGAAGCCATCGATATCGTACATACCCAGGTTGGTGATCGTGAACGTGCCGCCGACCAGCTCGTCCGGGAGCGAACGCCCCGTCCGCGCCCGTTCCACCATCGCCCGCACATCGCGCGCGATCTCGATCAGGCCCTTGCGGTCGGCATTCGACACGTGCGGCACCAAGAGACCCCGCTCTGTATCAATCGCGAGACCGATGTGAACCTCGGCCAGGTACCGGATCACGTTGCCATCCAGGCGCGCGTTCATGTAGGGGAACTCGCGTAGTGCCCGCGCCGCCAACTTGATCAGCAAGTCGTTGTAGCTCAGGTTGAACCCCAGCGTATCTGCAAGGCTCGCCTTGAGCCGCTCGCGCACCGCCACGAACTCCGTCGCATCGACCTCCATCGTCAGCGTGACCGGCGCCGTGGTGCTGTGGCTCTCATGCATCCGCTGCGCGATGATGGCCCGGATGCCAGTCAACGGCTGGTCTGCCGGAACTGCTGCTGTGGCCGGCGCAGGCGTGGGTGCCGGGGCTGCTGCTGGTGCGACTGCTGCAGCCGGAGCCGCTGCGGGGGGGGGCGCTGCTGGCGCTGCTGCAGCCACCACATCCGCCTTCGTCACCTTCCCGCGCGGACCCGTGCCCGTCACGCCCGCAAGGTCCACACCCATGCTCTCTGCCATATGGCGCGCCACTGGCGTCGCCTGCGGCAGCGCAGCCATGTAGGCCGCGACATCCCGCTCGATGATGCGCCCTCCGGGCCCGGTGCCAGGCACGGCCTCGATGGCGACGCCGTGCTCGTCCGCGAACTTGCGCGCCCGCGGCGAAGCGAACAACCGGCCCTCACGCACCGGGGCCGCCGGCGCCTCACCTGCCGCCGTCACATCTGCGCCAACCGCCGTCGCTTCCGCGGCCTCTGCCTCCGCGGCTTCGGGCTGTGCCGCCCCCGGCGCCCCTTCACCTACCTCCAGGGGCTCGTCGGGGGTCTTCGTGATGTACCCCACCACGCTCAACACCGGAAGGACTTCGCCCTCCGGCCCCACGATCTTGCGCAGATAGCCCTTGCGCGTCGCCTCGACATCCAGCACCGCTTTGTCAGTCTCTACGGTGAAGAGGACCTCACCGCGTTCCACCGCGTCGCCCTCGTGTTTCAACCACTCGACGATGCGGCTCTCCTCCACAGTCTGCCCCAGCTTGGGCAGGATGATCTCGTATGCCATAGGTCCCTCCTTGTCAGGCGATCTTCTTGACCGCGGCGATGATCGCTTCGACGCCCGGAATGTCAGCGTCCTCCAGTGTCTCACTCATCGGAACCGGCACATCCTTCGCCGACACCCGCACCACTGGGGCATCGAGCCAGTCGAAGAGCTCCTCCTGGATGCGCGCAGCGATCTCAGCGATGAAGGAGTTTGTGGGATAGGACTCGGTCACGCCGACGACCCGGCCGGTCTTCTGCACACTCTTGGCGATGGTCTCGAAGTCCAGCGGCTTGAGCGTCCGCAGGTCGATCACCTCGACGCTGATGCCTTCCGCCGCCAGTTTCTCCGCAGCCTCCAGCGAGCGATGAACCATTCGCGAGTAGGTGACGATCGTGACGTCGCTGCCCTCGCGCTTCACATCGGCCACGCCATAGGGAATGATGTAGTCTTCATCCGGCACGTTACCCTTGATCCCGTACATCATCTTGTGCTCGATGAACATCACGGGGTTGTCGTCGCGAATCGCCGCCTTCAGCAGCCCCTTGGCATCATAGGGGGTGCTGGGCATGACGACATAGATGCCCGGGAAGTGCGTCCATAGCGCCTCGAGCGACTGAGAGTGGTGCGCCGCGATCGACCGCCCAGCGCCGCCCTCCGTGCGGACCACGAGAGGCACAATCGTCTTGCCACCGAACATGAACCGGTTCTTGGCCCCCTGGTTGGCGAGCTGATCCATTGCCAGCGGCGTGAAGTCAACGTACATGATCTCGACGACCGGGCGCATCCCTGCCATAGCTGCACCTACACCAGCACCGGCGATGGTCGCCTCCGAGATTGGGGTGTCGCGCACGCGCTCACCACCGAACTCCTTGAAGAGCCCCCGCGTTGCGCCGTAAGCGCCGCCGTACAGGCCCACATCCTCGCCCATCACGAAGACGTTCTCGTCGCGCACCATCTCTTCGCGCATAGCCTCGACCAATGCCTGACCATAGGTCGCCTCGTGTGTACCCGGCCCACCCTTGCGAGCCAGCTCGCGCAGCGCCTTCTCGCGCTCCAGATCGGACGCGGTCCACTTGAACGGCGCGTAGACGTACCACTCGAGCTCATCCGGCGACGGCATCGGTGAATTCAGCGAGAACTCGGTCGCTTTCTCGATCGCCTCCTCCATCTTGGCCTCGACCGCGTCGATCTCAGCCTCGGTGGCAATTCCGGCTGCAACGAGCTCTGCCGCGAAGTTGGGGATAGGGTCGCGGCTCTTCCACTCGGCTTCCTCCTCCTTTGTGCGGTAGGCGCGCGGGTCCGAGCGCGAGTGACCGTACCAACGATAGGTCTGGCACTCCAGCAGGTACGGCCCCTTGCCGCTGCGCGCGTGCTCAACCGCCCGCGCCACAGCCTCACGGACCGCCAGGATATCCATACCGTTGACAACCTCGTTCTCCATACCATACGCGCAGCCGCGCTGGGCAAGGCTCAGCTTGGCCGCCGCGCTCTCGATCGGGACCGACATCCCGTAGAGGTTGTTCTCGATGATATAAACCACCGGCAGATCCCACAGCGATGCCATGTTCAGCGACTCATGGAAGTTGCCGGTATTGGTGGCGCCGTCGCCGAAGAAGCAGAGCACAACATTGCCCGTCCCCTTCATCTGCTGGGCCAGCGCAGCGCCGGTCGCCACGGGGATGTTGCCGCCCACGATGCCCGTCGCGCCCAAGTTCCCGTTCTCCACGTCTGCGATGTGCATCGAGCCGCCCCGCCCGCGCGAGTAGCCGGTCGTCCGCCCGCACAGCTCGGCCAGCATCTTGTTGTAGTGATCCTGATGCGCTTCTTCTGTCTCGGCCAGCACAGCCCCACGCGCGTAGCAGTGGCCGTGCCCGCGGTGCGTGCTCGTGATCAGGTCATCCCTCTCCAGAACCGAGATGGCGCCGACTGGAACCGCCTCCTGCCCCGCAGAAAGGTGCGACGCCCCTTTGATCAGGTTCTGCCCCAGCATGTCGTAGACCTGATTCTCAAAGTTGCGAATCGCCCACATCTGCCTGAGCAGGTCCAGGGCCTTCTCTTTACCCAACGCCTTCAGCATCTCCTGTCTCTCCATCATCTCTCCTTTTCCGAGTCAACTTCCTATCAAGGGTGCATACTTGCCACAATCAGATCTCAATACGAACGATACCGTCGCCAACTCAGCCATCACGACCGGCCATCGGCGCCGCGAATCTCTCCAGCACCAAGCTCCCCAATGATTCGGCGGGCTCGATGCCACACACGTCCCGTAGAGCTCCGGCCACACCTCGTTCGCGCACTTGCGCCTGCAGGCGCACCGAGTGCTCATCTTCGGGATTGTCGTAGGCCAGCGCCGCGGCGATGCCCCACGCCAGCCACTCCGGCCTGATCCCGTGTGCTTCCGCCAACCGCGCCGCGCCCACCAGCCGGTCTCCAGGCGCCAGCTTCCGCAGCGGATCGCGGGCCAGCCGGTCCACTGGATCGGCCAGCGCACGGTTCGCGAAGCGCGTCAGCATATAGTCCAGGTGCTCGCGCATAGCGACGGCCTCGAATCCGTACGCCCCCATCAGCGCCCGCGCCGACTCCTCCAGCGCCCCCTGTACCCGCTCTAGAATCCAGGGGTCGTCCAACGCCTCGTACCCAAAGGTGTGTCCACGCTGGAAACCCAGATAGCCCAGCAGCGCGTGCGCCGCATTGTGGATGAACAGCTTCCGCGCCGTGTAGGCCTCGAACGGCGCCACCGCCACCATCCCCACCACTTGCGGGATTGCACCGACAAAGGCCTCCCGGTCCACCGGGATGACCTTATAGGGCTCCGCTACGATCAACGTCGGGTCCTCTGCCCGCTGCTCGGGTGTTGGCACCGGCGACATCCGCGCGATCACCGCAGGCACCAACCCGACCCGTGCATCCAGCGCAGTCCAGAGTGTCTCCGGGAGGTTGGCCTGGATTGCAGTATGCAACTGCTCCGGCGCATCGTGCAGGTTCTCGCACAGAATCACATTGAGCGGCACTGTGTTCTCCGCCGCCCAGCGAACTGCCAGCCCCTGTGCAATCGGCTTGGCGATCGCCGCAAGCGCCCGCGCGCCGACCGCCGTCGCCATCAAGGATGCCCTGGCGACCTCCTTCACGACCGCGGCCACATCGCGCCCGTCCACTGCCCGCACAGGGCCGATCGTGAGTTCCTCGACCTTGACCACGCCCGACAAGCGCAACTTGTAGCTCCCGCGGGCAGCCAGCGCCGCTACCAGCGGCGCGTCCACGTCCACAAAGACCACTTCGTATCCCGACTCGCTGAAGAGCTGGCCCAGGAACCCCCTGCCCACGCTCCCCGCACCGAAGACTACGGCTGTCGCCTGGCTCATGCAGCTTCCTTCCCGATATCTTGGTTCACCGATCCTGTCTCTCCCCGGCTCCTGCGGACCAAGCCGCGTGTCGACGATGTCTCGTCGTGCACCGCGTCGCCTTGGTGCCGATAGGCGATCTGCCCGCTCTGCTCCGCCATCCACAAGGCAGATCCGCGTCCCACGCTACGCTCGCTCCCAGAGGTCATACTCGGCGTCGTGCCTCCAGCCCGGCGCCGTCAGGCTCATCGGATGTTTGGCCCATCCTGCCTCGACGCGTGCCACAGTCTGCTCCCACGAACGCAGACCGCCGAGCGCATCAGCTGCCTCCACGTTGCAGCCCCCCACCGCCACCGCCATCGTCACCGCCTGCTTCGCGGGCAGCCCGCGGAGCAGGCCGACCAGGAAGCCCGCGATCGTCGAGTCGCCGGCGCCGGTCGTTCCCACCAGGTTGGCCCGGTAGCACGGTGTCCACAGTTCACGGTCGGCCCACCCCGCCGGATCCGCCGGCGCGGCATTTCCGTCGCTCCCTGCCGCCATCGCCGCCAGGGCTTCAGCATTCGCGGTTCGAACGTAGAATCCCCGATCGCCTAGTTTCAGCCCCACAATGCGCGCGCCCATCCCCAGCAATTCGCCGCTCACACCCGACAGCAGCGCGGGCGTCACGAAAGGCAGCAAGCTGCCGCCCTCGGCCTGCGCCAGCAGGGTGTCGTAAGTGCTCCGCCGCACCATGAAGAGGATCTCCTCGATGCTGGGGAGAAAGACATCCACATAGGGCAGCGTCTTGCGCAGGATCGCGCGCCAGTCAGCCCGGCCCGCCTCGGAGGCCGGATCGGGCACCGCCATGTCGAGCGACGTCGTCACCCCCAGCTCGCGCACACGGCGAAAGATCTCCGCCAGTTGCTCGCCGTCACGCTCGTACATCCGGCGCATCAGCGGCGGATAGCCGAAATGGAAGAGCCGAGCCTGCGCCACCACGTCGTAGCGAACATCGTCAGCGCCGAAGGTATGGTTCGCAGCCGGCGCGTGCAGAAAGATGCGATCGACCCGCGGCGGATTCAAGATCACGGTGTATGAGGTGCCGACTCGCCCGTCGACCACCATCCCGGCGTCAAGCCCAGGTCCGTGGTCCGCCACAATCTGCTGCACGACCTGACCGAGGTAGTCATCGCCTACCTTGCCCATCAGTTGGGTGCGCACGCCCAGGATGTGGAGGGCCAGCCCCGTGTTCGAGACCGGGCCCCCGGTGCTCAGCGCCGCGTTTCCCACCTCGATGAGCTGGCCCGGCCGAAGCAGCGCCGTGAACGAGCCGGCGCTCGCCACCCGCGAGAGATCGGGGATGATGTCCAGACAGATATGGCCGGCCACCACGGCTTCGAACGGCTTGGTCATCGATAGTAGCCCGGGTAGTCCATCGCCAGAAGATACAGCGGCGGCTCATCCTCCTCGATCTCGGGGAAACGTCCCACGGGCTCGTAGAAGCGGTTATCGCGCGTGTCATCATTCACCAACGACACTTCGCCGACCAGGACGCGCGACCCCTCACCCCAGAAGGTGTGATACAGGCGCTGGGGAATCGTGATGCTCTCTCCAGGCGTCAGCGTCACGATCCCGCCCGCCGGCACTGTGCGCAGCGTCCCGTCGATACTCACCGTCACGTCGGTCTCGGCAAGGCGCTCGTCGTCCGTCGCGTTGTAGAGCCGCACTAACAGGTTGCCGCCGCCGCGGTTGATGATGTCCTCAGATTTGGCCCAGTGGAAGTGCATAGGCGTCACTTGGCCCACGCCCACAACCATGATTTTCTCCGCGTAGAGCTTACCCGGATTGCCTGCGGGGTTCTCGAGCAGTGTCGCCCAGTTGCGGGGATGCCCATTGCGCAACGTGAAGAGAAAGAGCCCTACGCGCTCATAGTCGCCGCTGCCGAAATCGGTCACGTCCCACCCTAGCCCGTTCTCCACGATTTCACGAACCTCGGGCCCTTTTGATCGCCAGGTTTCCGGCGACCAGAAAGCAAACGGGGGCAACCGGAATCTGTGGCTCTCCATGAACTCAAGCGCATCGCGCATCAGGGCGTTGATCGTTGATCGTTGCATGATCCCTCCTAATCGTCTGTCCGTCTCACGCCAGGATAACCTCGACACCCAGGGCGGTCACATCGGCCACCATCGCCTCCGGCGCGTCGGTATCCGTGATCAAGATATCCAGGTCCGACACGGCTGCAAACGAGGCGACACCGGCACGACCCCACTTGGTCGCGTCGAGCACCGCCACGACCTCACGACACATCCTCACCAGCGGTCGCTTGAGGGCAGCCTCCGGCGGGCTCACGTCGGTGAGGCCCTCTGTCATCGTCAGCCCGTGCGCGCCAAAGAACCCGCGTGCTATGTTGTACCGCTCCAGCAACGCCAGCCCCTCGGCGTCAATCAGCGAAGCCGTATCGTGATGCAATGTACCCCCGGGCATCACGACGGTGATGTTGAGGAGTCCCAGGAGCTCCTGCGCCACCGCCAGGCTGTTGGTCACAACCGTCAGATCCCGGCGCTGCTTTACGTGTTCCACAATGGCAAGCGCGGTGCTGCTGCTGTCAACGAAGATCGCCTCACCGTGTCCCACGCGTTCCGCCGCAACCCGCGCGATGCGGCTCTTCTCCGTGATCTGCTGCTGGCGGCGCTGGATGAGGGAAAGCTCGTAGAGCCCTGTGCCCAGAGGGATAGCACCACCGTGCGTTCGGAGAACCAGGCCCTGGTCCGCCAGCGCTTGTAGATCGGCGCGGATCGTAGCCCCAGAGACATCGAAGCGCTGGCTGAGTTCCCCGACCTCCACGCGGCCCAGGCGCTGCACCAACTCGGCGATGGCTTGCCTGCGCTCCTCAAGAAACACGATTGGCTCCGTTTGCTTTCATTTGTTTTCATTATACAGCCAAGACAGAGCCCTGTCAATCACGTTTTCCGCCCCACGTAGACCCCATAGCCGATCAGCTTCATCACGCCCGGCGGCACGTTGGCCAGCGACTGCTTGAGTACCTTTCGATGATCCCGCGCGTCGCATCCCTCGCGCCAATGTGCTTCGTCAGGCCCATCTCGGCCAGCATACCGAAGTACGCCCTCTCTTTTTGACATCCGCCCCTGCCTCAAGTAGAATGAGCCGCAAACACACACGATATGGAGATAGGAATGAACGAAACGCTCAAACAACTCGTCGCGATGTCGAAGCATCTCGGCGATCCCACCAACGACTACGTCATCCTCGGGGAAGGCAACACCTCTGCCCTCAACCCCGACGGCACCTTCTGGGTGAAGGCCAGCGGCCACCAGCTCCCCACCATCGATGAGGCTGGTTTCGTGCGCATCTCTCTCGATCGCGCGCTCGCCATCCTCGAAGATGACGACCTCACCGACGCCGACGTCAAGGCCCGCCTGCTCGATGCACGCGTCGACGCCGAGACCGGCCGGTGGCCTGCGCCGAACAACGACGTGCGACCCTCCACAGAGACCGTCTTCCACGCGCTCTGCTTGAGCCTCGACGGCGTGAACTTCGTCGGACACACCCACGCTACCGCCGTCAACGCCCTCACGTGCTCCAAGGCCTTCCCGGATGCCTTTATGGGCCGCCTCTTCCCCGATGAAATCGTCATGTGTGGGCCGGCGCCCGTGCTCGTCCCCTACACGGATCCCGGCATTCCGCTGGCGCACGAGATCCGCCGCCGCATCAATGCCTACATCGACACCTACCAGGAGCGCCCGCGCGTCATCCTGATGCAGAACCACGGCGTCGTCGCGCTCGGCAAGTCGGCGGAGCAGGTTGAGAATATCACCGCGATGATGGTGAAGACGGCGCGCGTGCTTCTGAACGCCTATGCCGCGGGCGGTCCCAACTTCCTGACCGCCGACAACGTCGCGCGCATTCACACCCGGCCCGACGAAGCCTATCGCCGCAAGCTCTTGGGCGAGGCCTAACACGCGCCACGGTGCCAACGCACAACGGTCACATCCAGGAGGAGGCGGCACAATGATCAACACCCAGACGATGAGGCTCTCACGGCTCTATGGTCTCCGCGACCTGCGGGTCGAGGAGGGGCCAATCCCCCACCCCGGCCCCGGCGAGGTGCTGCTGAAGATCGCTTCAGTCGGTACGTGCGGCTCCGACGTCCACTACTACGTCGAAGGTGCCATCGGCGACCAGGTCGTCACGGACCCGATCCAGATGGGCCATGAGTTCTCCGCCTGGGTAGCGGGCCTTGGCCCCGGCGTCACCGACCTCGAGCTCGGTGAGCTCGTGGCAGTCGAGCCCGCCATCTCCTGCGGCGTCTGCGAGTCCTGCCAGCACGGCCACCCCAATCTCTGTCCCAACGTGCGCTTCTGCGGCACCCCTCCCATCGACGGCGTTTTTGCCGAGTACGCCGTCATGCCCGCCGAGAACTGCTTTGTCTTGCCCGAGGGCTTCTCGCCCGACGAAGGCGCCCTGCTCGAGCCGTTGGGCATCGGCATTCACACCGTCGACCTGTCGCACCTGAAGGTCGGTGAGACCGTCGCGGTCTTCGGCGCGGGTCCTGTGGGCCTGCTCGTCGCCGCCTGTGCCCGCATCGCCGGCGCCGCCGAGGTCTATATGACCGAGCCGCTGGCCTCCCGCCGGGCCTTCGCGCTGGAGTACTGCGCCGACGCTGCCTACAACCCTGACGAGGAGGACGTCGTCGAAGCGATCATGACGGCAACGAGTGGACGCGGTGTCGACGTGGCCTTTGAGGCCGCCGGCGCCCCCGACACGCCCGACCAGGCCGCGCGTGTGGCGCGTCCCGGCGGCACCGTTGTCGTCGCGGGCATCCCCGTGGAGGACCATATGGTGATGACGGCCTCGCAGATCCGGCGAAAAGGCCTGACCATCAAGATGGTCCGCCGGATGAAGCACACCTACCCGCGTGCCATCCGTATGGTCGCCTACGGCATGATCGACATTGCCGCTCTGGCCACGCACCGCTTCCCGCTGGACCGCATCGCTGAGGCCTTCGAGCTCGTCGCCAACTACCGTGATGGCGTGCTCCGCGCCATGATCGAGATCGGAACGGAGGCGCCCCAGGCATGAATAACCGCGAACGGGTCCGCGCGATCCTGCACTACGAGGACTACGACCGCATGCCGGTCGTGCATTTCGGTTACTGGAACGAGACACTCGACAAGTGGGCCGCCGAAGGCCACATCACGCCGGAGCAGGCCCGTACCTGGGCCGACGGGAATCCCACCGACGCGGCGATCGGCGCCAAGCTGGGCTTCGACTTCAACTGGTACACGTGCTTCGCACCCGACACGCGCTTGCGCCCGCCGTTTGAGCGCAAGCTCATCCAGACGCTGCCCGATGGCTCGCGCCACGTGCTCGACGAGGAAGGGACGGTCATCTTGCAGCGCGACGGCGCAGGGTCCATCCCCAAGGAGATCGAGCACCTGCTCAAGGACCGCAAGTCCTGGGAGACACTCTACCTCCCCAAGCTGCAATACGAGGTGGAGCGGGTCACCGAAGCCTACGTCCTGAGCGCAGGCGAGATGGTTCGCTTCGACCACGGGGGCGAGGAAGCCCTGAAGGCCAACGCTTGGACCGACCCCTACGGCCTACACGCGGGTAGCCTCTTCGGCGTGATCCGCAACTGGCTGGGCATTGTAGGGCTCTCATACATGCTGGCCGACGACCCCGTGCTCTTCGACGAGATCGTCGACACCACTGCCGAGCTCTGCTACAGATGCACCGACACCGTCCTGGAGCGCATCTGTCCCGACGGCGGCCCAGCGCCCTTCGATTTCGGCCATTTCTGGGAGGATATCTCCTTCAAGAGCGGTCCGCTGATCAGCCCGCGCATCTTCCGCAAGAAGGTCGGCCACCACTACCGCCGTATCACCGACCTGATGAACCGCTATGGCATCGACATCATCTCACTCGACAGCGACGGCAAGGTCGATCAGTTGATCCCGGTGTGGCTCGACAACGGCGTCAACACGATGTTTCCCATCGAGGTCGGCACTTGGGGGTCCAACATCGCGCCCTGGCGCGAGACCCACGGGCCGGAACTGCGCGGGGTCGGCGGCACCAACAAGGTCGTCTTCACTCGCGACTACGCCGCCGTCGACGCCGAGGTCGAACGTCTCAAAGCGCTGGTGGGGTTGGGCGGCTACATTCCCTGTCCCGACCACCGTCTCGCGCCCGACTCCAAGTGGGAGAACGTACAATACTACTGTGATCGCATGCGTGCTGCCTTCGGCTAACTGCGGTAGGCCTCTGGCCCGCCCATCCGTAGCACGCGCCGACCTAACGAACAAGAGAGGCCTATGAACGAGGAAATCTCAGCCCTCGAAGAACAGCTCAGCAGCTTCGACGCGGAGGCTCGCGCGTCTGCGCTTGGAGCGCTGCTCGACCTGGTGGCACAGGGTGCGATCGTGCTCCCTGCACCCGCCGAGGTCGCCAACATGCACTGCCACACCTTCTTCTCCTACAACGGCTACGGCTACTCACCGACCGCACTGGCGTGGCTTGCCCGTCGCAACGGCTACAAACTCATGGGCATCGTCGATTTCGACGTGCTCGACGCCGTCGACGAGTTCCTCGCCTCGTGCGATCGGGTGGCGCTCCGCGGCAGTACCGGGATGGAGACACGCGCTTTCGTACCCGAGTTCGCCGACCGTGAGATCAACTCACCCGGTGAGCCCGGCGTCTACTACCATATGGGCATTGGCTTCACCGCCAGTGCGGTCCCCGAGGCCGAGACGACCGCCCGCGCGATCCTCGCCGATATGCGCCGCCGCGCCGCCGACCGCAATCGCGATGTTGTCGCCCGCGTCAACGCGTTCCTCGACCCGATCGCGCTGGACTACGAGCGTGACGTGCTGCCGCTGACGCCCTCAGGCAACGCCACTGAGCGCCACATCTGCGCCGCTTACGTTACCCTTGTCGGTCGAACGGTCTTCGACCCGGTTCACTTCTGGGCCGAGAAGCTCGCGGTGCCGGCCGAGCAGGTGGCAGCGATCATCGACCACGGTCCCCAGATCCAGAACCTGGTGCGCTCCAAGCTCATCAAACGGGGCGGCGTCGGCTACGTCCAACCCGGGCCCGACACCTTCCCGACGGTGGAAGAAGTCAACACCGTGATCACCGCCTGCGGCGCGCTGCCCACCATCACCTGGCTCGACGGGCTGTCGGAAGGCGAACGCGCCGCCGAGGAGCTCTTCGACCTGATGATCGCGAAGGGCGCGGTCGCGCTCAACATCGTCCCCTATCGCAACTGGAACATCAAGAACCCCACCGAGAAAGCGACCAAACTCCAGGCGCTCTACGACGTCGTCGCGCTGGCCCGCAGGCTCGACCTGCCCATCAATGTTGGCACCGAGATGAATGCCTACGGGACGCCATTGGTCGACCAGTTCGATGCGCCCGAGTTGTCGCCCGTACGCGACGCTTTTCTCGACGGCGCCTACTTCGTCTACGGGCACGTGACCGCCAAGCGCGCGCTCGACCAGGGCTATCAGAGCGCCTGGGCTCAGGAGCACCTGCCCACGCGTGCAGAGCGCAACGCCTTCTACACTGCCCTCGGACGGCGGGTCGTCCCCGGGCACGCCGGACTTGCCCAACTGCGCGCACTCGGCGCCGGCCTTGCGCCGGATGCACTGCTCGGCGGCCTGGCGAACTGACCGTAGCACACCTAACCGCATTGCGAGAGGAGGTAGCGAGATGAAGCAGTCACGCGGCGCCAGAACCATCGTGTTCCCCGCGCCGGTCTTCGTCGTCGGGACGTACGATAGCGAGGGGCGCCCCAATATGGCGACCGCCGCCTGGGGAGGCATCTGCTGCTCACGCCCGCCCGCCGTTGCGGTCTCGCTCCGCCCGGCCACCTACACCCACGGTAACATTGTCGCGCGCCGGGCCTTCACCATCAACATCGCCTCCCAGAGCTACATGGAAGAGGCCGATTATGCTGGCATCGCCTCGGGTCGCGACGTCGACAAGTTCGCCCACACCGGCCTGACGCCCGTTCGCAGCGACTTGGTGGACGCCCCCTACGTTGGCGAATACCCTGTCGTGCTGGAATGCCAGCTCCGCGAGCAGGTCCAGCTCGGTCTGCACACGCTCTTTGTGGGCGAGATCATGGACGTGAAGGCCGACACCAACGTCTTCGATGCTGAGGGCAAGATCGATATCGAGAAGGTTAAACCGTTGATCTGGGCTCCCGATGGCGGCGGGTACTACAGCGTCGGCGAATATCTGGGCCCGGCCTTCAGCGTGGGCAAACGCGTCGTCGCGAAGGGGTAGGCCCGCTCCCGCGAACACGACTTCCCGACGGAATCGAGCATAGAGAAGCGACAAGCAATGGCGATCATCGAACCCGAGTTCATGGCCCTTACTGAGGACCTGGACGTGGCCGCGTTCTGGGAAGAGGACGCTCGCTGCCAGGACTTCACGCGTGCCAAGCCCCGCTGCGCGTTGGCATTCTCGCCCGATGACCACTGGATCTTCGAGTTCATGGCAGTGCCATCGACGCTGCGCTACTACCATGACAAGCCCTATCGCGACGCGCTGCACCACGAGGTCAATGTCATCACACAGCAGTACGTCGGTCGGGCCTTCTTTGATGAGGACACCTGGGAGCACCAGCCCAAACGCATCGAAAACCTATTCGACTGCGATTTCACCTACCGTGAGGGGAGCACGCCGTGGCTCACGCCCGCGACTGACGACCTAACCACCTTTGCCCGCATCCTTGATCGGGCGGAGGCGCTCGACGGCGCCGAGCTGGAGCGCTGGGCCCTTCCCGAGCCGTTCCTGGCTGAGTGGGACCAGCGTGCGGCAGCGGGTAAGCCCCTCCCACACCTCGGCACCGGCAGCCGCGGCCCCGCAACGATCATGACCTCGGTGCTCAGCCCGGAGACCGTCTTCTACTGGATCTACGATCACCCGGACCTCATGCGCCGCTTCCGCGATCTGCTCGCTGAGAAGATGGTGGCGCTCAACACGCTGCTTCGCGCCTTCAGCGGCAATACTAGGCCCGGGTGGTGGATCACCGACGACAACAGCGCGCTCTTCAACCGTCCCCTCTACCACGAGTACTGCGCGCCTGTGCTGCAGCGCGTCATGGACGCGATGGCGCCGCTCACCGGCGCGCCCGACGACCCCATCCCCTACCAGCACTCCGACAGCGCAATGGGCCACCTGCTCGACATGCAGTACGGCCTGGGCATCCGCGCCGTCAACTACGGCCCCACCGTTGATGCCGGCCTCATCCGCGAGAAGATGCCCGCCGCGATGATCTTTGGGCAGATGCCGCCGCTGCTGCTGCGCAACGGCAGCGCGGTCGCTATCCGCGGCCGGGTGATCAGCGACTTCCAGAAAGCCGGCGCAACCGGCGGCCTCACCATCGCCACCGCCGGCTCGCTCGCCGCCGGCACCGGCGTCGGCCGCATGCGCTGGCTCATGAAATGCGTCCATCATGAAACAAGGTACTAGAGCTCTTCAGCGGATCGCTGAGGGCCCTCCGCAACTGATAACTGCAAACTGATAACTCTGAACTTCTGATTAAGGAGACCCGTACAGATGACAACCGACAAATACGACGAATACCGCGAAGCCAAGGCGGCGCTACCGAAGACGAATCGCCTCTGGCCGCTCTATGGCGCTGGATTCGAGAACCTGGGCGTCGATCGCCAGCCGATCGAGGTGCCGATGCCCGAGTACGGCCCCGATGAGTTGCTCGTGCGCCACGATGCGTGCGGACACTGCTTCTCCGATATTAAGGTCATCCGCGCCGGGCAGGACCATCCGCGTATCTACCGCGACATGAAGCAGGATCCCATTGTGCTGGGTCACGAGGTCAGCCTCACCGTAGTTGCCGTTGGCGACGATCTCAAGGACCAGTACAAGGTTGGCGACCGCTTCATCGTCCAGGCCGACATCTTCGTCAACGGCATAGGCTATGCCTACGGCTACGAGATCCAGGGCGGCTTGTCCGAGTACACGGTAGTCGACCAGCGCGTGCTCAACGGTGACCACGGCAACTACCTGATTCCCGTAGCGCATGAGACCGGCTACGCCGAGGCCGCGCTAACCGAGCCGTGGGCCTGCGTCATCGCCGCCTATCAGCTTCGCTACCGCACCATGCTGCGCCCCAAGGGCACGCTCTGGATCATCGGCACCGACCGTGCCCGCGAGATGTACACCATCGGTGAGGGCTTCGATAGTCGCGCCCACCCGGCGAGGCTCATGCTCACCAACGTCCCGCCCAAGTTCGATGCGTGGCTGCGAGAGCGTGCTGCAGCCCTCGACATCGAGCTCATCGATGTGCCCGAGCTGCCCGATCCTGCGACGGTGGAGACAGATGATGGTCCCGTTTCACCCGCCGAGATCACAAGCGGAAGCGGCATCGGAGTCGACGACATCGTCGTCCTCGGCGCCGACCCCGACACGATCGAGCGCGCCAGCCCCAACCTTGCCAGCTACGGCATCATGGCGATCATGGACAACCGGCCGATGGATCGCCCCGTCAACGTAGATGTGGGCCGGGTCCACTACAACCGCTGGGTCTACTACGGCACCACCAGCGACGACATCGCCACTGCTTACAGTCAGGTGCCGGTCCGCTCGACCCTGAAGCTCGGTGGATCTGCCTGGTTTGTGGGAGCCGGCGGGCCGATGGGCCGCATGCACGTCCAACGTGCGATCGAAGCCGCAGACCGCCCCAGCACCATCGTCTGCACCGACATCAGCGATCAGCGCCTCGACGAGCTCTGCGTTACCTTCAAGGCCGAGGCTATCAGCAAGGGTATCGAGTTCATCTGCCTGAACCCGACCAACAAGGACGAATACGAAGCCGGCATGGCGCGCTTCAAAGTCTCGGGCTTCGACGACATCGTGGTCCTTGCCCCCGTGCCTCCCGTCATCGCTGACGCGGCTACCTACCTGGCGCCAGAGGGCGTGATGAACATCTTCGCTGGCGTTGCCCGCGGCAAGTACGCCAAGATGGACCTCTCGTTCGCTTACCTCAAGCAGGCGCGCGTCATCGGGCACTCAGCTTCGACCATCGAGAACATGCGCTTCATGCTCGACCAAGCCGAGACAGGGCAGCTCTCTCCGAACCGTTCAGTCGCCGCCATCGGCTCGCTGGAGGCCGCGTGGGACGGCCTGCAAGCCGTCGAGCAGACCAGCTTCCCCGGCAAGATCGTCATCTATCCACAGATCAAGCCCCTGCCGCTCACTGCAATCGAGGACTTGAAAGAGGTCCTCCCCACGGTCTACGCAAAGCTGCGCAACGGTATGGAATGGACCAACGAGGCCGAGCAGGAGCTGCTCCGCGTGATGCTGCCCTGACGCTTGCAGCATCAGTGCGGACCCACTGCCGGAGGCCCTCGCTAGAGATCGGACCAGGCGCCGTGGCCCACACCCCGCGGCGCCTGCTGCTCTCTGGCGCGCTCTGCTCCCCAGCAGCTCGGTACTGCCAGGCCTGAATCACCGCAATTCACACCAAGGAGCCCACCCGATGCTAGTACCGCCACCGCCGCTGATGACGTCTGACCCCGGCTCCTTCGCGCGCCAGACCATTGTCAAGCGCAAACCCGAGATCATCCGTCGAGTCATCGGCGACAACGCCTACCCGCCGGACATCGTCGCCGATCTGCTCACCCTGAGCGCCGAGATCACCCGGGGCGACGGGCCCGGAACGCCGGTGCAGCCTCTGCACGAAGCAGAAGGCGACGCCGCCTTCTGGAACCGCCACTGGGCGCTCTACGAGGGCCGCACGTGGCTGGAACTCCCTTGGTACTTCGCCGAGACCTACTTCTACCGCCGGCTGCTTGAGGCTGTGCGCTACTTCCGGCCGGGGCCCTGGCAGGATCACGACCCCTTCGGCTCGCAGAAGCGAGCGCAAGAGGCCAGCGCAGTGACGCAAGTGGCTGAGGCATGGCCCCAGATCGAGACAACGCCCATTGACGACCGTTTCGCTCCGTTGCTGCACGCCTGCCTCTGGGGTAACCGCGCTGACCTGAGCAACCTCACCGTCCGCGAGAGCGCAGTGGGTGACCCTGCGGCCGATGTCGCCAACATCCTGATCGACGATACCGGCGCCGTAGCGTCGCTGCTGGCGACCGGCGTCGACGAAGTCGCGTTCATCAACGACAATGTCGGGGCTGACAGTCTCTTCGACCTCATCCTCGCTGACCACCTGCTGAGCACTGGCCGGACGCGCCAGGTTACGTTCCATCTCAAAAATCACCCGTTCTTCGTCTCCGACGCCATGCCGAGCGATGTCCGCCATATGCTTGTGAGGCTGGGGGCAAGCGAGGTGGCGGGGCTGGCCCGTCTTGGCGCACGCCTCGATGCGGCGTTGAGTGCAGGCCTGCTGGTGTTAGCTACGGATCCGTTCTGGACCCGCTGCCTCACCTTCGTCGAGCTCCCCGACCCGCTGCGCGCCCAACTAGCGCGCGCCGGACTGACGTTTCTCAAGGGCGACGTGAACTACCGCCGCCTGCTGGATGACCGGCGCTGGCCACCGACAACGCCACTCGACGCGATAACCGCCTACTTTCCGCGTCCCTTCCTGATCCTGCGCACACTCAAAGGTGAGATCATTGCCGGTCTTCCTGAGGGCGTGGCCGAGTCTCTCGCCGTCACAGATCCGGCATGGCAGATCAACGGGAAACGCGGCCTCATCCAGCTAGTCTCGTAAACGGCTGCACACCGCAATGCGCACGCCGCACGGTTCGTGGTATAGTCGACATCATATCTGAAGGAGTGATCATATGAACAAGCCACTACAGGATCGCGTCGCAGTTGTGACCGGAGGTGCCCAAGGGCTAGGCGCCGCCATCTGCCTTCGCTTGGCGCAGGAAGGCGCGCACGTCGTTGTCGCCGATCTCAACGTCAGCGGAGCTCAGGAAACCGCCGACAGCATCGCCGCTGAGACTGGTCGCCGGACCCTTGCCGTCAAGGCCGACGTGACCAAGGAAGACGACGTCTCCGCCCTGATGGACGCCGCTCTGTCCAGCTTCGGTCGCCTGGATATCGTCGTCTCGAATGCTGGTGTCTTGGTCGCCGAGGCCGTCGACGAGTTCCCCGCCGCCAAGTTCCAGTTCGTCCTCAACGTGAACCTTTTCGGGTATTTCCTGGTCGCCAAACATGCCGCCCGCGTGATGAAGCCGCAGGGCAGCGGTGTCATCCTCCAGATCAACTCGAAGTCTGGCAAGAAAGGCAGCTACAAGAACTCCGCCTACGCCGCCTCCAAATTCGGCGGCATTGGGTTCACCCAGAGCGTCGCGCTTGAGCTGGCCGAGTTCGGCATACGCTGCAACGCTATCTGCCCGGGCAACTTGCTCGACTCCCCCCTATGGGTTGACTCACTCTACGCCCAGTACGCCAAGAAGTGGGGCATCACGGAGGAGGAAGTCCGCCAGAAGTACATCGACCAGGTCCCCATGCGCCGTGGCTGCACCTACCAGGACGTCACCAACGTCGTCGTTTTCCTTGCGTCCGACCAGGCTAGCTACATGACCGGTCAGGCCATCAACGTCACTGGCGGTCAGGAGATGCACTAGCGCCCACACGCGCAGAGGAGGCCCGCCGTGGACACCGATCACCTGGCCGTCATCTGGTCCAGCGGCGACCCCGAGGTCGCCCACAAAGTTTGCTTCATGTACACCCACAACGCCAAGCGCCGCGGCTGGTTCACTCACGTCACGCTTATCGTCTGGGGCCCTTCTGCAGCACTGCTGGCCCGCGACCCGTCACTCCAGCAGCGTGTTCGCGAGATGGTCGTCGATGGCGTCGTGGTCGAGGCCTGCAAGGCCTGCGCCGATATGTATGGCGTCAGCGACCAACTAACGGCCCTTGGCATCGACGTGAAATACATGGGCGTGCCGCTCACCGAGATGCTCAAGTCCGGTTGGCACACCCTCACCTTCTAGCGACCGCACTGAAGGCCGGGCCGCAAGCAGTCCGGCCTTCAATTGCCAGTTGTCTCGCGGCTCCTATTGACAAATCTCAGAACTTCGCATATAATAGCTTATGGAGAACGATTTTCCAAAAGGACACAGTTTCCGAAGAGTAGCAATGACCGATGCTGCTGACCGTTTCCAGGAGATCGTGGACCGGCTGCACGAACACGGTTTCCGGTTGACACCGCAGCGTCTGGCGCTACTCGAGTTGCTGACGACTACAGACGGGCATCCCAGTGCGACCCAGCTGTATGAGCAGGTGCGCAAGCAGTATCCGACGATGAGCAGGGCCACGGTCTACAAGACGCTGAGCACCCTCAAGGAGCTTGGTGAGCTTGTGGAGATGGGGTTTAGCGATGACGACAACCGCTACGACGCGGCGCGCCCCTACCCCCACGCCCACGTTATCTGCGTCCAGTGCCGGAAGATCGTCGACGCAGAGATCATGCCGATGGCGGAGCTCACCGAGAAAGTCGCAGCGTCGTCGGGGTATCGCGTTCACGGCTTGCGCATAGAGTTCTACGGGCTGTGCCCAACGTGCCAACGGGGCGCGCTGGAGTAGGCCTGGCGGTTAGCCGCTGCGCCCGCTGGACGAGCCAAGCACTTGGGCGCGCAGCACAGAGCTGTACCGGATCCGGCGAGAGGAGGGCGAGGCCACAACCAGCTTTGCCCTTTCTGAAGCACTCTAGTTCACTTTAGCTCCAGGAGGTCAAGAAGATGGAAGGTAAGCACATGCCACTGATTGGCGACAAGTTTCCCGAGATGACGGTCACCACGACCCACGGCAAGATGAGCCTGCCCGATGCAATGAAGGGCAAGTGGTTCATCCTCTTCAGCCACCCGGCCGACTTCACCCCAGTCTGCACGACAGAGTTCGTTGCGTTTCAGAAGCGCTACGCCCAGTTCAGGGAGCTGAACACCGAGCTCGTCGGTCTGAGCGTGGACCAAGTCTTCTCTCATATCAAGTGGACCGACTGGATCCGCGACAACCTGGGTGTCCAGATCGAGTTCCCAATCATCGCCGACACGGGCGCAGTTGCCGAGACCCTGGGCCTCATTCATTCCGGCAGCTCCTCGAGCACCGTGCGCGCCTGCTTCTTCGTCGATCCGAAGAGCACGATCCGCGCCATTCTCTACTACCCGTCGGAACTGGGCCGCAACTTCGACGAGTTCCTGCGCATGATCAAGGCCTTCCAGGTCTCCGACGGGCAGAGCGTCGCTATGCCCGCCGACTGGCCCAACAACGAGCTCTTCGGCGACGACGTCATCGTCCCGCCACCGCAGAGCGAGGCCGCCGCTGCAGAGCGCCGTGGCAAGGAGGGCTGCCTCGACTGGTGGCTCTGCCACGTCCCGGTCAAGAAGTAACCTGTTATCCTCAGACAAGACGTGCCGGGCAGCCCAAGGGCTGCCCGGCATCTATGTCCCATACCTAGTTCCCGCGGCAGAGAGGCCCAGCGGGAGAACCTACCCCCGCAACGTCAGATATCGCTCGTAGGCCACATCCCACGCCGCCGTGTCGCGCGGCTCGAACGTGTCCAGCTCGAACGACTGCTTGATCACCTCACGTCCTTCGGCGACTGATCCGATGTGCCCAAGCGCGATCGCCTGCACGAGCACGTTGCCCAAAGCTGTCGCCTCCACCGGTCCCGTCACAACCGTACGGCCCGTCGCGTCGGCCGCGAACTGGTCCAGCAACTCGTTCTTCGACCCGCCGCCGATGATGTGGATCGCGTCCAGCCGTTTGCCGGTCAACTCGTCGAGCCGCTCGGCCACCCAGCGATACTCCAGTGCCAGGCTCTCCAGCGCCGTGCGCAAATAAGCGCCCTTCGTTGCCGGCACCGCCTGCCCCGTGCGCTCGCAGAAGGAACGGATGCGAGGCGTCATGTCGCCGGGAGGCAGGAAAAGATCGTCGCCGGACGCTACCAGCGCCCCAAAGGCTGGCGCAGCAGCAGCCATATCGACCATCTCGCCGTAGTCATAGTCCTCACCCGCGCGCTGCCACTCACGGCGGCACTCCTGCACCAGCCACAGGCCCATGATGTTCTTCAGCAGCCGGAATGTGCCCTCGACGCCGCCCTCGTTCGTCAGGTTGTAGGTCAGCATCGCCTCATTGATGATCGGTGCCTTCACCTCCACGCCCATCAATGACCACGTGCCCGAGCTCAGATAGATCGCGTTCTCCGGGTCCATCGGGACCGCTGCCACCGCTGAGCCCGTGTCGTGGGTCGCCGGTGCGATCACCGGCACGGCGCCCAAGCCAGTCTCCTCACGCAGCGAGGCGAGTACCGGTCCCAGTACCGTGCCCGGTGGCACGATCTCGCCGAACATCCGCGTTGGAATCCCCAGCTTCTCCAGCATACCGAACGCCCAATCGCCGGCACGCGGGTCGTAGCACTGGCTGGTCGTCGCGATGCTGAATTCGCTCACCTTGCGCCCGGTCAACCAGAAGTTCAACAGGTCCGGAACGTTCAGGAACGTGGCAGCGACGTCCAGGACCGGAGATCCCGCCTCGACCATCGCCACCAACTGATACAGGCTGTTGAGCTGCATGAACTGGATACCCGTGCGCTCGAAGATCTCTGCACGCGGCACCTTGGCGAAAGCCGCGTCCATCATCCCATCCGTCCGGCTGTCGCGGTAGTGATAGGGGTTGCCCAGCAGGCTGTCATCCGCAGCCAGCAGGCCGAAGTCGACCCCCCATGTGTCCAGCCCAATACCGGCGATACGCTCGCCATACTGCTGTGCTGCCTTGGCCAACCCGGCTTTGATATCCGACCACAGCCGCAGGATGTCCCAGAACAGGCTGCCCCGGACGTTCACCGGACCATTGGCAAACCGGTGGATCTCTTCCAGGCTGACCCGCGTGCCGTCGAAGTGCCCCGCGACAACGCGCCCGCTCTCCGCACCCAGATCGACCGCAAGATAGACATGATCACGCATAGCGCCCTCCACAAAAGCGATGAGTAACCGATACTAAGTGGCATACGGGAGCCTTCAGCAACCTTCTACTTGAAGCTCCCTGCTAGAACCATTCCTCGTATCCGCGAACACCCAGCGTGTCGCGCAGCGTCTGGATCGTCGACCGCAGGCTAGCGTTGATCGGCACGCCTCTCTCGCGGATTTCCGCCGTCTTCTCGTATTCCTTCTCCCCGGCGACGTAGATCCGCTCCTGTCCGGGCTCCTTGCGAGCCGCCCAGAGCGTCCGCACCATGTCGCCCACGATCCGCTTGAACAGCAGCAATGGCACAAAGTGCCCTACGTCGATCGCCAGAAAGAAGTGCCCCAGCATGTGCGGCCTGCGCGATCCATCCTCCGCGTAGCCCAGCAGGTCCTTCATGAACGGGCCGCCCGACAGCCCTGCCGACAGGATCTCGACCATCGTCGCCAGCCCATAGCCCTTGTAGCCCGCGAGCTCCTCACCTGCGCCGCCCAACGGCAGCAGCGCACCCAGATCCTTCTCCAGTGCCACCAGGATCTCCGCCGCATTCGTCATCGGCTGCCCATCCGCGCCCACGACCCACCCGGCCGGGACCGGCTTCTCCGCTCGCTCAGCCACCTCCACCTTGCCCCGCTGGGAGATTGACGTCGCGCCGTCGAAGCAGAACGGGAACGCCAGGTCACTTGGCGCGGCAAAGGCAATCGGATTCGTACCCAGCATCGGCTCGGTGCTGAACGTCGGCGCGATCGACGGTCGCGCGTTGGTAAACGCCAGCCCCACCATACCCGCGTCAGCCGCCATCAACGGATAGTAGCCCGCGATACCAAAGTGAGTGGCATTCCGCACCGCCACCCCGCCAATCCCGTAGGCACGCGCCTTCTCGATCGCCAGCGCCATCGCCCGGTACGCCGTCGGATGTCCCATCCCGTGATGCGCATCGATCAGAGCCGTCGTTTCCGACTCCTTCACGATCTCCATCTTTGCTGACGGGAACTGAATCCCCGCCTGGATGCGATCGTAATAGTACTTGAGCCGCCCGATCCCGTGCGACTCAATCCCTCGCAGGTCTGCCGCGATCAACACATCTGCGCAGATCACGGAGTCCTCGTGTGAGACCCCCTGAGCCTCGAACACCGCCACCATGAACCGCTCCAGCACATCCACCGGAACCCGAATCACCTCGTCTGCCATGCGCCAGTCCTTTCTAGAACAGTTTACTCACACGATGAAGACGCCGTCATTGAAGCCGCCCGC
>Ga0123333_10001022_pt1 | contig 29574 bp, 26 predicted proteins | sample BioC12SIPDNA_3_FD_89957 | JGI IMG/M metagenome (GOLD analysis project Ga0123333, IMG submission 89957) | Anaerobic biogas reactor microbial communites from Washington, USA - Biogas_R2_B C12 SIP DNA | ecosystem: Engineered > Bioreactor > Anaerobic > Unclassified | place: Washington, USA... | reverse complement strand
TCTCTCTCCCGATTATATCGTTGTTTCTTCCGTCGCTGATTTTGGTCTTAGAACCGGCCAATCTATAAATGGCCGCGTCGCGGCTTTCTGGCCGGATTTACCAATTCGGGAGAAGAATTTATTGCTTGAATATGGCTCCGCGAACTTTTCTTTCCCGGAACTTGAGATCATCCTTTCGCATCCGTTTGATTTAGATCTTACGAACATAATCCTACAACAAATAGATGATGAAACTACGGACATTAATATCCACCCAACGACTGAAATCATCGGGAATATAACCATTAACCACTCTTCTCCTTATCAACCGATCGGAATCATCGGAATGTATAACGAGCTGCAATCGGAAGACGTTTTCCATTCCGGCGCTGTGGTTGCTTATGCACATTTTTTTGATGTGTCCCCGATTTATGACACGTTGATTATTCAATTTGATAAGACGCTGGAACCTACAGAAGAGAGGTTGTTTTATGATACCGCCGCCGATCATCTATCGGTTCAAGACATAGTTAAACCGTATCAACGCAGCAAGTTACAATGGGTAGATGATAACTATAAGCATAAAATGTCCGAAAATGCTCTTTTATTATTTCTCTGCACGGTCGGTATTTTCTCTGTTTTTTCCTACCTTGTTCGTTTAAGACAGCCGGAATTTCGAATCGCTCGAATCGTAGGTGCGACGCAAGCATATTCCATTAAGCAATCCGTATCCCTTTATCTTGTTTCCTTAGTATCCTCCTTTTCTCTTGGGCTCGCTCTTCTCTTTGTTCTGAAATCGATTCCCCCTGTTGATCGATGGCTGGAAACGCTGACTGCCCAAGATATCATTACGAGTTCTTGGATATATCTCGCAACATTGTCCGTATGCGCGGGTTTTTGGGTTGTCATTCGACGGATATCCGCCGATATAATTGCGACGGAGGAAATTTGATGATCAACAGTACACTTATATTTCGTCAAATCCGAAAGAACTGGGTTGAAGTGATTCTTCTGATTGTTTTTGTCTTTTTTATCACCGGCTCGGTTTTGGGCATCACTCGTGAGATCGATACTTTCACACGCTCGATACGCATTTTTCAAAAGGCCGGTTTGGAAAACGATTTGTTTTATTGCTATCGGATGACTGACTCGACATCCGCTATGCCTTCAGAAGTTTCGGAAATCAGAAAGGTTCCCGGTGTCGCGAACGTCGGCACAATCAGTTGTAATACGCTTGAAGCCATCGAGGGTGGAATATGGTTTCGGTTAATTATTTCGGATTCACCCGAGCTCAACAATGTCCGATACCCCTTGTCCGAAGGGAAATATCCCTCGCCCGAAGAGCCCAATCATGTGCTTCTTCCTCCTCATTACCGGCAGTATTTGGACGTCGGAGACACCATAGAGATGTTTTTTTATAATTACGATAATTTTTTCGCCGATGATTACCCGACGGTGCGGGTAACCGTTTCCGGCTTTTTCCAAGACGACAGAACCCTGTCCTTCAACAGAAGCATGCCCAATATGGATGTCGGTCATTTATTTGATGTGCAACCGGATAAGGGATGGGCATACGGATTGTTGGATATCTCCGGCAAGACCTTACAAGGAGACTATAACCAGTACCTAATTATCACTCCGGAATCCGACGAAGACCTCCTCCAACTGAAAAAGAATATTTCCGATGTGGTTCAATCGAAAGATTACGTTCATATCGGGCAGGATATGGTCTCTCAATATTGGAAGAATCATGACGATCAACTCCGGGAGTTGGTTATATCCGGTCTTTCCTTGTTCTTACTGGCTTTCTCTTTTCTCCTTGCCGGAACATATCTTTCAGTGATTATGGGGCGAAAAGAATTGGCGGTCTATCATCTGTCCGGACTACCCTGGAAATCCTGTTTAGTTCTGATCATGATCCCCAAGCTGATTGCTTTTCTTTTCGGTTATAGTTCCGGAGTGTTCCATTTTGTTTTACAATCCGGATTTGGTTTCAGAGATACTTTATCAAGCTACATCAGCTTGAGCGATATTTTCATATCTTTCGGACTTCTTATCTTTCTCCTCGTTTCCGGAACGTTTCCGTTCTATATATCCGCTCTTCGCCAATCGCCGCTCGATGTATACAGAAAGGATTGATTCACATGGCAGCGTATTATGAATTAAAAAATATTCTCAAAACATATCATCCCCGCAGGGAACTGCACGTCGAGGCTCTTCGGGGAGTGGACCTCAAACTACAAAAAGGAGAAATGATCGCGATCACGGGGGTATCCGGTTCCGGGAAGTCAACACTTCTTCATATCATGGGGTTTCTGGACCAACCGACTGACGGTAGCATTTACTTCGGAAAACCGATTCCTTCCAAAATGAGTGATTCGAAAAGAGCGAAACTTCGTAACGAGAAAATCGGATTTGTTCTGCAGGATTTTGCATTGATCCCCTATCGAACGGCGTATGAGAATATTGAACTTCCGCTCTTTTTTTCCCAAGTCCCTCGAAAAAAAAGACGGGAGCGTATCCGATCCATCTGTGAAAAACTTGGAATTTCGGAGCTGATAAAACGCAAAGTCAGCCAAATGTCCGGAGGGCAAAAACAACGCGTCGCTATCGCAAGGGCTCTGATCAACGATCCCGAGTTGATTTTGGCAGACGAGCCAACCGGCGCGTTGGATCGAAAAACAAAGCAAGAAACTCTGTCACTTCTTAAAAAAATACATGACGAAGGCAAAACCGTCGTCGTCGTGACACATGACCCGCAAGTCGCAGAACTGGCGGATCGTCAATTGTTTATCGAGGACGGAGTCATTTCCGAAGGAGCAATATCACGTGAAACATCGAAAGGGTAATTTGATCCTCTTCCTTTTGGTTGGAATGCTGGTAATCTCCTCTATTCCCTCCTGTTCGAAACCGACAGAAGGAACGATCATCGATAGCGACTTATTTGCATCGACTGAAATGCTTACCACGGTCAACACGCTCATCGCGAACGTCGAGGAGACGCAAGGCACCCGCGTTGGCTCAACATTTAATGCCATATATCTTTCTGCTTTTTCTGATGCTGATATTATACGTCTTATCTGGAGTGCTCAGGATAACGTTTACCTTTCATCAATCGACTTGGATGGTCGTTTTTCTACTGTCATTCCGGAATACATCAAAGGCGAACCGCTCGCGGCAACGCAATGCTCGAATAACAGCCTTTGTCTTTTGACGTCAATGTTTAGCCAAGAATCCTTTCAGACCCTCGTGAACTTCTACATCATCGCTTCGGACGGCACACTGAGACTTTCCGGAACGCTTGATGATGCGGCAGATCGAACGGTTATCGATGTGGAAAGTGACATGACCTCCAATGTGCTTATCTTTCTTGATGACTCTATTCTCACGCTTGACACGGAAAGCGGCAACACAAAAAGAGTACCTGCCGACAACTCCGGAGTTCTGGATTTTGCATGTGTTTCCGATCAGAAAATAATGGCACTAAAATTAGACTCAGATGGCGGACGTTCGTTGTATGAATTCTCGATTAACGATTTGAAGCAACAGACGGTTTTCCGGTTTCTACCCGAAGACGGTTTTCTTCCGGAACGAATCATTTCGGGAGGAGGCCCCGATGAATGCCTGTTTTTACTCTCATACGACAAGATTAGTGAGTATAACGTACAGAACGCAACACTGACTACGCTGGTAACCACATCAAAACAAAGACTGGATCTCGACATACACACAGGAATGTGCGTCCTTTCTTCGCGCGAATTTATACTTCTCGGTGCATACTCATTTGCAGACAACGAATCCGGCCTGCTCCGCATATCTCTTACGGAGCCAAATGCTCAAGTCAAAATTCTTCGTCTGGCGGCAGCATTTGACGATTCTGCTTATGATATGGAGGCATTGGCAGTCTTTTTTAACCAGACATATTCAGATTACCGTATCGAAGTCGTCTATTATGATCGTTACACGAACGTCATTGACGGAGATTCGCTTCTGTCATCCCGGAAAGAGATGATCCTTGATGTGCTGGGAGATCACCCGCCTGATTTGTTCTGTTTACCGATTGGCGAGTTAGAAGTGCTTGCCGAAAAAAATGTTTTGGCAGATATTTCTCCGGTAATTGACCAGTATACAGGAAATGACTCCAAGAAGTATTTATTGAACGCGGTCAAGGCGCCCGAAGCGAACGGGGCTCAATACTACCTGACTCCTTTCTTCAACGTTTCCTGTTTTTTGATCGAAAACGAGCATTTTCAAGCGATTGAGGATTTCTCGTTGGACGGACTTATGGAATATGCCGATTTGATTCATGTTTCCCTTATAGGTAATCAATACTCCCATAGCTTTTCAGAGATGGCACGGATATATTTTGTCGACCGCGCCGCCGGAAAGGCATCTTTGGATTCACCGGATTTTTTGACTTTACTCAATACATTTGAACCCGAAAACAATGAATCAAATCCGTCACAACTGCTCCGATTTGTAACCTTAAACAACTTTGTCGATTATATTACCAGTGCGCGTCTGAGCGCCGTCGACTTCACCGCTATGGGTTATCCGCGAGGTCGGCCGGAACCGCCTATCGTATCCGCGACAATGGGGTATGCCGTATATGAAAATTCAATATTTCCCGATGGCGCCGATAAGTTTATTGAGTTTTTGATGAGCGACACTGTTCAATTCCTGAGCACGGCATTTGCAAATGATGACATTCCCGTGAGCCGATCGGCAATGAATACTCAAATTCGTACTATGGCTCAACGATCCCAAGAAACGGATTCCGGGATAATCACTCGTGGTGGAATCAATGAATCCGATTATCTCCGCCCGTTCCCAACCGATCAGAGTTGGGAAGCAGGATTCAAACAAATCATTGATTCCGCAAAGGGTTTCTATATTCCGGATCTGTATCTTCAAATTATTTTCGATGAGGAAATGATCCCTTTCATTGTAGGTGAAAAAACCGCTGAAGAAACCGCCGCCATACTTCAAAGCCGTGTCGGAATTTATGTCGCGGAAAGGGCTTCTTGAGATCATTTCCAAAGTATTATCCGTTATACGTACACTTCTAACCTTATTCATCCTTTCTTTTCCCGTTGACTCGCGCAATAACCGAAAGTACCGCCGGGAGCGTTTGCCCCCGGCGGCTTGTTCCGTTATCGGTTCGATTCGATTTACTCTTTTTCGCCGGTCGGTTCCCCGGAAGCCGGAATCGTTTCCGGCACTTCGACTTCGTCGGGCTTGACGAATACGGCTTTGTTTTTCCCGAGATAGTCGGGAAGCTCCATGCCGGCCATGTCAAACATCTCATTCATCGGAGGAATGCTCTTCATGATACCGGAAAGGAAATTCGCGGTTGCGGTCTTCCCGTCCTTTGCCGTTCCGCCGTTGCTGTCCCAAACCGTGATCTTATCGATCTTCAGGTTCTTAATCGCTTCGACCTGGACGCGCACGATATCTTCGAGCTTGTCGGCAATGATCAGACGGATTGCGTCGGAGGGATTTCCGCCGGCGGCCTCGACAACCTTCGCGAAACCGATCGCCTGTTTGGTCAGAATTTCCTCAAGGCCTCGGGCCTCGGCTTCCATTTTGGAGAAAATCGCGTCCGCTTCTCCTCGGGCTCTGCGACGCGACTGCTCTGCCTCGGCTTCGGCGGCAATTTCCAATTGCCGCTTATCGATTTCGGCCTTAACAACAATATCGGCTTCCAAAGTTGCCTTTTCACGCTGTGCACGGGCAAGCTCTGCGGATTGTTCTGCGGAATACGCATCCTGTGCAGCCTTTGCCGCTTGAATCTTCTCGGCGGAAACCGCTTTACGCATCGCTTCGGCTTCCAGTTCACGACGGATTGCATCCGAAGCCGCGATATTGGCCTTCGCTTCGTTTTCACCCTTTACCGCTTGAGAGTTCGCCATGGACACCTTGATTCTTTGATCCATGTTGGCGTTCGCTTCACCGATCGCACCGGCCCGATCCGCTTCCGCAACCGACTTCTTCGCGTCGTTGATTGCGATGGCGGCCGCTTCCTTACCGAGAGCGATGATGTAGCCGGACTCGTCACTGATGTCGGTAACGTTGACGTTGATCAGGCGCAAGCCGATCTTTTTTAGCTCGGTCTCAACGTTTTCGGAAACCGCCTCCAGGAACTTGTCCCGGTTGGTGTTAATTTCCTCGATGTCCATCGTCGCGATAATTAAACGAAGCTGACCGAAAATAATGTCCTTCGCCAAATCCTGGATCGCATTGAGCGGTAATCCGAGAAGTCGCTCCGCAGCGTTCTGCATAATCCCCTCCTCCGTCGAGATACCGACGGTAAAACGGGACGGGACATCAATACGGATATTTTGTCTCGAAAGAGCGTTGGTCAGATCGACGCTGATGGAAATCGGCGTCAGATCCATGTATTGATAGGCCTGAAAAACGGGCCAAATGAACGCCGCTCCTCCGTGAATACAGCGTGCGGACCGATTCGTTCCGTCAACGTTGCTCCCGACTTTACCGTAAATGACCATGATTTTGTCCGACGGACACTTGCGATAACGGGAAAGCACCACCATGATCGTGGACATAAGAACCAAAACTATGACAATAATCAGAATTGTTCCTGCACCGGGCATAAATAAATCCTCCTCTTCCTATTCTTGTTTGTTTACGACTGTTTTTCCGGTTCGTCTTCCGGCAAAGAAACGACGAGTGTGTTTTCACCCTCAAGACCGGTCACGAGCACGCTTTGTCCCGGTACCAGCCTTTTCCCGGAATGGGTAACGGCATCGAACTCGGAGAAGCGGCCCTGAACCGTCAGATTCACCTTTCCGCTTTTCCCGTTTTCGGGAACGGTAATGTATACCTTTGCGGTCTTGCCGACCGCATTTGCCAGTTGAATGTTCCCTCGATCCTGAAGCTTTCTCGTGGCGCTGAGAATGTAGCCGACCGCCAGAAGCGCCAGCGCTCCGGCAACGACGGAAATAAGAATGGTCAACGCGACGTGCAAACCCATTCCGTCAAGCAAAATCCCGGTCCAACCGCCGACGGCAAAGAATGCAACGACACCGCGAATGCTGACTAACGCTAATCCGTCCGGCCCTTCCGAAACGTCCGAAACATCCCCGTCCGCAATGTCCGCATCCATGTCCGCATCACCGTCGCCGATACCGATAATCACCAGAACGGTCTGAACAATCATGATAACGGTTCCCGGAATCGCCATATATCCGAAGATTTTCTGGATGACGGATAATGATTCCCACCAATCAAACATCATTTTCTCCTTTCCGACCTCAGAGAGGTCCGTGATGATTAACTAATTCCTTAGACCTTCCAGTAGCGCTTCCGCTCTTTTTTTAATTATGATGCACCGGTCGGCCATAATGATGATCCTCAAAGCCGCCTTCAATCGATCACGTGCGCCGGGAATCGTTTCGACATAGTTCTTCGTCACTTCATCGATGCACGCTTGGAGCGATTCTTCATCCCCGACACTTTGCTTATCATATCGGGAAATCAGAAGGCAGATGTACTCATAGAGTTGAGACTCCGGGATGATGTCGTCGGATCGGTCGAAAACGGAGCCGTTGACGTAAGACAGAAGGAACGCTATCTGCTCCAGTTGAAAAGCATCCCGAAGCATGTTGATAATCAGAATTCTCGCGACCTGATCGATATTGTACCCTCTGTTCACGGGCGGACTTACCCAGCCTCGCTTTACCCAATTTTGAAGAGCGGATGTGTCCAGTCCCGTCATTTCCCGCACCTGCGAAAGCATCAAGACGGACGTAGCGGCGAAGATTCCGTTCAAAAAACCAACCCCCGGGATTCTTTGCTCTCCGCTCTCCGGTATTACCGTTCCGGGTATCATTCCTTACCCTCCTTTCAATCATCATGAAGACATCATATCACGCGTTCATATGTACGTCAATAGTTTTCTGATGAATATTTATAACGTTCAAAAGAGTCGTGTTCACGCTCGTGTGTTTATCCTTGTCTGCGAGGCACCGGTCTTATCCGTCGAAAAAACGATGCGTATACGCTTGAAATGAAATATAAGTAAATTCATTTTAACAGAAATCGATCCGATCCGGATTACGGATCGGATCGATTTTCATAAGACTTGGACATGCTAAACGATAATCCGATTCGATTGATTACGGTTCGCGATTCGGATTTCTACCTCCACTCATCATAAAGCCGTGCGATCACCTGTTCGATCGGGGCTTTTTTGATCTCGACATCGGCGATACCGTCGACTTCCGAAAGATATTTCATCAGTTTCTTGACCGAGGAGCCGCGGAGGTCCGTCTCAAATTCGTGGACGCCGTTTTGCGAAGAAAGGAGCGTGGAGTTCCGGAGGTCCGGAACGGACTCGTCTTGCATCGTGATGACGACCCGGGTCAGATTGCCCGTGATTTTTCGAAGGCCGTCAAAGTCGCCGTCGTAGGCGATTTTACCTCCGGAGATCATCAGGATGCGATGCGCCATCTCCTCTAAGTCGTCCATGTCGTGGCTCGTGACGACGACCGTGACGCCGTTTTCGCGATTGATCCTCTTTAAAAAGTCGATCATCCGGCGCTTGGCAACGACGTCGAGCCCGAGCGTCGGCTCGTCGAGGAGAATCAGCTCCGGCGAGTGCAGAAGGAGCATCGCCAGGTCGGCGCGCATCCGCTGACCTAAAGAGAGCTCGCGGGTGAAGGTCTTCAATAGATCCTTCAGATCGAGAAGCTCGGTGACGATCCGAAGATTTTTACGGTACTCGTCCTCCGGAATGTTCCAGACGACCTTTTTCCATTCGAAGCTCCGGATGACCGGATGGTCCCACCACAACTCGGTCCGGTTCCCGAAAAGCACGCCGAGCCGGTGCATCAGCGCGCGGCGTTCCTTCTTCGGGGACATACCGAGGACGGAGATGTCGCCCGCGGTCGGCAGAAGCATCCCGGATAAAAGCTTCATGGTTGTGCTTTTTCCCGCACCGTTCGGTCCGGCGTAGGCGACGAACTCGCCTTTTTCGATCCCGAAGGAGACATCCCCGAGCGCAGTGATTGTTTTCTTTTCGGGCTTCAATAAATTCCGGATCATGCCCTTTCCGGTGTTGTCGCGCTGCCACTGGAGGAACTCCTTCGTGACATGGCGGAGACTAACGGCGGAAGCCGTACGGAAGATATCGGTTCGATCCTCTTGTAACATAGTATTTCATTCCTTTCCGAAAAATCGCGGCCGCAAAGACCGCCAGTATTATTGCATAAAGCATCGGGTAACAGGAGCCCAGACCCAGGGGCGGGCGTCCGAGCAGACACAGCGCCGGAAACCAGGCCATCAGGCCTTCGGGCAGGATCGTCAGAAGCGGGATCTGAACAAACGCCGGCATACCCGAGAGCGGGAAGGTGCTCAGAAGCCACGTCCCTTCGATCGCTTTGGTCGAGATCTCCTCCGCCGCGACGGGCGCGTAGAACGCCAGTGTCGATACCAGATACGCCCGGGCGATGATCGTCACCATCGTCGCGAGAAGAAAAGCAACAAGAAGAATGGTCCACAACGGTGTCACCCGGATCCGGAGCCGTATCGCCGCGACGACCAGTAGCGCGATTCCGACAACAAAGTTGATCGCACCGGTAAACGGAGCAAATCCCATCGTCGCCAATTGCGCCTTCAGCGGGATCGGCTGAATGAAGAGGTGCTCCAGTTGGCCGCGTCCGATGATCCTGGAGATGTGAAAATTATTCGCCGCTCCGAACAGGATGAAGATCCCGGTGATCATCGTCGAGTACGCCATCATAAACAACACCTCGTCCGGGCTCATGCCGCCGATGCCGCCGAAGCGCACCGAGATCAGAAACACGGACGATACCGTCGCCAAATTGGCGATGAGATCCGCAATGATCGCGGCAAGCGCATACTTGGTGTCCCGAAGGAGCCAGAAAAGATCCATCTTTGCGGCGATCCCGTACAGGCCGAGAATACGCCGGATCGTCAATTTATCCACCATAGCTCACCATCCGTTCCTGCGATTTATGAAACGCGAAAAGCGCCGCCGGCCAGAGAACGAGGTTCCATGCGATCTGTAGGATCAGGATTTCCCTGACGTCCCCAGCCCCGACAAAAATACTGAGCGGCGAGCCGCCCAGCGCGGCAAACGGCTGATACTTCATGACCGTCGCGATTCCGAACGGCAGGAAGCGGATCGGAATAATCGTTCCCGAAAGAATAACGACGATCGCCCCCCGAACCCGGTCGATCAGCCAACTGAAGTTTCGTATGCGGATCGAAAGGCACGCGAAAAGAAAGTCGACCGCGAACCCCAGCGAAACGCAAAGCGGAAGGCTTAAGAAGAACGCCGGGGACGCCGGAATCAGCCGCACGCCCAGAAGCGGCGCCAGAAAAAGCACCGGCACGGAGTACATCAAAAGCATCGGAACCCAGCCGCCCGCGGTCTGTGCCACCAGCTGACCGAGAACCGAAAACGGCCGTCCGTACAACCGAAGCAGGACGCCCTCCGAAAGCCACCCCGTTGCCGGCGTCTTGACGACCAGCATATCCGACAGAATCGAACTCAAAAACGTATACGTCATCATCTGCGGAAGGCTCATTTCGACCTTCGCGCCGGCGTTCATGATCGTCTTCCACAGAAAAAGGAGCGGGATCAGCGTGCATATTTTGAGAATAACGGTCGGCAGAGAATAGAGGATTCCGCCGTTCGTCTGTTCTTGCGCGGACATCCGCGCGGTCACGTAATACTTGTACATATGTGTTATGCTCCTAAATGTTGATCCGGGCATAAAAAACCCGGGGTTCCGCTTGGCGTCTCCCCGGGCAACACACAAATTCAGGCATTATATCATGCGGGAATGCGGATCGGCGAGAGGCCTAAAAAGCGGGAAAAAAGGGCGGAATGATCCCTTGCGCACTCAAAACCGGCGCATTTCACCGGTAAAAGGGCGCAATGAGCCCTTGTACGCGTAACATCATACGCAAAGCCGTGAACCACGTGCTCGAACTTTATAAACCGATCGCCCGGAACTTCACGAATCGCCATACCGTACCTCTCACCTCCTTTTCAATGAATTTCAATTGGATTATCGCACCTCGAAAAGCGGAAGTCAACGGGGAAAGAGTCGGGCGTTTCACCTAGTTTCGAGAAGCGGATAAAAAGTCTTGTCTCTGCGCCGCAAAAAGGCTCGGTCTGCACGGATTTTCCAAACAAAGCACTCAAAAGGCAGGGTTCGGGAACGACCGGATTCTCAGAAGTCGTTTGACTGCCTGATGCATGGATTATTACTACTCCGGCACCCGGATGATTTCCGGGTCGGTAAAGACATCGGTCTCATCGTGGCTTTGGGTCGAGAATTCGGAAACAATCGCGCCTTCGGGACCCGCCTGAAACCAGTGGAGTGTGTCGGGCATCAGCGTATATTGCTCGCCCGGTCGAAGAACGATCTCGTGCCAAACGGTAAAAAACGCTGCTTTATCCTCCGGAACGCGTCCCTTGGGGTCGGGAGTTCGCTCTCCGGGCACATACAAAAAGACATCTCCGTAACGACACCGGAAGGTCTCCTCTTTGCCGGGACTTCCGGGCATCGGCGGATGACGGTGCTCGGGACAGATCTGATTCGGTAACAGAACCAGTTCCTTGGCACAACATCGATCGGTGTTCACATATACCAGAATTTGAAGCCCGATCTCGGCCCAACGATCCATGCCGTATTCCGCGATCTCCATTTCGTCCGCTTCCGCCTCCGTGATCGCGATCCCGGCTCGATCCAGCATCGAAAAAACCTTTTCTTTTACGTCCCGTCGTTCGGTTTGCGTCAACATGATTCGGCCCCTTCTCCGCTCTCCTGTCGCGTGTTACGCTAAAATCTCGAAAAAATTGGCTTTCGTTTTATGGATTGACCGGATGCTGAGTATATTCTATATGCCACCGAGGCAAAAGCGCAAGGCTCCGTGAAAAAGCGATAAAAATCGAGGTCCCGCCGCAATGTTTTTCTTCCGAAAAACAGAACGGATCATCGAATAAATAATCATCAGTATATATTTTATAATTTGATGCTTTCTTGACGTGAGATCGTTTTTCGTGTACCCTATTTTAGTCAGACAAAAACGCGAATAACGGATTGTGCTGAGATATGAAAGGAGTTTTTTGATGAAATTTAGAGTACTGGTTGCCGTAATTGCGCTGGTAATTACGGCATCATTTGTTTTGGCCGGTTGTGGCCCGAACAGCGAAAAAGACAGTTTAGAGAGAGTAAAAAAAGCAGGTAAATTGACCGTGGTCGGAAGCGGCGGATATCCCCCGTTCAACTTCATCGGTGAAGACGGATCGGTCGTCGGCTTCGACGTCGATACCGGAGCGGAGATCGCCAAGAGAATGGGCGTCGAGCTCAATTATGTAACGAGTGACTGGGACGGCTTGATTGAGGGTCTTCGAAGCGGACGCTTCGACGGGATTCTCGGCAGTATGGCAATCACCGACGAACGACTGGAAGTCGTCAACTTTACGACTCCGTACTATTATTCCGGAGCCCAGCTGATCGTACGCGCGGATTCCGGCATCACCGATCCGAGCCAGATGGCCGGTAAGGAAATCGGTGTTGCGACCGGCACCAACTTTGTCGGTGACGCCGAGGCGCTCGGAGCAACCGCTAAGCTCTATCAGGACGACAACGCGACCCTGATGGACCTGATCAACGGACGTATCGACGGCGTCATCACCGACCGACTGGTCGCTTTGGGCGCCATGCGTGAAATCGCGGGCGGAGAAAACCTTGAGTTGTGCGGAGAGATCCTCCGTTTGGAAGAGATGGCGATTGCCGTCAACAAGAACGATCCGGAGCTTCTCGCGGAGCTGAATAAAATATTGGACGCGATGCACAAGGACGGAAGTCTGCGTGCGATCAGCGAAAAATGGCACGAGGGAGCGGATATCACAATCAAATAGTGTCGTTCCCTGATCATTTCTGTGCGTTTTTATTGGATGACATGAGAAAAGGGCGACGGAAACGTTGCCCTTTTCTACTCAATTTTTATGAGGAGAAAACCCATGTGGATCGAATTATCGATTTCTTCCTCCCCGTTTATCGAATGGCTCGACAAATGGGGGAGCATTACTGCCGGGTTCGGAAAACCGGCGCTGTATACATTGTTGATCACGTCTCTCGGAATCTTGCTCGGGCTGGTTCTCGGAATCATCTTCGCATTGATGCGCATCTCGAAGTTCAAGCCGATAAGCTCGGTGTCCAAGCTGTATATCTCGATCATCCGGGGCACCCCGCTTCTTTTGCAGTTGCTCCTGATCTACAACGGATTGGTTCATATCATCCGTTTGGACAGCATCCCATCCGCGGCGATCGCGCTCGGCGTTCACAACGGAGCCTATATCGCGGAGATTATCCGGGGCGCGATCCAAGGCATTGATCGCGGACAAAAGGAAGCCGGAATATCCCTCGGTATGACCCCGTGGAAAGTGATGCGACGGATCATTCTTCCGCAAGCCTTCAAGCGGGCGATCCCGCCTTTAGGCAACCAATTTATCATCGCGCTCAAGGACTCTTCTCTGGCAAGCGCGGTCACCGTTCCCGAGCTTTTGCTTCATGCGCGGCAGATGGGTTCATCGAACTTCCGCGTGATGGAAATGCTCTTGATCGCCGCCGGGTTCTATTTGCTGATGACGTCGATCCTGACGTTTTTCGCGAATCGGCTCGAGAAAAAAATGAGTGTCAGCGACCACCGGGTTTAAAGTCCAGCGGTAATTAGTCAATAGACTATTTACATATATGCACCTAGAAAATTGAATAGTTTCGAATCGGACGCGAGAAAAGAGGACAATGCAAACAAACCCTGCCTCAACGATACAAAGACCGGGTTACTTGCGGAAGGCTATATTCTAGTCTTCCCGAGGGATGTAAATGCGGTTGTCACGCAGCAGGGCGTAGACAACGCGGACAAATTTTCTGGCAGATAAGACGAGTGCGCGTTTCCCTTTGGTTTTGGCGGTCTCCTTGTACTTCAGAGCATAGAAGCGCCGTAGTTCGGGATCGTGCTTCCGAACCGAATTCGTGGCCTCTATGAGGTAATAACGGAGATAGCGGTTTCCGGAATGGATCAAGTGCGTTTGCTCGGCTTCAAATTTGCCGGACTGGTGTCGAGACCAGGAAAGACCGGCATAGTTTGCAAGAGCCGCCTGATCCTTGAAGCGGGTAACATCGCCCACCTCGGCGATAATCCCTGCCGCATAGACCGGACCAATGCCTTTGACCGATGTAAGGGTGTTGGGGATACCGGTCATGTAATCTTGAATCAACTTGTCGTACTCCCGAAGTTGTTGCTCGTAGAAACGGATGGTTTGTGTCTGCATGGCCAGAACCTGATTGACGGAATCCGCGACCGCCTTGGGCAGACGATAGGAAGAGCGCGCTGCCTTTTGAATTTCATTGGCTAAGCTTTCCGGATCAACGAAGTGACCTTTGCCGTGTTGATTTAGGAAGATCGCCAGGTCTTCGATGGATGTATAGGCAATCTGATCAACGCTTTCAAACGCAGTGATCAACTGCAAAGCAGTCTCACCGAAGTTGTTTGAGAAGGGCGAGTCCTGAGCCATTGCGGAGAATTTGAGAAAAAGAGATTGCAGATAGCGATTCTTCTCGCCGGACAGGTCTTTGGCAACCTGAAAGCGAGAACGTGTCAGTTTTTGTAGTGCCAGATACTTTTCTTCCACAACGGTACCCTTTAAGCCCATACGGCCAAATCTGAGGCTGTCGGCGATAACAAAAGCATCGATGTCATCGGTCTTCGGAAGCTCCGCATAGGAGCCCTTAAATCGATGGACTTGCCGGGGGTTGAGTATTCGCACAGACTTGCAGGCTCGCGGAATCAAATCCGTTTCCCGCAAGAATATGGAGAGCAGGTCGCCGTAGCAACCGGTGGCTTCCAGCCCAAAACTCAAAAATGCGGCATCCTCTTTCTTTTGCGTTTCCAACAATCGATCCATGAATTCGTGACTGCCGTCCAAGGAATTGTAAAAGGTCTGATGCCACAACTTGCTCCCGGACGAGTTCATGACATGAACGGTGTTTGTTGTCTGGCTTACATCAATGCCGACGAAAATTGTGTCTTTCAAATGTTTCACCTCCCTTCACATAAAATTGAAGGTCGATTGAAAGCAAACGCCCTGAGACACTTACGCGTCGACACCCTCGCCATGAGAATATACATCTGTTGCCGACTGCACGATAACCTCCTGCCAAAGGAACACGGTAACAGACAAACAACCAGCGGTTCGAAGCTAAACATAAGGCCAGGGGAACGGACTTTGTTAGAAGTAATCCGCAGGGATCCTACTAGGAGAAACAGAACTAGTCCTCAAACGGCCTTCAAGACCATTTTCTAACAGGACGTTTGCAAAATCAACCGGTCCGGAAAGACAGTTTTCCGGACTTAAAAAGAATTATACGAAGGAGATCACCGATGAAATACGCATGGATGGATGAATACTGTCTCTCGAAAAAGGGTGCGCAGAAGGATTTCAAAGAGGAGTGGCAGGCGACGCGCTACATGATCGGCGGAAAAATGTTTGTCATGCAGGGCGGAGACAAATACGGTACGCCCATTGCGACCGTTAAACTCGAGCCGACGTTCGGGCGATTCCTCCGGGAACAGTACAAGGACATCGTTCCCGGTTATTATATGAACAAGGAACACTGGAATTCTCTTTATCTGGAGGGTGATGTGCCGGACGATGTTTTCCGGGATATGCTGGATCAGTCCTACGCGATCGTTCTCTCGTCGCTTCCCAAGAGCGTTCAAAAAGAGCTCGAGGCGTAAGCGGCTAGGCGACGTTCGGACCTACTCCGGCATCGTGCCGACCTCCGCAATCGGAATGTGTTCCGTTCCCGTGCAGGGGCCGAGGATTTTGGCGATTCTTTTGTATGAGGACTCCATGATGGCCGTCGTCGTCAGATAGTATTCCGGATCATCTATGGCCGGAATGACCGGCACGATGTAGTGCTTCAGGAGCGAACTTTCATATGTGCGAACGACAAAAGTCGGGATATACTCGCCCTTTTCGATCGAGACACCTTCCTTTGTCTTGATCAGAGTGATCCGTGCGATCATACCGTCCTGGGCTTTCCCGTTTGTCCCGAGCGTTTCGTACGCCCAGTTTCCGAGAAAATTCCCGGTGGAATAATAGACCAGAGTTTCATTTCCGGTCGTTTCGGAAGTGATGACATTGATCTCCTGGAGGACATGCGGGTGATTACCGATGATGAGCCCGACGCCGGCGTCGCAAAGGCGTAAGGCCATATCCTGTTGCCATTGGGCGCTGTGCGTCGTGTATTCCGTTCCCCAGTGGACCATCAGGCAGATGAATTCCGCCCCGTCGCGTCGCAGGCGCTCAACATCATCGATCAGCGCCTCGATATCCGCTTCGAACGCGGCCGATCGGCTCGGATTAAAGGAGTTGATCAGGGGATCCGCTTCCTCCGGTAACGGGATCCCGTTGATGCCCTTTTAGGTCTTTGTGCCGATGGTTTCCCAAGTGTAGTTCATGATACCCAGGCGGATACCGCCCACATCGGCGATGGCATCCATGGGCGTTTCTTCATCCGGCCGCGTACCGATCGCAGTAAAGCCCTTTTCGCGAAGGACCGTCGCGGTTCGGATCAGGCCGTCGAGCCCCTTGTCAATGGAGTGATTGTTGGCGGCACAGACGACCCGAAAGCCGACGTCGTACAGAGCGTCCGCGATCTCATCCGGCGCGGAAAACGAAGGGAACCCGGTATAGGGTGGCCCGGCGAGTGTTCCCTCGATATTCCCGATCGCCAGGTCGCTTTTCTCGAAAAACGGTCGGACGTACTGAAAGCAATAGGTGTAATCATATTGCGGTTCCGCTTCTCCCGGATTCGTTTGCCCGCCGTCGATGACGGCCTTGTGCATCAAAACATCGCCGACCGCCGTGATGATCACACGGATCTCCTCGGGCTCATTGTTTGCTTCGGTCGGCAACGGGCCGGAGATCGGAGTCGGCAAAGCGGGCTCCTCGGAGGAAGGCTCCGTAACGACAGTCATTGTCGGAGCCGAAGTCGTGGAAGGATGGCTTGCACCGGAGCTCTGTGAATCCATGGTTTGACACCCGGGGAGAATGAACGAAGCGATACATATCAGAATCGGTATGTTTGTCGAGCGACGTTTTCGCATGGTTGGCCTCACAATTTCCGGTTGGAAGGATTACCTGTGCAATCCTTGCTTCTGATTATGCGGCGGGAACCGTTATTTATGCAACAGCGCGACGATAAATATCCGTTCACATTTTCCCGGCTTGCCTCAAATCCATGAAATGTTAGAATGAAGTGGAAGGCGTCCCGATCGTTCGACATGGCTTGAGGATGGGCGATCAAAATCGGAGGAAAATGTCATGTGGAAGAAGAGATTATTGGTTGCCCTGATCAGCGGGGCGATCCTGGGTGTATTTTGCATCATCGGAGCGATGGTTCGCTTTCAGTTTGAAAGAGATTTCTACTATTTGTTTTCGCTCTGGTATAACCGTCTCTTGATGGGTTTGGTCATCGGGATCTGTCCGGTGAGCAAAAAGCTTCCGATCGCTCTTCTTCGCGGGGCGGTGCTGGGGATCGTTGTATCGATGGCCTTTTTCCCGATGACGGAATTCACGGATGTAATCAGCTTTGCAGTCGGAGCCGTGTACGGCATCATTATTGAAGCAGTCGCTTTTCGCGTTGACAGTCGCCGGTCGGAAGTGCCCGTTTCCGAAAGCACAAATTAGGATCAAAATCGATAAGCCGGCCCCCCGTTCATCGATTTTTTTCGGAGAAAATTGCATCCGAAAGGACGCTTTTTTTCATTGACATCGCGCCTTCGACAAACCTATAATTGACTATTATGGCCGATGAAGGCTTTTGACCTCAAGGAGGAGGAACAAGATGAGCAAGGGAAACTACAACGCATTTGAGCATGCACAAGCGCAATTTGACAAGGTGGCGGAGATTATCGGACTGGATGCGGCGACAAGAGAATTGCTTCGACAGCCGATTCGGGAATACCACTTTGCGATACCCGTCAAGATGGACGACGGAACGGTCAAAGTATTCCGGGGATACCGCATGCAGCACAACGATGCTCGCGGTCCCGCAAAGGGTGGAATTCGCTTTCACCCTTTGGAGACGGTGGATACGATTCGCGCCCTGTCGATGTGGATGACCTGGAAATGCGCGGTTGTGGATATTCCTTTGGGCGGCGGAAAGGGCGGCGTCATTTGCGATCCGCATAATCTTTCCGACCGTGAGCAGGAGCAGGTTTGCAGAGGCTTTGTTCGCCAGCTTTCTACGAATATCGGACCGAACCGCGATGTTCCCGCACCGGATGTAATGACCAGCGGCAAGCACATGCTTTGGATGATGGACGAATATGAAGCGCTTACGGGCGCGCGTTATCCGGGTGTCATCACCGGAAAGCCCGTCGGAATGGGCGGATCTTTGGGACGGACCGAGGCGACCGGCTATGGTGTCATCTATGTCCTCCGTGAAGCACTCGTACAACTCGGAATCGACATCACCAAGACAACTGCGGCCTTTCAGGGCTTCGGTAATGTTTCGCAATATGCCGCTCAGCTTTATCAGAAACTTGGCGGAACCATACAAGCGGTTTCCTGCTGGGATAACACCGATCAGACTTCCTATACGTTCCGCAAGGCCGCCGGTCTGGATGTGGATTTTCTGTTCTCGATCACCGATTCATTCGGATCTCTCGATAAAGAAAAGGCCAAGGCAAACGGGATTGAAATCTTGCCCGGTGAAGCTTGGCTTGAGCAGGAAGTCGATATTCTGGTCCCTGCCGCTCTGGAGAATCAAATTACCGCCGATAACGTCGGAAAGATCAAAGACTCCGTCAAGGTGATCATCGAAGGTGCGAACGGCCCGACGGCTCCGGAGGCCGACAAGGTCCTCAATGAGCGAGGAGTATTTGTGATCCCCGACTTTCTGGCGAACGCCGGCGGCGTCACTTGCAGTTATTTTGAGCAAGTCCAGTGCAATATGAATTATTTTTGGGAAAAGGATGAGGTCATGGAGAAACTCGACACCAAGATGACCTCGGCATTCCTTGCGGTTTATGAGTTATCCGTGAATAAAAAATTGACCATGAGAGACTCGGCGTACGTTATTTCGATCAACCGTGTCGCACAGGCCGTGAAGAGCCGGGGGTGGGTATAAGCCGACCTTAAAGGAGGCATGACCATGGCGGACGATTTTTTTCGGGATGAAACCGTTCTCGAGAATCTTCGGGAACGCGAAAAGGAACTGAACTGCCTTTATAAGATTGATGAGATCCTTTCCAATCACCAGCTGTCGCCGGCGGAGACCTTTGAGGCCGTCGTCCGGATCATGCCGTCCGGTTGGCGATTTCCCGATCTTTGCCGGGTTAAATTGATTTTTAACGGAGTGTCCTATCAAACCACGGGATTCGTGAGCTCGCCCATCAGCGAGCTTTGCGATATTCGGGTCGGCAGTAAGGCGGTCGGTAACATCGAGGTTGTCTATACTCAGGTCGTACCGATTTCCAAGGAAGGCTATTTTCTCGAAAAAGAAAGCAAGCTGATCCATACCATCGCGGAGCGGATCGGGCAGACGGCGGTGTATCGGCAAATGCGCTCGGTCATGGATGCGTGGGAGCTGAGCCGTCCTCAATCGGAATTTTCGAGCGGGCAGAGCGAGTGGGAGGTCATTGTGAACTTCCTTTTGATCACGGACCAAAAGGTCCTTCTGCGCATATGCAGAAAGCTGATCAACCACCTGCTCCTGAACGGCATCACCGAGGCGTCGGAGATACTGAGTGAGTCGAAGCCTTTTTCTGCAGGTCAGGGAGAGCATGTCAATTTCCCGACGACAAAGGAACCCTTGGAGGACGTCCCCGCGATCTGTGAAAAGACCTTTACTTTTGCTCGAAAACATCTCTCCGGCGAAGAAATCACACTCAATGTCAAGAATTGGATCCAGGAGGAACGGGCCTATTCACTTATTAAGGCCATCAACTCGGTCCCGCCGTCCCTTCGGAATATTATCGAGCAGATCAAGCGATACCGAAAGATCGTCCCGGACGAGGAACAACGATATTCTCCGCAGGAACGCTGGATCAGCGTCAGTCTGATCAATTTGATCCTTTCCGGCGGCCCCGAATTTGTTAACGTCGCCAAGCAGTATATCAGTCACAGAGACTTTTTTGACATCGTGGATCGAATCATCATTCCGATTCACAGTCAGGGAACACTCGGCGGTAAGGGCAGTGGTTTGTTTCTGGCGCAGAAGATCCTCGAAAAGGAATCCGCGAATTACCCGATCCTCAAGTCGGTTCGCGTGCCGAAGACATGGTATGTCGTTACCGATGCGATCACGGAGTTCTTGCAGTACAACAATCTGGAGGAATTGAACGAGCAAAAGTATAAAGAACTCCAGGAATCCCGGATCGAGTATCCCGGCATTATCCAACTCATCAAGAATTCCGTCATGCCGCCGGAGATCGTGAAAAGCCTTTCCGTCGTTCTGGACGACATCGGCGAGGTCCCGATCATCGTCCGCTCCTCAAGTAAGCTCGAGGACCACAGCGGCTCGACCTTTTCGGGCAAATACAAGAGCCTTTTTCTCAGTAACCGCGGCAGTAAACAGAAGCGCCTCGAGGCCTTGCAGGATGCCGTTCTGGAGGTCTACGCTTCGGTGTTCAGTCCGGATCCGATCCAATACCGGATGGAACGCGGACTCCTGGACGTTCACGAGGAGATGGGTATCCTGATCCAGGAGGTCGTCGGCAACGTCGTCGGACGATATTTTTTCCCGCTGTTTGCGGGTGTCGCGTTCAGCAATAACGAATACCGCTGGTCGCCCCGAATCAGAAGAGAGGACGGCCTGATCCGGATGACCGCCGGTCTCGGTACCCGGGCGGTTGACCGCTTGAGCGACGATTTTTCGATCCTGATCTCGCCGGGTCAGCCGGGCATTCGCGTCAATGTCGTTCCGGAGGAGATCCGGCGGTACGCGCCGCGTAAGATCGATCTGATCAATCTGGAGACGGACGAGCTTGAGACGGCGGATCTCCGTGAGGTGCTCCGGGAATGCGGCGAGCAGATCCCGGAAGTCGAGAAAATGGTGTCGCTTTACGAGCGGGACAATCTTTTAAACAAGAGCCGGTTCGACATCAACTTTTCGAGGGACGATCTGGTCGTCACCTTCGAGGGGATCATTTCCGGGACCGAAACCGTACGTCAGATCGCGACGATCCTCCAGGTGTTGAGCGAAAAGACGGGGATGCCGGTCGACATCGAATTTGCTTCGGACGGCAAGAATCTCTTCCTGCTTCAGAGCCGCCCTCAGAGCTTCTCGGAGGAGAACGCTCCGGCACCGATACCGAGGGATATCCCCGAAAAGGACATCCTGTTCTCCGCCAATAAATACGTCGGAAACGGCGTCATCGAAAATATTTCGCACATCGTCTACGTCGACCCGGACGGCTATAACCGGATCGGGAACCTGGATGACCTGAAGGCGATCGGCAAAGCCGTCGGCCGTCTGAACGCCAAGCTTCCAAAGCGTCAGTTCGCGTTGATCGGCCCCGGCCGATGGGGAAGCCGGGGAGACATTCGCCTCGGCGTCAATGTCACCTATGCCGATATCTGTAATACTTCAATACTGATCGAGGTCGCCCGAAGCCGGACCGGATATATGCCGGAGCTTTCGTTCGGCACGCACTTTTTCCAGGACCTGGTGGAGGCCGGCATTTTCTACCTGCCTCTATACCCCGACGAGGGAAACATCTTCAATGAGGCCTTCTTCACGAAGTCCGAAAATAAACTCCCGGCGCTCCTTCCCGAATTCAAGCATCTGGAGGATGTCGTCCGCGTGATCAGTGTCCCGGAGACGACATTCGGCCGGGTGATGAGCATTCTGATGAACGCCGAGCTTGAGGAGGCGGTCGGGGTCTTGTCTTCCGAGGTGGCCGAACGGCGACCGGCGCGCAGAAAGCCGCGCTATGATGAGCAAATTCGCGACGAAAGTGCGTGGCGTTGGCGTTATCATATGGCGGAGCGCATGGCCTCGCTTTTGGACGCAGCCCAATACGGAGTGAAGGCGGTCTACATGATCGGAAGTACGAAGAACGGCACGGCCGGACCGAGCAGTGATATCGATCTTTTGATCCACTTCGAGGGAACGGAGTCTCAGAAGGCGGACCTCAAACGCTGGTTGGACGGCTGGAGCCAAGCCCTGTCCGAGGTCAATTACTTAAAGACCGGCTACAGTGTCGACGGGATATTGGATGTTCATTTTTTGACCGACGAGGACATCGGCAGTAAGGACAGCTTCGCGATCCGTATCGAATCACCGACCGATCCCGCGTATCGTCTGAAACTTCTGGGGGAATGATCCGCCGGTGTCCGATGAAACTTCCCGGGGGGCATCGCGTATCGAAGCCGAATCTCGCGTCATATTCAAAACTTCGCGTTTCGTGATATACTCATAAAAGTCCTGTTTCGGCACCTGCCCGGCAGGCTTTGGGTCGACGAATGAATGAGATCCGTCGGTCTGAACGAGCTGTTCAAGATATGGCAATGAGGTAAATGCGATGATAATTTTCAAAAAGAACGCGAACAAGAATTTACGGAGCAGAGGGACTCGGTTTGCCGCCCTGATCCTTGTTTCCGCGATGATCCTTTCGACCGCCGTCGCTTGCGACTCCGGAAAGCCGAGTGAGGCCGAGACAACGGTCACGAGTACGCAAGCCCCCGAAACGGAGGCTCCGACCCCGACTCCGACGCCGAAACCGACGAAGGCTCCGACACCGACACCGACCGAGGTGCCGGATCTGCCGGGCGTTCAGCCGCATGAGGCTTTGGTTAAAAATATTTACACCGCGGATCCCTCGGCGCACGTTTTCGACGGAAAGATATACATATACGGCTCCCATGACCAGGATAAAATTTTCCCTTCAGATAACGACGGCGGAAGCTACCAAATGATCGATTACCATGTCCTGTCCATGGACGGATTCGATGTCGACGCCGTCGACAACGGCGTCGCGTTCGGTGTCGAGGATATCCCCTGGGCGGAAAAGCAACTGTGGGCGCCCGACTGCGCATATAAAAACGGGACATACTATTTCTATTTCCCGGCTAAGGATTACGATGGGATCTTTCATATCGGCGTCGCGACGTCGGATAAGCCCGAGGGGCCTTTCACTCCGGAGGAGAACTATATTGAGGGAAGCTTCAGTATGGACCCGGCCGTCTTTATCGACGACGACGGGCAGTCCTATATGGTTTTCGGAGGGATCTGGGGAGGACAGTTGGAGTACTGGCAGACCGGCGAGTATGACGCGAAAAACGGAGCTCCGGGCGGGTCGAATCCGGCACTCGGTCCGAGGATCGCGATCATGAGCGACGATATGCTTTCTTTTAAGACCACTCCCGCGGAAGTTGTGATCCTCGACGGGAACGGCGAGCCCCTCATGGCGAATCAGGAGGATAAGAGATTTTTCGAGGGCGCATGGATCCATAAGTACAACGACGTTTATTATCTGTCGTACTCGACCGGGACGACTCATTTCCTGGTGTACGCTACCTCGGATGATCCGATGGGTCCGTACACATACCAAGGGAAAATCATGGATCCGGTTCGGGGATGGACGACGCATCACTCAATTTTGGAGTATGAAGGTCAGTGGTACATCTTCTATCACGACGCCAGGATCTCCGGCTTCGATTCCCAACGAAATATTAGATACGCGCCTCTTTTCTATAACGATGACGGGACCATTCAGGAAGTCGAGATCCCGAAATAAAGGGAACGGGTCGTGACTTCGGTATTGAGATGAAGGGCAACGACGGAAGCCTTGCGGCAGAGGCGGGATCAGTCCGCGGAAGCCGTGGGCGCGAAGCATTGTATATAATCGTAAACCATCCGTGAAACCTCACCGATATTCGCCCGGGCCTTTGCCTCATCGAATGTTTCGCTCATAACACACAACACAAAATCCTCTTGCCCAAAAACGATCGCCACGTCGTTGTTGACACCCAACGCCTTGATGACTCCGATCTTATGCGCGATATTCGTTCCCTCCGGAAGACCTTGGCTGATGCCCCAGGGATAGTCGGTGTTGCACAGATCATGGATCAAGCCCTCATAGTCGGCAGGACTTTCGGAATATAAGCGGTATAACTCGACCATGTATAAAGCCATGTCGATGGCGCTGGTGCGATGATTCGCCGTCTTGCTGATCCCGTTCTTATCCCTGTAGGTCACATAGGCGCAGTAATCGACGACCGAACTGATGGGCTCCATGAAATGATCGTAGACGACATCATAGTCCCCGATACGCCTCAGGATCATCCGCGTTGCGGTATTGTCGCTGGTTCGTATCGAAAGTTTGCTCAATTCCTCAAGCGTGTATTCCGTGCCGTTGGCGGCATCCTGTATGATCCCGTATCCTCCGTGACGGTCGCCGGTCGGGTACTTTCGGGAATCGTACGTCCTGATCTCGTCGAGAGATACCTCTCCGGCGGCGACGAGTTGATACAAGTACGTATTAACGGGAAGCTTGATCGTGCTGGCCGCCACCATCTTCTCCGTCTCTTTGTACGCGATGGTTTCGCCATTACTCAGATTTATATAATACAGAGAGTAGCGGCCGGTTTGAGCATCCAAAAATTCGGTTATTTCCTGATAAAGCAAAGCGAATTCGACCTCGCGTAAATCGGCTGTTAAAGCCTCGATTTGGGCCGCATCCGGAGTCGGCGAAGGCGGGATGGGGGTCGGTGTGCTTGACACGGTCGGAAAGGATCCGGCATCGGAAATCGTCGAACCGGTCGTGGCATTTGAATCTGTTGTGATGGACGAACGCCCGGGATCGGGTGCTTTTCGCTCGAAAAACACCCCGCCCCCGAAATGCATCGCCACGACGAGCACCAGGACACACAAGGCCGTGATCCCGGCACCCAAAGCGACCAAAGGATACTTCGAAGAGGAATGGTTTGACGAAGGTCGCCCATTCGGCACGGGATCTTTTCTGTTCATATGTTGATTATCCGACAGAGAGAAAAGAATGGCAAGACAGAAGAATGACCATAATAAATCGATTTCGCTGTATGCATCAAGTTTATCTTTCAGCGCAAAACGTTTATTTGCGAAAAATATCTTGTTTTCTGGTATACTAGTTCATTGTATATGCACAATGAGTGTACTATACTGGTAGAAAAATGCGGAGGTGCGTATGCACGTAACGGAAAGACTTCCGAAGGAAACGGCGAGGGAATATGCGCTGAGGGTCCTTAAAGAGAACATCATTTCATTGGAATTGGCGCCCGGCAGTATGGTGAGCGAGAATGAGCTTTCCTCGGAGCTGGGCCTTTCCCGTACCCCGGTGCGAGAAGCGTTGATCGACTTAAGTAAGACCCAGATCGTCGACGTCCTGCCTCAGCGCGGAAGTCGTATATCACTGATCGATTATAATTTTGTCGAAGAGAGCCGGTTTTTGAGAAGCGTTCTCGAGAGCGCCGTGGTGGAGATCATATGCGAGAGCGAAGTGCCGATGGACCTCACGAATCTCGAGCACAACCTGAAGCTTCAGCAGTTTTATCTCGAGAACGAGGGCCTCGACAAACTCCTTCAACTGGATAATGAATTTCATCGGGAGATGTTTCGCCTGGCCAACAAAATGCAGACCTATCATCTGATGGACAGCATGACGGCCCACTTCGACCGCGTGCGCACCATGAGCCTTTCCGCGATCCGCGACATTAAGATCGTCGGGGACCACGCGGCACTGCTTCAAGCCCTCCGGGATCGAAACGCGAACGATGCGAAAGCCGTGATCGCCAAGCACCTGTCCCGATATAAGATCGATGAGCAGGCGATACGAAGCGAATACCCGAGCTTCTTCAAGTAAATCGGGAGGAAGGAAGAAATCGTCCTCGCGGAAAGGATCGTCAACGATTGATTCTCCTTTTTCGACAGCAACGGGCGGCATTTCGGCCGCCTTTTTGCGCGCGTGCTCTGCGGGATCCGGGTGTATAAGAAATAAAAAAGAGCCAATCCGGGAATCGCTGTGTTTACAGTGCGCGCTTTCCGACCTGCCGCATGAAAGCGTCAAGCGAGCGGTAGAGCGCACTGTACTCCAAGTAACATAAAACTTTCCTGCCGGAGATGTTGTGAGCCAGACAGTAGTTTTTCGATCGGTCTGAGGAATCGATGTTCAGATATCGAAGCTCACCGACGTTATCCAATTTAATCTGTCGAATTTTGCTGAGTGAAAAGCGATCGTCATCGATTTGAATGAAGTTTTCGGTGATTCGGATCTTTTCGGGGACGTTCCTTGTTCTTTTTCGATAAACCAGCCACAAGATCAAGCATATCCCGGCCAGGATCGCGAGCGCGATGAGCGCCGGCGCCGATAAGGCGTAGAGAAGTCTTGCGGACATCGGAACACCGGAAAGAAAGATGAGCGCCGAAAAACCGGCCAGAAACAGAATCAGGAAGACGGTTTGGTAGAAATTAACGATCAGGTTATGACGCATCAACTTCAGGTATTCTTTCTTCGGGAATGTATATAGAACTCCCCCGAAAGGTAAATCGCTCCCGCCGAACTCCGCGTGCCCGTCTTTCCGGACGACATCCGGTTCGGGGAAATCCTTATCTGATCCGTTGCGGTCGGAATCCTTCGTTCGCTCGATGATTGTTCGAATTTCCGTATCCAGTCTATGGAACGATTTTCGAGAGAATAAATGCAACTTGATGTCTGCCGCCATTCCGTCCGGGTAGATCACTTTCAGGTAAAGCAAATCCAGAGGAATCGCATATTGAATCTTGATCGTGTGTACATGAGTATGTATCCGGTGTTTCGCGAAAGGGATTGTTCTGTAGTTCCGGTTGAAACGATAGAACCGAATGTCCTGTTCAGTGATCTCGATTTTGATATTGAACGCCAAAAACGACAGAACCGCGAGCAATGGTAATATCGCGAAACTGAGGGCTCCGAAGATCCTTTTTGAAAGAACGCTTTGGGCACTGAGATAGAGCAGGACAGGCGAGACCTCAACGATAAGAAAAATCGAAATAACGGTGAATAGCACTTTGGGTATGCTTGCAGAATAGGTTCTCTGATTTCCCATAATCTCCCCCCCACTGGCATGCATCAAAGTTTAATTAAACCTTCGATCATACGTTCATCAGAAGGTGATCATAATTGCTTTCTTCCCGACCTGTTGGAGTAATGCGTCGACGGAACGCTGAAGCGCGCCGTACTCCGGGTAATAGTAGCAATTCTTTAATGCCGCGACGTGCCCGAGAATGTATTCATAAGTCTGCCCGGTCGTCTCGATTCGAAGCTTCCGATAATTCCGCTGATTGTAATTGTTATAAACCAGGTACCTTTCCGGGGTCATTTTAATCTGGCGGATTTCTCCGGGCGAAAAGGTACGGTCGTCGATACGGATCGCGTTGTCGGTGATTCGGATGGTCTCAGGGACCTTACGGATTCTTTTTCGATAGAAAAGCCACATCAGGAAGATGATGACGGCAATGACGGCCAAAAGGATCCCGGCGGGCGCCGAGAGCGCATACAGGAGTTTGTCGGACATCCTTACATTGCTCAAAAAACTATAGGCAAGACCGACGGCGAAAAAAATGACGAGGATCGCCGTCCATACGGCAGAGATGACAAAATTCTTGATAAGCAGTTTCACGAACATTTCCTTCGGAAAAACCAACTGAACTCCGCCGAACGGCAGTTCGCCGGAAGATGGATCCGAGACCGCACCGGAATCTCCGGTACTTTGAAGCGGCAATACGAGATCGGCAAGAGACGCGCTCTGTCTTGATCCGCCCAGTATCTGAGTCTCGCCGATCAGGCGCTCGTACGTTTTTTTCGAAAAACCGAAACATTGGTAGTTTTTCACACGCCCGTCCGAGTATATGACCTGCAAATACCGGTAATGGACCGGGATGACCATTTGATAGTTGATTCGCTGAACGTAGCCCGAAAAGGAATTGTTTCCGATCGGGATCCTGCGGTATGTGATTCCAAACCGGGAAAAACGAATCTCCTCGTCGGTGATTTGGATTTTGATCCGGAAAAAAAGCACGACCGGAACCATGAACAAAGGGAATATGAGCGCGGCAACGATCAGTCCGGAGCGGGACGATTCGGTTCTTGCGGAGGTCAACATGCCGACGATGGCCATTTCCGCGAGAAAAATAAAGGGAATCGCCATCAGGATGTTTTTTGGCTCTTCACCTATTTCCGTGAAACACAGGAAAAGTGATATTCTGGTAACGAGGTGATAGAAGTGGAACCAGAAATCATTAATTTTGCCGGAATGTTTGAACGGTCCATCAATTTAAAGGATCCATGGCACGTAAAAAGAGCCGAGTTTGACGAACGAGACAAAGCAGTGCATGTATACATAGAAGGAAAAAAGACATCAAAATACGAGTGTCCTACATGCGGAAAGCTTTGTAAGAGATACGACGAAGAGGACGAAGAACGCATGTGGCGACATGCAGATGTGGTTCTATATCCTTGTTATATTCATTGTCGCAGGCCGCGAGTACAGTGTGAAGAACATGGGGTGCGTGTGGTTGAAGCACCATGGGGACGTCCTTATGCAAGATTTACACTCTCGTTTGAGGGATATGCCATGCTGTTATGTGAACACATGTCCCTCAATGAGGCACGGCAAGCCCTTCGCGTCAGCAGAAACGCCCTGCTGCACATCGTCGAGTATTGGGTGAATAGGGCGGTAAACGAGGACGATCTAAGCGAAACAAGACAACTGAGTTTGGATGAGACGTCCTTTAAGCGAGGACAAAGTTATGTCACGATCGTGGGAGAACCTGCCAGGCGTCGGGTCATAGGTGTGGAAGAAGGCCGCGGAATCGATGCGGTAGAGCGGTTCTCCATGGATTTTGAAGCGCGCGGCGGGAATTGCGAGAGTGTCTCGGAAATCAGTATGGATATGTCCAAAGTATACCGAGCGGCCGTTGATCTTTGTTTTCCAAGAGCAAGAGTAGTCTTTGATCATTTCCATGTTAAGAAGATGGTTTTGGACGCGATGGATCGGGTTCGGCAGGAGGAACAGGGAAAAACCTATGCCAGAAGTCGACAGGCAGGAAAGAAACTGCTGATGATTCCGGGGATCCGGATGACAGAACAGCAGAAGGAGCGGCATGCAGCGATTTGCAAGGTATACCCGAAAACCGGCAGAGCATACCGAATGGTACAACTGCTCGATGATTTTTATCGTTGCTATACGCGGCAAGAAGCCAGGCAGGTGCTGAAGAAATTGACCGGTTGGATGATGCACAGCCGACTTGAACCGATGAAATCAGCGGCACGCAGTCTGAGACGAAATGAAGAAGAGATTCTGGCATATTTTACTAATAGAATCAGCAACGCATTTGCAGAAGGAATGAACAGCTTGATTCAAGCCGCAAAACGCAAGGCAAGAGGCTTTCGTACATACGAAGGATTCCGGATAATGATCTATCTGGCCGTAGGAAAGTTGCAACTTAGCTACCCCAACCCCTTTCCTTGCTAAATTTTCACGGAAATAGGTGAAGAGCC
>Ga0123333_10001020_pt1 | contig 29629 bp, 19 predicted proteins | sample BioC12SIPDNA_3_FD_89957 | JGI IMG/M metagenome (GOLD analysis project Ga0123333, IMG submission 89957) | Anaerobic biogas reactor microbial communites from Washington, USA - Biogas_R2_B C12 SIP DNA | ecosystem: Engineered > Bioreactor > Anaerobic > Unclassified | place: Washington, USA... | reverse complement strand
CCCATTTCGGCGAAGGGCTCATGCAGTGGCTGCACGCCTGCTTCGGGATCGGCGTCACGCTGGGCCCCATCATCATGACCCTGGGCCTCACCCACTTCAACTCGTGGCGGGTGGGCTATGCAGCGGTGGGCACGGCCCAGCTCGCGCTGGCTGCCTGCTTTCTGCTGACGCTCGCCATGTGGAAGGATGGGGATGATCCGGCCGCGACCGAGCGGCCTCGCCGCCTGACCGACTACAAGACCCCCATCCCCGAGACGCTGCGCCAGGGCGCGGTCTGGCTGAGCATGCTGCTGTTCTTCATCTATACAGGCATCGAAGCGACGCTGGGAAACTGGACCTATTCGCTGCTCACCGAGGCGCGCGGCATTGCGTCGCAGCAGGCGGGCTTCTGGGCCGGCTCCTACTGGGCAACCTTCACCATCGGCCGCACGGTGGCCGGCCTGTACGCCAGGCGCGTGGGCGTTCACACGGTGGTCCGTTCGAGCCTGCTCGCAGCACTATGCGGCGCGCTCATCCTGTGGTGGAACCCGTTGGAGGTGGCCAGCCTGGTGGGCGTGGGCATCATCGGGCTGGCCATTGCGCCCATCTTCCCGGCCCTGGTCTCGGGCACCAGCGCGCGCGTCAGCCCGCGCTATGCGGCCAACACCATCGGCATCCAGATCGGCGCGGCAGGGCTGGGCGCGGCCGCGCTGCCGGGTCTCGCAGGCTTCCTGGCGCGACGCACCTCGCTAGAGATCATCCCGGTCTACGTGCTGGCCGCGATGGTCCTGCTTCTCGTGCTGCACACCGCGTCGATCCGCCGCGGAGATGCTGCGGCCGCATAGGACCGGGCCGGCGGCCGCGTAAAGCCAGGCCGCCAGCAGGGAGGACTTATGATCCGCATCGGCACATCCGGCTTTTCGTATGACGACTGGACCGGCCCGGTCTATCCCGAGGGGCTGCCCAAGGCCGGCCACCTGGCCTTCTACGCCCGCGAGTTCTCCACGGTCGAGATCAACACGACCTACTACCGCGTCCCCGATGTGCGCATGGTGCAGGGCTGGGCGAACAAGACCCCCGATGACTTCCTGTTCTCCGTCAAGGCGTACCAGGGCCTGACACACGAGCGGGAGGAGCCCGATTTCGCACCGTTCGTGGCCGCGCTCTGGCCCCTGGTGGAGGCCGGCAAGCTGGCCTGCGTGCTGGCGCAGTTCCCCTACTCGTTCCACCCCACGGCGGACAACCGCGCCTACCTGAGGCGCCTGCGGGATGGGTTCGGCGACCTGCCCGCGGTGGTGGAGTTTCGCAATGCGGGCTGGGTCGGGCAGCCGGCGTTCGACCTGCTGCGGTCGCTGAAGCTGGGCTTCTGCTGCGTGGATGAGCCGCGGCTGAAGGGGCTGCTGCCGCCCGTGGCGGTCGCGACCGCGCCGGTGGCGTACGTGCGCTTTCACGGCCGGAACGCAGCCAAGTGGTACAATCACGAACAGGCGTGGGAACGCTACAACTACACCTACTCGCCGGCCGAGCTGGCCGAGTGGGAGCCGAAGCTGCGCGAGCTCGACGCAGCGGCCGAGCTCACGCTGGTCTATTTCAACAACCACTACGTGGGGCAGGCCGTGCGCGGCGCGCGCGACCTGGGACAGTTGCTCCTGATCCCCTGATGAACGGCACGCGGATGCCTCAATGACATGACAAGCCAATTGGTGTTCACCCTGATCATCGTACTGGCAGCCTTCGCCCTGCTGTTGAGCGAGCGCCTGCGCGCTGACCTGGTGGCGCTCCTGGTTGTCGTGGCCCTGGGCATCAGCGGCATCCTCGCCCCGCGCGAGGCGTTCTCCGGGTTCGCCAACTCGGCCATCGTCACGATCGTCTCCATCTTCGTCCTCACCGAGGCGCTGCGCCTCACCGGCATCACCGATCGCGCCGGCGATCTGCTGGCGCGTGCTGGCGGAAACAATGAGGCCCGGCTCGTGGTCGTCATCATGCTGGCCGGCGCGGCCCTGTCCCTGTTGATGAACAACATCGCCGCGGCCGCGATCCTGATGCCGGCGGTGTCAGGGCTGGCGCACAGGACCCACATCAGTCCCGCGCGGCTGCTCATGCCCCTGGCCTTCGCCACCATCCTGGGCGGCATGGCCACCCTGTTCACGACCACCAACATCGTCGTCAGCGGCATCCTGCGCGGCCAGGATCTGCCGGGCTTCGGCGTGCTGGACTTTGCGCCGGTGGGCCTCCCCATCGTCGTGGTGGGAATCGCGTACATGGCGATCTGGGGCCGGCGCCTGCTGCCCACACAGACGACCATGCAGAACGCCCGCCGCGAAAGCGACTGCTGTCTCGACCTGGTTGACGTCTACCGCCTCGACGAGCGGCTCTTCCGTGCACGCGTGCCGGCCGGTTCATCCCTGGACCGTCATACGCTGGCGCAGAGCCGCCTGCGCGAGAGCTATGGCGTCAGCCTGGTGGCGCTGGAGCGCCAGGGGCATCTCATCCACGCGCCATCGGCCGAGACCGTGCTGAAGACGGGAGACACCCTCTTCCTGGAAGGCAAGCTGGACGAATTCCTCGCCCGCGATGTGGAGCCGCGGCTGGAGATCCTGCCCGCGCCCGATTGGCAGAGCACCGCGCTGGAATCCGAAGAGGTGGCAATTGCGGAGGCGGTCCTGGCGCCTCGTTCGACCCTGCTCGGCCAGACGCTGCGCGCAGCGCGCTTTCGCGAGAAATACGGCATGACGGTCCTGGGCATCTGGCGCGCCGGGCGGCCCATCCGCACCAACCTGGGCGATCTGCCGCTGGCCTTCGGCGACGCGCTGCTGTTGCAGGGCCCTCGCACGCGGTTTCCCCTGCTGCGCACCGAGCCAGATCTGATCCTGCTGAACGGCGAAGAAGCCGAGCGGCGGATCGTTGCTGAGCCCGCCAAACGTTGGCTGTCAGTGCTCATCATGGGCGCGGGATTGCTCCTGGCCGCGTTCAACACCTCGCTGATCGGCGAGATCATGCTCGGTGCGGCTCTGCTGATGATCCTGGTGGGCATCCTCACCATGGATCAGGCCTACGGTGCGATCGAATGGCGCAGCATCTTCCTGATCGCGGGGATGCTGCCCCTCGGGCTGGCGATGACGAAGAGCGGCGCGGCCGGCCTGCTGGCCGATCAGCTCATCGCCGCACTGGGACCTGCGGGGCCGGTGGCGCTGCTGGCGGGGCTGGTCCTGTTGACGGTTGCATTGAGCCAGGCGATGAATGGGGCCGCAGTGGCGACGGTCGTGGCTCCGATCGCCATCGGCGCTGCACAGCACACCGGGCTCGACCCGCGCGCCCTGGCGATGGGGGTGGCGTTGGCGAGCTCCATGGCGTTCCTGACGCCGCTGGGCCATCCGGTCAACGTGCTGGTGATGGGACCGGGCGGGTACCGGTTCCGTGACTATCTCAGGGTCGGCTGGCCTCTGACCCTGCTGATCTTCGGCATCCTGCTGGCCTGGCTGCCCCTCGTCTGGCCGCTCTCACAGAGGTGATGGATGGCCGGCGGGTCGATCAGCGACTTGCCCGAATCGCCAATTCAGGATAATCTGCAAGACCGCATCACGGAATGACAGCATGAGTTCTCTGGCTGCTTCGCTGCTGGTCGGCAACCGGTACCAGCTTCTCGATCCGGTGGGAAGGGGAGCCATGGGTGCCGTCTACCGCGCGATCGACCGTTTGAGCGACGAAACGGTCGCGCTCAAACGGGTGTCCATTCCCGCCGGAACGCGCGAATCCGGCGCCACTCTCCGCCTGGCCCTGGCCCGGGAATTCCAAACGCTGGCCTCGCTGCGCCACCCGCACATCATCAGCGTGCTGGATTATGGCTTCGATGCCCAACGCCAGCCGTTCTTCACCATGGACCTGCTGCAAGACCCCAGGACCATCCTGGAGGCCGGGCTGGGCCAGCCGCCCAACGCGCAGGTCGCGCTGCTGATCCAGGTGCTGCAGGCCCTGGCCTACCTGCATCGCCGGGGCATCCTCCACCGCGACCTGAAGCCCGCCAACGTGCTGGTGACGGTCCAGGGCAGGGTGAAGCTGCTCGATTTCGGCCTGGCCGGCGCCCTGGCCCAGAGCACGACCGGAACGCTGGCCTACATGGCGCCCGAAGTGCTGCGGGGCGATACGGCCGGCCAGGCCGCGGACCTCTATGCCGTGGGCGTGATCGCCTACCAGCTCCTGGTGGGTCGCCATCCTTTCGAAACACGCCACCCCACCCAGCTTCTGGCCGGCATCTTGTACGCGGCGCCCGATCTGTCCGGGCTGGCGAACCCACATCTGGCCGCGGTCCTGGCGCGCTGGCTGGCCAAAGACCCCAACCAGCGCTATGCCAGCGCCGGCGAGGTCGTCGATGCCCTGAGCACCGCCACGGGGCAGCCGGTTCCCGAAGAGAGCCGCGCCATCCGCGAGAGCTTTCTGGCGGCTGCCCGCTTCGTGGGCCGCGACGCAGAGCTGGCGCAGCTGACCGGCGCGCTGCAGCAGGCTGCCGAGGGGAAGGGCAGCGCGTGGTTGGTGGGCGGAGAGAGCGGCGTGGGCAAGTCACGCCTGCTCGACGAGCTGCGCACGCAGGCGCTGGTGGCCGGGGCGACGGTGGTGCGCGGCCAGACGGTCGAGGACCGCGGCGCGCCCTACCAGGTCTGGCGGGAGCCGCTGCGCCGGCTGGCCCTGATCGCTGGACCCGATGACCTTTCGGCGGGGATCGTCAAGCCCCTGGCGCCTGACATTCCCGAACTGGTGGGGCGCAGCATTCCCGATGCACCCGATCTGGAAGGCGAAGCGGCCCGGCAGCGTTTGCACCTGACCCTGGCCGAGATCTGCCGGCAGGCGGCGCGGGCCTGCTCGCCGCTCGTGCTGCTTCTGGAGGACCTGCACTGGGCATCGGCCGGCCTCGAACCGCTCAAGGTCCTCGCCCGCGGCCTGGCCGATCTGCCCCTGCTGGTGGTCGGAGCCTACTGCAGCGAAGAGCGTCCCGACCTGCCGGCCGAATGCCCCATGATGAACCATCTGTCGCTGAATCCCCTGTCGCCCTCAAGCATGTCCGAGCTGATCATCTCTATGTTGGGACCGGATGGGGCGCAGCCGCAGCTGTCCGATCTGTTGCAGCGGGAGACCGAGGGCAATGCCTTCTTTCTGGTGGAGACGGTGCGCACCCTCGCCGAAGAGGCCGGGCGGCTACAGGAGGTGCCCGGCATACGCCTGCCGGAGACGATATTCTCCGGAGGCATCCAGCAGATCATCCGCAGGCGGCTCGCGCGGGTTCCGGCATCCCACCGGCCCCTGTTGAAACTGGCGGCAGTAGCCGGGCGGAACCTGGACCTGGAGGTGCTGCGCGCCGCTCAGCCCCACGTCCATCTGGAGACCTGGCTGGCCGACTGCACCAGCGTGGCTGCGTTGCAGGCGCGAGAAGGCTCCTGGCGCTTCATCCACGACAAGCTGCGCGCGGAGCTGCTCGATGAGCTGGATGACGCGGAACGGCCTTCTCTGCACCGGCAGGTGGCCGAAGCTTACGAACGGGTGCATCCCGGCAATCCCGCATACGCGGCGGCCCTGACGGCTCATTGGGAGGCTGCTGCCGAAGGCGGCGCTGGGGTGGCGCTCGAAAAAGCGGCGCGCTATGCCCGCATCGCGGGGGAATATGCGGCCGCGCAGTATGCCGGCGCGGACGCGGTGCGTTTTCTGAGCAAGGCGTTGGCACTCACGCCAGAGGCAGACGCAGCAGGGCGGTACGAGCTGCATCTGGCCCGCGAGCAAGTCTACGACCGGCAAGGCAACCGGGAAGCCCAGGCGGCCGACCTGGCCCGACTGGGGGCCCTGGCCCGGACGGCGTCTCAGCGATGCGAGATCGCCCTGCACACCGGCGCATATCATAACCAGGTGGGGGAATATGATGCGGCGCTGGCTGCCTCGGAGCAGGCGCGGCGGTGGGCGGCCGAGGGTGAGGATCGCGCGGGGCAGGCCCAGGCCTTGATCGTTGGGGGCCAGGCTCTCATGCAGAAAGGCATCTACGGGCATGCTAAAGGGAGGTGCCGGCGCGCCGCGGAGATCGCCGGGGCAGCCGGCGCGCCCATCCAGCTTGCCCGCGCCAGAAGCATCCTGGGCAAGGTGGCCCACCGGCGAGGAGATTATCCGGCGGCCAGGCGCCAGCACGAGGCGGCCTTGCGCCTGCAGCAGGAGATCGACGACCGTCCGGGGCAGGTGCAATCGCTGCGCCACCTGGGCGAGGTTGCCAATGCCCAGGCAGACTATGATGCCGCGCGCGGCTACTATCTGGCAGCGCTGAAGCTGGCCCGGCAGATCGGCGACCGGCCACAGGAGGGACAGATTCTGCTCGACCTGGGAGAGATCGACTGGCGGCAGGGCGCGTTCCAGCGCGCGGCGGTATCCTTGCAGGAGAGTCTGGCGCTGGCCCGCAGCACCGGCGACCGGTTCACGGCTGCAGCAGTCCTGAACGGCATGGGGATTGTGGCCTCGCAACAAGGGCGTTACGCGGAAGCAGTCGGGTACTGGGAGCAGAGCCTGGCCATCAAGCAAGAAATCGGTGACCGGGCCGGGGCAAGCAAGACGCTGAACAACCTGGGGACCGTGGCGCGGCGGCAGAAAGAGTACGACCGGGCGATCCGCTACTATGAGCAGAGCCTGGCCATCAAGCAGGAGATCGGCGACCTGGCAGGAATGGATGGCACGCTGCAGAACATGGGGGTCGTGGCCGAAGGCCAGGGGCAATATGACAGGGCGCTCGACTACTACGAGCGGGGCCTGGCGATTGCCCGGAAGATCGGCGACCGGGCGGCCGAAGGCATGATGCTGACCAACCTGGGCAGAGTGGCCTGGCATCAGGGGCAGCATGACAGGGCGATCGAATACCACCGGCAAAGCCTGGATATCGCCCGGGAGACCGGTGGCCGGGACGTGGAGGTCAATGCGCTGACCAACCTGGGATTGGTGACCGAACAACTGGGACGATACGGCGAAGCAGAGATCTACTACGAGAGAAGCCTGGATGTCAGGCAGGAGATGAGCGACCGGTCGGGGGAAGGCATCACGTTGAACCACCTGGGCGCCGCGGCTCTGCTCCAGTCTGCGTTCCGGCTCGCCGAGAGCTACTACCGCCAGGCCCTGGCCATCCGCCAGGAGCTGGGCCAGAGCCATTACCAGGCGGAGGACTGGGCCGGGCTGGCACTTGCTGCCCTGCGAGGGGGCGATCGAACGGCTGCGCAGGCATGGGCAGAGCAGCTCCTGGCGGCCTGGGCCGCGAATCCCACGTTCGATAAGGCTGAGGAGCCCATGCGAGCCCTGTACTTTACCTGGCAGGTGTGCCGTGAGTTAGAATGGGCCCAGGCGGATGATATCCTGGCAGCGGCAGGAAACATGCTGCAAAGCTATCTCGACAACCATCCCGACCGGGAAGCGCAGTCGGTCTACCTGCAACAGCCGTATCATCGGGCGCTCTGGCAAGCCCGATCGGCCCAGGCGCCGAACGAGGAAAGACGATGACCGGACAAGACGACGACCGGGCGAGCCGGTGGGAGAAGACCAGGGAACAGCTCATCCGGGAGTTGGACGCCCTGCGCCGGCGAGTCGCCGAGCTGGAAGAAGGCAGCGGCCGCTATTATGATCTGTTCGAGCACTCCGGCGAATCGATCTACGTGATCGATCCGATCACTTTTAAGATTCTTTATGTCAATATAAATGCGGCACGGCGCCTGGGCTACGGGCGGGATGAGCTGGTGCAACTGACGCTGGGCGATATAGAAGCACCGCGCCGCGATGACGGCTCCTCCCAGGAGTTCGCCTGGGAATCCACCGCCAGCGACACGGTTTACTACGAGTGCCTCTACCGGCACAAGGACGGCCGCGAGATCCCCGTGGAGGTGAGCAGCCGGCCGGCGCGCTACGGCCAGCAGGAGGTCCTGCTCAACGTCGTGCGCGACATCACCGCGCGCAAGGAAGCCGAGCGGCAGCTGGCAGAGTATCGCCATCACCTCGAAGAACTGGTGGCTGCCCGCACGGTCGAGCTGACGGCAGCCGCGGCCGAGGCGCAGCGCCTCAACCAGCAGCTGGAGCAACGCCTGGCCGCGGAACAGGCCCTGCTCGAGGGCCTGGAAAAACGGGTGACCGATCGGACGCGCGAACTCAACACCCTCTACCGGGTGTCGGCCATTGCGGGTGAGACCTTGCCGCTTGACAAGACCATGGCCCGCTCCCTGGGCGTGGTGCTGGCCACGCTGGGCGGGGAGATGGGAGCCATTCATCTGCGGGCAGACGATGAATCGCCGCTGCAGCTGGTTGCGCACCGGGGCTTTTCTCCGCAGGCCGCAGCCGGGCTCGAAGACCAGTCCACCACGACATGGTGGAACCAGGTGCTGGCGCGCGACCGGCCACTGATGCTTCTCAACCCCCAGCCTGCGTTGGCCGGGGCAAGCGCGGCGTGGCCCCCGGCCATGGCCGCCCAACTGCGGGCCTGCCTGGCCGTGCCCATCCGGGTGCAGGGGTGGCCCGCCGGGACGCTGAGCGTCTTGCGCGGCGAGGGCCAGGAGTTCATGGCCGAGGAGATGGCCCTGCTCACCACCATCGCTGACCAGTTGGGCACAGCCGTGGAGAGCGACCGGCTGCGTCGCAGCGCGGAAAACACACGACTGCTGGAGGAACGGCAGCGGCTGGCCCGTGAGCTGCACGATGCGGTCAGCCAATCCCTCTACAGCCTGGCGCTCTTTGCCGACGCGGCGCGTGAGATGGGCAAGACCGGCCAGGATGAGCGGGTGTCTCATTACCTGGAACGGATCGAACAGACCGCCCACCAGGCGCTCAAAGAGATGCGCCTGCTCATCTACGAGCTGCGCCCCTCCGCGCTGGAGCACGGGGGGCTGCGCAGCGCCCTGGAGCACCGGCTCGAGGCTGTGGAGCGGCGGGCCGGGATCGATGTCACCTTGATCGCGAGCGGCTCCGTTGCGGTGCTGCCGGGACCGGTCGAATACGCGCTCTACCGCATCGCCCAGGAAACCCTGAACAACGTCCTGCGGCATGCCCGGGCCACCGCGGTCACAGTGCGCCTTGAGGTGGCTGACCGTGAGGTGGAGCTGGCCGTCATCGACAACGGCGTGGGCTTCGACCCCCAGATCGCGGCCGGCGGCGGCGGCATGGGCCTGATCAACATCCGCCAGCGCGCCGAGCAGGTGGGCGGATCGCTGGTCCTCAACTCGACGCCCGGCGCAGGAACGCAGGTGATCGTAAGGATCCCAACACCGGAGGTAGGCTGATGGCTGACCCTGAACGCATTCGTATTCTGATTGCAGACGATCACGCGGTCGTGCGCGAGGGGCTCCGCGCGCTGATCGAATCCCGGCCCGACCTGCAACTGGTAGGGGAAGCCATCGACGGCGTGGCGGCCGTGAACCTGGCCCGCGAGCTCCGGCCGGACGTCATCCTCATGGACCTGCTGATGCCTCGCAAGAGCGGTGTCGAGGCCATCGGTGACATCACCCGGGAGAATCCCCGGGCTCGCATCCTGGTGCTCACCAGCTTCTCCGATGACGACAAGGCCTTCCCGGCCATCAAGGCCGGCGCGATGGGCTACGTGCTCAAGGACTCGCTGCCCGAAGAGCTGGTGCAGGCCATCCGGGCCGTGCACCGGGGCGAACCGTCGCTGCATCCCACCATCGCCCGCAAATTGATGGAAGAGCTGAGTGGAACCCGGCCCGCTTCCGCTCCCGGCGAGCTGCTGACCGAGCGCGAGATCGAGGTGCTGAAGCTGATGGCCCGCGGCCTGAACAACGCCGAGATTGCCGAGGCGTTGGTGGTCAGCAAACGCACGGTCGACTCACACACCAACAGCATCCTGGCCAAGCTCCACGTTGCCAACCGCACCCAGGCAGCCCTCTATGCGCTGCGCCAGGGATTGGTTGGCCTGCACGACGAAGAACCTCCTCAGTAATAACACCGGCTCGGTAGAAATACCGGCGTTCTCTTCCATATTCTTACCGGACCGGGACCGCTCGAAAGAGCGGTCTTTTCGCGTTGGCCGTTTCAGGGGTTTTGCCGATGCGCTGCCGGCCAGCTTGTGACACACTAGACTCGTACAAATGTGACACCGACACAGCAGCGAGAAGCAATGACCGTAATGATCGTCGCCGAACCGGGACGCTTGCGCGATGGCCTGCAGACCATGCTGGCCTCGTTCCTTGGCGTCGAGCCGCTGGTGGGTGGCGACGACAGGTCGGCCGCGGTGGAGGCGATTCGCACCGCGCGTCCCGACATGGTCATCCTGGATTCCGGCCTGTTAGGCGCCGGGGCCGAGGCGCTCGTACGGGAGCTCAAGTCAGAGCGGAGCTGCATGGGCTGCATCGTTGTGGTGGAACGGATCACTCAATTGGGGGCAATGCAAGATGCCGGGGCCGACCATGTGCTGCTGAGGGGCTTTCAGGCGACCAGGCTCTTCAGCGCGGTGGAGCAACTGCTCCGGGAGAACAGATAGTACGTCCGCATCCAGAGGAGGTAATAACAAGATGAAACGAAAAAACGTCATGAGCATCCTGGCATTTGCCGTGGCTCTGCTGGTGTTGGGTGGGCTGCTGGTCCCGCTGGCCCAGCCAGCCCAGGCACTCGCGGCGGCCAACAACGGCCGCGCCAATGCTGCGCTGGCGCCGGTTGTCGCCCAGGGCACCCCGTCGCCGGCCGATGATTGGGCGCGCGTGAAAGCAGCGGGCAAGCTGGTGGTCGGCACAGCACTCGACAACCCGCCCTTTTCCACCAACGACGAGTCGTTCCAGCCCGATGGCTTTGACATCGCGCTGATGACCGAGATTGGCCGGCGGATGGGCGTGCAGGTCGAGTTTACCGACTTTGCGTTCGAGGGTCTGCTCGGCGCGGTGCGGCTGAAGCAGGTGGATGCCGCAATAGCAGCCATCACGATCACGCCGGAGCGCCAATCCGTCGTCGACTTCACCACGCCCTATTTCTTCGGCAACGATGGCATCCTGGCCAAGTCCGACTCGGGCATCACTGCCATCGTCAGCGTGGCCGACCTTGCGCCGCGCCGCGTGGCAGTCCAGCGGGGCTCCGCCTACGAGAAGGCGCTGCAAGACACCGTGATCAGGACCGGGCAGATGTTGGCGCTCAACCTGCTGTCGTATGCCAAGCCGGAGCACGCGGTGCGCGACGTGAGCCTGAATCGCGCGGACCTGACGCTCCTCGACCGGGCGGCGGCGGAGGAATTCATCGCACAAGGTGGAGTGAAACTGGTGGGCCAGGGCCTGTTTCCTCAGAGCTATGGTATCGCGGTCGCCAAGGACTCAACGCTCCTGGAACAGATGAACCGGGCCCTGGCGCAGGTCCAGTCGGACGGCACGGGCACGAAGCTCATCGAGAAGTACCTGGAGGCCAGCCTGAAGCCGCCTGCACCCACCCCCACCCCGACGCCGGAGCCGTGCATCGACGGCATGGCCTGGGTGGCAGACCTGAACTACGACGACAGGAACATGAAGGCCCCGCCCGTCCTGGACCTCGGCCAATCCTTCAAGAAGGGCTGGCGGGTCAAGAACTCGGGCACCTGCAACTGGGAACCCACCTTTACGCTCAGCTATGTGTCCGGCAATGTGCCCGGCGCGTGGATGGGTGGCCAACCGGTCCAGGTGGGCAAGACCGTCGCCCCGGGTGCGACCGCCGACCTGTATGTGAACCTGGTGGCTCCCAAGGTGCAAGGCCGGTACCAGGGATTCTGGCAGATGTCGAATGCAAAGGATGTGCCGTTCGGCCAGAAGGTATGGGTGGGAATCCAGGCTGGAGTGCCGCCCACGCCGGTGCCACCCCCACCGACCGCGATTCCTCAGCCGGGCATCGAGTTCGGCATCGACCGGACCACGATCAACGCGGGTGAATGCGTGAACCTATGGTGGCGGGTGCAGAACGTCAAGGCCGTCTATGTCTACCCGCAGGGAGCGGACTTCAACCAGTATGGCGTGGCCGGCGAAGCCAACAGGCAGGAGTGCCCCGGTGGGACGACCACCTATGAGCTGCGCGTGGTCAAGCCGGATGACAGCCTGGAGTTTCGCCAGATCCAGGTCACGGTGAACCAGACCGCTGCAGCGCCGGCCATCCAGTACTACAACGCCGAGCCGCGGCAGCTTCGCCAGGGCCAGTGCGTGAACCTGTCCTGGCAGATCGCAGGCGACGTGAACCGCGTGGCTTTGGTGCGGAGCGGCCAACCGATCTGGGACTATGCGCCCACAGGCGGCTCATACAACGACTGCCCACCCGACGCCAGGAATTACGAGTACAAGCTGCAGGCGTGGGGACCGGGCGGCTTTGTCGAGAACGGAATCGGGATTGAGGTCAGGCCTCCCATCCAGCCGCGCTAGGCAGAATGGCGCCCAGCACCAGCGGCGGGTGCAGCTGCGCTGCCGCCGGTGCTGGGCCATCGACTTCATTCCTGTCTCTTGAAATCAAGGAGGTATAAAGTGATCAAACTGGCTTTATTAGCGGTTCCTCTCGTGCTGTTGGCAACTGGCTGTGTGGCGCCCGCCGGCAAGCCCACTGTCACAGGGACTGTGACCTACCGCGAGCGCATTGCCCTCACGCCGAAAGCAGTGGTGACGGTGCGCATCGAAGATGTATCGCGTGCCGACGCCCCGGCGACAGTCATCGGCGAGCAGGTGATCAAGACAGAGGGCAAGCAGGTGCCCCTCCCCTTTGCGGTGGCCTACCAGGCCAGCGATATCGTGGAAAACCACCGCTACAGCATGCAGGTGCGGATCGAGGATGGCAACGGGAGGCTGATCTATATCAGCGACACGCTCATCCCCGTCATTACCATGGGCAGCCCTACATCAGGGATAGAAATCGTGGTTGTGCCCGTCAGGGGCGGTTGATCCTATTGCGTCACTAAGGAAAGAGGAGTAAAAAATGGCAGCTACACTAATTGGTACGATCGTCGCACTCGTCATCGGAATAGTATTGAATGCGCTGGTCATCTGGATCGTGAGCAAGCTCAACCTGGGCCTGCGCGTCAGTGGCTTCGGAGGCGCGGTCCTGGCGGCCGTCGTCATCTCACTGGTCAACTTCCTGCTGGCCCTCCTGCTGACCGCTGCAGGAATCTCGATGGGTGGAGGGATCCTGGGTCCACTCGTGACCCTGATCGTCGCCGCAGTCGTGTTGCTGATCAGCGACAAGATCCTCCCCAATCTGAAGGTCTCTGGCTTCTCGGGAGCGATCCTTGCAGCCATCGCGATGGGTGTCTTTAACTGGCTAATCCACCTCCTGCTCAATGCGCTGGGCATGGCCATCGCCTAGAGTCGTTCGCGATCGGATCGCCCCACCGGCCGGTGGGGCGATTTCGTTGTCCGGAATCAAGAAAAGGAAGCAGAATAGACCATGGCACAGAACATCATGACGCTGGATGGCAATAAAGAAGAGATTTCGGCCCCCGTTCGGGAGGTGCTCAGCAAAGCCTTCGTATGGATGCTTGGGGGAATGATCCTGGCGGCAATCGGGGCCCTGGCTGTCGGTCGCTTCGAGTTCCTGCGGAACTGGGCGATCAGCAACCCGGTCATATCGCTGATTTTGCTCGGCGTCTGGTTCGTCTTCTCGATTGGGTTCAGGCCCCTCGTCAAGGCGGTGCCCGCACCGGTTGGCGCCGTCCTGTTTGTGATCTACACCCTGGCAACGGGCATTTTCCTGACGGTCGTGATCAACCAGTATACGACCGCTTCCCTGGTCATTGCCTTTGTGGCGACGGTGGTGCTCTTTGGGAGCATGACGCTGTTTGCCCTGGTCACGAAGATGGACCTGCTCAAGACCCGCTTCTATGTGTGGGCGGCTGGCTTCGCAATCGTTGTCTTCGCCGTCATCAATGCGGTATTTTTCCGCAGTGAGCTGTTGGATTGGCTGATCTCACTCGGCTTGCTCATCTTGTTCACAGTATCAACCGGTTCCTCGATCCAGACCATCGCGCAAATGGCAGAGGAGAATGACCCCAAGCTTAGGGACAGGCTGGTAATTCTCAGCGCGGCCACCCTGTTCACGAATTTCATCATGATCTTCCTGCGCATCCTGCGGCTGTTCGGCCAGCGCAAGCGTTGAGGATCGTAAGGTACTGCTCGCGTCAAGTTGAAAGATCGCGGGTGGAGTGCCAGCTAAGGAACGGGCCATGGACGCAGTAAGGGATACGGCGCGGTTCATTTACCGCCTCATCATCCTCTGGATCGTAGACGTCACATCGCTGCTGGTGGCGGCAGCCATCGTGCCGGGCCTTGCGCTCGAGCCGGCGGAGGGCCGGACTGTGCTGGCTGTGGCGATCGCGGCTGCGTTCCTGTTGGGCCTCATCAACCTGCTGATCCGCCCAGCCATCCTGCTCCTGGCCCTGCCGCTGGGCCTGATCGCCGTATCTGTGCTCGGCTTCGTCCTGAACACCATAATGCTGCGCGTCACGGCAATGCTTCTGCCGGGTTTCGTGATCGACAACTGGTGGGCAGCCTTTGCCGGCGGCCTGATCCTGGCCCTGGTAAACACCATCATCACCAACTTTATGACCATCGATGACGAGGGATCCTTCTATGAGGCCTTGGTCGAGCGGCTCGCCAGGCGTAGCTCCTTCGACCTGGAAGAGAACGCTGGGCGCGGCCTGGTCATGCTGGAGATCGATGGCCTGAGTTACCATCACCTCCAAAGGGCACTGCAGAGAGGCCTCATGCCCACTGTCCAGAGGATGATGCGCAAGGAGGGCTATGTCCTGTCGCGCGTCGACTGCGGGCTGCCGTCGCAGACATCGGCCTGCCAGTCGGGCATTCTTTTCGGCGACAACCACGATATCCCGGCCTTTCGCTGGTACGACAAGGACCAGGGGAAGCTGATGGTGTCGGGCCACGATGCTCCGCTGATCAATGCCCGGTTTGCCCGGGGCAACGGCTTGCTGCGCGGCGGCTCCAGCATCAACAACATGATGAACGGCGACGCGGCGAAGTCGCTGCTGACCCTGGCCGACTTCCGGATAGAAGACGCGGCGCAGAAACGCAGGCGCGCCGAGGACATCTACCTGGTGATGCTCAACCCCTACTTCTTCTTGCGAACCCTGGTCCTGTTCCTCGGCGATGCGCTGCTCGAGCTGTGGCAGGGCCTCAGGCAGCGGCTACGGGATGAGCGACCCCGGCAGAACCGTCTGCACGGGGGCTATCCCATGCTGCGGGCAGCGACAACGGTGGTGATGCGCGATATCGCCACCTATCTGACCAGCCTGGACATCATCCGCGGTACGCCAGCCCTGTACGTCACCTGGCCGGGATATGACGAAGTGGCGCATCACTCCGGGCCGTGGTCGAGCGACACCTTCGGCGTGCTCAGGAGCTACGATCAAGCCATCGCCCGCATCCGGGATGTCATGGCCCGCAAGGCGCCGCGACCCTACGAGCTGATCCTGCTCTCCGACCATGGCCAGTCGTTCGGGGCGACCTTCAAGCAGCGCTATGGCTACGACCTGAAAGGATTCATCGAAGGACATCTGCCCGGCGGCGCCCATGTGGCGCAGAGCCTGGGGGGCGATGATGGCGCCATCGCTGTGGCGGCCATGGCCGGCGAGCTGCAGAACGTGCAGGACCAGCAGATGAGCAGCCGCGTGGGGCGAGCCGTCGTGGGGCGAACGCAGCGGCTGCTGCAGCAGGGCGCCAAACGCAGGGCGCCGGCCGAGGCCGATCCCGAGGCCAAAGTGACTGTGTGCGGCAGCGGCAACCTGGCCCAGGTCTATTTCGACCTCCACCCACGCAAAATCACGCTCGACGAGTTGAACGCGGACTATCCGGGGTTGGTCGACGCGCTGGTGTCGCATGAGGGCGTCGGGTTCGTCGTGGCTTATGCCGGCGGCGGCACGCCGGTGGTGTTCGGCAAACGGGGAGCGCGAGACCTCCACAGCGGACAGGTGACAGGCGAAGACCCCCTGGCGCCATACGGCGACGTTGCGCTGCGCGCCCGCCAGGTCCGCCGCATCGCGGATTTTCCCCATGCCGGGGACTTGATCGTGAACAGCACCCTCTACCCTGACGGCACGGTAGCGGCTATGGAGGAACTGATCGGCAACCACGGCGGCCTGGGGGGCGAGCAGACCGACGCCTTCCTTCTCCATCCCGGCAACATGGCGGTCCCGGAGACAGCTAACTCGGCCGAGTTGTTTGCCATCCTGGACGCCCGTCGCGGGCTGCCAGCAGATGAAGCGACGCCCAAAGCAATCGATGCGGCTGAGGAGATGCGATCCTGGGCGCCGGCCACGCTCTGGCAAGGGCTGGTAAGCGCCCGGGTGTGGCTCGACCGGGCCCTGCGCGCCCTGACGCTGAGCCGTTCTGCCTACCGCGAAGTGGCTGCTGACCCCCTTTTGACCGGCCCGGCGCTGGTCATCGCCTTTGCCGCCAGCGTGGTGCAGTCATTTGTGGCCAACCCGAATCCGACGCAAACCCTCATCGGGACCAGCATCCGCCTGGTGGGATGGTTGCTCGGCGCGCTCGTTGTCTTCGCTGCGGGCAGGCTCCTGGGCGGCCGTGGCACCTACACGGCGACGCTACGGGCGCTGGGTTTTGCCCAGGTGGTGCGGCTGCTGGAGGTATTCGCCCTCATTCCGCCCTTATCGTCCCTGGTGCAGCTCACTAGCTCGATCCTCAGCTTTATGGCCCACTGGATCGCTGGCGTCGAGGCCCAGGAGCTGCGCGGCTGGCGCGGTCTGCTGCTGCCCGTAGCGCAACTGCTGGTGGTGACCGTCAGTCTCATTGTGCTGGGCAACCTGATCGCCGGCGCCGGACTCACGATCCAGGCACTGTTGCGCCAGGCCGGTCTGCTGGCGCCCGGTCCGTAGGGACAGAATCGGCGCCCGCAAACATGGATAGTTCAAGATTCACCCAAGAGGAGACGACAGATGCCCAACACTCTCTTACGAACTACGGCGATCGCACTAAGTCTGATCGGCCTGGCGTCCAGTCTGGCCGCCTGCGTCGCCGTACCGCCCACGGATACGGCGCGCGCGCCGAGCGCAGCCATCGCAATCCCCGGTGAAACAGCCGCTGCGCCACAGCAAGACGAGGAGCACCCGATGAGCTGGACGGATGAGACTCACGGCAACAAGGTCGACCCCAACTACGACGTCGTCTTTCCCGTCGACGCCGTCAACACACTGACGATCACCATCGCGCCGGGCGACTGGGCAGCCATGCAGGCGGACATGGAGGACATTTACGCTCCATCGCTCTATATTCGCAAGGCGATGCTGGAAGCAAGCCCCGATCTGTCCAAGGAAGAGCGCGAAAAGCTCCTTGTGGAGTTGTTCGCGCAAAAGGCCAAGGAGCGGACTGCTGATCCTGCGCCGGTCACGGCCACAGAGGAGCTTACCGGAACCGTGGCTGTCGAGGCCGGCCGGAAACAGTTTGTCACTAACCGGTCGCCTATGTGGGTGCCGGCGACCATCACCTTCCAGGGCCGGGAGTGGAAACATGTCGGCGTGCGCTACAAGGGCGCGAGCTCGCTCAGCCCATATATCATGGGCGACATGCGCCTGCCCTTCAAGTTCGACTTCGACAAGTTCGAGGATGACTACCCCGAGATCGACAACCAGCGCTTCTTCGGCTTCGAGGAACTCTCGCTCGCCAACAACTACGAAGACCCTGCCGGCATGCGCGACACCGTGGTTTATGAGGTTCTTGCGGCGGCCGGGCTGCCGTCGCTGCGCACCGCGCCCTACGAGATCGCCCTGGACTACGGCGAGGGACCGGTGCGCCTGGGCCTCTACACCATGGTCGAGGTCGTGGACGACACCGGTGTACCGAGCTACTTCGGCGACGACGACGGCAACATCTACGAAGGCGAAGGGCGGGGCGTATCGCTGGCTACCCAGGATTCGCATCTGCTGGAGGACAGCTTCGAGAAGAAGAACAACGAGGACAAGGAGGATTGGAGCGACATCTGGGCCCTCTACGACGCCCTCAACTCGGAGAAACGCACGAGCGATCCCGAGGCGTGGCGCGCCGGCCTCGAGGCGGTCTTCGACGTCGACGGCTTCCTCGAATGGCTCGGCATTGCCGCGGGCGTCGGCCACGCGGATGCCTACGGCGCTGCCTATCACAACTTCTACCTCTGCAACAACCCCGCGACCGGCAAGCTCACCTGGTTCTCGTGGGATCACAACCTGACGTTCAGCGAGGGCTTTGTGGTCCAACTCACGCTCGACAAGGCCAACGTCACCGGCGCCTGGCCGCTCATCCGCTACCTGCTGGACGACCCGGTCTATTGGGATCGCTATGTCGAGCTCATGGCAAAGAACTTCGCCACCGTGCTCGCGCCGGACGCGCTGATCGCGAAGATACGCAGCCACGCCGAGTTGATCGCGCCCGTTGCGACGCGGGACATGAGCCCGGAGGAGTACGACGCTGCCGTGCAGGTGTTGGTGGACTTCGTGGAGGCGCGTGCGAAGGACGTCGGAGCCTTCTTTGCCGCGCATGAGTAACCGTCCGCCTTACCGTCGCCGGTTGGAAACCGGCGCTATAGCGATGAACTGCAACGCGCTTTGAGCAAGTCAAACCCGCCTGTGGCGGGATTGAAAGTGCCAGTCCGCGGTTTCGAACCGCGGGCGCACTGACATCCGGGCGCACTGCATCCTGGCGCCGCCCCCGCCTGGGCCGACTTGGTAAGGCTTGCTACAGAACCAGGGTTGGGTAATCTGATTCAATACAAATTGTGCACAATCTTTGTAGCACCATTTAGTTGTACAAAGATTGATCACTGCGTTACCCCGCCAGAAGGAGACCACCTGATGACAAAGAACCTCATCTTTCGCGGCGGAGCGCTCGCGCTCCTTATCGTCCTACTGGGCTCAACGGTCCTGGCCTCGCCCGGGCAGCCCAGCGCGCAGGCCGCGCCCGCCCTCGACGGCAGCCGCTGGATCCTGGCATCCTACGTAGACGCGGCCGGAGAGACCGTCTCAGCGCTGCCCGACCGCGAGCCCACCGCGGAATTTGCGGCTGGCAGGGTCTCCGGGTCCGCGGGCTGCAATACCTACGCCGCGTCCTTCGATGCGGGTGATGGCAAGCTCACGACCGGCAGGGCCATCTCGACCATGATGGCATGCGAGCCGTCCATCATGGCTCAGGAGCGCACTTTCCTGAAGAACCTGCAGGCTGCTGCAAGCTACAAGCTCGACGGCGAGCAGCTGGCGATCGCGGACGCGCAGGGCAAGACGCTCCTGGTCTTCCAGGCCGTAAAGCCCCCTGTGCTGACCGGCGCAACCTGGCTGATGACCAGCTACAACAACGGCAGGGGAGGCTTTCAATCCGCGCTGGCCGGTGTCGAGGTGACCGCGATCTTCCGCGAGGATGGCACGCTGTCCGGAAACAGCGGATGCAACACCTACTCCGCCGCCTACACGGTCGACGGCAACTCGATCGACATCGGTCCGGCCCGCACCACGCGGATGATGTGCGAGCAGCCTGTCATGGCGCAGGAGACCGCCTATCTGAAGGCGCTCGAAAAGGCCGCGACATTCAGGATGGAGCGCACCAGGCTGGTGCTGCGCGACGCAGGCGGTGCGGCGATGGCCGCATTCGTCCAAAAACCCGCGGTTGCGCCGGCCGCGTCCGCACCTTCCACCAGTCGCAGCGCACCCGTACCGGCGCAGGATGAGACGTTGTACCTGACGATCCTCCCGGCCGCCGACGCTTCGTTCAGGAGCCTGGCGCTGCATCTGAAAGCGGACGGTTCAGCCGAATTCCTCACCCACTTCAGCGAGAAGGAACCCATCGTCGAGACCGGCAGTTGGGAGGACCACGGCGACGGCACGCTCACTGTCACGCTGACCGGGCGAAAGGACAAGGCATACGAGGCGCCACAGGTCATGAAGTTCCAGCGCGAAGATACCTACCTGACGCTCGTGGATTATGACAAGTCGATGTGGGGCGAGAGCGGCCTCAAGTTAAACCTGGCCGCAGATGTCGCGCGCAAGGTCCGGTCTGCCATGGTCACGCTGGACCTGGCGGCCGGTTTCCCCCTGGACCCGACCTTTGTCAGCGTCAATGGGGGCGGCGAAGTCGATGCGCGGCTGCTCGGCCACGGATGCACCGGCAATATCCACCGCCAGCCGGTCGTCAACGTCAACTGGACGGGCGAGGCCGACAGGGTGCGCGCCTTCTTCTACAGCGACGGCGATCCTACGCTGGTGGTGCTGACCCCGGACGGCAAGCTGCTGTGCAACGACAACGCACACGATGGCCTGCTCGATCCGTTCATCGAGATCGAGAAGCCCGTCCAGGGCATGTACCGCATCTGGGTGGGCAGCGCGGCAAGGAACCAGCTGATCCCGGGCGTCCTGGTCCTGACCACGAAGCCCTCGGTCGACCTGGGCACGTTTGAGCTGGGCAAGCTGATCAAGCGCCCATCCATCCCCCAGCAGGTTGCCAGACCCGCGGCGGACATGGCAGCGGCCCCGCAAGCGCCAGCCGCGCGGCTCCTGAAGGCCGTTCCGGCTCTGAAACCCGGCGACAGGCAGTCGCTTGCCGTCACGGCCGAGGGCGAGGCGCCGCTGTTCCGCATGCCCGAGGCTGCAGGCAAGGGCTGCGCGGGCCTGGTCGCCAGCACGCCGAGCTATTCGTTCACGTGGAGCGGCAAGACCGCTAACCTGCGGATTGCCTTCGAGGGCGACGCGGATGCCACCCTGATGGTCGTCGGACAAAACAGCCGGCTTGTGCTGTGCAACGACGATGCTGCGGCAAACAACCTCAACCCGGCGATCGATATTCCGGACCCGGCCGAAGACACGTACCTGGTCTTCGTAGGACGCATCGACCCGAACAAGGCTGTCAACGGCACTCTGACTGTGGCGGAGGAATAACAGATGAAACGATTTTTCATCCTCATAGCAGTGCTGGCCACCGGCCTGGGCGTCGTGAGCAGCCTTGCACCGGCGGCCGCCCAGAGCGGCAACACCTGGCGCGCGGACTATTTCGGCAACCCGGAGTGGGCGGGCGCGCCCGTCACGACAGAATTCGTGAGCTTCGCGTCCTTCGACTGGGGCTACGGCTCGCCCAGCCCCTACGTGCCCGCAGACAACTTCACGGCCCGGTTCACGACCGATGCTTTCTTCTATGCGGGCAACTACACCTTCTCGGTGATCGCGGACGATGAATTCGCCCTGATGATCGACGGCGTGACACACCTGGACTCGCGCGGCCAGGGCCAGTCGGGCAAGCCGCACAACATCACCATCCCGATGGCACAGAGCCAGCACCATGTCGAGGTGCTGTATCGCGAGTGGTCGGTGACAGCCTATCTCTTCGTGAATTGGACGTATGGCGGCGGCGGGAGCATCCGGCCCCCGGTCCAAAACTATCCACCCCTGCCTTCGTCCGATAGCGTGCAGACCAAGTTCGGCGACTACACGGCGTGCCTGCAGCAGGGCATCCACCAGGCCAACTGCTTCGTATCCGACGGTGCGTGGGACTCTCCCAACCTGGGCTCGATCCAGATGGAGCGGCCAATCGAGGCTTGGGCGAAGTGCGAGCCGGCCGACCAGGTGAGCACTTTCTACGTCAGCCTCGAAGTCCCCCAGAAGGACTATCGCTGCTCCAAGACCCTGGCCGGCTGGTTCCCGAACTGACCGGGGCCGGCATGATGGGTGGCGGGATGAGGACCCTCTCGTCCCGCCACCGTGCACAACAGATCCGCTGACGTCCACCAGGGTATCCGACAGGGTTCACATCTCAAGGAGTTGTAGGATGCGCAGGAGAACCTTCCTGATCGGCCTTTTGCTCGGTCTCATGGCGCTTGTCCTCTCTGCCTGTTCTAGCGCCGCCCCCGGCCCGACACCCACCCCAACCCGATCGCGGCCGACACTGACGCCCGTGCCCATCGCCACCCCCTTCCTGATCCCGACGATCGCACCGCCCGTCGTGGAGCCCGCGGCGGAAGGCGACTGGGCGCGCGTCCGGGACGCGGGGACGCTGCTGGTGGGCACCTCGCTGGACAACCCGCCCTATGACCAGTACGACGCGGCATTCCAGCCCGATGGGTTCGACATGGCCTTGATCAAGGAGCTGGCGCGGCGGTTGGGCCTGGACGTGGAGTTAAGCGATTTCGCGTTCGAGGGCCTGCTGGGAGCGCTCCGCCTCAAGCAGGTCGATGCCTCCATCGCGGCAATCACCGTGACGGAAGAGCGGCTCGGCGTCGTCGACTTCACCACCCCCTACTGGACCGGCTCCGACGCCATCGTCGCGGCCAGCCAGTCGGACATCGCGGCAATCGACGATTTCGCCGAAGCGATCGGCAAGAAGATCGGCGTCCAGAGCGGCTCGGTCTACGAGACCTTCGTGAGCAGGACGTATGTCGAGACGGGCTTGATGCCACGAGAAGACCTCTTCAGGTACGCGCGGCTGGACGACGCAGTGCGCGATCTCGGAGACGAACGGGTGGACCTGGTGCTGATGGACCGGGCGCCTGCCCTCGACCTGGAGAAGCAGGGTCGCGCGAAGGTCGTGGGTTACAGCCAGGGCCCTCAGCCCTTTGCCATCGCGGTTCGCAAAGGCTCCACGCTGCTGCCCGAGCTGAACCGTGTGCTTGCAGAGGTGCAGTCCGATGGCACGCTGGCGAACCTGGTCGAGCAATACCTGCAGATTCCGGCCGAGCTGGTCGATGAGATCGCGACCGCGGTTCCGCCGGCCACGCCGGTTCCGACCCTGCCCCCTGCGTCCACCGAAACTCCCTTCGTCGCGTGGACGCCGACGCCCGAACCGTGCATCGACGGCATGGCCTATGTGGCGGATCTGAACTACGACGACAGAAACATGACCGCGCCACCGGCCATGCAGCCCGGACAAACGTTCCAGAAGGGCTGGCGGATCCGGAACTCAGGCAATTGCGACTGGGGCGCAAATTACGCCTTTTCTTATACCAACGGCAACACGCCGGCCGCACGCATGGGCGGTCAGGACCAGGTAATCGGCAGAACGGTGGCCCCGGGGCAGACGGTGGATGTGCTCGTGGATCTGACAGCCCCGCAGGCGCCCGGAACCTACCAGGGCTTCTGGTACATGATAAACTCGGATGCGGTCCCGTTTGGCGAGCGCGTCTGGGTGGGGATTCGCGTGCCGGGACCGCCGACTCCGACTCCGCCGCCCCCACCGCCGCCCGATGCAGACATCCGGTTCGGAGTGGATCGCACCAGCATCAACCAGGGCGAGTGCGTGAACTTCACGTGGCAGGTGACCAATGTACGCGCGGTCTACTGCGACCCCCAGGGCCAACCTTTTGAACCATTCGGCGTTGCGGGGGAGGCGGGAAAGCAAGAGTGCCCGCAGGCCACCACCACCTACGAGCTGCGTGTCGACAAGCGCAACGGCGAGGTGGTGACGCGGTCGATCGTGATCTATGTCAACCCCATCAGCGGCGCGCCGGTGATCACCCAGTTCAACTCCAGCCCCGAATGGGAGGTCCTCACCGGCCAGTGCGTGCAGCTCTGGTGGCAGGTGCAAGGCCAGGTGAGCCGGATCGCTTTGCTGCTCAATGGCGCGCCCCTGTGGGACTACGCGCCGGTCAGCGCCTCGCGCCAGGACTGCCCGCCCGGCCCGGGCCAGGTGCTCTACGAGCTGCAGGTGTGGGGACCCGGAGGCTTCGTGGCGGCCCAGCGATCGATCAACGTGATTCCGGGAGCGCCTCCACCGCCTCCGCCGCCCCCGCCGGTCGGCCAGCCGGAGATCAGGCGGTTCTCGGCGACCGAGGAGACCAACGCAGGCGCTTGTGTGTGGGTGTCGTGGGAGTACGGCGCCAACGTGGTGTACGCGCGGCTGTTGAAGAATGGTGCGCTGTACGCGGATAACGCCCAGATCGCCTCGAACATCGCGGCCTTCTCGGGCAATGCGAACGGCGACTGCGACACGCCGAACCCGGGAACGATCACCTACCGGCTGGAGGCGTACAACTCCGCGGGACAGTCAGTCTCCAGGGAGGCGACGACGCAGATCAGGCCGGTCATCCAGCGCTGGTAGGGCTGTACCTTTGGAATGACTAGACATTTGATTAAAAGCCAGCCAGCTCTGGCGGCCCGGAAACAAGTGCGCGCCACGGCCTTATGCGGTCCGATACGACACTCTGTGGTTACGAGTCTTGACAGATTCATGCTAGAATAGAAATCACAATATGGGGATGAGGCTCCCCGGGATCTGGCGATCCGGTATGTCGCAAGACTGATAGCCTCTACCAGTGCGTTCGCACGCTGGTAGAGGCTTTTTTTATGGCCACCCTGTCAATCTACCATTCGGGAGGAAAACGATGTCTGTCGAAATTGCTGAGGTCATGGCGCGGGAGATCTTGGACTCGCGTGGCAACCCCACCGTCGAGGTGGAGGTCTGGCTGGAGGACGGCTCGCACGCACGCGCGGGCGTCCCTTCGGGCGCATCCACCGGCATTCACGAGGCGCTGGAGCTGCGCGACGATGACAAGGGCCGTTTCGGCGGCAAGGGAGTGCTCAAGGCCGTCGAGCACGTCAACAAGGAGATCGCCGAGGCGCTGCCCGGCATGGATGCCCTGGACCAGGTCGCCGTGGATCAGGCGATGCTGGATTTGGACGGCACCCCGAACAAGAGCAAGCTGGGCGCGAACGCGATCCTCGGCGTCAGCATGGCCGTGGCTCGCGCCGCCGCCGAGTCGTGCGGCCTGCCGCTCTACCGTTACCTGGGCGGTATCGGTGCGCGCACCCTGCCCGTCCCCATGATGAACATCATGAACGGCGGCGCACACGCCAACTGGCAGGGCACCGACCTGCAGGAGTTCATGATTGCGCCGGTCGGCGCGCCTAACTTCCACGAGGCCGTACGCTGGGGCTCCGAGACCTACCAGGCGCTGAAGAGCGTCCTGAAAGGCAAGGGCTATTCCACCGGCGTAGGTGACGAGGGTGGCTTCGCCCCGGCGCTGAAGAAGAATTCGGAAGCCATCGAACTCATCTTGGCCGCCATTGAGAAGGCCGGTTACCGTCCCGGCGACGACATCTGCCTGGCGCTCGACCCGGCGTCAAGCGGCTTCTACGAGGACGGGCTGTACAACCTGCGCACTGAGAACCGCAAGATCTCCTCGACCGAGATGGTGACCATGTACGCGGACTGGACGAAGAAATACCCCATCGTCGTGCTCGAGGACGGCCTGGCCGAGGACGATTGGGATGGCTGGAAGCTGCTGAACCAGACCATCGGCGACCGGATCGAGCTGGTGGGCGACGATATTTTCGTGACCAACGTGGCGCGCATCGCGCGCGGCATCGCGGAAAACACCGCCAACGCCGTCCTGATCAAGCTGAACCAGATCGGTAGCCTGACCGAGACGATCGCGGCGATCCAGATGGCGTACAAGGCCGGCTGGGGCGCAATGGTATCGCACCGCAGCGGCGAGACGGTCGACAGCTTCATCGCCGATCTCACCGTGGCGCTGGGCACCGGGCACCTCAAGACCGGCGCACCATGCCGCTCAGAGCGCGTCGAAAAGTACAACCAGCTCATGCGCATCGAGGAGGAGCTGGGCGCGGCTGCGGTTTATGCCGGTCGCAAGGCATTTGCCCGGTAAAGCAGCCTGCCGGAGCAGTAGACTGGTAGATCGGGACCTGGTGGTGGGGAAATGAGAGTGCTCGACTTACCGATCTACCAATCTATGATCCAGGGATAGCGCATGATCACCCGCTTCATCCTGGTCCGTCACGGCCAAACCGAGTGGAACCGCGTCGAGCGCTTTCGCGGCCGGGCCGATGTGCCGTTGAATGCGGTCGGCCTGGGTCAGGCCGCCGCCGCCGGCCGGCGCATCGCGGCCGAGTGGCGGCCAGCCGCTGTGTACACCAGCCCGCTCAACCGGGCGGTGGCGACTGCGCAGGCGATCGCCGCACATTTCGATCTGCCCGTGATGCTGCTGGATGCTCTGGTCGACATCCACTACGGCGACTGGCAGGGCCGCACACCTGAGGAGGCCCACGCGCGCTGGCCCGACCTGGTGCACGCCTGGTACACCGCGCCGGCGACTGTGCAGATTCCGGGCGGCGACTCGCTGGCCGATCTGCGCCAGCGCGCCATGGCTGCGATCCGCGAGCTGACGGCCCAGCATGACGGCCAGACCATCGCACTGGTCAGCCATACGGTCGTGAATCGCGTGATCCTGCTGGCGATCCTGGGTCTTGGCAATGACCGTTTCTGGCGGCTGCGGCAGGACAACTGCGCCATCAATGTGTTTGAAGCCGAGGGCGGCGACTTCACCCTGGTGACGCTGAACGACACATGCCATTTGCGTGTTAGTGAGCATCCATTAGTCATGGGGTCTTGAAGTACATGTCAAAAAAGGGCGATTTCATCAGTCTATCGGACGCACCCACCGGGGAACTCTGGCGGCTTTTGGAGCTGGCCAGGGACTTGAAAGCCGAGTGGCAGGCGGGCGGTAACCGGCCGCTGCTCAAAGGCAAGGTGTTGGGCATGATCTTTCAGAAGCCATCGTTGCGCACGCGGGTGAGCTTCGAAGTCGGCATGCAGCACCTGGGCGGCCAGGCCCTCTATCTCTCGCCCAACGAAATCGGGCTGGGCGGCCGCGAGAGCGTGGCCGACGTGGCGCGCGTGCTTTCGCGCTACGTGAACGGCATCATGGCCCGCGTGTTCAGCCATGATCACGTGGTCGAGCTTGCCCGCCACTCGCGCGTCCCAGTCATCAACGGCCTGTCGGACTACAACCACCCTTGCCAGGCCTTTGCCGATCTCTTCACCATCTGGGAGAAGCTGGGCCGGCTGGAAGGTGTGAAGTTGGCTTACGTGGGAGACGGCAACAATGTGGCCACTTCGCTGCTGATCGGAGGCGCCAAATTGGGTCTGGACGTGCGCATCGGTACGCCGCCCGGCTATGAGCTGCAGGATGAAATCGTGGGTCGGGCGCAGGGATTCGCCGCAGGCAGCAGCGCCCGCCTCCTGACCACGCACGACCCATTCGCGGCCGTTGCGGACGCGGACGTGGTGTACACTGACGTGTGGACGAGCATGGGGCAGGAGGCCGAGAAAGCTCAGCGCATGGCGGCCTTTCCACCCTATCAGGTGAACGCACACCTTCTGGCGGGCGCCGCACCCGGCGCCATCGTCATGCATTGCCTGCCGGCACATCGGGGGGATGAGATCACCGATGAGGTTGCGGATGGGCCGCAGTCGGCGCTGTTCGACCAGGCCGAAAACCGGATGCATGCTCAGAAGGCCATCCTGGCCGACTTGCTGGCCTAGTCAGGGCAATTCGTTGCCTATCCAGGAGACACGCTGGCGCCAAAACGTGGCGCATACAGGGATTGAGGCTCCCCACTGGTCGACTGTCACAAGACTGATAGCCTCTGCCGGTGCGGACTTGCGTTGGGAGAGGTTTCCCTTCGGGTGGATGCCGATGAGCAGCACTGAGCGCTTTGCCTACGCCGTGTCGAGAGTCGAAGACCTGGCGCCACCCGTTGCGGCGGCGCTGCAGACGCAATTACTCCCAGATGAGGTGGCCCGGCAGATCATTTTTGCGCCTCGGCAAAGCCTTCTGTCATCGCGGGGCGGGCTGGGCGCTTGGTTCGCGGTGCGGTGGACCCCAAGTTGGGTCCTGGTGCGCACCGATGAACGCCTGTTGGTCGTCACGGTCCCGGAGGCGCCCAGGGCGCCTGAAGTCGCCGCAACGCCCCTGGCCGACCTGCTGTGGTTGGAGTTGGGGACGATCTTGCTCTACTCCTGGGTCGCATGGTCGTGTGTGAGTGGGGGCCAACTGCAACAACAGCGCGTCTATTTCAACTCGGTGTGCGAAAACCTCTTCTGGGACATGGTGAATGCCACCCGCCGCACCATCATCGCCCAATCCGGCCTCCCTCTGCCCACAGGGAACCGCCACTATGCGGCCTTCGAAGGGTTGCCCTTCAAGTTCATGAACCTGATCCCCTTCAGGTTGTTACTGCCGGGCGAGCAGGCGCAGGCGGTGGTCTACCAGCCAGCGATTTGGGGACGACGCCTGGGTATATTTCGCTACCAGCGCGCCCCAGCGGTGGTGCTCGTCCTAAGTCAGGAGCATCTGCTGGTAGCGCAGGACGACCTTACAAACCTCCGCACGGCCTACGGAATCATTGCGCGCTATTGCCCACGCAGTCGCCTTCGCCGGGCAGAGCTAGAGCAAACGCAGCATGACCTGTGGCTGAACGTGACGGTCGGCCTGCATGACACTGAGGAAACGTTACGCGTGTTGTTTGAACCGGACGCTGAGCCGGCGCTGCAGACTCTGATAGCACAGTTGCAGGCTTCGTTTCGTGATGAGTTCGTTAGGACGTAATCGGAGTGCCTGCGCGAAGTTTTCTGCTTCTGGCAAAATCATGCTAAGATGACATCGAAATAAGGGGATGTGGCTCCCCGGGATCTTGTATCCGGCACGTCGCAAGACTGATAGCCTCTACCGGCGTAAGTACGCCCTGGTAGGGGCTTTTTTGTTTGGGTGGACAAGACAGGGTTAGGCCATCGTGAGCGAAGGGAGCAAGTCAATGTCTGAGCAGACGGATCAACTTGAAGGTGAAGCCAGGCAGGATGCGGCCATCGCGCCATCAAACGACGCTGGCGTGGGCGGCAACGTGATCGCCCTGGGCTGGGTGGCTTTTTTTGGTGGCCTGGCGCAAGACATGATCCAGCCACTCCTGCCTACATTCTATACTACGGTGCTGGGACTGAATAAGGAGTTCATCGGCCTGATTGAGGGAACCCTGACGACCGTCGTCAGCTTAATGAAGATCGGCGCGGGTTATCTCTCGGATGCCTTGGGCCTGCGTAAGGTCATCGTCTTCGCCGGTTATGCACTCTCGGCGCTGGCGCGTTTCTCACTCGGTTTGGCCGGTAGCGGCGCGGCGGTCTTCGGGTTGCGGATCGCCGACGGTGTGGGCAAGGGCCTCAAAGATGCGCCACGCGACGCCCTGGTAGCCGGCTCGGCAGGCGGTCGTAAGCTAGGTTTTGCCTTCGGAGTCCAGCGCACCCTGGACACGCTCGGATCGGTCGCCGGGCCACTGGTCGCCTATGAGCTGCTGCGCGTCTGGGCCACCCACCCGAATCAGTATCGCGAGGTGTTCCTGGTAGCCGGCTTGATCGCTGCCATCCCGCTCCTGATCATCGGCCTGGTGGTTCGCGAGCGCAAAGCCCCCGTTTCCAAGCAGCGCCTGTCTCTCGCAGACCTGAAGGGGCCTTTCGCCGGCCTCCTGGTCGTGATGCTGCTCTTTACGCTCGGCAACTCCTCCGACGCCTTCCTGATCCTGCGCGCGGAAAACGTCGGGGTGGCCGCGGTAATGATCCCGGTGGTTTATGCGCTGTTCAATCTCGTTTCGGCGCTGGCGGCCATCCCAGCAGGCAACCTCTCCGACCGCATTGGCCGGCGGCGCACCATCACCTATGGCTGGGCCATCTACGCGCTGGTTTATCTCGGCTTTGCCGTTGCGCGCCAGGCCTGGCTGATTTGGGCCTTGTACGCTCTTTACGGCCTCTACTACGCCCTGACAGAGGGCTCCGCCAAGGCAATGATCGCCGAGTTGGTGTCCGATGCCAGGCGTGGCGGAGCCTACGGGTTGTATAACGCCTCGGTGGGCGTGATGGCGTTACCGGCCAGTGTGATTGCGGGCGCACTGTGG
>Ga0123333_10001016_pt1 | contig 29729 bp, 26 predicted proteins | sample BioC12SIPDNA_3_FD_89957 | JGI IMG/M metagenome (GOLD analysis project Ga0123333, IMG submission 89957) | Anaerobic biogas reactor microbial communites from Washington, USA - Biogas_R2_B C12 SIP DNA | ecosystem: Engineered > Bioreactor > Anaerobic > Unclassified | place: Washington, USA... | reverse complement strand
CTCCAGTCGCTGGTCAACGTCGGCTGGTATGCGGTCATCGTAACCGTCATCCAGACGTCGTTGGCTCTGCTGTTGGCTGTGCTGCTGAGCAGCAAAATGCGGGCGCGCAACTTCTTCCGCACGATCTTCTACACGCCCAGCGTGACGTCGTCGGTTGTGATTTCCATGATCTTCTGGTGGTTGTATCTCAAGACCGGCTACCTGAACTTCGGCTTTGAGAAGCTCCTGGGCATCTTCGGCATCGAGTGGACGCGCATCGAGTGGCTGAACAACCCGCGTGGCTTGTTTCAGTTGATCGCCATGGCCTTCGGCGGCAACATCCCCTCCGATCTGTGGTTCCTGCGCGGTCCCAGCGTTACCTGGATGGCCATCATGTTCCAGAACATCTTTACCACCATCCCGACGTTCATGCTGATGTTTCTGGCCGGGCTTCAGGACGTTCCGGGCAGCCTCTACGAGGCCGCCTCGATCGATGGCGCAACCAGCCGCCAGCAGTTCTGGAAGATCACGATCCCCATGGTGCGCCCCACGATCCTGCTGGTGGTGGTGCTGGGCACCATCGGAACCCTGCAGATTTTCGACCAGGTGAAAATTCTGACATCGGGTGGACCCCTTGGCACAACGCTGACCCCCGTGTACCTGGTGTACCGGGAGGCCATCGGCAGCCAGGGACAGATCCAGATGGGCTACGCCTCGGCCATGGCCTTCATCCTGGCGATCATCATCTTTGTCTTCACGTTCCTGCAGCGCCGGTTCATCGAGAGCGGCACCGAGCAGTACTAGGAGGTGAGTTATGGCAGTTACAACCGCACCACGTACGCTGCGCGTGCCGACCTCTGACGAGGCCGCGCGCTCCCGACAGATTCGCTCGGTGTTGAAGTATGCCCTGCTGGCCCTGATCGGGCTGGTGGCGCTGGCGCCGTTTGTCCTGGCGTTTCTGGGCACTTTCAAGACCGACGCTGAGATCATCGCGTACCCGCCCAAGTTCTTGCCCGAGAACTGGCTGTTCAGTAACTGGGCCAAGACCTGGGCCACCGACTTCGGGGCGGGCGCCACGTTCCCGCGCTGGCTGGCCAACACGGCGTTCATTGCCGTCGGGTCGGCCATTCTGCAAGTGATTGGCTGTTCCATGGCCGCCTATGCGTTCGCCCGTCTGCGCTTCCCGGGCAAGGACGCCGTCTTCGCCTTCATGTTGACCAGCATGATGATCCCGGGCGCGGTTACGCTGATCCCGTCCTACGTGGTGATGACCAAGATCGCGTTCGTGAACACGTACTGGTCGCTGCTCGTGCCGAGCATCGTCGGCGCGGGCAACATCTTCCTGCTGACCCAATTCCTGAAGGCTGTGCCGCGTGAGCTAGAGGAAGCAGCATTCGTCGACGGCGCCTCGCGGTTCCGGATCTACAAGGACGTGGTGCTGCCGCTGGCCCGGCCTGCCCTGCTGACCGTCTTCATCCTGCAGTTCCAGGGGATGTGGAACGCGTTTCTGGCGCCGCTGCTGTATCTGAACTCGCCCAGGATGTGGGTGCTCAACGTTGCCATCTCCACCTTCCAGCAGCAGTACAAGGCTGCGTGGAACCTGACCCTGGTGGCGGCGATGTTCAACGCGATTCCGGTGCTGATCCTGTTCGCGTTCTTCAGCCGCTACTACATCGAGGGCATCAGCTACTCAGGGCTGAAGGGATAGCCAGGCGCCTGTAGGATGGAAGCGGGGGCTAAGGTTCGACCCGGCTTCCATCCTGCGGGCACCGGCTCCGGGGAGCAGTCATGTTCGGACTCCCACGCCTCCTCGCTCGCGCCATCCAGGCCTGGTGGCGCGAGTTCGTGTTCCTGCTGATACTGAACTTCCTGTGGCTGCTGGCCCAGTTCACGGTGGTGCTTGCCGCACCCGCGACCGCGGGGTTCGTGGCTGTCGCACGACAGATCGTGGACCGAGAGCTGGTCGACTTCGGAGACTTCTGGCGCGCCGTGCGCGACAACCTGGCCGCGGCGTGGCTGTGGGGCCTGGCACAGCTGGTCATCTACGGCGTGCTTGCATTCAACCTGTGGTACTACGCGGGCAGCGCCGGCGCGCCAGCCTTGGCCTTGCGATATGCGTGGACGTTGATGGTCGTCGTGTGGTTCGCGATCAACCTGTACTTCTGGCCGCTCTACTTCGAGCAGGTGGATCGCCGGTTCACGACTACGTTGGGCAACGCAGCGAAGATGGCATTACTCAACCCGGGCTTCACGATCGCTTATGCCGGTCTCGCGGTCATCCTGATCGCTGCCGGTGTCCTCTCCGGCGTCCTGCTGGGCGCGGTCCTGGGCGCCTGGCTGGCGCTGTGGGGCGTGCTCGTGGTCCGGCAGATTCTGGAAAGAAGGTAGCATGATGAGACTGCAGCGCCATCCGGCAGGTCCGGTGCTTCTGCCGGACCCGACATCGGACTGGGAGTGCTACAACGTTTTCAACCCGGCCGTCATCCACCACAACGGGCTCTTCCACATGTTTTATCGCGCGCAGGGGCTGGACTGGGTCAGCCGGATCGGCTACGCGGTGAGCGCGGATGGCGTGCAGTGGAATCGCCTCCGCCGGCCCATTCTGGAGCCACATGACGGCACCGATTCGCGCGGCGTCGAAGACCCGCGCGTGACCGAGATCGATGGCGTCTTCTATATGACGTACACCGCGTACGGCCGGGAGTTCCTCGGCACGGGCGAACCGACTCATGTGGGCGGCGGCATCCTGCCGATGATCGCGGCCAGCACCAACCTGGTGACGTGGGAGCGTATCGGCCCCATCGTGGTGGGCGAGGACAACAAGGATCACGTGCTGTTCCCGCGCAAGATTCGCGGTCGCTATGCCGCGCTCCACCGGCGCTGGCCGAACGTCTGGATCGCGTACTCCGACGACTTGGTGCATTGGCCCCAGGAAGACATGGCGCCGATCTACGGCCCGCGCACGGAGGATCCTGAGGCGTGGGACTTTCGCAGTGTCGGCAGCAACGGCGTGCCCATCGAGACCAGTGCAGGCTGGCTGCTGATCAACCACGGCTACAACGAGGACCACATCTACAAGTTCGGAGTCTGCCTCCTGGATCTTGACGACCCGACCCGGGTGCTCAATCGCCCAAAGCAGGCCATCTTCTGGCCGGAAGAGCTGTGGGAGATACGCGGCGACGTGCCGAATGTGGTCTTCTCGTGCTCCAACGTGCTGGTCGATGACCGGCTGTTCGTCCACTACGGCGGCGGGGACCATGTCATCGGGCTAGCGACCTGCGCCCTGGATGAGTTGATGGCCTTCGCACGGGTTTAGTGCAATCAGCAGAACAAAACTGAAGGGATATCTGCTCCGGGCAGCACAGATGTCGAAATTGCCCGCGCCTGAATTGCGCTGTTGGCTCAGACGCGCTACTATTGGAAGGTTCAGGTGTTGTAATTAGACAGGGTTACTCTTCGACACCCATGAACGGGATGGAGCAGATGAGCGAGAGCACAGAGCAGACGAGCGAGACCGCAGCGGCCACTTCATTCTTCGAGCGACCGGGCGTACGCGTGGAAACGATCGACGTGGGGCCGGGCGTGCCCCTGGGCATCGAACGATCGGCAAACCTCGGCGTGGGAATCGGCGGCGCATACGGCACATGGGGCGCTTGCTGCCCCAATGTAGAGCTGGCTGCAACCGTTGAGAGCATCCTGGGCCACCCCATCGGCGACAATGGGCCGATGAATGTGGGCGACCTGGGTTTTCTGTACCGGCATCACGTGCCCGCGCTCCAGCCCCAGGAACACGTGGATGTCGAGGTTGAGGTCGGGGCGCGCTTCATCACCGAGGCCAGCCACGCCGCCGGATGGGATCCCGGTGAGGTCGACGCGTTGCTGGTCGGCATCACGACGCCTGCTTGTAATGATTATGTCGAGCGAATTGCAGCCAAGGCGGGCATCCCCGAACGCAGCCTCAAGGTCACTGTGCACAAGGCCTGTGACGGCTCGGTGGCTGCTCTTAACCTGGCCCTTAACCCCGAACTCGGATGGGGCCACAACGTGGCCCAGATGCTCCGCGGCAAGAAGGTGCTGGTTGGCGGCATCGAAGGGCTCAGCCGTGTCATGCACCAGACCAAGGACGCACAGGCGCTTCAGTTGTTCGGCAATGGCGCGGGCATGTTCGGCCTGATACCGGGCCAGACGATGGAATTCATCGCGGGCGGCAGCCAGGAAGTATACGACGAAGAAGGGCTGCTTCAAGTTCGCATGGCCTACCCTCACTCGCGCACCTCCCTGCTCGAAGTGCAGGAAACGGGCGCACACTCGCTGCGCTTTGCCGGGCTGCAGCACGAGCCTTCGGCAGATGCCGGACCCGTCGTCATGGCCGGCCCGATGGGCATGGTCAAGCTGTTCGTGCGCAGCGGCGTGAGCGCCGTGCGCACTGTCTATGGCGCGTACCGCGAGCGGATGGGCCGGATGGGGACGCCGGGCAAGGACATCGCCGTAAGCATCGTGCACCATGCAAACTACAAGATCAACCTGTTGAAGGCAAAGCAGCTGCAGAAGGAAGGCATCAACATCCCGATGCCGTGGCTGCTGAGCGACTTCGGCAACGTCAGTGCAGCCTCGGCCATGATCGCATTCCTCCGCATGCTGAATCAACTGCACACGGGAGACCACGTGATGTTCGACGGATTCGGCGCAGGAACTTACTACGATGTCGTGGCGGTGGAGCTGGGCGCGCACGCGTAGACAGGTTGACGAACGTTCACGAAATAACCAGGTAAACGGCAACACGGCTTGCCACCGGTGACCGCCTGCCTGTCAACCCCCGCCCGGCGTTAAAGACGCCGGGCTACATGGCAGCGCCCGCTCAAGCGGGCTTGCGCGGGAAAGTCATCCGCGCCGCGCCGCAGGTGCATCCGTTCCATCCACCCAATCCCTGGCTGCCTGGGCCAGGTTCATCAGCGGCGCCTGCTGGACCGTGCATTCGGGCAGGCTCTCCAGGAACAATCTTCCGTAGCTCTTCGATGTAACACGCTTGTCCATCACTACGACAACGCCGCGGTCGGTTTTGCTCCGGATCAGCCGGCCGAAGCCCTGGCGGAAGCGCAGGATCGCATCGGGCACCTGGTAGTAGTGGAAGGGATCGTCGAACGTCTCCGAACGGGCAGCCACGATCGGGTCGCTCGGCACCGCAAAAGGCAGGCGCACGAGCATCAGCGCGCTGAGGGCCGGTCCCACCACATCCACCCCCTCCCAGAAGCTCCGCGTGCCCAACAGCACCACCTTGTCTGAAGTCTTGAATGTTTCGAGCAATTGGTGGCGCGAGCCGCCCGCACCCTGTGCCAATACGGTGATCCCTGCCTGGGTGAGCGCCGGGCCGATTGCGCTGGCCGTCCGCTTGAGCTGCGCGTAGCTGGTGAACAGTGCAAGTGTCCGGCCGTCCAGTGCCCTGACCAGCGCGATCAGCGCGTTCTCGACCGCGCTCTGGAAGGGAGGCATGTTAGGCTCGGGCAGATCGGTGGGAAGGTAGAGCAGCGTGCTCTCCTTATAATCGAATGGCGAGCCGACAAACGATACATCCGCATCCACCGCAGCCAGCCGGTCGCGCACATAGTCGAACGAACCGGCCGTGCGCAGCGTGGCCGAGGTGAGGATGACCGTGTCGTTGCGGTAGAGGACGTTGTTCTGCACCAGCTCGCCGACGTGCACCGGCGCCATGCGCAAGACCGGCCGCCGCTGCCGCTCGCCGTTGTTGACCTCCACCCAGCACACCTGGTTGCCATCGGGCCGCATGACCCATGTTTCCAGGGCTTCAGCCGTCTCGCCAAGGCGGACCAGGATCGACATCAGCTCGCCGGAAAGGCGTTCCAGCTGGCGAATCTCGGGCATCGCGGCCGCGAGTTCGCCCAGCGTGCCCCTGAGCCCTTCCAGATCATCCATCAGCGACCGCCAGGCAACACCCAGGTTATCCCAGGCGATCTCGACATCGACCCATACGGGCTGGGCGCGCATCGCGGAGTTGATGCGCAGCCGGGTGTCGTACTCTTCGCGTTCGCCCCGCGGCATGGCATCCTGCACGAACTCCTCGATCACCTGCCAGAAGAACTCCAGCCGGGAGCGTGCGGCAGTTACGCCGGCCTGCGACTGGATGATGGCGTTCTGGATAGGATCGAAGACGTGCGGCGGGAGATGAGGACGCAGCGCCTCTGAGATTTCCCCGAGCAGACCGGTGCGCGGACCGGCGGGCGGGCCGGTGATTCCAGCGCCCACGGCTACAGTCCCGGCGCCAACGCCGGCAGTCCCGGCTCCGACACCGCTTCCCGGCGAGAACAAGGCGCCCAGCCACAAGCCCAGCGAAGACTTGTCCGCCCGGAAGGACAGCTGCTCCGTGACCGCATTCTCCAGGTGGTGTGCTTCGTCGACGATCAGGCGACGATATTGTGGCAGCACGCGGTTCTGGGTCGCGGCATCCGCCATCAGGAGAGCGTGGTTGACCACGATCACATGGGCTGCCTCAGCCGCCTTGCGCGCGCGGTAGAAATAGCAGCGGCCGTGCAGCTCCCGCTCGCACCGGTCCAGCGAGCATCCTTCGCTGGCCGCGGAGATCTGGCCCCACACCGTGCGGTCGCTCTGGAAGGGCAGGGAGAGCTCGGCCTGGTCGCCGGTCTGCGTCTGGGTCAGCCAACAAAGCACGCGAACGAGGCCGCGCAGCTCATCGTTAGTCAGAGACGGCTGGCTGCGCAAGGCCTCGAAGCGCTCGGTGCACAGGTAGTTGCTGCGCCCCTTCAACAACGCGGCGCGGAACGGCTCATGCTGCCCCCATGCACGCTCCAGCACGCGCTGCAGATCGGGCAAATCCTTGCGATAGAGCTGGTCCTGGAGGTTGATGGTGTTGGTGCTGATGACGACGCGGTCGTCGTTCCGGGAGGCGTAGGCGATCGCCGGCAGGAGATACGCGACCGATTTGCCCGTGCCTGTGCCCGCCTCGACCATGAGATGGTGCCCGATGTTGAAGGCTTCAGCCACGGCCTCGAGCATCTGCACCTGCTGGGGCCGGTGTTCGTAGGTCGGGAAGAGGTCAGCAAAGATACCACCCGGCTGAAGCATGGCAGCCAGTTTCTCCACGTCCACCGGCTGGGGCTGATCGTTGGGGTTCACCGGCTCCGCGCTCTGCCAGGCATCGAACAGGGAACACGAAGGAATGACTTGTTCGAGAGGTGGAGCAGAAGCTGCGACGCGGCTCATCCCTGCGGCGCGTGCTGCCTCCACGAACACCTCGGCCAGGGGCCACGTGCTGCGATGCACCAGCCGGACGATCTCGGCCAGGACCCCCTTGGGCAGGAAGCTTGCGCGCTCGCAGAGGATCTCGAAGAGCTGTGCGCTGACACCCGCATCATTGAACGCGCGGTGCTGCGCGGGCGAAGGGATGCCGAAGTGAACGGCCAGGCTGCTGAGGCTGTAGGACGGGCGCGCGGGGACGAGGACCGAAGCAAGCTCCCAGGTGTCCAGGCCCTGGTTCTCCACGAACAGGCCCTTGGCGCGCAGGAACCCGAGGTCAAACCCGATATTGTGGCCCACGATGGCAGCCGGCCCGACGAATCGTTCGAGCGCCACGGCGATTCGCTCGAACGAGGGTTTGCCGATCACATCCTCGTTGCGGATGCCGGTGATGAGGGTGATCTCATAAGGAATCGGGCGGCCCGGGTTGACGAGCGTATCGAACTCTTCGACCGGCTGTCCATCGCGATATTTGACAGCGCCGACCTCGATGATGGCGTCCCTCTCAGGGTTCAGGCCGGTGGTTTCGAGGTCCAGCGCGACATAGGTGCGCGCCAAGTGAGGTCTCCGTTCTAGGGACCGGTTGTCACCGGTTCCGTCAAGACTCTACCATAGATCGGAGGGCCGGGCAAGGGAACTTCGATGCGCCTCAAGTTATGAGTTTGATCCCAGGCGTGTTATACTGTGTTCGATTTGGACTTCAAGGAACAAAACAATGATGGCGCGACGCAGGGTGCTCAAATACCCGACATATAAGTCATATTACGGTTGAACTTTGCCAGAGACACGGGGAAGGCTGTCCCCGTGTCTCTGTTGTTAATTGGGAATCGATAGACCTTCGAGATTCGCGAAAACCCGAAGATCTGAGTTCGAAAATTGGGGAGTCAATGTGACCGCATATATATTCGTCACCGGTGGCGTTGTCAGCGGCCTGGGCAAAGGGGTGACGGCCGCGTCGATCGGCAGGCTGCTCAAGAGCAGGGGCATTTCGGTGTCCATGCAGAAGCTGGATCCCTACCTGAACGTCGATCCGGGCACGATGTCGCCCTACCAGCATGGTGAGGTATTCGTCACTGAAGACGGCGCAGAGACGGACCTCGACCTGGGCCACTACGAGCGATTCACCGACGTGGCGCTGCGCAAGGAAAACAACGTCACCACCGGCCAGATCTACAGCGCAGTGCTCGCCAAGGAGCGCCACGGCGACTTCCTGGGCGGAACGATCCAGGTCATTCCTCATGTCACGAACGAGATCAAGCGGCGCATCCAGGATGCCGCGCGGCACGCAGATCCCGATGTAGTCATCGTCGAGGTGGGCGGCACGGTGGGCGACATCGAAGGGTTGCCCTTCCTCGAAGCGATCCGGCAGCTGCGCAAGGACCTGGGCAGAAATCGCACCTTCTACGTGCATGTCACGCTGCTGCCATTTCTGTCCGGCTCTAATGAGCTGAAGACCAAGCCCACCCAGCACAGCGTGGGCGAGCTGCGTTCCATCGGCATCCAGCCGGACATGATCATCTGCCGGTCAGACCTGCCGGTCAGCCAGAGCGTGCGGGAGAAGATCTCCCTTTTCACCGACGTAGATACACGGGCGGTTGTCCCGGCCTATACTGCCAAGAGCGTCTACGAGGTGCCCCTGATGCTCGAGCAGGAGGGCGTGGCCGACTTCATTGCGGAGAAGCTCGAGCTCGACGCGGCCGGCCCGGACCTGGCCGAGTGGCGCGTCCTGGTCGACAAGATCCACCGGGATAAGGCCAGCGCCAAGATCGCACTGGTGGGCAAGTACATCGAGCTCGAGGACGCCTACATGAGCGTGCGTGAGGCGCTCCGCCATGCCGCATGGTCACTGGATCACGACGTGGAGATCACGTGGGTGCACGCGGAGACGGTTCAGCGGCCCGAGGGATTGGCGGCGCTCGCTGGCGCCGATGGCATCCTTGTGCCCGGCGGCTTCGGCGAGCGCGGCATCGAAGGCAAGATCGCGACTGCGCAATACGCCCGCGAGCATCAGATCCCCTATTTCGGGCTCTGCCTGGGGATGCAGGTGATGTGCATCGAATTCGCCCGCCACGTGCTGGGCCATGTGGATGCGAACAGCACCGAGTTCAACCCCAAGACGCCCGACCCGGTCATCTCGCTCATGCCCGATCAGCAGGGCATCGAGGACATGGGCGGCACGATGCGGTTGGGACTGTGGCCGTGCGTGCTCCAGCCCGGCACCCTGGCGGGCGAGGCATATGCACCCGAAGTACGGATCAGGGAGCGCCACCGGCACCGCTGGGAATTCAACAACCGGTATCGCGCCAGCGCGACGGCGAAGGGATTGAATTTCAGCGGCCTTTCGCCCGACGGCCGGCTGGTGGAGATCGCGGAGTTGGACCGGACGCTGCACCCCTGGATGGTAGGCGTGCAGTTTCACCCTGAGTTCGTCTCCCGGCCCAACCGGCCGCACCCATTGTTCAAGGCCTTCATACAGGCCGCCATTCAAGCGAACAGGACGTAGGATCATCCTGCGGTAAACCCAGAGGAGGTATTTTTCCATGTCTGGACACAGTAAATGGGCCACGATCAAGCGCAAGAAGGGCGCTGCGGATGCAAAGCGGGGGCAGATGTTCACCAAGCTGGCGCGCGAAATCCAATTCGCTGCACGTCAGGGTGGCGACCCCAACTTCAACTTCCGTCTCCGGTTGGCCGTCGATAAGGCTAAGGCCGAGAACATGCCCAAAGACAACATCGAGCGGGCCATCAAGCGAGGGGCGGGGCTCGACAGCGACGGCGCACAGCTCGAAGAGGTTACCTATGAAGGGTATGGGCCGCACGGCGTAGCGCTCTACATCCAGGTGGTCACGGACAACAAAAATCGCACCGTGAGCGAGCTCCGCCGCGCGCTGACCCGCGGTGGCGGCGCGATGGGTGAATCGGGCAGCGTCGCCTGGCTGTTCGATCAGAAAGGCCTGATCACCGTCGCGATGAGACCCAAGGAACAGGACAAGATCTTCGAGCTTGCTCTCGAGGCCGGCGCCGAGGATGTGCAGTACGGCGATGGGGTGGCCGAAATCTACACCATGCCGGGCGACCTGCAGTCCGTGCGCCAGGCATTTCTCGATGCCAAATGCGAGATCGAAGATGCCGAAGTCACCATGATGGCCAAGACGCAGGTCTCGCTCAGCCCGGCGGATACGCTGCAGGTTATGAACCTGATCGAGGCGATCGACGATCTGGACGACGTGGTGAAGGTCGACTCGAACCTTGAGATCAGCGAAGAAGCACTGGCGCAACTGGGGTAGGTTGACCACAAATGGTCGTATTGGGGATTGATCCGGGAATCGGCACGACGGGGTATGGGGTCGTCGGGGAGGACGAGCGCGGCGAGGTGCGCCTGGTGACGTATGGCGCAATCGAGACGACGCCCGGCGAGCCGATGCCCGAGCGGCTGCATGCGCTGCACAGCGCAGTGAGCGCGCTCCTGGCCGAGCACCGCCCGGAATCGGTGGCCGTGGAACAGCTCTTCTTCGGCAGAAACGTGACGACCGCGATTTCTGTCGGGCAGGCCCGTGGAGTCGTGCTGCTGGCTGCGGCCCAGGCCGGACTGGCAGTCTTCGAATACAAGCCGGCCGAGGTCAAGCAGGCGCTGTCGGGCTATGGCAATGCAGACAAGCGCCAGATGCAGGAGATGGTCCGCATGCTGCTGAACCTGGATCACATCCCCCGCCCGGACGACGCGGCAGATGCCGTGGCTGTCGCGGTGTGCCATCTGCACAGTGCACGGCTGACGCGGCTGATGAACGCGACGGAGAGCTGACCCGATGATTTCGATCATTGAAGGCGTCATCTACGCCAAATCGAGCGACAGCCTGATCGTGATGGTCGGCGGCGTTGGCCTGCGCGTGCTGGTGCCTGGCCCCCTGCTGGCCACGAGCCGGTCGGGCGAGCCCATCCTGCTGCACACGCATCTCGTGGTGCGCGAGGATGAGCTCAGCCTCATCGGCTTTGCGGCTGAGGACGAACTCGACCTCTTCCATAAGTTCATCACGGTGCCGGGCGTCGGTCCAAAGCTGGCGTTGGGCATCCTCTCCAACATGGCTCCCGATGCGCTGCGCCTCGCGATCGGCCAGGAACAGCCGGAGGTCCTCGCACGCGTGCCGGGCATCGGCAGGAAGACCGCGCAGAAGATCGTCCTGGAGCTCAAAGACAAGATGGGCGAGGTGGAGATCAGCGAGGGGCTGGCCGCCCTCACCGAGGCGGACGCGGCCGTGATCGACGCACTTACCGCGCTGGGTTACAGCATCATGGAGGCGCAGCGTGCCGTGCAGGGGCTGCCCCGCGACGTGACGGATGTCGAGGAGCGGCTGCGTCGCGCGCTGTCTTCGTTCGGATCATAGATACATTGTAGAGACGTTGCATGCAACGTCTCTACAACGGGAATTCGAAATGATTGCACCCGCCATCACCTCCACGGCCAACCGCCACATTGTCGAGGCGCGAAAGCTGCGCCAGCGCAAGCACCGGGAAGAGCAGGAGCTGTTTCTGCTCGAGGGGCTGCAGCTGCTGCACATGGCCCTGGACGCCGGCCTCCCCGTGGGGCCGGTCTTCTTTTGCCCCGAGCAGTTCACCGGACCACAGGCGCCGGCGCTCATCGAGCGGTTTAGGGCGGCCGGAGGACAGCTGCTGCAGGTCTCGCCGCCCGTGATGGCCGCCCTGTCGGATCGCGATGGGCCGCAGGGCATTGTCGCGACCTTCCACACGTTCGACGCGCCCCTGGCAGCACTCGGAGCAGGGGGCAATCGCCTGGTCCTGGTGCTCGACCGGCCCCAGGATCCAGGCAATCTCGGCGGCCTGATCCGCACCGCGGATGCGGCGGGCGCAGCAGGCGTGGTGATCCTCGAACCCGCTGTGGACCTCTTCGACCCCAAGACGATCCGCGCCAGCATGGGATCGCTGTTCAATCTGCCTGTCGTCCGTGCAAAAGATGCTCCTGCCGCGCTGCGCCACCTGGCCGGCCAGGGGCTGGCGCTCGCCGGCGCGAGCGAGCATGCAGGTGAACCTTGGGGCGAGACTGCGCTGGCGGGGCCGGTCGCGCTCGTGCTGGGCAACGAGGCGCGTGGCCTGTCGGACGATGTCACGCCGCACATTGCGCGGTGGGTGAGCCTGCCGATGCGCGGCAAAGCCGAATCGCTGAATGTCTCGGTGGCCGGCGGGGTGCTGATGTACGCCTGGCTGCGGATCAATACCCCGTAATACGCTTCACTGGAACCGCGGCCTCCATTTCTTCACATCTTCTTCACAGCCTTTGCATCAATCCTGCTCATCTTTCCGTTATGCTCCAGCGATAGCGCCAGGAAAGTGAACCGTCGCGTTAGTCCATTCGCCCCTGGCCTATTTGAGAAGAGACGTCACGGAGGAACGCGCATGAAGCAGGCCGGCAAAAAGAAACGCAATTCGCGCTGGTTGATCGGAGTGATACTGCTGCTGGTTGCAGCCGCGGCAGGCGGCGCCTGGTACTGGCAGCGCAATAACGATACTGCGAGCGCCGCAGAGGAGCCCGTGCTGCAGACTGCCCGGGTGCGCAGCGGCGACATCACCATCACAGCCAGTGGAAGCGGAAACCTGATCCCAAACAGGGAGCTGGCCTTGGGCTTCCGGTCAGGCGGCGTGCTCGCGGAAGCGCCGGTGCGCGTGGGAGAACAGGTGGCAGCAGGGCAGTTGCTCGCCCGCCTCGATGATGCGGATGCACGGGCCCAGGTGGCGCAGGCCGAGGCCAATGTAGCCCTGGCAGAGGTCAAACTGGCCGCCCTGACGGCCGGCGCGGATCCGGCAGCAGTTGCGGCGGCAGAGGCATCACTTGCAGCTGCTGAGGCAGACCTGGCCCGGATGCGCGAACCCGCGACCGCAGCTGAGCTGGCCGCGAGCCAGGAGAACCTGCGCAGCGCACGAGAAGCGCTGGCGATCCTGCAGGCCGGCCCCGACCCCCAAAAACTGGCAGCCGCTCAGGCCAGTTTGACCCTGGCCGAGATCAACGTGCGCACCGCACAGGCCGCCTACGACAAGGTCGCTCCGGTCACGGAGATGCGTGACGGCAGCGTGATCGGCATCGGCGAAACAAAGCAGGCGGCCGATCTGTGGCAGGCGACGACGAACTACGAGAAGGCCAAGGCCGAGTACGACGAAATCTCGGCCGGCCCTGGCGCAGATGCGCTTGCCGCAGCCCGCGCCAAGGTGGCCGTCGCGCAAGCGCAACTCGACGCGCTGAAGGCCGGGCCAAGCGCGGAGTCTCTGGCCGCCGCAGAGGCCAAGGTGACGCAGACCCAGGCCCAACTGGCCAGCGTCCGCGCGGGTGTAGATGCCAGAGACATTGAATCGGCCGAGCTTGGCGTGACGCAGGCCCGGCTGAGCCTCGAGAATGCGCAGCGACAGCTCGCCAACGCTGAGCTGCGGGCGCCGATTGCAGGGACTGTCCTCACTCTGCAGGCACAGGCGGGCGAAAGCGTAGGTGCAACCCCCATCATCACGCTGGCCGACCTGAACAGCCAGTCGTTGCGTTTCTGGGTTGAAGAGGCCGACCTGATGAGCGTTGCGGTCGGAAATCCGGTCGAAGTCGTCTTCGACGCGCTCCCCGATCTGGCATTCCCCGGAGCGATCACCTCAGTGGATCCGGCGCTGGTCACCGTGGACGGCACGCTCGCCGTACAGGCATGGGCCAGCATCGACCTCACCGCGCACCCCGTGCGGCTCCTCTCCGGCATGACCGCTGATGTGGAGATCATCGCAGGACAGGCAGAAGATGCGCTGCTCGTGCCCATGCAGGCCCTGCGTGAGCTGGCGCCCGGATCATATGCCGTCTTCGTCGTCAAAGCTGACGGCGAGCTGGAGATGCGGCCTGTCACCGTGGGGCTGCGGGATTTCGCCAACGCGGAGATTTTGAGCGGCCTCGTCAAGGGCGATGTCGTCAGCACCGGCACTGTGGAGACCGAGTGATGGACAGCCCGGTGGGGACAGACGCGATGGAACCAGACGGTTTGGTGATCGATATTCGCGGCCTGACGCGAGTGTATGGCACAGGTGATGCCGAGGTGCATGCGCTGGCCGGTCTCGACCTGCAGGTGCGACGCGGCGAGTTTGTGGCAATCATGGGGCCTTCAGGCTCGGGCAAGTCGACCCTGATGAATATCATGGGCTGCCTGGACCGGCCAACGGAGGGCGAGTACATCCTGGACGGGTTGGACGTCAGCAGCCTGGACCGCACGGAACTGGCCATCGTGCGCAACCAGAAGATCGGATTCGTCTTCCAGTCCTACAATTTGCTGCCGCGATTGAGCGCGGTGAAGAACGTGATGTTACCTCTGCTCTATAACACCGAGGAGCGTTTCACCGAGGACCAACGGCATGAAAAGGCGGTGGCTGCGCTCGAAGCAGTCGGGCTGGGCGACAGGCTGCATCATCGCCCGAACGAAATGTCAGGAGGGCAACAGCAACGAGTGGCCATTGCGCGGGCGCTGATCAACAGCCCGGCCATGATCCTGGCTGATGAACCCACGGGCAACCTGGACACCAGATCGAGCGCTGAGGTCATGAACCTGCTGCATACGTTGAATGCATCCGGGGCAACCATCGTGATGGTGACCCACGAGCCCGACATCGCGATGCAGTCGCAGCGCGTGGTCTGCGTGCGGGATGGCAAGGTGGTCACCGACGGAAGCGATGGCGCCAGCCGTTGCCTGGATAGGGGAGGCCGCGATGACGCTCATTGAGACCCTGCAAGTCGCCTGGGAAGGCTTGAAGCTTAACCGGGTGCGCTCGTTCCTCACCACGCTCGGCGTGATTATTGGCGTAGCATCCGTGATCATGATGCTGGCGGTCAGCGCGGGGGCCGAGGCAGCCATCGCAGAACAGATCAACTCGCTGGGCGCAAATCTCATCATCGTCAACCCCCTGCGGGGAGTGCCCGGAAACGCGCAGACCCTCACCTACGACGATGCGTTCTCCATCAAAGAAACAACGCGCAACATCGAGGGCGTGTCGCCGGAGTTCCAGGTCGTGCAAGACGTGAGCAGCACGCGCGCCAAGCTGGAGGGGATTATCGTGCTGGGCATCACGGCCGATTTCCCTAAGGTGCGCGACTACGAAGTAGGCGAGGGTCGCTTTCTGAACGCGGACGAAAACGACCGCAAAGCCAAGGTGGCCGTGCTTGGCTGGGGCATCAGCCAGGACCTCTTCGGCTCTGAAAGCCCGATCGGGCAGATCGTGACGGTGGGATCCACCAGGCTGGTCGTGCTCGGCGTGATGGAACAGAAGGGCGTCGTTGCCGATGTCGATTACGACGGCCGGATCTATATCCCCTTGCAGCTGCTGTACCAGAAGTTCAGCCCCAGCCGCATCGCGCAGGAGCGGGTCCGCACTATCTATGTGAAGGCGAGCAGCCAGGAGGCGATGACCAGCGTCACCAACCAGATCACGGCATTGCTCGTCGAGCGACATGACGTCGACCCGGCCAAGCCGGACTTCGTCCTGCAGACGCAGCAAGACATCATCGACACACAGCAGGCCACGACCGAGGCATTTCGCGACCTGCTGGCCTGGGTGGCTGCCGTGTCCCTGGTCGTGGGCGGCATCGGCATCATGAACATCATGCTGGTGTCGGTGACCGAACGCACCCGGGAGATCGGCCTCCGCCAGGCGTTAGGTGCGCGGCCGCGTGATGTGCTGCTGCAGTTCCTCGTCGAGGCAGTCACGCTGAGCCTGGTGGGTGGGCTTGCCGGCGTCCTGCTGGGGGTCGGCGGCGCCGAGTTGTTCGGACGCCTGGGCGAGATGCAGACCCAGGTCGTGCCGGCCTCCGTGCCGCTGGCATTCGGAGCGGCGGCTGCCGTGGGTATCTTTTTCGGCTACTATCCTGCCATCAAGGCAGCTCAACTCGATCCCATCGTGGCGCTGCGCCATGAATGAGCCTGGCCTTACCGGCGCGGCGACCAATCTGAGGAGATTACGGTGATGAAGAAACTCTGGATGACCCTGGGAATTACGGCCCTGGCAGTATTCGTGTTGGCGGGGTGTGGCAATTCAGCAAGTGCACCCGCCTCGGCGCCAACGCAGGCTGCCGAAGCGGCGCCGCCGGCGCCAGTGGTGGCGCCAACATCCGGCTCGACGACCGCGCTCGATACCACCCATGAAGGCGCGCTTTCCCAGCGCAATCAGTTGCTGCTGGGCACGCTGATGCTGGAAGAATCGGAGTGGGCCGTCGATGCGGAACAGGCACGCACCCTCCTGCCTCTGTGGCAGGGGATCCGCGGGACCATGAGAAGCGGGGCATCCGCGCAGGCCGAGATCGATGCTCTGCTCAGGCAGATCGAAGCAGCCATGACTGCGGACCAGATTGCTGCGATCCGTAAGATGAAACTGACCCAGGCCGAGCTCCAGGCGTGGGCGAAAAGCCAGGGTCTTTCGGTCGGCACCGGTGAAGGGGCCGGCGCAGGTGCAGGCCAGGGAGGCGGCCAGGCGCTTTCCGCCGAGGCGCGCGCCACACGCCAGGCGGAACGAGGAGGCACCGGCGAAGGCGGCGGGCTGAGCCAGGCGCTGGTGGATGCTGTGATTGCCTATGTTGAAGCGAAGTGAAGGATACGAGGCAGCAGGAATGAACATACTCAAAATCGTGCTGACTTTGCTGGGACTGGTGACCCTGATGGCAGCCTGTGCCGACGGTGGCGACAAGAGAGACGCTCTGGTGGACGCGGTGCTGGCCCTGCTGTCGGCGCGAACCGCGGGCAAGTGAGCGGCGCTGGCGCCTCACCCTGGGTGCGCCGCAGTCTTTTTTTGACACTCAAGGTCCGGTGTGCTAAACTCGATCTTCGTGTGACCGCGCGTAGCGGGCCACTTGACAACTAAACCCTGGACACTCATCCAGAGGGGGGGAGGGATCGGCCCTGTGAACCCCCGGCAACCACCTGGAGCCCCGGAGACCGGTTGCGACGCACGCGCACGGCGAAAGCTGTGTGAAGGCGGCGAAGTCTCGGACGGGACAACCCGGCAGGTGCCAATTCCGTCAGCCGCCAGTGCGACTGGAAGATGAGAGGTCGGCCTCAGCAACCCACGCGACTGTGCCCTCCTCTCGGAGGGCTTTTTTTATTTCCGGAGAGCACCTTATGCCTCGCACCCTGTGGTGGGAAGACAACCAACTCAAGATGATCGACCAGCGGATCCTCCCGCTGGAGTACAAGGTCCTCGCCTACGACGATGCCCGCGAAGTGGCCTTTGCGATCACCGACATGGTCGTGCGCGGCGCGCCCGCGATCGGCGCAGCAGGCGGATTTGGAATGGCATTGGCTGCGCTCCGCAGCCCGGCAACGAGCCGGGCTGGCCTGCTCAGCGATCTGGCCGAGGCCAAGAAGACGCTGGATGCCGCGCGGCCGACCGCGGTGAACCTGAGCTGGGCAACGAGCCGGGTTATGGACACTGTAAACCATCTGGTGCTGGCGGATATCGCCGGCATCGGTAATGCGGACGATATCCGCTCCGCGGTCATCGCGGAGGCGCAACGCATCGCGGACGAGGACGTGGAGATCAACCGGCGCATGGGTGCGTTCGGCGCAGAGATCATCCCGCAGAATGCGAATATCCTCACCCACTGCAACGCGGGCTCACTGGCAACCGTGGATTACGGCACCACGCTCGGCGTCGTGCGATCGGCTCACAGCCAGGGCAAGAACATCCACGTATGGGTCGATGAGACGCGGCCGCGGCTGCAGGGCGCGCGGCTGACCGCGTGGGAGCTGATGCAGGACAACATCCCGATGACTCTGATCGCAGACAATGCGGCAGGCATGCTGATGCGGTTGGGCCGGGTGCAGGTAGTGCTGTACGGCGCGGACCGCGTAGCGGCCAACGGCGACGTTGCAAACAAGATCGGATCCTATAAGCTGGCCGTGGTCGCCAAAGAAAACGGCATTCCCTGCTACGCAGTGGTTCCCACGCCGACCATCGACCTGTCGCTGGCCAACGGTGACCTGATTCCCATCGAAGAACGAGGTTGGGAGGAAGTGGCGAAGGTGGGCAGCGAACAGATCGCGCCGGACAACGTGCCCGTCTACAACCCGGCCTTCGACGTGACGCCCCATCGCTATCTCACAGGCATCATCACGGAAGAGGGCATCTGCTACCCGCCGTTCGAGTTGAGCCTGCGGCGGGCCGTCGAAGCCGCTGAAGCGCGGCGAACGGCGAAATAGGAGACCAAGAGAGCTTGGAAGAGCACCCCTGGCTGGATCGGATTTTCTGTGCGGATGCGCGTGACATGCGGGCGGTGCCCGACGACGCCGTGCAGCTTGTGGTCACGTCACCTCCGTACAACGTCGACAAGAACTACTCCGATCACAACGACAGCATGAGCCTGGAGGAGTACATCGCCATGCTCGACGCAGTGTGGCGGGAATGCCACCGGGTGCTAGCGCCGGGCGGGCGGCTGTGTATCAACATCGCGAACACGGATCGCAAGCCCTACCTGTCGCTGGTGAGCCTGATCGACGAACAACTGCGCGAGTGCGCATGTACGTGGCTGCACCGGGGGCACATCATCTGGCACAAGGGCGCGTCGGCCGGGGTCAGCACCGCGTGGGGCAGCTTCGCCAGATCCAGCAACCCGACGCTGCGCGACGTGCACGAGTACATCACGATCTGGAGCAAGGACCAGCTCCGGCTGGATGAGGGGGGACCCACAGGCATCACGGGCAATGAATTCGTGGCCTGGACGCGCAGCGTCTGGCGGCCCGAGGACAAGCTCAAGGAACTGGAGCGCAAAATCCTCGACAAGCTGGCAGACGCCCGGCGACGCGACAAGGATGATGCCTGGATCGCCGAGTCGATCGCCCGGGCGGTGTGGGGTCAGAGCCCCGAGGAGGGCGAGACCGTCTGGCGGATGACCACAGAGACAAGCGTGGACCATCCTGCCCCCTTCCCCGAAGAGCTCCCGCGCCGGCTGATGCTGCTCTATACGAAGCCGGGCGATGTCGTGCTGGACCCGTTCATGGGATCAGGCTCGACCGCGGTGGCCGCCGTGCAGGCCGGGCGGCGATTCGTGGGGTATGAGATCTCGGAAGAGTACTGCCGGCTGGCGGCAGCGCGATTAGAACGTCTCAGTCAGTGAGATGGTTGATCATTCGCATGTGTAGAATGGCGATATGAAGCGGTCGAAGACCACGATTGAGGTTGATCAAAGCATCAAGATTGGCGACCTGTCTGGCGCGACGGCACTGGCATTCTCGGACCATGATTGTGGAGCCATCCTGATCCCTGCTGAAGTGAAGCGCACCCTGATCATGCAACTGCGAGCGCGCGGCAAATCCAAGATCCGAGCCACAGTGCAGATCTTTGCGGCAGCGGCCTTTCTGTTATTGGAAAAGGCTACTCCCAAAATCAGCTCAGTGATCATTGACACAGAGTATACCGGATATGAAGCCGATATTGAAGGTATGCTGCTCAACCTCCTTAGGGGAGTAGAACCTGGTTTCAGCAAGGAACGCCTGGCGATTCTGCAAGTTGGCAAATCATCGCCGGCGCACAAACTTGCCATTGCCGTTGTTCGTGGTCAGGTGAAGCCGGATAGAGTTCTGACGACGGAAGATTTCGCAACCGCCCTAGGCTGGAAATGAAAACAATCGGGGGAGCTTTCGCCCATCGCCCGCTTAGTCCCTGGTGGTATTCCAGGAAGGCCACGGGCCACCCGATCTAGTCACAAGTATACAACGCCGGCGACAATTTGTCAACGATGTCCCGCAACCGGAAGGTAACGTGGGATGCAAGTAACTGAATGCACCGAGGTGGTATGTCAGTCATCGTCACAGGGTCCATTGCGACCGATTACCTGATGAAGTATCCGGGCAAGTTCCGGGAACACATCCTTATCGAGCAGACGGGCAAGCTGAGCGTCAGCTTTCTCGTCGAAGAGAAGGAGATGAGCCGCGGCGGCATTGGCCCGAACATCTCCTATACCATGGCTCTGCTGGGCGAACGCCCCCGGCTGATGGGCACGGTGGGCGAAGATTTCGGCGACTACCGCAAGTGGCTGGAGGCGCACGGAATCGACACTTCGCTCGTCGTGGATTATCCGGGCGAGTTCACCGCTACGTTCACGGTCATCACCGACATCGAGCAGAACCAGATCGCCGGATTCCACTCGGGCGCGATGGCCAGAGGGCGAGAGCTCACCTACCGCGGGCTGGAGAAAGACGAGATCGATTATGTCATCATCTCGCCGCACGACCCCGAAGGGATGATCCGCAACTGCAGCGAGTGTCGCGAGCTTGGCATCCCCTTCATCTTCGATCCCAGCCAGCAGCTCGCGCGGCTGGACGGCAGGGAGGTGCTGGCCGCGATGGAGGGTGCGTTCGGGATGACCGTCAACGACTACGAGCTGGGGCTCATCAAGTCGAAGACCGGGCTGGATGAGGCAGCCATCCTGGATCGGGTCGGGATGCTGGTCGTGACCCGGGGCATGGACGGCTCGACGCTCATGTCCAGGGAGCGCCGGGTGGACGCGCCGATCGTGCCGGCGGACATCGTGGCAGATCCCACGGGCGTGGGCGACGCGTTCCGGGGCGGGCTGCTGGTCGGGCTGGTTCGCGGCTATTCGTGGGAAGTCACCGCGCGCATCGGTGCGCTGGCCGCGACCTACTGCCTGGAGCAGGTGGGGACGATGAACCACCGCTACACCGTGCCAGAGTTCGTGGCGCGCTACCGGGAGCATTTCGGGGACGCGCCGGAACTGGAAGATCTGATTAAGAAGGACCGCTGACAATTTAAGAATCGCAGATTGAAGATTGGATTCGAATCTTCAGTCTTCAATCTGCAATCCGAAACCAAGAAGGAGCATATTCCGAGTGAGCAATAACTACGACATCAAAGACATCCGGCTGGCCGAAAAGGGCCGCTATCGCATGCAGTGGGCGGCGCGAGAGATGCCGGTTCTGGATCAACTCGAAGCACGGTTTACCAAGGAGCAACCGCTGAAGGGCATGCGCGTGTCGGCGTGCTTGCACGTGACGAGCGAGACCGCAAACCTGATGCGCGTACTGCAGGCCGGCGGGGCCGATGTGGTGCTGACCGCATCCAATCCCTTGTCGACGCAGGATGACGTGGCCGCAACTCTCGTGGCGCATTACGAGATGCCGGTCTACGCGATCAAGGGCGAGGATAACGCGACCTACTACGAGCACATCAAGGCGGCGCTGGACTTCAAGCCGCACATCACCATGGATGACGGGGCGGACCTGGTGAGCACCCTGCACAAGGAGCGTCGCGAGCTGCTGGACGGCATCATCGGCGGGACAGAGGAAACCACGACGGGCGTCATCCGGCTTCGCGCCATGGCCCACGACAACGAGCTCATGTTCCCCGTCATCGCGGTGAACGATGCGCTGACCAAGCATCTCTTCGATAACCGCTACGGCACGGGACAGAGCACCATGGACGGCGTGATTCGCGCCACCAATGTGCTGATTGCGGGCAAGACGGTCGTCATCGCCGGTTACGGCTGGTGCAGCCGGGGCATCGCCTCGCGAGCAGCCGGCCTCGGCGGCAACGTCATCGTGACAGAGATCGATCCGCTGAAGGCGCTGGAAGCGGTCATGGACGGCTACCGGGTCATGCCGATGGCAGAGGCCGCACCGATCGGCGACATCTTCATCACCGCGACCGGCGACATCAACGTGTTGGATCGCCACGTGTTCGACGCGATGAAGAGCGGCGCGATCATGGCGAACTCCGGCCACTTCAACGTCGAGATCAACATCCCGGCACTGGAGGCGATGTCCGTGGAGATCCGCCGGGTGCGCGAGTTTCTCGATGAATACATCCTGGAAGATGGCCGGCGCTTGTACCTGGCGGGCGAAGGCCGGTTGGTCAACCTGGCAGCCGCCGAAGGCCACCCGAGCGCGGTCATGGACATGAGCTTCGCCAACCAGGCGCTGAGCGCGGAGTACATGGTCAAGAACCATGACAGCCTGAAGAACACCGTCTACAGCGTGCCGGCAGTGATCGATCACGAGATTGCACGGCTGAAGCTGGCTGCGATGGGCGTAGGCATCGATGTGCTGACCGCCGAACAAGAAGCGTACCTCAACGAATGGCGGATGGGGACGTGACGAAAAGGAAAATGGAAAAAGGAAGAAGGAAAATCGCCTTCATCTTCCTTTTTCCTTCTTCCTTCTTCCTTCGATAATCTCGTATAGGAGTGTCTTCCGTGACAACGACATTCGCAAGCTCACCGAAGTTCTATTTCACTTCGGAATCGGTGACCGAGGGTCACCCGGACAAGATGTGCGACCAGATCAGCGACGCGGTGCTGGATGCGATCATCAAGGATGACCCGGATGCGCGCGTGGCCTGCGAGGTCAGCACGACCACCGGCCTGATCCTGGTGATGGGCGAAATCACGACCAGCACGTATGTGGACATCCCGGCGCTCGTGCGCGACGTGGTGCGCGACATCGGCTACACGCGCGCTAAGTTCGGCTTCGATGCCGACACCTGCGGCGTGCTCGTCTCGATCAAGGAACAGAGCCCCGATATTGCGCTCGGCGTCGACAAGGCGCTGGAGGCAAAAAAGGGCGAGATGAGCGACGAGCAGATCGAGGCCACCGGCGCGGGCGACCAGGGCATGATGATCGGTTTTGCGTGCAACGAAACCGAGAGCTACATGCCGCTGTCGATCGACCTGGCCCAGAAGCTGTGCAAGCGGCTTTCGCACGTCCGCAAGGACGGCACGCTGCCCTATCTGCGGCCAGACGGTAAGAGCCAGGTCACGGTGGAGTATCACAACGGTAAGCCGGCGCGCGTGGATACCATCGTCATCTCCACCCAGCACAGCCCGGACGTCGAGCACTCGAAAATCGAAGCCGACCTGTACGAGCGGGTGATCAAGTACGTGGTGCCGAACGGCTACCTGGACAAGAACACCAAGATCTTCATCAACCCGACCGGGCGCTTCGTGGTCGGCGGCCCGATGGGCGACTCGGGCCTGACCGGGCGCAAGATCATCGTGGACACCTACGGCGGCGTGGCGCGGCACGGCGGCGGCGCGTTCTCGGGCAAGGACCCGACGAAGGTCGACCGCAGCGCGGCCTACATGATGCGCTACGTGGCGAAGAACCTGGTGGCCGCGGGCGTGGCCGACCGCCTGGAGATCCAGGTAAGCTATGCGATCGGCGTCGCACGGCCTCTCAGCGTGGCCGTGGAGACCTTTGGCACCGGCAAGATCAGCGACGATCGGATCGTTAATCTGATCACCGAGCACTTCGACCTGCGCCCGGCCGCGATCATCCGCGACCTGGACCTGCGCCGGCCGATCTATCGGGCAACCGCGGCGTACGGCCACTTTGGCCGGAACGACATCGACGCGCCGTGGGAGAAGCTGGACAAGGTGGCCGTGCTGAAGAAGGCCGCGGGGATGTAAACACCGCCTGAGTCAAAGAGGTGCCCGGCACTTTGTAAGTGCCGGGCACCTCTTTATGAAGGTTAAGAAGCTATTCGGATAACGGCGACCATCTCGTTGCCCCACCACCGCCCGGCGCTAAAGACGCCGGGCTACCTGGCGACGCCCGCTCAAGCGGGCTAAACAGACCGATTAACGGCATCGTAAGCACCCTTCAAGGTGCTTCGCCGGTTACCCGGATATTTTGTAGACCTTCATCAGACGCAGCGCGGGCGGATCGTATTTCCGCGCCACCAGGCCCGCCAGCAGGGTCGTCACCGGCACTGCCAGGATCAGGCCCAGGCTGCCGACGAGGGTGCGGACGACCTCCTCGGCCAGGAACTCGCGGTTGAGGGTCTGCGCCATGGGGATGTCGAGGCTCGCCATGAGCAGGAAAAGCGGCAGGGATGCACCGACGTAGGCCAACAAGAGCGTGTTGGTCATCGAAGCAATGTGATCGCGCCCGATGACCATGCTGTGCCGGAAGAGCTCGACCCATCCCAGCCCGGGATTGGCTCGTTTGAGCTCGAACGTCGCGGATGCCTGGTTCACGGCCACATCGTCGAGCACCCCGACCGCGCCCACCACGATGCCGCCCAGTAGTACGCCGCGCAGGTCAACCTGCATCTGGCCCAGGTGCACGAGATAGCTGGCCTCCTCAGAACCGAAACCTCCGAGGTGACCCCAGCGGGCGAAGAACACGGCAAGCAGCGCAGTCACCCCCAGGCTGAGCGTCAACCCCGCCAGCGCAACGTGCGTCTTCCATGTCCAGCCATAGACCAGGTATAAAGACGCGGTCATCAACAGCAGCGATCCGACGATGCATACCATGAGAGGGTCGTTGCCGGACGTGATCCCGGGGATGATGAAGCTGACGATGGCCAACACGCTGAGTCCCATACTCACGAGCGCGCGGAATCCCACCCACCGTCCCACCACCACGGCAGCCGCGGCGAACAGCAGCGTCAGGCCCAGCAGTGAAGGCCAGCGAACAAAATCGGTGATGTAAAAGAGCTCCCCATTGGGACCAGCCTCGTGTTCGATGAGCACGCGATCCCCTGCCCGCACGCGCGCCCCTTCAGTCAGCATGGCCATCTCGCCGTGCAAGATCTCAACACGCTGGCCCTTCTCCCTGCCACCAGTAATTTCCACCAGGACGCGCTGCACGGGCTGCGGCTGCTCCGCGACGAGCACCTCCTCCTCGGACAGCACCTCGATGACGCGACCTTCCAACGTTTCGGCGGTCGCCGCTGCCCCGATGTCTACACCAGAGGCCGGCTCGGGAGGCTTGAAAAACAACCAGCCGCTGACCAGCATGACCAGCACGGCGACGAGCGTCACCCACAAATGCCTGGGCACGTACTTGACCAGCAGGTCGACAGGATCTACGGGTTCTTCAGCTTGCTTGTCGTCCAACTTCTGCCTCACCGAGTCTGGCCCGGGCGCCCGCTCCCGTCAGAAGGGTTGTCGACAGCAGCAACAGCAGCGTCATGATGACCGCAGACGACAGGCACCAAGCGCAGGTGGCGCCAATGACAAACGGCTCCAGGAAGGTCAAGTAGATGGAAAACAGGACGCCAACGGCTATCATCGCCCACATGGCGAGTCTCGCCCACCGCCCGATATTCCCGGAGTTGAACCGGCTGATGGTCCAGGTCGCCAGGATTGCCACATAGCCGAGCACCCCGACCACGCCGATAGGGATCAAGCCGAACAGCCGCGCATACTCGCTTTGCTGCACCGAGTTGCAGTCCCCGACCGGGCCGCAGATGGCCTGCACCTGTTGGGTCTCGACATAGGCCAGGTAGCCGGCCACTCCCAGACCGATGAGGCTCAGCACAGGCACCGCCCAATCCGCTGGACCGGCTGCCGTCCGGTAACCCGACGAACGAGACGCCGATGGACGCCCGGCAAAGGTGCGCCACGGGCGCTGGGCGATGACCCAGCCCAGCGCAGCGATCATCCCGACCAGGACGATGACCGACAGCCCGTTCCCGATCGGATCGCGGTTGAAACGGGCGCCGACGCCCTCACCTGAACCCTCACCGACCAAAACCATACCGGGCGTCGGCGTCGGAGCCCCTTGCGCGGACGTGACGGCTGCGGCTGCCATCGCATCCGCCATAGTGGTGGGTGAAGCGCTGGGGGACGCGGCAGTGGGGCTCGGGGCAGCCGGCGACGACGCTTCCGGCGCATCTGTTGCAGCCGTTGGCTCTGGCGTCTTGGACGGCGCCAGGGCCTCCTTCAGGCCGGGGATTTCCGGCCAGTCGATCCCACCTGCGGCCAGGTACTGCTCGACCAGCCCCGGAAACCTGTTGGGTATATCGGCCGAGCCGACCAGGCATTCAACCCCCACCACCAGCAGCGGCACGCCACGGTTCTCCGGAGGGATGCCGCACATCTCCGCTGCTGCGTCGAAAAGAACGCTCCCACCCGCGTCAGCGGTGTTGACCCCAACGACCTGCAGCTGATCGCCATACTTTTCGAACAGCGGCGGGAAATCCTCCGTGATCACCTTGTGACAGTGACCGCAACTTGGCGAGTAGAAGAGCACGGCACGCACCACCCCATCTTCCGCATGGACGTGCCCTGGCGCCATCAGGAGCAAAATCGCTACCATGACTGCGAGCAAGTTCTGAACCTGTGAGCCGCGATGCATCAATTACCCTCCGAATTCGATGATGGCGCCGGCCGGGCTGGAGCGCACGATACCTGCTCGCAACCTCTGCGCCAGGGCCAGGAATGCCGCCTCTCCGGTACAGTGGCCCGGATACACGTGCTGCAGCGCCGGCATGGCTGCCAATGCAGCGATGGTGCGATCCATTTCGGCGGCGCCGATGCCGGCGAGGTGGAGCCCGCCCGCGATCAAAGTGACCGGCTGAGCGAAGATGCGCGCCACGTGCGCCAGCGTGTTGAGCAGGCCGGCATGGCAGCAGCCGCAAAGCAGCGCCAGGCGATCACCGTCCACCAGCACCAACGACATGTCATCCCGGTAGGCATCCGCAACCAGCTCACCGCCGGCAGCCATGCGATGTCCGCTGCTCCTGCCTTCGAATTCGGGCCGGTCAACGATCTCGCCCGTCGTCCACACGCCGGGCACGATCTCCTCGGGCATGGCGCTCAGCTTGAGCGTCAAACGACCGGCCAGCTCTTCCCGGCTCAACGACAGGCCGATGCTCTTCGCCGCCCCTTCATGCTCGCTGAACCGCTCGCGAAACAGATCCGCGCTGGCATAAAGCGGGATGCCTGGGCGCAGCCGGTCCAACAGGGCCGGCAGACCACCCGTATGATCGTAGTGAGCGTGGCTGATGGCGACCGCATCGATGGTACCAGGATCAATCCCGAGCAGCTCTAAATTGTGCGCCAGCACCGTCCCACTCTGGCCCGTGTCGAAGAGGACGCGCCCGCCGGCCGTCTCGATCAGGTAGGCCAGCCCGTGCTCGCCCCAGTACCCCGAACTGCGCAATACCGCGTTGTCAACCAGGCAAGTGAGTTTCATGTTTCTCAACCCGTCATAGCATTTATGAAAGCGCTGCTCGCCGCGCGGCGCTGTCCCTGGCCCTCAGCCCGGCAGCTTGCCGGCAAGGGCCTCCCGCAGCGTCTCGACCGACAACTCCGCACAGTGATGGCTGCTGAACGGGAGACCATCCAGCGCGGCAATGAGTTCCTCAGGCGTAATCGCAGCAGCCTCTTCCAGCGTCTTCCCCTGGACCAACGTCGTCAGCATGTCGCCGCACGCCATGGTCGAAAGGCAGCCATCTGCCCAGAAGCTGGCCTCTGCGATCCGGTTCCCGTCAAGCCGGAAATACATCTCCATCACCTCTCCGCACCAGCCGACCTTGCTGGCTTGCGCGTCGGGGTTCTCCATGCGGCCGGCATGGGTCGGATGACGGCCATGCTGGACGGCCTTGGCGGAGTAACGCGGCGGCTGTAGCTCGATGACAGTCTGGTCAGCCCCGCCCCCCGACCAACCCTCCAGGCCGGACGTCTCGCGGCCAGCAGTCTCATCGTGCAGATCAATCTTCTCGTTATCCATAGAGAGCAATGCCTTTCAACTCAATCCCTCGATATACCATTTTACCAGGGTGACTCAGGAATCAGCTGCTGTAGGCATCATCCGCCAATTCATCCAGCAGTGCATTCAGCGCGTCACTACCCACGTATCCCTCCACGCGCATGGCTTGCCCCGTCACGCCCGGAGTCTCCTGCACGGCGCGGCGAATTTCGATGGCCAGCGGCACCGCCAGGGGACACAACGACGACGACGGGCGGAAGATATAGCTGACGCGACCTTGCTCATCGACCTGGAGGTTCTCGATCAGGCGCATTCGCACCACATCCACCCCTGTCTCCGGGTCAAGCACGCGAGCCAGTCGCTCCAAGATGAGCGTTCGGAGCTTTTCAGGGTCGTTCATGAGCATCTCTCCTGTGTCATGCCGCTGCCCACCCCAGGCCCAGTTCCCTCAGCCGCTGGGGAGTAGGGTTGCCGGTTGCGACATCCCAGCCTGCAAGGCGGTAGTATATGTCCTGGGCTGCCTCCACCTGGGCTTGTAAGATGACCGTGCCGGCCGTTGGGCCCGTGCCCTGCAACGGACGGAACGCCTTGGCCGGGAGACGATCGGCCTTTCGATCGAAGCCGAGCCGTTGGTTGAGTAGCCGCATCATATTGAGCCTTCGCGCCCCGATGGTGAGCAGCTCCGACAGGTTGAAATCCTGCCAGCCGGTGACCGCGGCCACGACCTGCACGGTTTCCTCTGGCCCGTAAAGCGCCCAGGCCGGACCAAATACGAACTGGCACAGGACTGCCGAGTCGAGGAACGAATAGAAGTACTGGGTCTGAAGTGCGAAGCGCACCTTCTCCTCATCCAGCGAGCCGCGGACCAGGCTGTGATCGAAGCCCAACAGCTTCAGCCGCCTGAGATGGAGGTCCGAGGCGCCTTCCTCGATCCTGAAATCAAACTCGGAGGACTGGTGGTCAGGCCCGAACGGCGAGACGGCATAGATCACCCTGAGGCTGGCGTTTGCGTGGGGCATGTGCGCCGGCATTTCCGCATGTTTCACAGTCGTCAGGAATTCCTGCCCCTTGCCAAGACGCTCCGCTGCCCTGTCCGAACCATCGGCCAGCACATCTCCAAACCCCGAGCGCGCGGCAATCAGCTCTACAGTGCGCACCATGGCTCCGGCATCGCCGAAATGCAAAGGGTAGCCGACGTCCTCAACCGTCAGGACGCCCCTGAAGAAGCACTCCATGGCCCAGGCAATCGTCGCGCCGGTGCCGATGGTATCCAGGCCCTGCTCGTTGCACACCTTGTTTGCATAGGATATGGCGTTAAGATCGCTGACCCCGCACGAGGCGCCCAACATTGCCGACGTCTCGTACTCCGGCCCACCGTGCTGCGGTCCCACCGGACGCCCGTCCCAGGTCGTTTGGACGACGGGTTTGCAGCTCACAGCGCAAGCGAAGCACGTATGGCGCTGATTCATGATGGTCGCAGCCATGCGCTCACCCGACAGCGCGTCGAAGTAATAAAACTGTCCCTCGCTGTAGTTGCGGTGCGGCAGCGTGCCTCGCCGCTGCTGATTCCGGACGACGCTCGCGGTGCTGTATTCGTGAAATGCCCAGACGTCGGGATTATCTCGAAGCGCCTGCACGCCGCTCCTGGCCAGCTCCTTGACGCGCTCGGCGTCGGCAACGGCGATCCGCCTCGGCCGGCCGCGCACCACGACTGCCTTCAGTCGCTTGGCGCCCATCACCGCACCAAGGCCCGTCCGACCATTCGCACGATTGGCCATGTTCATGATGGCGGCGAGCCGCGCCAGCCGCTCTCCGGCTGGCCCGCACTGCGCTACTTCGATCCGTTCATCCCCCAACTCGCGCCTGAGGATCTCCTCCACCTCGGTCGTGGTCCTGCCCCAAAGGTGAGCGGCATCGCGGAGCTCAGCCCGGCCTTCATGGAGCCACAGATACACCGGCGCGCTCGCTTGCCCATAGACGACGATGCCATCAAAACCGGCAAACTTCATATCAGCG
>Ga0123333_10001014_pt1 | contig 29769 bp, 14 predicted proteins | sample BioC12SIPDNA_3_FD_89957 | JGI IMG/M metagenome (GOLD analysis project Ga0123333, IMG submission 89957) | Anaerobic biogas reactor microbial communites from Washington, USA - Biogas_R2_B C12 SIP DNA | ecosystem: Engineered > Bioreactor > Anaerobic > Unclassified | place: Washington, USA... | reverse complement strand
TTGTTCGCGTCCGTGCTGCTGGTGATCTCGACGAGCATCGCCATCCTCAGCGTGGAAAAGTCGCCGGAAGCCAACATACGCACCCCCGGCGACGCCATCTGGTGGTCCCTGGTCACCATCACCACTATCGGCTACGGTGACCGCTATCCAGTCACCGCTGAGGGGCGGCTGGTCGCGGCCCTCCTCATGCTCAGCGGGGTCGGCCTGTTCGGCATCGTCTCCGGCTTTGTGGCGACTTGGTTCCTGTCGCCACCCGCCCAAGCGCCAGACCCGGAATTGCAGGCGATCCGCCAAGAACTGGCGGAGTTGCGACGAGAGATCGCGGGCCTGAGAGCGCAGATAGAGACGCCCTCAACTCGAACGAATCGCGACCTTCCGAAGGGAGACGGTCAGTAACTGCAAAGCATAGGCCCAGTTCAGCGGATTCCGGAGTCACACCACGCACCGAGCTAATCAGGGCCGAGCAGGCCGTCAAAAGCCGGCGCCACAGGCTCCGACACAAAGGACCAGAAAGGGATAATGCGATGAGACCCTTCACCTTGGGCAAACTGTTATCACTTGGCTTGATCCTAACAATCCTGCTCGGCAGCATCATCGGTTGCGGGGGCGAAGCCGTTGCCCCGACCGCGACCAGCGAGCCCACCCAGGCGGCAAAGCCAGCCGAGGCGACTCAGCCTACTGCTACTTCTCGGCCGACTGAGCCAAAGTCCACTGAAACGCCCAAGCCTACGGCCACATTCACTCCTACCCAGACGCCGAAACCCACCGATACGGCCGCCCCACCCACGGACACGCCCACGCTAACCATCACCCTTACCCCGACTCCACAGCCCATCCCGGCCGAGATGCTGACGCAGATCACGACGACCTACATGATCATGATCATGGCCCAGATGAACACCGAAATGGTTGCAGAGATGGCCCGTCGGGTGGCTAGCGGGGAGCTCTCGGGCTTCGATTCCCTGGGCGCGATGATTGCCGTGTCGGCTTTCATCGGCGCCGTCCTGGAGGCCATGCCGAGCAAGACGCCGCCCGCCTTCTGGCAGCCCTATTGGGATGAGGTTGAGGCCATCCATTCCGCTGTCGCGGGCCTCGTGAAACGATGGTGGGACAAGGAGATCGACTCCGGGGAAGTCCTTAAGCAGATTGGTCCCCTGAAGGAATCGCTGGTGTCCGCCCTTTCTGCAGCCGAAGAGAGGCTGGCTCAGGAATATGACGTGGCCGATGCTAGGGAATTGGCCCAGGTCCGAGAAGAGGCGATGAGCGCCGTGCAGGGCATTTTCCCGACGACTGCGCCTTCTGAGCAACCTGTGGCTACACCTGACGATCTCCAATCCGGAGGGCTCGGCTTGAGTCGGGAGGCTTGGGAACAGGCACATGCCCAAAGTGGCACTGGCCCCGGCCCTTACATCAACTACGATGGCGGCACGTATTCGATCACTTTCGTGGACGGTAACTTGCAGCATCTTGAGCGAAACTACGGCGCGGATCAGCCCTCCCTAGCGGATGCGCGCAGCGCGGGCGCGTTGCTGATTCCGGCAGATAGCCAGTTGGTCAGGTCGTACAGCCCTGAAGGTCTGCCCGAGTTGATCGTGGATCTGTATTTGAGCGAGAGCTTGAAAGGGCGATTCGAGTCCGATGTGTGGATCGAGGGCGAGCCGGGCAACTTCATCATCGTATACGGCGTGTTCGGCGGCAAAGTCCCAAGGATAGTCATCGGCACCGGCAACAATCCCTAGCGACCGTCAGGCAACGGATGCCCCTGCATCTGCTGGCGCCGCCTCTCGTCTTTGGCGAGACCCGACTGCGCCGTCCGTTGCGCGATAGCGCCTTGGCCCGGATCGCATCGATGGTCACCGAGGCCGCAGTCGCTCTTGCCGCCGCGACGCTGACTTTGACCTGTCTGCGGGTCTTGACTGGGGCTCGCGTCCACGTCACAACGTGCTCGGGCGACAAGCTATGGGTATGCCGCTTGCTCGGTCTGCGCTCCGGTATGGCCGTGGAGTTTGCCCGTTTCCTGGTTTCGCGCATGATATGGCGCAGTATTGTTCTCTTTGCGAGCAGTTCGTGGTCTGTAGCACGGTGCGGGCAAAGCAGGCTCTGACTGAATCCGCGAGAACCTGGCGTCGTCGATGATGAATCTAGAGCTGATGCTGGACGAGATAGTCGCAGAACCCGGAAAAACCCAATCATCTCTCATCTCTGGGCGATAGCGCGCGCTTGGATTCCCGGCGAGAGCTTCACCCAAGCGCTAAGGCATCACGCATCTCGGTATCGTCCGGGACGTCAAGAAGCTCGAAGGTGGGATAGCAGGAAGGGGCCAGTCGCCCTCGATGCCGTCCACTCGCACTCAGGAGGCGACTAGATCGAGATGGAACACAACCAACTACACAGCCGACACATCGTCGCCGACCTGGAATTCGCGGACGATCTCGAGCTCCGCCCGGAAGCAATCGAGCAGCTCCAGATGCGGCTAGCGGAGAGCCCGATCGACGTCAGGGAGGCGCTGGCCTCATATACCCCGGATGCCGATGCAGACCAGTCCGCCGTCATCGAGAGCTCCGGCAGAACCATTCGAGTCCTGGCCCCTGCCGGCTCCGGCAAGACGCAGACCGTAGTCAACCGCGTCCTAGCCATCATCCGCAAAGGAGTTCACCCCAAACGGATCCTGGTTCTGACCTTCGACAATGCGGCCGTAGGCGCCATCAATGGCAAGTTCAACCAAAAGCTGGAGGACAACCAGGTTGCCCTTAGCGACAGGCCCACGGTGAGCACGCTCAATGCATTCGGCTACGCGGTGCTGCGCGAGTTCGTCCCAAGCGAGTACAAGCTTGTGATCCCCGACTACAGGTCGCGCAGGCTCCTTCGCGAGATCAAGGAAGCCCTGCGGCAGAAGAGCCCTGGCCGGTATGCCGCCCTTCCCCAGAATCTGGCAGATAACCTCTACCTGGAGTTCTTCAGCGTCCTGAAGAACGCCCTCTTTGATCCCAGGTCGCCGAACACCCAGCGGCTGGCCGACTTTATCGTCGAGAAGGCCAAGGATGCCTTTTTCGTCTCGTCGGACGAACAGACGGTCCTCAAGGTCGTCCAAGGCTTGATCTGGCTCTATATGGCTTACGGGATCGCGCTCCAGAGGGAAGATGTCCTGGACTTTGACGACCAGAAACTCAGGGCATACCTCTCGCTCGCCCAGGATGAGCAACTCCTGACGACCCTACAGGGGCGATACACCGAGGTCCTGGTTGACGAGTTTCAAGACATCAACCTGCTCGACTCCGCGTTCGTAAAGGCGATCGCGGGAAAGTCCAGGCTCGTCGTCTTTGGGGATGACGACCAGGCCATCTATGGCTTCCGGGGATGCACCCCCGACTATATCATCGATCTAGAGGCCCACCTGGGTCGGCCGCCCGTGACCTCGCATGAGCTCAGGGTCAATTACCGATGCCCACCCAACATCGTGGAACACGCCAATCGGCTGATACGCCATAACAGCCGCCGCGTCGAGAAGTACCCGATCGCGAACAGAAAAGACCCCGCCGAGATCAAGGTGGTTTCCTCACTGTCCGCGGCAGTGGAAGCGAGACTCGCCGTATCGTTCATCCGCCGGGTGAAACGGGCTAGTCCGAGTCTCCAGCACAGCGACTTCGCGGTGCTGTACCGCACCAACGCGCAGAGCCTGCCCCTCCAAATCGAGTTCCTGCTGAATGACCTGCCGTACTACGTTCGCGAGCAAGATAACCTCCTCAGCAATCGAATCCTGGACCGCCTGCTGGGCGTGCTCAGGCTCAAGATCGCGATCAGCGCAGGCAGATCGCCCACTCCAGATGATGCAGTGCTTGCGGTCCAGGCCTACCTCCCCTACGTCTCGGCCAGGGACGTCGAGCGGCTTCATGCCCTGTTCAGCCGAGGGCGTCCGTTCCTCGGTGTCATAGGCTCTCAGGAGTTCTCTGAGGCCTTGTCCACCGTTCGGCAGGGCAGCCTGATCTTGGCAGTACGCGGCGTGGTGGAGGCGGTTTCGCTCATGAACACCCTTGACGTGCTGGCCAAGGACTTCAAAGGGCTCCGCGGCATGGTTGGTAGCCTCGAGGACGTCATCGAGGAGCGCGTGCCCCTTGGGGAGATCTACGAATTGGCGGCGACCTATGAGGGGCGGACCGAGGAATTCGTGCGGACTATCGAAAAGGCACTGGAGCGAGCGAAAGCCACGGGCGCAGGAAAGCATCGCGACGACGGGATCGCTCTCCTTACCTACTTCCGCGCCAAGGGCCTGCAGTGGCACACGGTCATCCTGACGACCTGCAACGAGGGTTTAATCCCGCACAAGAGGGCGCTAGTGGAAGAGGAAAGGAGGCTGTTCTATGTGGCGCTGACCCGTGCCTCCTCTAACCTGCTCATCTCGTATGTCAAGAACGCGTGCAACAACAAGGTCCTTCCCAGTCGCTTCCTACAAGAGGCGGGGCTGCTGAACCCATGAGCGAGTCCTACTTCCGCAACTGCAAGTACTGTGGTCGCCGCATTCAGATGCGACGGATGCCCGCAGGGCACTGGGTTGCCTTCGAGGGCTACGACCAGGTCCATGACTGTCAGAGACCCCCTTCAAGACAACAGGGGGGGCCTGTGGTCTCCGACCCAAGGACTCAGCACAGCCCCGAGATGTCGTATGACAGCCTGCAGTTTCCGGATATTCAGGTGGGTGCGCGGCGCTCAGTCTCCCCGCCACCCCCTCCACGTGACTGGGCCGCCAAGTCCCCTCCTAAGGCGTCGCCCCCACGAGGCAGGGCCATCTACACTCCCCCACCTGCTTCACGTGCCAGCGCTCCACAAAACCCTACTGGGGTGCCGCCCGGTTCCAGCCGGAAGGTAGATACCAAGGCGTCAGAAGATATAAGCATCTGGCCCTATATATGGTGGATCGTTCTGGCAATTGCGATCATATGGATCCTCTCGCGGTAAAGCGACGGCGCGGGTTGCGTTTGATAGACCAAACGGGGCTCATCCGCACTCTTCGTGATCGGACGAGATCCAACGAAGGTCGGTCTGTTCTTCTATAACCAGGAGCGCGCGCATCAAGGCCTATCGTATCGGTACCCCAGGGCTTGTGCAAAGTCGCGCACGGCGATCAATGCGGCATGGAATGCCGGGGCTGCGCCTGATGGAATCAGGCTTCGGCGTTCCGTGCCGCGGAGGCTCCAGAAGCCCGATCTCATCGGGCGCGGTGGCGTAGCACGGCGTCGGCATTCCATGCCGCATTGATCGCCGTGCGGGGCGGCGCGCCAAGCCGACTGCCGACTTTGCACAAGCCCTGTCGGTACCCGGTCGAGGTATACAAGGGGATTACCTGGACTGGCTAGAGCCAGAGTTTCATTTCTTTAGGCCGTTGCGTGGTCTTGACTGTGGGGATAACCTTAGTCCCTATTTTAGACTATCGGCTCAGCACGGCGTTTTCACGGGATTCGCGGATGAGCCCCGTATAGTTCACCAAAAACAGCCTTCAGAGGACTCTGTCCTCCAGCACATCCTCTAAAGCTCGATCGAGATACCAGCCTGGCCCTTCGGGGGGTATATGGTGCGATACCTGTACTTCCTTTGAAGCTCTACGTCCTCCCACTGCTCGGTCAGCGTCCCCCGGTAGTTGAAGACCAGCTCCTTGTCCGTGCCGCCCTGGGTCAAGATCCGGGCGATTGACTCCCCGTCAGGGTGCTTGTACCGGCGGCTGTTGGTGGAGATCAGAAAGCGCTTGCAGCGCAGCAGTTCGAGCAGGCCCGATGACAGATTGCCCCGGCTTCCATGATGCGGGAGTTTGAATGCGTCGAGCCGCAGTACCGGCAGATGTTGTTCCTTGAGGTATTTCTGGATTGACGCCTCCAGGACGTTCGAGTGGGCGTCGCCGGCGAACAAGCAGCGGGTTTCACCATACTCGAGAAGGAAGGCGATGCTGCTCGCGTTGGAAGGGCTCGGATCGGGCGAGAACTCGACCCCTGCGAGTTTTTCGACATCCGGCGCTTCCTCACCCAGGGTATCATCCTTCTCGTCAGGCCGGTACAGGCGATCCTTACTCAGCCACACGAGCCAATCGGCCATTGAACCGGGTGCTGGATAGTGCTTCTCTGCGTCAGTTACTATGCATTCCCACTCAGCACGCAAGCTCGACAGTTCGGCAGGGGTTGGCGAGAGCAGGACCAGTTTCAGACCACCCTCCAGTGGCAAGCGAGGGAGCCTGTCTGCCTCGGAAGTGGCCGCCGCATTGCCGCCAAATCCCTTGTTCCATGGCAATCTCATCTTCCCAATCCGTGCGGCCAGGTACTCGCCCTGCACTGGTCCCAGAATATCGTCCTTAGGAGCCCCTAGATGCCGCCAGCCGTTGAACCAAATGTCATTGAAGCGAACGCCTAGCTGAGGATTCTGGAGAAGGCGCACAATACCATCGATGTGATCATTGTCTATGTGCGTTACTACCAACAGCTCAAAGATAGAGGCTTCTTGCCTGGTCTTGATCCGCTCGCGGAGCGCCTCGTACGTCCGGTAGGTTCCCCCATCGATGAGTAGCCTGTGCACATCGCCTGGCTCGCCATACTCTATCCATAGACAATCCCCGTACTCGGCGGGAATCATTTCGATGGTCAGCACGGTCTAGCCTCCTTTGGTGTCCAGTATCCAGTCCGCGTCTCCGTACACGGCCAGAGTCAACGCAGCTGGCATGTCATCCGCGAGCAGTCTGCGGCGCACTGCTAGGGCGACCTCGCCGAAAGGCAGAGGGCCTTTCGCGCCCATCTCGCTCAGCGCCTGCACAAAGGCTTGCGCCACCGGCGCAGCGTGGCGCCCCAGCACCTTTGATAGCGTCGTGACCACCAGAGCGGCCTTGGCGCGACGGAAGGGGGCGACAAAATTGTCGAGTGACACATCCTTCGCCCCGGTCTCGCAGCCCAGCAGAAACACGATGGGAGGTGGAAGGCTCTCGCTGGGGCGAACGTACTCTGTTGCCGTCTCTTTGCCGATGGTCAACGCCTTGATCTGAGCATTGTCCCCGATCTCCATGGCGGCCATGTCCATGTCGTCGAGAAAAGTGTGAGGCAGCAACATCAGCAGCGAGGGCTTGATCTCGCGCACCCTATCTTTCCACTCGTCCCATGTCTCGGCGCGGCCCACTTGTGGACCGATCAGGTCCGCCAGGGTCTTCATCACCGCGTCCCGCAGGGGTTGTCCTGTGATATCCACTTTCTTGCTGGCGGCAAAGACCGCACTGTGCAGCGGGTTCAGGCGCTGGCGGCCTGCCACCGGCGACTCGGGAATCAGCTGGTAGTCACCCACTTGCCCCCTGTCCTTGCTCGGGTCGAAGGTGTGGCGCTCGATAACGTAACGTAGACCCCAGAAGCCTCGAGGGCAGATGACACTGGACCCAGGCTCCGGGCAGGTAGCCCTGCAATCGTGTCCATCGCGCCATGCCTCCAGCGTATGCAGACAGAGCTTGGCATCGTCAGCCGGCTCCGGGCGGTCATAGAAGAACTCGACGGGCAAGAATCGGTCAAAGTCCATCGCCACGACCTGAATTCGTCCCGCTTCTGGGAGTGTCAGCCCCCAGTCTCTGACCAGGCCTTCGTAGAGCACCTTTCCATGCAGGGCCAGGTACCGCAGGAACTGAACCGTCTCGGCCGCGTCAGTCGTGGCGTATAGCGTCCCATCCCGAACGATGGTTTCGGCCATTTCGTTGAGCTTGGCTTTGATGCGGTCGACGGTGTCCTGGAACTTGTCGGTGTGAATCATCTGCGCTTTGCCGTCGGCGATTGCAGTGGTGGTAGGGACACCGGTGGCATCATGGTTCAGCACGAGTGCCACACTAAAAGGGCGGTGGGACTCGAGGTCCTCCACTGGTCGCACTGTACCTTCGATGCTCAACGTCAGCGGCGGGCCATCGGGAAGCTCCGCAGGATCGGGCACAACCTGGCCTTCCAACAGGGCGGTCTGCAACACCCGGTTTTGGTGCAGCACTGTGACGCGCCCGCGGAAGGAGGGGACATCGGTGCGGGTCTGAAAGACAAACTGGCAGGTCGTGCTCGCCCCCTCGCGAGGCAGCCGGATGGTCGCAGTCTGAGGCTCCGGGGCATGGTTGGGCTCCGAGAAGACGACTTGTAGCTGATGCTCGTCGACGGTCCAATCGAGCTCGTGGTCGGGAAAGACCGCGTCCGGAGCCGGGGTAAGCCATTCTGTGTCCGCCGGGCCGATGCGCGCCACGAGCACGTGGTGCGCCCCGGCGCGCAAGGCCCTTCTCGCGGGCTGCGGATCCCCTTCGCGAAGCTCGTAGACCTGCCCCTGAATCCACCGCAGGGCACCTTCGTTCTCAGGCGCATGTTCGCGGATGTTCGGGCCTGCTGCCGCGACAACGCTGGCCCCAGCAATTTCCTGGCCGTAGCCGAGGCTCGAAAGGATCATCTCCAGTCTGTTGGCAAGTCCTTCTGCCGACAGGCTCTTCTCCTCCGGCTTCGCAATCCCGTGTTTGTGCCAGTACTCAGGTACCGGGATTTCGGTTGCCGGAGGCAGGCTTCTCAGGTGCCGGATCAGATCCCGGAAGTTGGCTGAGACACGGGCGTCAGTGACCAGCGAACTCGATGCGAACAACAGCGGAGCCGGGCCCGGGTCACGGTCCCAGGCTTCATGCAAGGCGACGTCCAGCGGCAAGTCGTGAGACAGCTGACGCAGCATCTTCTCGGTGAACCACGCGTCCCAGTCGCGGGGTACTGAGGCGATGCATACGGCGGAGGCGTTGGTCTCGGATAGCAGGGCCTGCACGAGCGGCTGGGCACGCTCCCAGGGCTCGTCGATACCGCCAAGCACGAGAACGCAGGAAGCACGCGCCCGTTGGGCCCGTCGGATCAGCTCTCCCAGACCCTCGCGCAGGGGCAAAGGCAGAACCAGCACATTACTGGGTTCCGCGCTGGTCCCTGCCACCTCGACGCTGCACAGGTTTAGCCCCCATTGGTCATACGTCTGGCGTAGACGGTCGCGCAGTTGGCGCGCGTCTGCCTCGGTCAGCGTCCCGACGCGCAACGGCCAGTCCCACCTAGACAACGCGTGGCGGGGTTCGATGCGCATGTACACTGACCTCAGATTCGCAACCCGGCCCCAGAGCTCTGAGACAAGCCAGGGCAGGATCGACTGGCCCTCGCTATCCGGCTGAATCTCCAATCTGGGTCTGGGCCCCCGCGGATCCCAGATGAAATGTCCGAAAGTCTCGTCCCAAGCCTGTGACAGCGAGCGTGCGTCCGGCGGTTTCTGGAACCGCATGAATTCATCCGGCTCCACTCCCAGCCGCCATGGCAATGGCATTACCTCATCGCCTTGGCGGACAGAATCGCGGGCTGACTCCAGGTCGCGCTTCAGTTGGTCGAGGTCGCCCCATGGGGGGAACACCTCGTTGCATGCCACCAGCACCCCCAGAGCGGCGAGTGCCTGGGCGAAGCTCTCTTCATCCAGTTCGGCTCCCCAAAGACCAAAGTTGCTCCGGCTCATAGGGTTCTCCTCCTCTCAGCCAGACGTGCCAATCGTCACATTGCTAGTGCCGCCTGCAAAGGCATACTCGATGTAGCCGCCGTCGGCCACCTGGATCGTCTGTTGCAGATCGGCGCGGCTCTTGAGCTTACCCAGGACCTCCTGCCGGGGTACCTCGGGATAGGTCCACTCCTGCTCCCCACGGGCCTGCTTCTCCAGGTCGGGATAGGCCGAAAGGGCCACGTAGCGTCGGGTGCCGTCGGCCTTTAGCAGTTCACCCAGCACATCCTCAGGCGGCATACCGGTGATACTGCCGTGGTGGCTGATCTTGAGAAAATGAACGGACTTGACCAGGCTCCGCTTGTTGATCTCCTTCCAGCTGCGCACCTCGGCGTCGCCGGGGAAGAGCAGGCTCCAGCCACGCCAATTCAGGCAAAACACGATGCTGGTGTTGTTGGCCGCGCTGTCGATGCTCAACAGGTTGTCGCCGTACCCCCGCCGCCGCCAATCCAGCAGATTGTAGAACGCGCCAGCATCCACCCCGCGCGGCGGTTCCACGCGGGCCAGGGCGGGCTTCCCCGACGGCCCGATGCCGGCGACAGCCCCAAAGGCGACTGGATGAAACTGGCCATAGTAGGTGGCGGTGTCCTCCTCGGGCGCCCAGATCTCGAACGTGGCCTCGCGGAACGGGTGCGTGCCGTTCAGATCCATTCCGCGGTAGATGTAGTGGGTGTGGGCGGGGGCCAGATCACGCAGGATGCTGACGCAGTCGTCCGTCTTGCGCGGGTTGTTGATTGCCAACAAGCCCCGGACCCAGTCGGTCTGCTCGTCAGGCGCCGCTTGGAAGTACTCCCTCGCCTCGTCCAGGAACACTTGCTCTAGCCTCTTCCTTTCCTTTGCGTTGGGATGATAGCCGGGGGTCCCGGGTGTGTAATAGTCCGGGTGAGCGGAGCGGGTCAGCCAGGCATAGCGCGTCTGGAGCTTGTCCTTGATCGGTTGTCCATGGAGCACTTTGGTCTGGTAGTATTGCAGTCCCTGAACGTGATCCATGTGCTCGTGGGTCATGATGTATAGATCCAACGGCTGGCCTGCCAGCTCGGTCAGAACGTCCGCTACCACCTTCTTGAAGACGCTATCCTCGCCCCCCTCGGTGACCAGCGAATTGCCCACATCGATCAGGATGTGGCGCAGCGCCGGCGATTCGCCCGGCGCCGCGTCCGGGACCGAGATCAGGATCGCATCGCCAAACAAGACGTTATACACTCTCACGCGCAGCTTGTTCATGGTAGTACCCCCCTCGCCAGGTGAAACGTCCGAGCGATGCTGGCGATGCGCATGGTCCGTTCAGTGGTTTCGACGCTGGCTTCGAAACGCAGCGGGCGGCCGTCCGGGCCCAGACGCGGAGGGCCAGGTCTAAGCACCCCTTCGTCCACCAGCCGCCCGAGCATGGCATCGCGATCGGCCTGCTGCACGGCATGCTCACCCGGGTGTCTTTCTGGGTTGGACGTCAGCAACACCCGGAGCTCTCCCGTCTCCTGGTCCCAGGCCATGGTCGTGCCACAGGCGATCGTTCGCCGGCCAGGGAAGCTTGGGCCCAGGCGGTTCACCTCCTCGTGATACCACCAGGCCTTGAACAAGCACTCGGCTACCTTCTGATCGTTCGGCTTGCCGTCCTTCTTCTTGTGGCGATACTCGCGGTCGACCTGCAGCCTCGGCTCGATATGGAACTGAACCCCTGGTGGGATCGCCAGGAGCTGGCGGCCCCTCTCGCTGTTGGCGAAATCGTAAGCCGCCCAGTCGCTGTCCACCAGGGCCTGAAGATCAATGCCCTTTAGGCCGTCCGGGGGAGGAGGCGTCACAGCGAGCGCTTCCGGACCATCGACCATGTGCCGCCGGACAAACTCGTCGCACAGCCACTGGCGCTCCTTCTTTTGCCTGGGGTAGGCGGCTTGGTCAGGCGCGATGATCGCTCGCCCATAGTCGGCGAAGGAGATCTCGCCAGGGGGCAGATAATCGAGGGCACGCATGACCATGCGGCGGAACTGCTCAGCCGCCAGTATCAGGGCCTTGCCCGAAACGGGATAATCATCTGGGCCAGAGGCGAGCTGTCGCTTGCGATCCTCGTGCATCCTGACCAAGACGCTGAAGAGCGCGGCGGCCAGGACCCGGCACAGATCATGCTCCTCGCTGCGGACATGTGAGCCCAGGACCAGGTCCTCATCGTACAGGTTGCGCAGAGCCCCTGTCCCTCGCTCCATGCCGAACTGCTCAGCTAGGGCGCTGAAATGGGTGGACTGCTTGATCGAACCCCTGGTCTTGGCGAGGACGGCTTCGCGGAGGGTAGGGCTGTCGATGGAGACCAGCAGGGCGGCCAGGTCGGCAATCGCCTCGTGTAGGGCGCGCGACTGCGGCGCAATGGCAGACCAAAGGTGCGGCGCGATGCCGTCCAGGATGGCGTGGCCGGTTTCGTGAGCGACGATGTCGCGCGCCAGGCTGGTGTAGACTATCTTCCGCTTGTCCACGTGGCTGGGGAAATAGAAGAACTGGAGGCTATGCGAGTAGCATTCGTAGTAGGCGTTCTCCATCTGGCCGGCGCGTGGCACGACCAGCAGTTGCGGAGCTTCGAACGCCCAACTGACCTCCCGGCCCAGAACGTCGCTCTTCTGGAACATCTGGATAGTCTTGAGCACTGTCGCGAAAACGCTCACCTGATTGAAGGCGCGGGAAGTGATGTCGGGCGGATCTGCTATATCGTAGCGCCCGAGCGTCTTGCCAGGAGGGGGCGGGACGTATCGCACTCCCGGTTCCAGCAGGCCGGTCTTCTCGTCAAGGTCGAGCACGGCGACCTGTTTGGTCACTGGCCCGTCGAGGAAGAACTCCTCACTGGTGACTTCAAAGCCCTCGGTCTGTTCCGCCGTCCGCAATGGCGCGAATTCGCCGTCGTCCACCATCATCTTGACTCGAACCTTTACCATGCTATCATCCTCCTGTCAGCGCCCGGTGCCTGGTGTGGCGCTATGGACGGTCTCGTCTCACCAGCGGCGCACGGAGCCGGCCGCCACGACCGCGCAGCTGCCCAGTCCCATACTGATATGCCTATGGAAGGGGCTGCGTCCGATAGTCGATGACGAAAAAGCCACGGAGGGCTTCCCCAGTGGATTGCCTCAGCTTGATTCCCTCCTTGGGTTTGGCCAGGTTCATCAGCAGAGCGGGAGCCATGTTTGGGTGATTCGGGTCGTAAAGATAGACGCTCAGATCTCTGGTGACCGGGTCGAGATCATAGCCCGTAGCCAGCACCTGATGGTTCAAGGCAATGTCGGCAAGCCTGTGCGCGCGAACCAGCACCAAGACAGAGGGTTCCCCCGCCGATAGCTTCTCCCGCAGCTTGGGGATCTCCCACCCGACCATGGACCGAGCCAGAGCCGGATCGTCTCGCATCATCCATTTGACGAGCTTGGGCACGACTCCCCCACGGAGACTCTTCACCTGCCGCGTCACAAGATAGTTGAACAGCTCGGCGCCGATCTCATCAACGGAGGCGGTGTCCGGGACAGGCCGGTGCGCGCCAAAAAAGTCGCGCGCCGCAAAGCACATCCCGCCGCACAGGCCATAGACCAGATGGTCCAGCCGGAGCGGGTTGCGCCTGCCAAAGACAGCCTGGCGCGTCACCGAGTCCGGCAGGGCAAACCTGTTCACGAATCGAAAGCCGTGATCGCTGGGAGAAAAGTCCGTTCTGATAGTCTCCATGCTTTTTCCTCCGTTCATGCCTTCCGCGGCGCAGCCAGGGCGTGAAGCAGCTGGGCCATCAGGACTTGCCGGACTTGCCAGCCTCCTGTTGCCCCTGGCCGGTGAGCCGCTCTCCCGTCCCTCGAACGAATCGCCAGATGTTCCAAGGCACCGTGCCGATCAGGAAAGAGACAGCAACCAGCACCCGCGGGTCGGATAGGTCCAATTGCACCTCGCTCCCAACCAGGGTCAGCTTGACCGTGACAAGTGATAGCAGGAGCACGAAGATCAGGGCCAGGAAGGGCACGGCGATGATCAGCGAGATGTGCATGATGACGCCCTCGCGATAGAAGTTGCGCTGCCGCAGGTATGTTCCGGTGGTGATGATCAGGTTGATGAGGATGCCAGCAAGTCCCCACATGAAGACTTCCAGGAACCGCCACGGCTCGTCCTCCCAGAAGATGCCCTTGGTTCCCAAGCTATCGGTCATGCGCCGTACCGTCTCCAGGCGTGTGAGCGCCTCATCATGCTTCCCTTGCTGGACCAGCCCTGAGACCTCGCTCGCCAGCTTGGCCATCAGCTCCCTATCGGCCGTGCTTAGCGTCTCAGAGTCCGCGGGGAAGACGGCGGCCAGGGTAGTCGTGAGCTGCCCGATCGCCGCAATGAGCTTGGCGTCCTGAGCCGCTTGGGGCCTAGCGCTATCTGCCCGGGCGACGGTCCCGGTTGCTGTGGCCGCTTGAGCCACCTGCTGGGCTTTGGCGATTCCTTCCCTTGCCTGGGCGATCACGGTCGTTAGGGCCAGGCTGACCGGCCTGGGAGCCGGGGCGATAGCCAGGTGCAATACAATGTAGCACACGATCAGGGCGGCCAAGCCGGCGCAGAGGCCTCGGAAAAACCTCTGCCCGGTTGCATCGTCCGGCGTTCCGGAGAGGAACTCCAGGTCGAAACGAAAATCCGTCTTGTCTCCATCGAGTTGTTCCTGCTGAGGTTCGCTGGGCAAGCTCTTGTCATGTAGAGCGACAAGAGTCCAAGCCCCCTGTGCAAGATTGAGGTCGAACTGGCCGTTGCTGTCGGTCATGGTCGACTTGGCGGTTCCGTCGTCCGACACAGCCTTCACCACAGCCCTTCGCACCGGGTCGTCGCTGCCCTGGCGGCAGACCCTGCCTGACGCCTTAACCACTGGCTTCGCTGGCTCCCTCTGGTTTTGCTCGGTCATGTCCTTCGCTCCTTGTCTGCAGGGAGGCGTGCCTGCGTGGTGGCCCTGATGGTCTGAAGGCCAGGCCACCAGGGACCACCACGGCGACACGGACTCGTGGCGATCTTGCGGTAGCGAGACGTCCGCGCGCCCGATGCCAGCTCGCGTCTCGCGATGTCAGGTCCGACCTCCGGCCCTTGCGACCTAGGGAACTGGTCGTGGCCGCCTTGCTCGCAACGGGAGCCGGCTTCTGTCCGGGAGCTTCTGGATTGTCATCCCTGGCAAGGCGGTTCCCTGTGTGGGCCCTTGCTCAACCCGAAAACGCAAGCGATACTCGCCTAAGGTCCCCGAGAACGCCACTTCTCGGGCTTCTTGCTTCTTTGGCTCCACATCAACATTGCCGATGGGGAGTTCCAGCAATCCACGGCAGAGACAGATGTTCAGGTTGAGCTGGGCAAGCTTGTAGAACACGAGCGTGCTCTCCGCCTCCGGAAGACGCCATGTCTCGCCGGCTGATAGTTGCTTCCGCTCGTCGGTCATCAGGTCCTTGTCTGCATGCACCAACAGAAGGCATGGATACTTGGTTCCGGCCGCTGCCGGTGCGATACACTTCACTTCCTCGATCACCAGGAGATACGGTTGCAGATACTCAATCGTGAACGTATCCGCGCTGGCCTTGCTGCTCGCTGCTGCCACGCAGCCATCCACCCCGTTCAGTTCCTCAAATGCTGGCCCACCTGCGGCCTTCACATACTTGCCATTTGCCGCGCGAAGAGCCACCTTGGCGATCTGCGCTGGCCTCTGTTGACCGCGGGTCTCCAGCGTGAACTCCTCGTTCTTCCCAATCCGATCGCTGTCGGCGATCAGCGTTCCCTCAAGATCGGCGCTCGCCAGATCGGGGTCGAGCTCAGTGCGCACATAGCCCCCGTTGGGTGCGAACAGGGCGAACTTGGTGCCGTCGAGCTCGACGCGCTGGAACATGGCTTCTCGCCTGGCAAACCACCCACGGTCAGCAGCCAGCTGCCCCCAACATGTACGATTGTCGTGCCGTCCCCATTTCACTGCTAGATACTTGCCGTCGCGAGATTGGATGGCCACCGGACGAACCTCGTCGGGGAATATCTGCCGCTTCCAGCCAATCGGAACCGAGTTCAGCGTGCAGGCTATGTTGTGGATGTCTTTGGTCATGATCTTGTCGCCCAGCATCCACTGGATCCATCCAAGGAGGTCACGCCTGCGCTTGGCCGTCCACAGGCGAGTCGCAGTCCGGTCGCCCTGGAAGCGGCTCTCGACTGTAATATACCGCCCAACGAAGGGCATGTATTCCCACGTGTCGCCTCTAGCGGTTGTGACCTCAGACTCGTGCAAGAAATACCTCGGGTCGATCCGTACGGGCGGAAACGGGCTGGCAGGCGGCAGACTCGCGAATTCCCAGTCCTCGGACCGATCCAGCGGGCTCATGCGGTCCTTCAGTGCACCCGTCTGCACCCAGAAGTACTGTGCGTTGACCTTCAGGTGTTCAGAGGGAAGGTCGAACATACTGACATAGTTCTCACCTGGGTCGAATAGCCCGCGCTCGACCGGCAGCACCAGCTCCCTGGTCTGGTCATGTATCTGCGACGACATGGTCAGGTGGTGCGCCTCATAACTCCTAGCCGCGGTCTTCATGGTCTCCAGCGCGCCATCGTGGTAGCCCGGCTCGACCGCATCCGGTATGGTGCTCTTGGTGCTGAGGATGTGCAGGCGCAAGCTGCCAGCAAGGAGAAATGCGGGCCAGCCAGGCAAACCCAGCGACCTAAGATTCTCCACGCAGTCAATGGCGTAGTCGTCACACCCTTGCAGACGGTCAATGAGATCATGGTTTGCCCACCATTGACTGCCCAGTCCCTTTGCGTCATTGCGCCAGTCGTCTAGCCTCCAAAGCAGTGCATCTAGGGCTACCCCGGCCTTGCGCAACTCGTTGGCCTTGACCTCCTCGCTGATGATCACACGCACCTTGTTGGCGAACATCCTCACGGCGTCGCTGAGGAGTACCTCCACATCGACTTCTTCAGACGAGTCCCCGCCAAAGATGCCGCCCAGGAGTGCACCCACGGCCACTCCCAGCACGGGATCTATGGCATAGGCGCCGGCGGTAGCCAACCCCACAGCCCCGGCTATGATGAGATCTTCACTATCCGTTTCTGCCATCGCTCACCCCTCCTGTTCAGTATGGAACCGCGTATCTTCAGGCCCGAGAGCTCATTGACCAGGTGTGCCGCCGAGCTCTTGCCAACTACATGCTGCCTGATCTGTTGATCACAGCGCACTGCGTATGTTGGGTGGGTACTGCCTGATGTGCCGATCGCTGCAAGGAAGCCAGCTATCCCCTGGTGGTTTGCTGGACATCCACTTCTCTCTTCCTATTCCCAGAGTCGGGGGGAAACCTCCTTTCAAAGCTGTTCTGCCCACGCGTGTCTCGCATCGCGACGCTGCAGAGCAACGCGTGCGATGTATCTTGCTGCGCCACCTGGCCACTGCTGCTGCGCCGCTATGATTGGTGAAGAGAACACTGGCAAGGGCGAGTCTGGGCGAAGCGCGGGCATCGATCATCTCGGAGTGAGACGCTGAGCGGATCGCATCCAGCAACGGGCCCGCATACGCCTGGACGCGTTGCTGCGCAGGAAACAATGCACTGTCTACAAGGTGACGCTCGCGGCAGGCAAGCGCCTGTGCATCCATGAACCTTCCTCCTTGCAGCTGGGCACATATATGCAATTGCCTAACAGTCTGTTTCCTGACGTCTCCGCTAGCCGTGCTATTCGCACGAAAACTTGCGACTGCGATAGGCGATGCGGACATTCTCGGTACGAGGTGTCTGGTTCAGTCAGGCACCCGGCTCACGTCTCCCCGTTGCCAGCTGATCTGCTGGCGCACTCGGCCTCATGTCCGGTCCTTTCCTCCAGGTACGCGAACAGCTCCCGCAAGCTGGCGAAGCCTCTCTTTTCCCCCGTCTCGGCGCTTTGCAGCGAGGCGCGCCACTCCACCCCGGCATCACCCTGCGCGGGCCAGAGCCGGAGCACGTAAGCGAGATAGCGCGGCCCCTTTCTGCGCCCCATAGCTGCACCCCAACTTCCGGTAGCTCTATCCTCATTGTACCCAACGATCGTAGGGAAATCGCAAGGAAAACGCACCGAAACCTGTGCAAGGGCATTGACATTTGTGCCCACTCGCGCTAGAATCGTGCTAGGAGCGGTCTACCTGCTGCTGCGACCTCGCCTGGGCGGGAGGAAGACACGATGCGGCGCCTCCAGCTTGCCCTCTTGGGCTCTTTTCAGGCCATCCTGGATGGCCTGCCCTTGCGCGGCTTCGAGTCGGACAAGGCGCGGGCCCTGCTTGTATTCCTCGCCGTCGAACCCGACCGCGCCCACCCTCGCGACCTATTGGCCAGCCTCCTGTGGCCCGACTATGCGCCGCCCGCAGCCAGAGCAAACTTGCGCAATACCCTCGCCAACCTCCGCGAGGTGCTGGGCGATGCCCTCGTAGGCGCCTGTCCCTTCCTGCTGATCACCCGCGAAACCATCCAGTTCAATTCCGCCAGCGATCATCGGGTGGACGCGCTGGATCTCGTGGCCCTCCTGGGCGGCGAGCGGACCATCGGTCAGCTGCAAAAGGCGATTTCCCTGTATCAAGGCGACTTTCTGGCCGGGTTCGCGCTAAAGGACAGCGCCCCTTTCGAGGACTGGGTGTTGCTGACCCGCGAGCGCCTGCGTCGCGCCTACACGGACACGCTCCGGCAATTGGCCACCGAGCAGGAGGAGCGCGGGGAGATCGGCCAGGCGCTGGAGTCGGCGCGGCGGTGGTCCGAGGTGGAGGCCTGGGACGAGGAGGCGCACCGGACCTTGATGCGGCTACTGGCCAGGGATGGCCAGCGGGCGGCGGCGCTGGCGCAATATGAAAAGTGCTGCCGGGCGCTGGAGGCCGAGCTGGGCGTCGAGCCTGAGGCAGCAACGACGCAACTGCATGAGCGGATCCGCAGCGCCGAGGGGGGCGGGCCGCCGCGGCAGCGCAAGGCGCTCAACCTGCCTATATCGCTCTTCCCCTTGGTGGGACGCCAGGAGGAACTGGCCAGGATCGCCGCTTGCCTGCGCGACCCCGCTTGCCGCCTGTTGACGCTGGTCGGGCCCGGCGGCGCGGGCAAGACCCATCTGGCGGCGGAGGCGGCGCGAAAGGCCGCCGCGCTCTTCGAGGACGGCCTCGGGTTCGCGCCGCTCTCGGCGGTGGGATCTCCCCCCGAGATGGTTCCCGCCATCGCCAGGAGCCTGGGCCTGGCCCTTCACCCGGGCGCGGCGATGCCGCCTCCCGAGCAGGTGCTGGCCTACCTGCGGGAGAAGCGGCTGTTGCTGGTGTTGGACAGCTGCGAGCATCTGCTGGATGGGGCGCCACTGATCTCCGCAGTCCTGGCGGTGGCGCCGGAAGTCAAGGTCCTGGCCACCTCCCGCGCGCGGCTGAACCTCCCCGGAGAGCAGGTGTTCCCGGTGGAGGGCCTGGAGTATCGGGAGACCCGGCAGCCAGGAGATGGGGGCCTGCCCCCGGCGGGGGAGCTGTTCGTGACGGCAGCCCGCCGGGTGCGCTCAGAGTACGAATTGAGCGCGGCGGATGCCCCGGCGGTGGCCGCCATCTGCCAGCGCGTGGAGGGGCTCCCCCTGGCGATCCTGCTGGCGGCATCGTGGATGCACGTCCTCGGCCCCGCCGACATCGCCGCCCGGTTGGCCGAGGACAGCGGCCATGGCCTGGACTTTCTCGTCGCTGATTGGCAGGGGGTGCCTGAGCACGAGCGGAGCATGAGGGCCGCCCTGGATCGCTCCTGGAGCCTGCTCTCGGCGCGGGAGCAGGCGGCCTTTGCGGCGCTGGCGGTCTTTCGCAGCGGCTTCACCGCGGGGGCGGCGCAAGAGGTGGCGGGGGCCACCCTGCGGGACCTGGCGCGGCTGGTGGATCGCTCGCTGGTGTACCGGCGGGGATCGGGGCGCTATGACCTGCATGACCTACTGCGCGAGTACGGGGAGGGCAGGCTGGCGGAGTCGGAGGATCGCGGGGAGGGGGTGCGGGACCGGCACGCGGATTACTATGCCCAGGCCCTGCGCCGGTGGGAGGCGGACCTGTGGAGCAGCCGCGAGATGGCGGCGCTGCAACAGATGAGCGCCGAGGCCGGCAACCTGCGCGCCGCCTGGGACCGGGCGGTGGCGCAGGGGCAGCTCGCCTGGCTGGAACGAGCCGCCAACAGCCTGGGGGAATTCCTGTCGCGGCAGGGCCGCCGCGCCGAGGGGGCGGAGGCCTGCGGCAAGGCCGTCTCCGCGGTGGAGCAGATGCTCCCCGAGGGTGGGCCGCGCAAGGGGCTGGCCCTGCTCCTGGGGTGGCAAGGCCGTTTTCATCTCGAGCTGGCGCACCTGGACCTCGCCCGCCAGCTGCTCAGGAGGGCGCTGGATCTCCTGGCCGTCGCCCAGGCGGCTGGCGAGGAGGTTCGCCGGGAGCGGGCCTGGATCGCCCGGCGGCTGGGCAATGCCCTGGGCGTGGAGACCTCCAGCCAGGGGGGCGGGCAGTACTATCTTGGCCTGCGCTCTGCTAGCGAGAGCGCGGAGACGGAATCGCTCTATAGGCAGAGCCTATCGCTGGCCCAGGAGGTGGGCGACCATGTGGAGATGGCGGGCTCCCTCAAGGACCTCGCCTCGCTGGCTGTCCGGCAGGGCCGGTTGGAGGAGGCGCGCCAGCTGCAGGACGAAGCGCTGGCCCTCCTGAGGGAGCTGGGCGCACCGGGCCCGCTCTTCCTCGAGATGATCACCCCCGCCGTGGTTCTGGCCATCGACCAGGGCCGCTTCGCGGATGCGGAGCAGCTCGTAGACCAGATCGCCAGCTATGTGCGGGAATTGGGGGATCCTGCGCTGAACCCCTGGGCGCTGGATGCGTGGGCCAACGGCCTTTTCCACCTGGGCAGGCTGGAGGAGGCGCAACCGCTGTACGAGAGGTGCGTCGCCCTCTTTGGCGAGCTCGGCCTTCGGCCGGAGCTGGCGCGCGAGCAGATGGTCCTGGGGCGGAACCTGATGCTCAAGGGGCGTTACGCGGAGGCGCAAGACCAGCTCGAACAGGCGCTGGCTTTGTCGGAGGCCCTGGGTTGCAGCGAGAATGCTCTAGAGTGCTGCATCCGGCTGGGGTTCACCGCCCTTGGCAGTGGGGACACGGCGGGCGTGGAGAGCTGGCTGCGCCGGTGCCTCACCGACTATCCCAGGACGGACGAGGCGTATCCCCATTACGTGCTCTGGCTGCGAGCGCATGTCCGCTGGGAGCGTGGGCAGGTGCAGGATGCGCTCCGGGACCTGCGCGAGATCGGCAGACGGTGCGTCGTCCAGAACATGCCTGGAGCGGCGCTCTCGGGGGTGGTGCCCCTGTACGGCCGGTACTTGGTTCGCCAGGGGCAGGTGGAGCGGGCGGCGGAGCTCTATGCGCTGTCCGGGAAACGCGGCCTGATCGCCAACTCGCGCTGGTTTGGCGACATCGGCTGGCGGCATGTTGCGGAGACGATCGCCGCGCTCCCGCCGGAGGCGCGCGAGGCCGCCGAGGCGCGGGGCCGTGCCCGCGATTGGCAGGCCACGGCCCTGGCGCTGTTGGCCGAACTGGAGGCCGAGACGGCGTAGCCGATCCCTGTCGGTAGGTCATCTAGACGAGGCCGCAAGGCACCCAAGCCCTCGGCGTCTTGCGGCCTCCGCCGCTATCGTGATCATCCGGCCTTCGCGGCTACTGGATGGTCAGCGTCCCTTTGAGCTTCCAACCCGTGTCGCCATCCGCCTGGGGGAACAGGTCGATCCCCCGCATGTACACCCGGTGAAAGCCCGCGAAGGGAGCCTTGAACTCGAGCCGCCACCGCACCAGCCGTGTCCGCACATCCGCCGTGCCCACCGTGCTGGTCCGGATGTACACCGTCACCGCGGCGTTGCTCAAGGTCGCCCCCACGGTCCCCGGCGTCACCCCGGTCCCCCAACTCGTCCCCTCGTTGTTCGCCAGGTACATCAAGTTCTCGTCCACGTCATACTTGAGGAATATGCCGTTGGCCCCCATCTCGCCCGTCGGCAGGGTGTTGGCGATGGCATAGTAGCAGACCCGCACGTTGGCATAGCCGTCCGCGTCATAGTAGCGCGGGTTGAAGGTCAGCGGGGTCAGGCTGGGCGCCGTGGTGTTGGTCAAGTCCGGCGCGAGCAGCATCGGCCTGCGGTTGATGATCCAATCGCCATGGTCCACCCAGCCGGTGCTCAGCCCGCCCAGGTCCTCGGCGCGGAGGTAGAGGTTGTGCTGCCTGCCGCTCATGTAGCGCGTTGGCATGAAGGCCCAATTCACCGTCAGCTCGTTGCCGGACTGGGCCACCGAGCTCTGCCCATAGTCCAGGGTGGCATAGACGGTGCGCACCACTCCGGCCACCCCTGGCGTCCCCCCGCCTCGCCACGCGCTGTCGTTGGGGAGACGCAGCCACATGCGGTCGGCCTGGACATCGTAACGCAGGTAGGTACAGTTGGTCGTGTTCTCAGAGGTGTTAACCAGGAAGTCAGCGTACCGGAGGCTATCCCAGCTCAGGGCATCGGTGTAGACGGTCGTGAATTGCAGGAGCGCGCCTGGCTGGGAGTAGCCTTCGCGAGGGATGACCATGGGCCGAGGGGGCGGATAGCCGGCGACCACGCCGTTGCTCACCCCGGGCTCGCTCCAGAGGCCAGCCTCGTTGCGGGCCATGACGGAGACGTAATAGCCCTGTTCCGGGATCAACTTGAGCCCGCTGCGAGCCAGCGTGGTCTCGCCGCAACTGATCCAGTTCACCACATCGGTTCTGCCCGGAGCAGTGCCGATGGCATACCGATAGAGGGTGATGGCCGAATCGGAGTCGCTTGCCGTCCAGCTCGCTCCCAGATACGAGTTTGTGCCGTCGCCTTCCGCCGTAACAACTGGCAGGCCCGGCGGCGTGGAGTCCACGATAGAGCCCGCATAGTCGACGACGAACGCCCCGACTCCGCTTGGCGCCATCTCCCTGCCGCTGGCGCTGACCGCCCCCGTCACGGTCATGGTGTAGGTGCCGCGCGGCACCAGGGTGTCGATGTCGTACGTCAGCCGCCAACGATCCGGGGAGAGAAACTGTGCGTCTTCGCTCGCGTGGAACTCCGCACCCGGTCCTCCTCGGAGCAGGTTCAGACCTCCCTCTCCCTCGAGGAATGGAGACGAGTATATGCCAATCCACTTGCTTCCGAAGTGGTCAACTACGATGTCTGATACATGGCCTCTTCCGGGATCAAGCAGGCCACTGTTCGCGGGCGTGTAGTTCTGCCAGCCCCAATCCGCCCTCAGGACACTGATCCCGACATCGGTCCCGAACCATTTGTTGCCCGCCTGGTCAATGGTCACGAACCATAGCTCTTCGTCGTAGCTTAGTGGGCTATTGTATCTGTCGTAGTACCGCCATGCCCCGTCGGGGGTGCGCATTCGGACCCCAGCACGCCTGGTGACGAACCAGACGTTGCCATCCTCTTCAATAGCTATATCCGAGATACCACCAAGAGCTGATTCGAAGATCTGTTTGCTCCCATCCGTCCTCCAGAGCATGATGCCGCTCGCCGCACCCAACCACTTGTTGCCCTTCGCGTCAATGGCGAGAGCATCGATGGTGTTATATGGCTCCAGCCCCTGCAGATCGAAGGTCTCCCAGGTTCCGCTTGTATGGAGGACCGCTACTTTCCCATACATCGCACCAACCCATACATCGCCCGTAGGATCCACCGCAACGCAGTATGCATTCTGTAACGGAACAGTGTATGACTCCCAGGTGCCATCGGCCCGCCATGCAGTAATCATGGCGCCGCGGAACAACCACCTGTCCCCCGACGTGCGATCGACCGCAATATCGACAGGACTGGGCTTCATGCCGTAGCCCTCCCAGGTACCGTCGTTGTGACGAACTGCCAGCCCACCGCCGCGACCGACGAGCAGGTTACCTTCTTGATCGATAGTCAAGGCATAGACCTCGTAGGAGCCAAGTGGGCTGTTCAAGAGGGTGTAGCTCTCCCAGAACTCGCCACGGAAAGACAGATCTGGCGGGGACAGCGAGTCCATGGCGGCGCTGAAGGCGACATCGAACTGGACGGTCTCCAGCCCCACCGGGCTTGCCGGCGCCAGCGTCCCCGATCTGGCATAGGCCGGCGCAGCGGCGGAAGGGACAGTCAGCGGCTGTGTATGGTCAACCACGCCGTTGCGATAGTCGTCGTAGTAGTCAAAGATCCGCCCAGCGATAGCGCCGGGGTCCGTCGTCCCCCACCAGTTGCCCTGCGCAGTAATTGTCTCTCCGACGGGATTGTCGTTGTACAGATCGTATGGCCCCGGGTTACGTTCAAAGTTGTTTCCGGAGATCCGCAAGGGCACACCGCCGCTCGCGTAGAGCGCTCGCCCCTGTATCCCGATCAAGGTGTTGCTGATCACCGTGGCGGTTCCCACCCGTATGCCGTCCCCGCCAGCGCGGGTCACCGCATTGCCCTGCACGAGGCCAGTGCCGACCACGATGCCGTGGGTCGTGCTGTCGATCACCGTATTGTTCGTGATGGTCACGACGCCCGCGGCCTCGATGGCCGCGCCCAAAGCGCTTTGCACCTTGTTGCCCTGGATGATGCTTCCGCCCCCGGCGACGATGCTTCCCCCCAGTACCGTGTTCGACAGAACCACACCTGAGGAGATGTGGATGCTCCCACCCTCGACCTGGCCCCCGCTCACCTGGCCGCCGTTCAGGCGGATATTCCCGTAGGTCATCCACGTTCCATCGACCGTCCCCGTGTTGAGGTTCAGCTCGCCGTCCTGGAGCACGCACTGCGACAGGTGCGCCACCTGGTTCACCGACACCCCACCTGTCACGTCGCTCTCCAGTAGCCAGAGGTCTGTGCCGCCAAGAGAGCCAGAGATGCCGCCGCCGTCAAGGTCCAGATTCGCCAGGTAGGGGGTCGCGCCGTTGCACACGATACCGCCAGCGGCCCCCTGTATCTCGACGTGCCGCAGGATACATCCCTGCACATATGCGCCGTCCGTTCCCGTCAAGGCGTCGGCGCTTGGATCATCGAAGAGGATGCGGCTCCAAGTGGTCCCCAGCGTGCTCGGCATGAACAAGATCGGATTGGAGGCCAGTCCATCGGCGATCAGCGTCCCACCGACGTTGAACGCATAGTCGCCCGCAAACCTGATGACTGTCCCGGGTTGGATCGTGAGCGTTACGCCCGGAGCTATGCCCACATCGGCATTCACCACGTAGGTCTTGTCGCTGGTCCAGAGGGTATCCATGCCGATCGTCCCGCCCACCGACTGCACGCTGCTCTGCGTCGTCACGGTGAAAACAAGGGTGGCCGCATAGTCGCCCCCGTTCGACGTCACGCCAAGGTTGAGGCGAATCGGGTGGTTGTAGCCTGCCCCCGCCGCGATCGAGACCAAGAATGGCTCGCTGTTTTCCGCGGTTTCCCCGGCGAGGATATCGCCGTAGGCTTCCACTCCTCTGACCACCGTTACATAGGGATCTGCGGTGGACAATGTGCCGACAGTTGCCGCCGCATCGCCCCAGTCGTTGCGTATCCCGAGGGTCAGTTCGGCCTCGGCCCCGGAGGCAGGTCGCCCGTCAGGCACGCCATCGACGCTGTAGCCGGCGCTCATCAGCGCCGGGACCGGAGCCGACATGGCCCGATTGGCATTGATCCTGCCTCCGCCGAGCAGGCCTTCCTTGCCCGAGTTGAGGTCGTCAATGGCGTCACCCGTGTGTTTGATGTGCAGGCGGACCATGGCCGGCGTCCAGTCCGGATGCTCGGCGACCAGCAATGCCGCCAACCCAGCCGCAAAAGGCGAGGCCACGGACGTGCCAGAGCTGCTCACGTAATCGCCGCCTAGGGCGGTGGTGAGAATGCCTTGCCCAGGGCCGCACGCATCCACCCAGGACCCATAGTTGCTGGAAGCGACCAGTGTATCGTCGCTGGCCGTCCCTGCCACGGCCAGTACGTCCGCATAGGCCGCAGGATACAGGGGCGCATCTGACGCATCATTGCCCGTGCCACCAACCAGCACGACGCCCAAGGAGGCGGCATAGGCCACGGCGTCCCGCATCGCAGCCGAGTCAGAGTACCCGCCCAGTGAGAGGTTGATGACGTGGGCGCCCTTGTTGGCGGCGTAAACGATCCCTGCCGCTATGGCCGAGTAGTTGGCCGTGCCCGAGGGCTGCATGACCTTGACCGTCATGATCCGGCAGTTGCCGCAGACCCCAGCGATCCCCATAGCGTTGTTGCTGCGCGCCGCCGCAATGCCCGCCACCAGGGAACCGTGCCCGTTGTCGTCCTCCACGTTCCCGGTGTAGCTGACGAAATTCCAGCCGCGCACGTCGTCCACGTACCCATTGTTGTCATCGTCCACGCCGTTTCCAGCGATCTCCCCGGGGTTGGTCCAGAGGTTCGCGGTAAGGTCAGGATGGCTGGTGTCGATCCCCGAGTCCACCACGGCGATGACGACAGCTGCCGTATCGGTCACGACCTGCCAGGCCTCCACTACCTCGATTCTCAGCAGGCCCCATTGCTCGGCAAAGCGCGGATCCTGGGGCCAGCCCTGCGGCGTTGCCGTGGGCGTTGGGGTGGCAGTATCAGTGGGAGTCGCGGTTTCTGTCGGGGTATCGGTGGGCGTTGCAGTGTCCGTCGGGGTTGGGGTGTCGGTCGGCGTCATGGTTTCGGTATCAGTGGGTGTGGGGAGTTCTGTCTCGGTTTCCGTGGGCGTCGCCGTTTCGTCTTCCAGCGCCCTGGCGTAATAGTCGGGTTCCGCCCAGACGATGCCCTCCGTGCCGCGCAACCCCTCCAGCACCGTCTGCACATCAGCGCCATCGTGGAGAACCAGGCGATACCAACGGCCGAGTTGCTCTGCGCCATCCGCCACGACAGCTATTGGCGAAGTTGTATCTGCGGCAGATGACGGATGCTTCCCCTGAAAGAGCGGCTCCAGATGCAGCTCACCGTGTCTAGTGAGGGCGTTGTTGAGGTCGACATCACGAGTCCAGACCTCCTTCGCTCCTGCACTCCGTGTCTGAACGTGCGGGGCGAACTTGACGAGTATCTGTCCTGGGGCATAAGCTTCGGCGCGGTTCCATGTTGGGCCAACCACTTCGGCCAGCGCGGGCACTCCGACCTTGGCACCGGCTTGCGATGGGGGTTCAGCCAGCGCCTCTGGCACCGCAGCAGAGCTGAGCAGGCTCGTGCATAGCATAAGGATAGCCAGCGAGATGTGGAGACAACGCCTCATGGGAAGCCTCCCTTCACGAGGGAACTATGGACGCATCCGATCGTGGCTCTGGGGCGCAGTATAGGCACGTTCTCAAATCTGTGCAAAGTAGGTGGGCAAGTCCACCAACGATGCTGGTGCTACCGGACCTGCTCGCTCACCGCCCCCGCCCGGGCCGCCTCCAAGCTGGTCACCCCATCGTGCCGCTGCACGATCCCCTCCGCTCACAGGATCGGCCCGCCGCGCAGCTCGCGCCCATAGCGCTCCGCCACGTCCGGCCGCACGATCACGTTGATCCGCCCCCACTCGTCCTCCAGGGTGAGGAACTGGCGCCCCTTGGCCGTGGGCGGGGCCTGGTGCACCACCACCAGCCCAGCCACCCGGGCCCGTACGTCGCGAGCTCGTCACCCTCAGCGGGGCGCTTCAGCCGTTGGCCACGGCTGCGCGCCAGAGTTCTTGCTGACTTGGCACAAGCCCTGCATTGTGTCTCATAGGTGTTGCTTTGTGCTAGTGAATATAGTATAATGTGATATGGCAAGCGGCACGGCGCTTCACCGCCACCGCCGCACATAGCCCGATCCCCAGACGCAGGCGGGGGAATAGGGCGACGCTCGTAGGAACGAGCGTTTGGCGTTCGCAAGAGCGAACGCAGCGCCGTTCCGAACACAAGCGACCGTTGCAGTCGAGGACTGAAGGCCGCGTGGGGGGAGCGTGACAGGAGCCTGTCCTGGGGATGGGCCATCTTGCCGCGTTCCCCACACGCGGCCTTTTTATATTTGCCACGTGGCAAGGGCCAGGGTTACCCAGGGGGTTACCCAGACATGCTCACCGAAGCCGAAATCTACCAACTGCTCATCGATTACCAGGTCCGCACCGCCGAGGCCGAGCGGGCGATGCAGCAGATGCAGACCGTCACGCAGCAGACCACCCACGCGATGGGCGGCCTCGCGCCCGCCGCCGGCCAGGCCCAGTCCAGGCTCGCCCAACTGGGCCAGGTCGCCCTGGACGTCGTCAACGTCGCCGGCAACCTGGCCAACGCCTTCCTGGGCGTCCTCACCGTCGCTCAGCAGTTCGTCGTGCCGGCCATCAAGATGATCAAGACCCTGGGCGAACAGGGCGCTGCCGCGTCCGCGACCCGCGACGAGTACCGTAAGCTGGCGGCCACCATGGGCGACGCCGGCGACACCATGCTGGCCCAGATGCGGGCCGTCACCCACGGCGTCATCGACGACCAGGCCCTGATGCAGACCGCCCTGCGCCTGACCGAGCTCGCCGGCAAGGAGGCCTTCACCTCCCTCCCCACCCTGATGGCCATCGCCAAACAGCAGGCCCGCAAGATGGGGATCAGCCTGACGGAGGCGCTGGAGGCCATCGTCGCCGGCGTGGGCCGCGGCAGCACCGAGATGCTGGACAACCTGGGCATCGTGGTGGACACCACCGGCACCTACAAAAAGCTGGCGGAGTCTCTGGGCGTGGCCACCGCGGAGCTGACCAAAGAGCAGAAGCAGATGGCGCTTCTGGCAGAGGTCCAGCGCAAGTACGGCGCGGACGTGGAGGCGGTGGCCCAGGGCGAGCTCTCGGCCTCCGAGCGCATGGCCAGCTATGGCGTCCAGATGAAGAACCTCCGCAACGAGCTGGTGATGGGGCTGTTGCCGGCCATCGAGGACCTGCTGAGCGTGGCCATGCCCCTCCTCAACGGCCTGTTCCAGGACGCCGTGCCCATCCTCACGGAGGTCATCGCCAAGGTGACCGAGCTGACCGACCACTGGATGGACAACCGCGAGGCCATCGCCAATAACCGCCAGGAGCTGGAGGAGTGGCTGCGCACGAAGGTCTCCGAGGCCGGGGGGACTATGTCCCCCGAGCTGGAAGCCGAGGCCAAAGACCGGGCCTCCGCCATGCGCATCGACCGCGCCAGCGGCAAGCGCCAGGGCCTCATCGGCGTCTTGCTGGAGAGCAACCAGTACCAGCAGGTGGTGGATCAGGTCAAGGCCGAGACGGAGGCCGTGGGCCAGGGCTACCGCAACCTGATGGACGTCTATGAGCAGCTAGTGGAACGCAAGTCCAACCTCCAGACCAGCCTCTCCTCGGGGCTCTTTGACGCCAGCATCATGCAGATGGACCGGGAGGCGCTGGCCCAGACCGAGGCCCAGCTCGCCGCCATCGAGGGGCGCCTGGTCAGCCTGGACGCGACCAGCCAGCAGGAATACGAGGCCGCAGCGGCCGCCTGGGAGGAACAGACGAACCTGGCGCAGGCTGTCGCGCAAAGAGAGTATGAGCGCATCGAGCTGACCCGGATCTCCGCCGAGGAGCGCGTGCGCATCGAGCAGGAGGCCGCCCGGCTGATCGCCGAGGCCCAGGCCTCCGGCGGGCCGGTGAACGTGCGGGCGGCGCACCTGGAGGCCGAGCGCACGATCCTGGAGCAGTCGCGCCAGCAGTTCTCCGAGTACTACACGGGCATCACCGAGGGGGAACAGGCCGCCCTGGCGGAGCAGGTGGCGCTGGAGGAGGAGAACGCCCAGGAGCGCAAGCTCATCGCCGAGGGGCTCTACGAGGACCTGCTGAGCATCGCCTCGGGCTACCAGCAGGCCGCGGAGGCCTCGACGACAGAGTTCCTGGCCGACCTGGCGGAGCTCCAACACGCCCATGAGGAGGACCTGCTCATCCTGCAGCAGGACCGGGCGATGGCGCGGGCGGCCCTGCAGGCCGACTACCAGCAACAGATCGCCGCGGCGCAGCGGGCCGGCGACGCCGAGGAGGTGGCCCAACTCCAGTCCAAGCTCAACATCGAGCTGGTGGAGCTGGGCAACGCCAACGCCAAGGAGGACGCCCTGCAGGACCGGGCCCGCAAGCTGGAGGAGATCAAGCGGATCCGGGCGTACCAGGCGGAGCTCCAGCAGCTCAGGGCCAAGATCAACGACGAGTTCGTGATGCGCCTCCTGGACGCGGCCAACAAGAGCGGCCTGGATTCCAAGGTGGTGGAGGCCAAGCTCAAGTTCCTGGGCGTGGAGCTCAGTGCCCAGGCCCAGGTGGCCATCGAGGTCGCCAAGATCAACCAGCAGAAGGGCAAGTCC
>Ga0123333_10001012_pt1 | contig 29815 bp, 22 predicted proteins | sample BioC12SIPDNA_3_FD_89957 | JGI IMG/M metagenome (GOLD analysis project Ga0123333, IMG submission 89957) | Anaerobic biogas reactor microbial communites from Washington, USA - Biogas_R2_B C12 SIP DNA | ecosystem: Engineered > Bioreactor > Anaerobic > Unclassified | place: Washington, USA... | reverse complement strand
CTCCTGGCCGAAGATGGCAGCCAGGGATGGGAGATGGTGTGTGCGCACCGCCCCGCGCTGGTGCTGCTCGATATCGCGCTGCCCGGCGAGCTGGATGGACTGGATGTTGCCGCGCGCATCCGGGCCGACGAGGCCCTGTGCGACACGTGGATCATCGCGCTCACGGCGTCGGCGATGGTTGGCGACCGCGAGCGCTTCCTGCGCGAAGGGTGTGACGATTACCTGTCGAAGCCGATCCAGATACAGGAACTGCTGGCCAAGGTGCACGGCTTCTTCGAACGTTTCGGCTAAGGTGGCCGTGTGTCTGGGCAGGGGTGTGAGACGTTCCGGCGATGTCAGGAGAAGGTGGAATGAAGACGGTGTTGATCCTTGAGGATGATCCCCAGCAGGCGCGGCTGATGCGCCGGTTGCTGGAGCACGGCGGCTACCGGGTGCTCACCGAGGGCACCGGGGAGAGCGGCCTGCGCACAGCGCTGGCGACCCTGCCCGACATCATCTTGCTCGACATGGGGTTGCCCGATCTGGACGGACAGACGGTCGCCGGGTTGATCAAGGGGTCGTCCATGCTTGCTAGGATTCCGTTGGTCGCGGTCACCGCGTGGCCGCAGGATTTCGCAGCCGAGATGGCCGAGGCCTATGGCTGCGATGGCTATCTGTCCAAGCCCATTAGCGCGCGCATCTTCGCCGAACAGATCTCCGAGTTCCTCGCGCAGGCATCGGAGGAGGAAGGGGACGTAACTTGACCGTGAGCCCGCCCTACGAACCCACCACCCAACGCGTAGTGGAGGAGCAACGCCCCACCTGCGACCTGGTCGCGGCCTCCGAATACACCGTTGAGGCGCTGACCGGCATCTACAATCAGACACGGATCGACTACATCGTGCCCATGCCGATGAACCCCGAGCGTCTGTACGAGTATATCGACGTCTACGACGTGGACTTGGCCCGGTCTGTGGTGGCGCTTGTCGACGGTGAGGTGCTCGGCCTGGCGATGCTGGGCGTCCGGCCCGGTCGCACGTGGATCACGCGCCTCGGCGTCATCCCTGACCGCCGCCGTTGTGGCGCGGGCCGGTCGATGATGCAGTATCTGCTCGACCAGACCCGGGACCTGGGCATCGAGCACATCGTCCTTGAGGTTATCAAGAACAACGTCCCGGCCCACACGCTCTTTCGCAGATTCGGGTTTGTCGAGAATCGCGAGCTGCTGATCCTGCGCCGGCCTCCTGGACCGCCCAGGGTCGACGCGCCGCCCTACGAGGCCACGGTGCTGGGCGAGGCGGAGGCCCTGGCGCTCCTCCAACGTCGCCAAAGCGTTCCTTCCTGGCTCGATGAGACCGCCTCGCTGGCCAACGCCGGCGGCCTCGCCGGCATCGCCGTCGAGCTCCACGACGAAGGCCGGGGCTGGCTCGTCTTTCAGCCCACGGTTTTCCAATTGGGCCGGCTGGTCGTGCAGACTGAACACGGGGATCCGGCACACGTCGCCCAGGCGCTGGCTCACGCGCTCCACACCCACTATCCCATCCACGATACCAAGACCGAGAACGTTCCTGCGGACGACCCTCACCTGCCCGGCCTGTTCGCCCTGCGCTATTTTGAGTCGTTCCGCCGCATCGAGATGACGCTAGACCTAGGAAGGCCGACATGATCCGTACTGAGGCACTGACCAAACGGTTTGACGAGACCCTTGCCGTCGATGATCTGACGTTGCACGTCGAGCGGGGCGAGGTCTTCGGCTTCCTGGGCCCCAACGGCGCCGGCAAGACGACCACGATGCGGATGCTGTCGGCGCTGGTGGCACCGACCTCCGGAACTGCCTGGGTGAACGGTCACCAGGTGGGCGTCGACAACGCCGGCGTGCGTGCCAGCGTCGGCCTGCTGACCGAGGCGCCGGGCCTCTACCCGCGCCTGAACGCCGAGCAGAACCTCGAGCTCTTCGCCACACTCCACGGCGTCGAAGACGTCCGGCGACAGGTGCACACGTACCTGTCGTTGCTGGGCCTCTGGGACCGGCGCGACGAGCCGGTGGGCGGCTTCTCCAAGGGCATGCAGCAGAAGCTGGCGGTGGCCCGCGCGCTGCTGCACGAGCCGCCGGTGCTCTTCCTCGACGAGCCCACGTCCGCGCTCGACCCGGAAGCGGCGCGTGTCGTGCGCGACTTCATTGAGACGCTCAGGGGTCAGGGGCGCACGATCTTCATCTGCACTCACAACCTGGACGAGGCCGACCGGCTGTGCGATCGCGTGGCTGTGATCAAACAGCGGCTGATCCGGGTGGATACCCCGGCAGCCCTGCGCCGCGGGCTCTATGGCCAGTCGGTGGTGGTACACCTGCTCAATCCCACACCCGCGCTGCAGGTCGTCGCCGGCGGGCTGCCGTTCGTGACCGGCGTTTCCGAGGTGCCCGGGGGGATGCGCGTCGCGCTCGACGATCCCGAGGCACAGAACCCTGTGCTGGTCCGGGCTCTGGTGGAAGCGGGGGCCGAGATCCAGTTCGTGGAGCGCGAATCGCACACGCTGGAACAGGTCTACTTTGACCTCATGCGCGACTCGGAGGTGGCAGCGTGAACACCCGCCGCGTTGGAGCCATTGTGAGAAAAGAGTGGCTGGACATGGGCAAGCACAAGACGGTGCTCACGATGATGGCGCTGCTGCCCGTGATTCTGGTCGGCATGATCCTGGCGACAGCCTACTTTATGGAGCGCACACCCGAGGCGGAGTTCACGAGTGAGGGCGACGCGGGCTTGCCGCTGCCTGCCGCGATGGCGCACCTGGACCCCAAGACCGGGACGATCATCCTGCTGAACGACCAGTATATGTTCTATCTGCTGTTGATCCCGATGACGCTCCCGGTCTACATCGCGGCCTACAGCATCATCGGCGAAAAGGAGACGCGCAGCCTCGAGCCGTTGCTTGCCACGCCGATCACCACGACGGAGCTGCTCGTGGGCAAAGTCATCGTCGCGGTCGTGCCGGCGGTGGCGATGGCGTGGCTGAGCTACCTCCTGACCGCGATCGGGATGTTCATCATAGCCAGCCCCGTCGTCTTCGCATACCTGGTGCGCCCCGTGTGGACGTTGGGCATGGCCATCCACAGCCCGCTGTTCGCGCTGCTCTCCACATTCACCGGCGTGATCGCCTCGTCGCGTCTCAACGACCCGCGCGCCGCACAACAGGTCACCGCACTGTTCATCGTGCCCGTCCTGGGGCTCAGCATGGTTGTCCTCTTCGGAAAGATATACCTCGACTTGGGGATCCTGATCTGGGCCACGTTGGCGCTGGTGCTCGTCAACGCCGGTGCCCTCTGGCTCGCCGTGCGCCTCTTCCAGCGCGAGCAAATCCTCACCCGCTGGAAGTAGGCTCCCGCCTCTGCTCTCCGCCGTGCCGCGGTCGTCGTGACCGCGTTCGCCGCTGGACGCCGTGTCGCAGACGCCGTGTCAAGGACGCCCTGTCGCAGACAGGCCTGGTCCAGCCCTACCCTCGGCTTGTGCCTGCGCCCCCATCCACGCTCGCGCCGGAGCACGTGTCCCCGCGGGCCAGAGCCCCACGCCACCCCGTCTGCCTCGCCCTTACTCTACCTCCGGCGCCGACGGCCCCTCGTGGTTGGCATAGCCGGGCGCGTGGCTGCGCCAACGCGGGTCCACGTGCCACGCTAGCGAGAGGAACGGATCCGCCGTCGCCTCCAGGTGCTGCGCCAGCAGCGCGCGGTGCGCTGCGAGTGCCCGGGCGTGCGCCGCCACACCGACCAGCGTCCGCGTCTCTCCGCGGTCTTTGCGGAGGTCGTACAGCTCCTCCCCATCCCCCTCCAGATAGCGCGTGTACTTGTAGCGCGGCGTGCGAATCATGCGCCCGGGCGAGATCGTGAAGCCCCACTCGGTATGCCACTCTGAGGCGACATAGGGCGGCGGCGCCGGCGACTCTCCGCGCAGCCACGGCGCCAGGCTCCGGCCCCGTAGTCCCTCCGGCGGCGTCGACCCCGCCAACTCGCACAGGGTGGGGAAGAGATCGAGCAGCGAGACCAGCGGGTCCACATCGCGATCCGCGGCGACGAGTGCTTCCGGCCCCGCCACCATCAGCGGAACGTGGGTCGTCTCCTCGATGAAGCTCACCTGTTTGGTGACCATCCGGTGGGCCGCCATCCCGTCGCCGTGGTCGGCTGTGAAGATGACGACTGTCTCGCCGGCATCGTCGCGCCGGGCCAGGACGTCGAGGATCTGGCCGATCTCGGCGTCGACACGCGCCAGATAGTGGTAGTAGGCTGCCAGGTAGTGGCGGTAGTTGTGCGGCGTCCACGCGGCAGCCTGCGCCAGCCGGCGATGCGAGCAACAGATGTACTGCACCGGCAGCGGGCGCTTTGCCAGGTCTGTGTCCTCGAAGTTGTCGGGCAGCGGCGGAAGCAGGCCCGCCGCCTTGTGATCCATGTGCTTCCCGGCGTTCTCACCCACCCAGCCGCAGATGTTGTGCGGGTTGTTGAGATCGGCGACGAGCAGATAGGGCCGCGGTCCCGCGTAGGCGCCGAGCCACGCCACGGTCCGTTCCGTCGTGTACCGGTCCTGCAGCGTATCGGCGTTGACGGGCCAGGCGGGCTCCGCCGTCACGGGCAGCGTATTCTGCGGATCGACTGTGAAGCCACGCAGGCTGCCCGCGTCGTGTTGCTTGCCGAAGTGCATCGTCACATAGCCCGCATCACGCAACACCTCGCCCAACGTGGGGACGTCCGCCGGTACGGGCGGCACGTGGTGCTTGCGCCCGTTCGACAGCACGCCCGTCTCGTGGGGATAGCGCCCGGTCCAGTAGGCGGCACGTGCGGGCTGGCACAGGGGGCACGGCGTGTAAGCCTCGGTGAAGCGCACGGCGCGCGCGGCGATGCGGTCGATGTTGGGCGTCTGCGCCACCGTATTGCCGTATGCCGGCAGCGCCCGCCAGGCGAGCTGGTCGGCGAAGATCATCAGGATGTTCGGTCGCTTGGCCATCGTCTTTGCTCCCTCCGTCGTGACCTGTCTCCAGGGGGATTCTACGTGGTTCGGAGGGCCGGGACAAGGGGCCGGTGCGTCGGCGTCACTAACCTTCCGCCAACTCGATTCACCGGGCGTCGCTCCACGACTCGTGGCTCCACGACACGTGGCTCCACGATTCGTGGCTACACGACACGTGGCTCACCCAGTCGGTTGCGTGCCCAGGAGCGCCTCGAGCTTCTCGACTGTCAGCGGCGACGACCCCTCGTAGTGGTTGTTCACGTTGACGTAGACGTCCACGTCCCGGTCGAGCAGCTCCTGGACCAGCGACGCGATCCCCGGCAGCTCGTCGTCCTTGGGCAGGATGACGCGGTTCCAGCCCTCGGGCGCCAGCGCTTCGATCGCCTGGCGGTCGGGCCCCATCAGCCGGATGACGACGGTGGGGTGCGCCCACAGGCTCTCGCGCCACTCGGCGTAGAGGTCGCGGATGTCCGGCATCCAGTAGCCCTGCACCAGAACCGGGACCAGGTCGAAGGCCTCCAGGAACTGGAAGTAGGCGCGGTTGAGGTATTGGGGGTTGCGCACTTCCAGTGCATAGGCCGGGCCTTCGGGCAGGGCGCGGCGGAAGGCCCCGAACAGCGCCTGGAAGCGTGCCTGCGTCGCCATCTTCTGTCGATTCAGGTACTCGAACTGGAACATCAGCGGCCCCAGAAGGGGGCGGAGCGGTGTCAGAAGCTCGAGAAACGTGGTGAAGAGCTCGACGGAGAGAAAGTGCGGGTTGGGCGTGAGCGGCTCGTCCGCTTTCTGGTAGAAGTGGGTCAGGGTGAGACTGTTGGGCGCCTTGATCGAGAAGCGGAAGTCGTCGGGCACGCCGGCGCGGTAGCGGGTCACGTCCTCGGGCTTGGGGAGTCCGATGGTCTCTGGCCCGAAGAGCGACCAGAACCACTGGTCGATCTCAACGGTGTGGTAGCGCCGGGCGTACTCGACGAGATAGCCGTGCCCCTCGGGGTCGCCTTCCGGGGTTGAGTAGACCAGGCCGACCCACGAGGGAAACTTCCAGCTGCACGTGCCGAGGCGTAGTGTCGCCACCGGTTTCTCCTTGTTGGCTATGCCGACCAGATTCTTGAAATCTCCGCCAACTTCCTCTGGCGCACCGCTTCTTCGTCAGGGATGGCGTGCCCGCACGTGACGATATACAGGAGATCCTCCAGGGCCGATGTGTGGATGTAATAGTCCCGGCGGAACTCCCATCCCGAGTCGATCTCTCCACCGTAGTAGGGACGTATCTCCGGAGATATGTCTACGACAGGATCGCCGATCGAGCAGGAGCCAAAATCCACGACACCGGTCACCCGCTCGCCTGCAAGATCGACCAGGACATTGTGAAAACCGAAGTCCTGGTGGATGACAACGGGCGAGAAGGAGATCATTCGTTCGTCGTCAATAGCTTCGCTGAGGTACCGTCGCACCGCCGGCCGCTGCGCCGTGGGCATCAGGGGAAACACGTGCTCCTTGTAGGGCCCGTGCTTTTGGGCGAGGGCATCTCGCCAAGCCTCCGCCGTCAGGTATCCCTGCAGCCCCACGGTCGCGACCTTGCCGATTGGGATGCCATGTAGTGCCGACAGGAAGTCTCCCACAGCGGGACGCCACCAGGTGGCCTGGCGCAAGGCCTCGGGCGCCCGAGGGTACGAGGCGCCCGGGATGAGGGGGTGTCCGGCAAACGCGTGGGGATACGCATCGCTCGCCGGTGCGACATACCGGTAGTTCGGGATCGGCAGCGGCAGCTCGGGAGCCAGCACGGAGAGCAGGCGGATTTCGAGCAGCAGTTGCTGCTCACTGCTGGCGTCCACGGGGAACCGGAAGATCAGATCGTTATTCACCAAGCACAGGCGGTTCGCCCATCCCTCGCGGAAGAAGGAGATCGATCGGATCTGCAGATCAGGGAACTGCGCTGAAATCGCCTGTTGGTATGCCTCGATCCTCATTCCGTCCGTAGACATGGATGTTTTGCTTTCTCCCCTCGGATGCCTTGGCTCTGCGCCCTTGGCGTGAGTCGCCATCCCCCAAGCTTTGCGCCTCCGCGCCTCAGCGGCTCCGCGTTGCCTTCCGCGCTGCCTGTGTACCCTTCGCGGCTCTGCGCCAGATCCCGCCCACCAACGCAGCCACCCCCGCCAGCACGGCCCCTGCTGCGATGACCGGCGTCCAGTCCAGGGGCAGCGCACGGCTCCCGTCGGGGAGGCGCGGAGAGTCGGGGTCGAAGGCCCGATACAACCGGCGGATCGTGGGGATTGGCACGGGGGAGTCGGCTGCCAGCGCGAGGAACTCGTCGCACAGGTGCTGGAGCTCGTCGCGTGCGGCCTCGGCATGTCCCTCCAGGGCGACCTTCATCTTGGGATCGGCCATCAGCCGCTGGGCAAAGGGCACCAGAATGGGCTCCGGCAGCCACGCGAACATGCCCAGCCGGCGCGGCGTCACGGGATAGCCCAGCGACCGCAGCACGGCGAATCCTTCGCGGATGGCGCGCGCGCCGAGCACGACCGCGTCGCGCGTGCGCGCGAGCCGCTTGTGATCGGTGCCTGCCAGGTAGAGCGCGGGCGCGATCGAGGGCATCAGCAGCGCCACGTGGTACTTGAGCCAGGCGTCCATATCGCTGCGGATCTCGGCGCCCAGTCCCGGCGCGGCTTTGAGTGCCTCGGCCACGCGCCGCGTCCGGTCCGTCACCTGCCCGTCGACCTCCCCGAAGGGGACCCGTGAGGGCTCGGCAGGCGTGCCGCTGAGCACGTGCATCACCGGCCCATCGCGGTACCCGCCGGAGTTGGGGAAGCCGATCAGCACGCGGTCGCGCCCCACCGCCTTGACCAGCGCCTCGGGCCCGGCGGCGTTGTTCATCAGGAAGAGCACGTTGGGTGTCGCCACGTTCGCGGCAAGCACGGGCAGGATCTCCAGCGCGGCGTTCTTGCGCATGATCACCAGCACCAGATCGTAGACATCGTCCGGCGCCAGCGCGGTCACGGCGGGTACCTGCGCCGCCACCGTCTCGTCGGTCAGCACATCGTGGATGATGATGCCCGACTGCCGGATGTCCTCCAGCCGCTGGCCCCGTGCCAGGATCTTGACGTCGTGCCCGCCCTGGTGCAGCCGTGCCGCAAACAGACTTCCCAATGGCCCCGCTCCGTAGACCAGGATGCGCATCTCACACCTCCACAGAGGAACCGCTAGTTGCCGGTTACCAGGTGAACCGATCCCTATCCCATCGTCACTTCGACCGCGTGCGCCGCCCCGTCCGCAAAGGTCGGGATGACACGGCCCTCGACCGGGCGCCCGTCGACGGTGATGGTGCGTATGCCCTTCGAGACGTGGTCGGGGTTCGCCACCGTGATCTCGTAGGTGGCGCCGCGGAAGCGCCGCCGCGCCCGGAAGCCATCCCACCCCGTCGGGATGCAGGGGTCGATCTCCAGCCCCGTGTACGTGGGCCGGATCCCCAGGATGTACTGGGTGCCCGCCTGGTAGGCCCACGACGCGGTACCGGTCAGCCAGCTATTGCGACCCAGCCCAAACTGCGGGTGCTCGTCGCTGAGGATGTTCTGGCAGTACACGTAGGGCTCCACCTCGAACTCGTCGATACGGTCGTTGCGCGCTGCCGGGTTGATCTGGGTGTAGTAGGTGTAGGCGCGGTCGCCGCGCCCCAGCAGCGTCTCGGCGATCATCATCCACGGGTTGGTGTGCAGGAAGATGCCGCAGTTCTCCTTGGTGCCCGGCGGATAGGTGGTGATGCCGCCCTTGTTCGGGTCGAACCCGTTATAGCCGGGTGTGGCGTTCTTCAGGCCCTTGGCCGTGTTCAGCCGTTCGTACGCCGAGTCCAGCGCCTGTACCGCCCGCTCGGGCGTGGCAAAGCCCGACAGCACCGCCCACGACTGGGCATTGAGGTAGACCTGGCCCTTGTCGTTGCTCAGCGAGCCGATGGGCGTGCCGTCAGTGTCGAAGTAGCGCACGTACCAGGCTCCGCCGCCGATGTCGCCGTCCCACGCCAGTTCGTTCACGCGATCGCGCATCGTGGCATAGTGCTCGCGGTAGGCCTCGGCGTGCTCTGTATGGCCCAGATGCGCCACCAGGGCGATCATCTCCAGCAGCGCCCGCCCGAAGAGGTGGGCGTTGAAGAGCGACTCGGCGCCCTTGCGCAGGTTCATCGTGTCGTTCCAGTCGGCAAAGCCCAGCAGCGGCAGCCCGTGCGCGCCCGTGTTCAACCACGTGAACGCCACCGCGCGCTCCAGATGGTTCAGCACCGTCCCGGACGCCAGCGGTCGCCCGTCGCGATCCTTCTCGTAGTAGGGAATCTCCTGGTCGAGGAAGGCGAAGTCGCCGGTCTCCTTGAGGTAGGCCGTCACCGCCAGCACGATCCACAGGTGGTCGTCCCCGTAGAAGTCGGGGCGGTCCTGGCCTTCCGCAGCGTCGCCGATGCTGGCCTCCATCGTCGCGGGGAAGAACAGGTGCATCGCCGAGCCGTTGCCCCGCTGGACCTGCATGAGCTTTGACAGGAGCTCGCGCGATTCGGTGGGCGCGCCGCCCACGGCCCCCATGATGTCCTGCGAGCTATCGCGGAAGCCGATGCCGCGCGAGCCCAGCCCGGTCTGATAGACCGACAGGAAGCGCGACCAGTTGAGCGTGATGTAGCACTGGCGCGGGTTGTGGATGTTGAGCATCGCGTCCATCTCGCGGTCGGGCGTGAACACCCGCATGCGCCCCAGGTACTCGTCCCAGAACGCCGCCATCTCGGCCAGCGCCACCTCGACCGCCGCCGCGTCGCGGTAGCGCGCAATCTCCGGCAGCGCGGCCTCCAGGCTCGGCGCTTGGCCCAGCTGCGTGATCAGGCGCCGGCTCTCGCCGGGCTGGAGCTCGCCCAGGTGATGCAGCAGCGCGCCGATGTTCTGTCCGCGCCAGGCCTCGTAGCAGCCCAGCTCATCGCGCTGCAGCGCAGCGGGCGCCGCCCAGCCGCCGTAGCCCACGAACCGGTCCCGGTCCGACTCGAACGAGCCCACCGGCAGGTTCGAGGTCAGGTAGTTGACGCGGATGTCGCGAAACATAAAGGGGTACTGGAGCAGGATCCGGTGGCCCTCCGCCTCGTCCACGCACCGGCTGACCATCGTTTGCGGCACCCAGTCGTTGTTGTTGAACTGCTTGGCCGCCTCGGGGTGCGAGTAGTCGACCACAGGGATGGCGTCGAGCGTGATCGGCCGGTCCGACACGTTGGTGATCGTGATGTCGCGGATCTCGTGGCTGGCACTGCGCGGGACGAAGATCGTGGCTTCGGTCCGCACGCCGGCAACCTCCGACACGATGCGGTTGTAGCCCAGGCCGACGTGACAGACGTAGCGATCGGGGGAATCGAGCGTGGGCACAAAGAAGGGCGAGAGGACGCGATATCCCCCGTCGACCGGCGTGCGCAGGTACAGCGTCGTGGCCTGGAAGTCCGAGACCGGCCGTTGGGGCACGTACCACGTGATGCGGTCCAGTGCCGGATCGCCCTTGCACAGCGCCGCGCCGCCTGTATGGTCCACGAAGCCGCCGAACGCCAGCGTGCCGATGTAGTTGATCCACTTCACCGGGGTGCGCGGGTCCGTGATGACGTACTCGCGCCGTTCGTTATCGAAGTAACCATAGCTTCGGGTCATGGCCTTCTCCTCCCTGAACGAGTAGGGGCGAGCACCCTTCGCCCGCCCCGATCGCGTCTCAACGTGTCCGGCGACCTATACCTCGGCCGCCGCGTCGAACGTCGGCTTGAGCGCCGGGTAGAGCGCGCGGTAGAGCGGATAGAGCGCGTCGTAGCGCGCTACTTGGTCGGCCTGCGGCGTCACCCGGTCGACCACCCTCACCGCCGCAGCGCACGCCTCGGGCACGCTGGCCCACGCGCCTGCCCCGACGCCCGCCAGCACGGCGGCGCCGTAGGCCGCGCCCTCGGTGGTGTTGATGGTCACCAGCTCGCTCCCCAACACGTCCGCGAGGATCTGGCGCCACAGCGCGCTCTTCGCGCCGCCACCCGAGATGCGCACCTGGCGGATATCGCCGAGGCCCGCCTGCTTCATCAGTTCCATGCTGTCGCGCAGCCCGAAGGCCACGCCCTCCAGCACCGCCCGGGTCATGTGCGGTTGACCGTGACGCAGGGTGAGGCCTACGAAGCCCGCCCGGGCCAGCGGATCGGGGTAGGGGGTGCGCTCTCCGGTGAGATAGGGCAGGAAGAGCAACCCCTCGGCCCCGGCGGGCACGCCGGCGGCCGGCGCGGTCAGGTCGTCGAAGCTCAGGTCTGGGGTGAGCGTGTCGTGGTACCACTGCAGGCTGCCCGCTGCCGAAAGCATCACGCCCATCAGGTGCCACGTGTCGGGCACGGCGTGGCAGAAGGCGTGCAGCCGGCCCTCGGGCTCGATGAACGGCGCGCCGGTCGAGGCGAAGACGACGCCCGACGTGCCCAGTGCCAGGCTCACGATGCCCGGCTCGACCGCGCCGACGCCTACAGCCCCCGCTGCCTGGTCGCCGCCGCCGCCCACCACCGGCGTCCCGGCTTTGAGGCCGGTCAGCTCGGCGGTGGCCTGGTCGATCGTACTGGTCACTTCCGGTCCCTCGTGAGTCGGTGGCAGCCATTCAGCGGGAATCTCCAGCGCCTCCAACACCTCTGGCGACCAGTCGCGCGCCTTCAGGTTGAAGAGCACCGTCCCGGCGGCCCCCGCCTTATCGGTGCCGTACGTGCCGGTCAACCGGTAGCGGATGTAGTCCTTGGGCAGCAGGATCTGCCGGGCACGGGCGTAGACGTCCGGCTCGTGCTCGCGCACCCACAGGATCTTGGGCGCGGTGAAGCCTGTCAAGGCCACGTTGCCCGTGATCTGGATGAAACGTGCCTTGCCCACACGCGCGTGGATCTCGTCGCACTGCGCGCCGGTCCGTTGGTCGTTCCACAGGATCGCCGGGCGTAGCACCTCTCCACGCTCGTCCAGGAGCGTGAGCCCGTGCATCTGACCCGTCAGGCCCACAGCCCGCACGTCCTCGCCGGTCGCGCCGGCCTCTGCCAGGGCGCGGCGGATGCTGGCGACCACGCCCTCCCACCAGTCGTGAGGGTCCTGCTCCGACCAGAGCGGGCGCGGCGTGGACAGCGGCAGTGCCGTCGTGGCCGAGCTCACCACGGCGCCCGTGCCGTCGATGAGCAGCGCCTTCGCCCCCGTGGTCGAGACGTCGATGCCGAGGTAGAGCGGTGTCGTCATGGTATGTCCTCCGTGCAAAAGCCGTCGACTGTCAGCTACTTCACCCCCAACAGCAGCTCGTTCGTGAGCTGGTCCAGCTTCTCATACTGCAGCCCGCGTGCAGCGAGCGCCTCGCGGTCGAAAGCGTGCGCCTTGAGCGCGGCGGCTTTGCCCGTGGTGTAGGCGCCCCTGAAGGCGTCCATCGTGCCGTCATCGGCGTTGATCTCGCCCAGCAGCGCCTGGATCTCGGGGTCGGCGTTGAACTGGCGGGCTTTCTCCTTCAGGATCAGATAGGTACGCATGCAGCCGCGGGCGAAGTCCTTCACGCCCTCATAGTCCTCGGTGCGGTAGGCGTGCGCATCGAAATGGCGGCTGCCGTTGTAGCCCACGTCCTCCAGGAACTTGACCAGGAAGAAGGCCTGCTTCAGGTTCTGCGCGCCAAAGCGCCAGTCCTGGTCGAAGCGTGCGTAGTTCTGGTCGTTCAGGTCGATGTGGAAGAGCTTGCCCGCCTCCCACGCCTGGGCGACCGCGTGCATGAAGTTCAGCCCCGCCATGTGCTCGTGGGCTACCTCGGGGTTCAGGCCGACCATGTCGGGGTGGTCCAGCGTGTAGATGAAGCCCAGGTAGGCGCCTGTCGTGGCGAGGTAGATGTCGCCGCGCGGCTCGTTGGGCTTGGCCTCCAGCGCGAACCTGAGGTCGTAGCCCTGGTCGAGCACGTACTCGCACAGGAAGTTGATCGCCTCCCGGAACCGTTTGAGCGACGTCACGGGGTTCTTCGTCGCGTCCGACTCGACCCCCTCGCGCCCGCCCCAGAAGACGTAGACCTCGGCGCCCAGTTCCGCGCCCAGGTCGATCGCCTTCATGGTCTTCTGCAAGGCGTAGGCCCGCACCTGCGGGTCGTTCGACGTGAAAGCCCCGTCCTTGAAGACCGGGTTGCCGAAGAGGTTGGTCGTCGCCATCGGTACGACCAGGCCCGTGTCGGCGAGCGCCTTCTTGAACGACCGCAGGATCGCCTCGCGCTCGGCCGGCGTGGCGTCGATGGGGATCAGGTCGTTGTCATGGAAGTTCACGCCGTAGGCGCCCACCTCGCCCAGCAGATAGACCAGGTCCGCCGGCGAGCGTTCAGGGCGCACCGCCTCGCCAAAGGCATCGGCGCCGGGGTTGCCCACCGTCCACAGCCCAAAGGTGAACTTGTGCTCAGGCTTCGGATCGTATTGATCAGCCATGGTTGCTCCTTTCTGATACCTGGATGCTAATAGTGCTCTCCAACTGACGACGGATAACGGTTAACCCTCAATTCCCGCTCCGCAAGTACCGCTCGTTCTGCTCGATCAGCGCCAGGCGCTGGGCGACGCACGCGGCGGAGCGCCCGGCGTCGGGCGGCGTGCGCTCGACGTAGTCAAGCATCTTGTCGATCGTCGTTCGGGCCACGTGCATGCGCGTGTCGGACGACGCATAGTAGATGAAGAGCGTCCCGTCCTCCAGGGCTGCCGCGCCGTTGCAGAAGAGCACGTTGGATACATCGCCCACGCGCTCCTCGTCCATCGGGGCCATCAAGTATCCCCCGGGGCGGTAGATCACGCGGCTGGGATCGTCGAGGTCGCACAGGAAGGCGTAGAGGACGTAGCGCAGGCCCGCGGCGCACGCCCGCACGCCGTGGGCGATGTGCAGCCATCCCTCGCGCGTCTTGATGGGCGTGGCGCCGGCCCCGTTCTTGAGCTCCTTGATGGTGTGGTAGGCCCGCGGGTCGATCACGGTCTCTTCCGGGATCACGGCGTGCTCGATGTCGTCGGCGAGGCCGAAGGCGATGCCCCCACCGGTGCCCGCCTGGATGAAGTCATCCTGCGGGCGCGTGTAGAAAGCGTAACGCCCTCCGATGAACTCGGGGTGCAGCACCACGTTGCGCTGCTGGGGCGAGCCCGTTCGCAGGTCGTCGAGCCGTTCCCACGTCACCAGATCGTGCGTGCGTGCGATCCCCGTCTGGGCCACGGCGCTGCTCATATCGCCCGGCGGCGCGTCGGGGTCCTTCCGCTCGGTGCAGAAGAGGCCGTAGATCCAGCCGTCTTCGTGCTCGGTCAGGCGCATGTCGTAGACGTTGACATCGGGATCGTCGGTCTCGGGCATCACGATCGGCCGGTCCCAGAAGCGGAAGCCGTCGGTGCCGTTGGCGCTCTCGGCGACGGCGAAGAAGGACTTGCGGTCCACGCCTTCGACGCGACAGACGAGCACGATTCTCCCCTGGTACACCATCGCCCCGGCGTTGAAGACGCCGTTGATCCCCAGGCGCTCCATCAGATAGGGGTTCGTGGCCGGGTTCAGATCGTAGCGCCACGTCAGCGGCGTGTGATCGGCGGTTAGGATCGGGTACCGGTAGCGGTCGAAGAGACCGTTGTACCAGTTGGGATCGACTTCGTTCCTGCGGCTAAGCAGGGCCTCGTGGGCAGCCTGGAGCAGATGGAGGCGCTCCTCGAACGCGGTTCGGTCCATAGCGATCCCTCCTCAGCGTAGGGTTATCCTGCCTAGCGATGATACCATGGTTTACAGGGCGCGCACGCCACGCGGATGCGACGGACTCCGGCGGCACCGCGGTCCGCGCGTGGGCCTGCCGCGCGGCACGGCGCCGCTCCGGGCGCTTGACAGGGGCTGGATCTCCCAGTATATAACCAGCGCCGCTACGATACAGCCAGCGGTGGCTGTTCACGACCGGCGCGATCTCATTCCTGGAGCAAGGAGGGGCATACCCCCCAATGATACCCATGCACACTGGCTACCGTCTGGCCGCGTAGCTTTCGTGTTCTGCTCTCGAGGAGGCGCGTCACGATGCCCTTGACCACCGGCCATACGCTACAGAACCGCTACCGCATCGTCGCTCTGCTGGGGCAGGGCGGGATGGGCGCTGTCTACCACGCCTGGGATCTCCGGCTGAAGAAGGCGGTCGCGCTGAAGGAGATGGTGCCCCAGCCCGGGCTTGATGCGTCGGCGCTGGCGCAGTTGCGCGTGCAGTTCGAGCAGGAGGCCATCGTGCTCGGGCGGCTGGCGCACCCCAACCTGGTGCCGGTGACGGACTACTTCGAGGAGCAGGGCAACGACTACCTGGTCATGGCGTTCGTTGAAGGCGAGAGCCTGGCCAGCCGCATCCACCGCGAGGGATCCCAGTCGGAAGCACAGGTCATCGCGTGGGCGCAGCAGTTGCTCGATGCGCTGGCATATTGCCATCAGCAGGGCGTGCTCCATCGCGACATCAAACCGCAGAACGTGGTCATCACGCCCGAGGGCAAGGCCGTCCTGGTCGACTTCGGCCTGGTGAAGCTGTGGGATCCCGCCGACCCCCAGACGAGGACCGCTATGCGCGGCATGGGGACGCCGGAATATGCCCCGCCTGAACAATGGGGCACCCAGGGACAGCACACCGACCCGCGGAGTGACCTCTACAGCCTGGGCGCAACGCTCTATCAGGCGCTGACCGGGAAAGCGCCGCCGGCTGCGAGCGATCGGATGGTCTACCCCGGCCAGTTCAGGACGCCGCGGGAGCTGAACGGCACCGTCAGCCCGCAGGCCGATGCTGCGATCTCCCGGGCGATGACCCTGGCCATCGACGCGCGCTGGCCCGACGCCCACGCGATGGCTGAGGGGTTGTCTGGCGCGACCCGACCGGCGCCAAAGGCCGGGCGAACGGGCACCCGGCGAATGCCGGAGTCCCCGGGCGCCGCTCCGGCGCGGCCCAGCCGCTTTCCACTCTGGGGCTGGGCGTTAGCAGGCGGCGCTGCCTTGCTGATCGTCTGCATCGTCGTGGCTCTGCTCAACGATGAACTCGCTGGCCGGCTGGCCGGTATCGGGGCCGCTACGTCCCCGGCGCTGCCGGTCGAGACAGGTGTGGCCGCAACCGCGACCGTCGCTGTTGAGGAGTCTACGCCGGCGCCGCCGGCCGGGGCGGGTGTGACCGCAACCGTGACCGCCGCTGTTGAGCAGTCTACGCCGGCGCCGCCGGCCGGGGCGGGTGTGGCCGCAACCGCGACCGTCGCTGTTGAGGAGTCTACGCCGGCGCCTGGCCTCACCCCGGAGAGCGCTGCGGGTGGCGAAGGGGCGGATGAGGCGGCCATGGTCCAGGTGCCCGCAGGCGCCTTCCGCATGGGATGCGATCCTGCCAACAACGCCGGGCGCAGTTGCGACGCCGACGCGCTTCCCCTCCACACGGTCATGCTGAGCGCCTACGCCATCGACAGGACCGAGGTGACCAATGCCCAGTACGCAGCGTGTGTGGCAGCAGGCGCCTGTAACCCGCCGATGCTGATCAAGTCCGAAACCCAGGCCCACTACTACGGCAACCCAGCCTACGATGACTACCCCGTGATCTACGTCTCTTGGCACGACGCCGCAGCCTACTGCGGCTGGGCCGGCAAGCGGTTGCCCACGGAGGCAGAATGGGAGAAAGCCGCCCGTGGCGCGGACGACACCCGCGTCTATCCCTGGGGGGACGCAGAGGACACGTGTGACCTCGCCAACATCTACAGCAATGCCGCTGTCGACTATTGCGTGGGTGATACGGCCCGGGTGGGGAGCTATCCGGAGGGGGCAAGCCCCTATGGAGCGCTCGATATGGCCGGAAACGTCTGGGAGTGGGTCGCCGACGGGTACGACGAGACCTACTACGCCACATCACCCGACAGCGATCCTACCGGTCCTGCAGACGCGAGCACCCGTGGGGTGCGCGGCGGGGGCTATGGGTACAGCGCGAACCTGGCGCGCGTCGCGTACCGGCGGAGCTACGCCCCGGACAGCCGCTCGCACATCGTCGGCTTTCGCTGCGCCGCTAACGCGCCTTGACCCCGCCGCTATGCACAAGAAACCGGCGCCGCGTTGCTCGCGGCGCCGGTCTGTCTGCGCGAACTAGAGTCCCAGCCGGATCGAATCGACCACATCCTCCAACGTCGCGCCTGTCTCCGCGTCGTGCAGCGTGAACGTAATCGTCTGGCCGTCGAAGACCAGGAAATACCACGCGATTTCGACGTCGCCCGCAGGCACCGAACGCTGCGCCGGCACGCTCGCGACCGTGACGTCCTCCAGCGTGACGTCTGGCTCGCAGTCCGACGGCCCGCAGAAGATGCGCTTGATCGCGTGCTCCAGCGGCACATCGTCCGCGTCGGCCACGTAGACTGAGCTGTTCGATGCGTTCGCATCCCATGGCGCCGGGCCCAGGACCGTCAGAGTGCCCAGCACCGTCTCGCGCGTCGGGCCGACGGTCCATCCCTCGGGCAGCGTGAGCCACAGTGCACCCGAGGCTGCCCGTACCTCGCCCAACACCACCCGCGCGAAGATATCGTCGATCAACTGCTGCAGTGCCCCGGTGTCGGCCTCGGTCTCCTCGGCGTCGCCGGTGCCGAAGAAGAGCAGGTCGTACGCGAGGCCGTCGACCGGCACCTGGCTCGTATCGACCCACTCGAAGAAGCGCAAGGCATCCATCATCTCGAACAACTGCGCCATCTCGACCCCCGTGAGCCGTCCGCGCCCCAACTCCGCCGGCGTCCCCTCCTTGCAGGAGGAGATGAAGACCTCGCCGGTCACGTAGATCTCGAAGGTCTCGCAGACGCCCAGCATCCCGCCGGTACGCTCGAGCGTGAGGACCAGGCCAAAGCTCGCCCCGGCGTGGCCCGAAGCCATCATACCCGACGCGACCCGAGCGAACTCGGCGATCATCCGCTGCTCCGCGGGCGTCGCGGGCACACTCCCCGTGCCGGTGAAGACCACACTGCCCGCCGGGGTCTCGGCCTCGAAGGACGCGTAGCGCTCGACGTAGACCGGCAAGTTGCGTACCACGAAGTCCGCCATGAGGGGCGCCGTGACCATCGGCGCGCCGCACGGCCCGGCTGCGGCCTCGTCCGTCCCGAACGTGGCCTCCATACAGCCGTTCCCGTCCTCGTGGCGCCAGGTCAGGACCGGGGCCTCGATCGCTACCGGCGGAGCCTCGGCCAGCCGTACCTGGCCCCCGGCCTCGTCGGTGTGGTAGACGTAGCGCCGGTCGCCTACGGCCAGGGTCACCCGGTAGCCGGGTGTGACGACTGCGGCGCACGATTCATGCGCGCGCCCCAGCCCCAGGCACGCATCGGACCACCGCACCGGCTCCGCGCTCACAACTTCGATCTCGGCGCCTGCCGGCCCTTCGATGCCCAGGGTCTGTGCCAGCACGAATCGCGCGCCCTCGGCCCCCTGGGGGATCGCCACCTCGCCCTCGGCGGGCAGGAACGTGAAGGTGCGCGCCACCGTAGAGAGCAGCGCCTCCATATCGACCGTCGCCTGTCCATACTCCTCGCCCAGCGGCGCGAAGACCAGGCGCACGATCCGGTCGTTCTGCACGGCCACGATCTGCCACGAGCGCTGCAGCCCCGGCACGCCGACGATCTCGACCGCCGGCACGCCGCCCAGGCGCGTGTCGCCGCGCTCGATCATCACACCCTCGCCCTGGAACTCGGCGACGATCTCGTCGGAGACCTCGGCTGCGGTCCGCCCATTCGCCGGTTCCCACGCCTGGACGTTCACGAATCCTGCCAGGGGCTCCGGGCCACCGCTGTAGTCAGGCCCGCTGATGACGACGACGTTCGCCTCGGGCTCCGTCACCGAAAACCCCTCCGGATAGCGCAGGCAATAGCCCGCTGCCGGATTCGTGAAGACGGCTTCACCGTCACCACGCAACGCCTCGCACTGCGAAACGTCGCTGGTCGGCTCCGCCGGGGGCGCCTCGGTCACCGGCACGTTGTCTACCGCCAGCTCGAACGTCCCGGTCACGCCGTTGGCGTCCACCGTGTAAACCCCCGCCACCAGATCAACGACATCCAGCGAGATCACCGACTCAAAGGGGACCAATGCCTGTGTACAGGCAGCGTCAGCCTCGCGTGTCGTGGATAGGCTGATCACAAACGTGTTCCCGTCGCGAGTGACCGATGGGCCATCCAGCATCGTGCATCCATCGGGCAGCGTGCCCCGCACCACCGCATTCACCTGTACCGGGAACGACTCCATAATCAGCAACTCGACGCTCTCGACGTTCGCCATCCCGGTCACAACATCGCCGTCCTGCCCATTGCCGGTCTGTGACCCAACGGGCACCAACGCGCAGCCGCTCGCGACCACGGCTGTCAGAACTACAACCATCACCACCCACAACCACCCTATGCGTTTCATATTCGTTCTCGATCCTCCCTTCGTCCTATCGCTATCTAGAAACACGACGCGCGCTGGCCGCAGAAGGTTCCATGCGGCAGCTCATCTCTCGCGATGCAGTGGCGTTGGATGCGATTTCCATTCGCATCTATGCATGTTTCAGTGTAGGCACAGATCAAAAAGGTTCATCGACCGACCGGCTGATTCCGCCATCCGTCTTTCGACCGACTCGGGAAGCTGCTGCAGGCCCTCCGCCTCTGGCGTGGGCCTCTGGCCCGGGCATCCGCACGCATCCCGTCGCGGTTGACATCCGCCATGCCCCGTGCTATCCTGAAGATGATCCGACTGCCGAGAGTGCACCATCCCCGCTGCCATCATCGCGGCCCAATCATAGGGATCGGCTGTTCAGAGTTCGGAGAGGAGGTTGCGATGGGTGTCGTCATCACCGTCTCTCGCCAGTTGGGCAGCCAGGGTAGTTACATAGCGACCATGGCTGCCCAGACACTGGGGTTCCGGTACCTGGATCGCGAGGTCCTACACCGTGCGGCGGAGATCGCCGGTTTCCCCGACCCACAGATGGTCCGCGCCCTGGAGGAGCGGGAGGAGGTCCCCGGCTTGCTACAGCGGGTCTTCGATGCGCTGGGCAGCATGCCGGCGGTGCCCAGCGTCCCCAGCGCGACCATGCGTGAGGGCGGGTACTACGCCGACCTGGTCAACGAGGTGGTCTACCAGGAGAGCGTAGCGGTGTCGAACCGCGAGCGCGCCGCTGCCAACTACCTGGACCTTGTCCGGAAGGTGATCTCGCGCGTAGCCGATGAGGACAACGCCGTCGTGGTGGGGCGAGGGGGGCAGGTCATCTTGGCGCGCCGGCGCAATGCGTTCCACGTGCGGGTCTTCGCGTCGCTGGAAACGCGGGTGCGCATCCTGATGGCGCGCGATGAACTGAGCCGTGAGGCAGCCGAGCAGGACATCCGTCGTAGCGACCGTAACCGCGCTCGCTACCTGCAGCGCTACCACGACGTGGACTGGGAAGACCCGCGGCTCTACCACCTGCAACTCAACACAGACCTGGTGCCGGTCGCGATGGGCACCAACGCCATCGTGGCGGCTGCCAGGTGGCTTGCCGAATCGCTGCGGTAGGCCCCACGAGGCCGATATCGACCGGCGGCTGAACCTCTGAACGCTGCGGCTCGGCGGAACGCTCGCCGGACGGTGAGGGTCGAAAGGCCTGGTTCTACTCGGTGTCGCCCCGTGTGGGCGTTCGCCCTGTGGGCGCTCGCCCTGCGGGCGCTCGCTCCGGCACGCTCGTGCTCGGTACGCTCGTGCTCTGGCGCACGACCAGCTGTGGAACGAGCACCCGCTGCTCGAGTGGTGTGTCGGGCTCCTCGATCAGCGCGACCAGATAGTCGATGCTCTCCTTGCCCACCACGTCCAGGTCCTGCCGGACCGTCGTGAGCGGCGGCTCGAAGAATGCGGCCTCGAACATGTCGTCGAACCCCACGACGGAGACGTCCTGCGGGATGCGTAGTCCCTGCTCGCGCAGCGCGCGCATCCCCCCCAGCGCCATCCGGTCGTTGCCATAGAAGATCGCGGTGAAGGCCTTGCCCCCGGCCAACAGCTTCATCGTGGCCTCATACCCCCCGCGGATCGTGAAGTCGCCCTCGACGGTTGCGACCGGGGCCTGCCCCAGCGCCTGCAGCTTCTCGCCGATCACGAGATGCCGCACCAGGGCGTCGTCGTGCCCGCGTGTCAGTCCCCTGCCCTTGGAAGCCAGCGGCCCGCTGATCTCGGCGATTCGGCGATGCCCCAGCTCCAGCAGATGGTCGATCGCTAACGCCGCCCCCAGCCGCTGATCGGTCACCACCGAAGGCACCATGCTCTGCATCGCCGTGACGGCATAGAGCAGGGGCGTGCCCTTGCTGTACCGTACCAGCTCGTCGTAGGGAGGGACGGGGTAGGGGGTCAGGAGGATGATCCCGTCGACCTTCCGTGCGGCGAGCGCCTCCAGGGTCTTGCGGAGATTGCCCGTGGGCCCGCAGTAATCATGCTCCGAGATCGCCATTGAGTATCCGGCCTGCTTGGCCCAGTAGACCATCGGCGGCAGTGGATCGCTGTAGTTGAGATCGAACGTGAGCAACTGAAGGAGCTGGGTGCGTCCCTGTCGGCGATGCGCCCCCGCCCGACTCGACCCATAGCCGAGTTGCTCGATGGCCTCGAGGACCCTGCATCGGGTGTCCGGAGCAACGTTGGGATGCTCGTTGACCACCCGTGACACAGTCTGGTACGAGACGCCAGCCAATTCGGCGACGTCGTGGAGCGTAGCACGCTTTTTCTGGGCTTCGGGCATGGGACCTCCCGTCAGGTGGTCGTGAAGCGTCACACTACCTGCGCCCATTATACCGACCTTTGCGTTCTGTTCAATGTGAACCATGTCTACGACAACCGCCCCGGACAGCTGTCCGGGGCGGTTGGGCACCACGAAGGGTGTGAGGTCTACGCCGGTTGCGGGGCATCAACCGGGCAGACGCTGGCGCAAGCGCCGCAGTCGATGCAGCAGTTGGCGTCGATAACGTACCGGTCGGCCCCTTCGCTGATGCAGCCGGAAGGGCACTCGGACTCGCATGCGCCGCACATGATGCATTCCTCGGTGATGATGTAAGCCATGAATCTGCTCCTTGGAGTAGTGTGATACGAACCTGGTCGATGGGGCTTCCCCACGGAACCGGCGTGATTATAGCCCGAACGCGCTCCAGGGCAATAGCTGGCGTTCCGCTTGTTTGCGCCCCTGTCCGGCGTGCCTATACTCACCGGTATCATCCGCACTGGGAGGCCTTATGTCCGCAATCCTGCCTGCGCGCACCAAGATCCTGTACGGCTCCGGCGACATCGGGTTCAGCCTGACCTCGACGCTGATCGGTGCCTATCTCGCAATCTTCCTCACCGACGTTGTGGGGCTCTCGCCGGGCCTGGCGGCGGTGGCGATCCTCATCGGGAAGAGCTGGGACTGGATCAACGACCCCATCATCGGCCACATCTCGGACCGCACGCGCACCCGCTGGGGCCGGCGCCGGCCCTTCCTGCTCTTCGGCCCGCTGCCCTTCGCCCTCATCTTCGCTATGCTCTGGTGGCGCCCCCCGCTGGCAACCCCGGCGGCCCTCGTGGCCTACTACGCCCTGGCCTACGTGCTCTTCGACGCCGCCGCCACCTTCGTCTACATGCCCTACTTCGCGCTCACGCCCGAGCTCACCTCCGACTACGACGAGCGCACCTCGCTCACGACCTATCGCATGTTCTTCTCCATTGTCGGCAGTCTCATCGCCTTCACCGTGCCGCTGATGATGGTGGGGTCCTTTGAGCCCGTCAACGCGCCGCGGGTCCTGACCATGGGCCTGACCTTTGGCATTATTTCGGGCCTGCCCCTGTTCCTCGTCTTCTTCGGGACGCGCGAACGCCAGGAACACGTGGCCCTGGAGCAGCCCAACCTGCGACAATCGCTCCAGGCCGCGCGCCGCAACACGCCGTTCCTCATTGGCCTGGCGCTCTTCCTCGCCGCGTGGATCGCTGTCGACGTGGTCCAGGCGGCGCTGCTCTTCTACATCAAGTATTGGCTCCGGCGCGAGGCCGACAGCGACCTGCTCATGGCCACGATCTTCATCACCGCCATTGTAGCCCTGCCGCTGTGGTTGTGGGTCTCGCGGCGGTGGAGCAAGCGCTGGGCCTACATCGCCGGCGTCGCCTTCTGGGCCGTGGTGCAGATCGTGCTCGTGACCGTTAGCCCGAACACGCCGCTCACGCCGATCCTCGCGCTGTGCGTGCTGGCCGGTATCGGGGTCTCGGCGGTCCACGTCCTACCGTGGGCCATCATCCCCGACGCGATGGAGTGGGACGAGTGGAAGACCGGCGAGCGCCACGAGGGGATGCTCTACAGCCTGACCACGCTGACCCACAAGATCGCCGCATCGATCGCGATCCCGCTGGCGCTCCTGGTTCTGGAGGTGACCGGCTACGTGCCCAACGCCGTCCAGCAACCCTCGCAGGCGCTGCTGGGCATCCGCATCGTGATGGGCCCCATCCCGGCGGTGCTGCTCTGCTTGGGTATCGTCATCGCCCTGCGCTATCCCCTCGACCGTGCCGAATACGCCCGCATCGTGGGCGAGCTGGAGACCGAAAGGCACAAGGCCGACGCCTAGCGCGCGGCGCCGTTGCGGCCCAGTAGCTCAAGATGGGATTGCCTATCACGAACCACCGTCCACGCGCTGCCTTGATCCTAAGGATCCGGGTCGAGCAGGCACGGTGATTCGTGCGCGTACCGGCGGCTCGTGAGGTCGCCGGATCCTCAGGATCGGTCCGCAGCGCCGGCGCCGTCAGACCGCCGTATCCACGAACTCGACGCGTGTCCAGCGCTCCGGGATGTGCATGTTGATGTAGCCGTGGCGGTTCCACGACCAATCGACGGAGACGTTGCGCCCCTCGGCGTCGTGGAAGTGCTGGCAGCGCGATGCCCCGATCCGCCAGACATCGCCGGGCCGGGGCGGCGTGGGGGCGTTGCCCAGCGCCTTCAGCCCCTCCCAGGGCAGGGCGAACTCGACCGTCCAGCCCTGGTCGACGATCTCCGGGCAGTTGAGCGTGCCGTCGACCTGGACGGCGTGCTTGAGGCCCGACAACTCCCATGCCTTCTCACCGATGCGCCCAAACGGCTCATCCATTCGGGGGAGCATATAGAAGAAGTCCTCCAGCGAGAAGAAGTGGTTGAGGCGCGCGACGTCGTTCCGCGCCACCACCGGCTCCACCCACGTCCAGAAGACCTCGTAGATCGTGTTGATGGGATTGATCCCGAGTTCGTAGTAGACGCCGTTGCCATCGACGAAGATCTCGGCGTCGCTGTCGTTCCGGTAGACGTGGTCGTGGTGTTCCACGTGCGTGCCCCAGATCTCGTGGTCCTCGTAGCGATACCCGGCGTAGAGATAGGTGTCGTCCCAGAGAAGCGCGACGCGCGAGTCGAGCGACACGGGCGCGCCGGTATCCATCTTGACGAACGGATCCGACCAGGTCGCGCGCTGCCACGCGGGCTCGTCGAGACGCCCGTCGATGGTCAGCGGGCGTTCGGTCCGCAGGCACCGGTAGGTCGCGACCGGCGGTAGCCCATCCAGCGGCCCCTGGGGCATGTTGAGCGTTCGGGACATCTTGATCATAGACCATCACTCCTTTCTACGTGAACGGCTCCACACTACCATCGATTCGCGATCCCGCAACGGCGCACGCTTGCGCGGCGGGTGCTTTGGGTCCATACTCGGCCCGATCGAGGGCACAGACGCTGCCAGCCTATCTCAAGCCCGGTCGGTCGGCTGCGTCTGCTCCCCTGGATGAAGCGAGACCCGTATGATCCTGACCCGGTGAGGTGCACAGTGCCCGACGCCCCGACCCTTCGCCCGCTCCGCACGCGGGCCGACCGCCGCGCGTTCCTGACCTTCCCATGGTGCATCTACCGCGATGACCCGCTCTGGGTGCCCCCGCTGCTGCCCGAGCGCGCCGCCGAGATCGATCCCGCACGCGGCGCCTTCTTCAAGCGCGGGGAGGCCGAGTGCTTCGTCGCCTGGCGCGCCGGCACCCCGGTCGGCACGATCTGCACTGGCGAGGACAAGTTCACCAATGCCGCACACGGTCGCCGGGAGGCGATCTTCGGCTTCCTGGAGACCATCGAGGACCCCGACGTCTTCACGGCGTTGATCCACCACGCCGAGCGCTGGGCGCGGGCCCGTGGCCTGGACACGATCGTTGGCCCGTTCAACCTGAACTACGAAAACGCCTACGGCATCCTCGTGGAGGGGCGCGACCGCCCGCCGGCCCTGCTCTGCGGCCACACGCCGCCCTACTATCTCGACTTCTTCGAGCGCGCCGGCTTTGAGGTCGCCCGTCCCGAGAACATCGCGCTGGCGGTCGATATCCGCGAGGAGACGCCTGAGCTTCGCCGCCTCGCGCGCCTGGCGGAGGCCGTTCGCCGCCGCCGCCAGTTCGTCATCCGTGAGCCCGACGTCGAGCACTGGGACGACGAGGTCGACCGGCTTCACCGGCTGCTCAACGCCTCCCTCGCTCACCTGACCGACTTCATCGGCTGGCACCGCTCCGCGGTTGAGGCGCTTGTCGCGCCCTTCCGCCGCATCGCCGACATGGAGCTCATCCTCTTCGCCGACGCCGACGGCGAGACGGTGGGCTGCCTGCCCGGCGTGCCCAACCTGAACGAGGTCTTCGCCCACGTCAACGGCCTGCGCCATCCGTGGGACTACGCGCGGCTCTGGTGGTATATGGGCCTGTGGCCGCTCCGGCGCCGCCGCACCGACTGCCTCTCGATCAAGAGCGTCCTGGTCCTGCCGGAATACTGGGGCACCGGTGTCGCCGCGTTGCTCTTCGATACCATGGCCCAGCGCGCCCGTGCCAGGGGCTATACCTGGGTGGATCTCTCCATCACGTCCGTGGACAACCCGCAGACCCCGCTGATGGCCGAGCATATGGGTGCCCGGGTCTACAAGCGCTGGCGGGTCTACAGCAAACAGGTGCCATAGCCGCTGGCCCCTCGGATGAAGTCACTCGGCTTTTTCGCTCGATCCTTCTTGCTGGGCGAGCTTTGCCCGCCACACGCCCGTGCCTGCCACGACCACGCCCAACTCGTGCGCCACGATCGTCGCGATGGTGTGGACGCGATCGTCCCACGGGATGGGCATCGTCTCCGGGGCCAGCTTGATGATGACCGCCCTTGCCTGGCACTGCTGCGCCAGATAGACTTCCTCGAAGAGCGTGTCCCAAAGGTGGCGGATGACCGGCGCGGGTTGGCGGTCGAGGTAGATGCGCCGGCGCGGGTCGGTCTCGGTGCGGCTGTTGCTCAGGCGATAGGACGTCTCTATCACAATCTCGCCGAGGCGGTAGCGGCTGTAGCTGCACGTGACGTGGACCGTCGCGATGGCGTCGCTCCGCGGGGCGACGAAGTCCAACCCGGGGCGGGCCCGCGAGGGTGGGTTGGCGCTGGGGGCGGGTCTTTTGGGCATCGTGGTGTCTCCGGTGCGTGGCGGGCGGCGATGGGCCAGGGGCCGGGCGCCCCTGGGTGTGTATCCGACGTCCTTCGAGGTCAGGTCTGCAATGCGGCTCTTATTTGTGAACCACAGCCTTATCATAGAACATATGTTCTATCCAATCAAGGGCAGAAGCCGTCCCCAGCGCCTCCGGGACGGGCGCACTGGCTGGCTATCGCTTCCGCACACCGCACCTGGCGCGGCCTTTCGCCACCGTCCCCTGAGTTTCGCTATCGCCTGCCTGCCTATATAATGAGGTCGGGGTCCACCCTACCCAGGTCGATCGAGGAAAACGACTATGCCCAACACCACCCGCTACCCCCGGCGAGAGTTCCTCCGCCGCGCTGCCATCGCCGCCGGCGCGCTGGCCGCTGGTGGAATGGGCTGGAAGATCTGGCACAACCACGTGGGCCGCGCCCACGACCCTGCCAGGAGCGACGCCGTGCTGGCACGCGTCCCCGTGGCCACGCCCGCCGGTGGCCTCCCCAACATCGTCCTGATCGTGGCCGACGACCTGGGCTACGGCGATCTGGGGTGCTACGGCGGGGGCCCGGTCTTAACGCCCCATCTCGATGCCCTGGCAGACCGTGGCACACGGCTCACCGGGTTCAACGCCTGCTCGTCGTTGTGCTCGCCCTCGCGGGCCGGGTTGCTCACGGGCCGCTATCCCATCCGTACGCACATCACGATGCCCCTCTATCCCACCGGCTCGCCGCAGGACCTGTTCCTACAGGCCGGCGGCACCCGTCGCTACGGCGTCAAGGGCATCCCCGATGACGAGCTGCTCCTGCCGGAGCTCCTGCAGGCTAGGGGCTATCGCACGGCGTTGACCGGCAAGTGGCACCTGGGCGATCGCTCGCCCTCGCTCCCTAACGAGAACGGATTCGACCTCTTCTTCGGCGCCTACTACTCCAACAGCACCCGCCCCTACGCCATCTATCGCAATCGCGAGGTCGCGATTCCCGCGCCGGCCGATCAGGACGTGCTGACGCAGCGGCTCACGGTCGAGGCCTGCGACTTCATCCGGGACCACCACGACGCGCCCTTCTTCCTCTATCACGCGCTCCCGTTCCCCCACGCGCCGCTCCACGCCTCGGACGCGTTCCGCGGGACGTCGGACGCCGGGCTCTACGGCGATGTCGTGGCCGAGATCGACTGGAGCGCCGGCGAGATCCTGGCAACGCTGGAGGACACCGGTGTGGCCGATCGCACCATCGTCATCTTCACCAGCGACAACGGGCCGTGGTGGGAAGGCAGCCCCGGCGGCATCCGCGGGCGCAAGAACCTGGTCTTCGAGGGAGGCTACCGCGTACCGTGCATCGTCCGCTGGCCTGGCGTCGTGCCCGCGGGCCACGTCGTCGAGGCCCTCAGCGTGAACTTCGATCTCTTCCCGACCTTACTGGCTGCCGCCGGCGTCGACCTGTCCGGCGACCGCATCATCGATGGGCGCGACATGCGCCCGCTCCTGACGGGCGCCGTCGATACACTGCACGATACCTTCTACTACTACAAGTCGAGCCGGCTGCTGGGTGTGCGTCGGGGTCCGTGGAAGTACCTCCGGCGGCACTGGAGCGACAACGGCGGCTATCCCACGGTGAACCACGGGCCGTTCCTGTTCAACCTGGAGACCGACCCCAACGAGTCCTACAGCATGATCCAGAGCGAGCCCGCCATCGCTGCCGAATGCCTCGCACTGATGGAGGCGTGGGACGCCGAGATGGACCACAATGTGCGAGGTTGGCTTGATCCCGCAGCCTGAGGCGTCGACCGCACGCCACAGGCGCATCGCTCACCTGCACCCCCGGAGGACCACGGACGATGAAGCTCTATAAGGATGCCGACGCTGACCTGGCGTTGCTCGCCAACAAGACGATTGCCGTCATCGGCTACGGTAACCAGGGGCGCGCCCAGGCCCTGAATCTTCGCGACAGCGGCCTTAACGTCACCATCGGGAACCGCGCCGATGAATACGCGGCCCGCGCCAAGGCCGACCGCTTCGCGGTCCACGCCATTGGCGACGCTGTCGCGCGGGCCGACGTTGTGATGCTCCTCATCCCCGATGAGGTGATGCCCGGGGTCTTCCGTGACGAGATCGCGCCGCGGCTGCGCCCGGGCGCTGCGCTCGTCTTCGCCTCCGGCTACACCGTGGCCTTCGGCCTGATCGAGCCGCCGCCCAGCGTCGACGTCGTGCTGCTGGCGCCGCGAATGATCGGCGCGGGCGTCCGCGACCTCTTCGTCGCGGGGCGTGGATTCCCCTCCTTCATCGGCGTGGCCCAGGACGTTTCGGGCCAGGCCCGGGCGCTCGCGCTGGCGCTGGCGAAGGGCATCGGCTCGACACGCGCGGGCGTGGTCGAGGTGACCTTCGCTCAGGAAGCGGAGCTTGACCTCTTCACCGAGCAGTGCTTCGGTCCGGCCTTCGGCAGCGTGCTCACCTCCGCGGTGACCCTCTTGCTCGACGAGGGCTATCCCCCCGAGGCGGTGCTGCTGGAGCTCTATATGTCCGGCGAGTTCGCCTACACCCTCGGCAAGATCGCCGAGCTGGGCCTGGTCGAGCAGGCCGCGCTCCATTCCACCACCAGCCAGTACGGGTCTCTCTCCCGCGGCCTGCGCTTCCAGATCCCGGAACTGCGCGCGCGGCTGCGCGAGGGGCTCGACGAGATCCGTTCCGGCGCCTTCGCCCGCGAGTGGGCCGAGGAGCAGGCCGAGGGCGCGCCAACCCTGGCCGTGCTCCGCGAGTCGGCCCGCGAGATGCCGCTCTACGCGCTGGAGCGCCAGTTGCGCGAGGTCCTCCAGAGCGGCGGCCCCGCCGGCCCGCCGCTGCTCTCCGGTGCACCGCCCTCCGGGACGGCGCCTGGCGCCCGCACCCCGGCGCGGCGCCGCGCGCTGATCGGCCGGCTGCGGGCGCTGATGGGCCGGCTGCTGGGGCGGTCCAGAGGCGCGTCTGCCGCCACTGCCCCGCAGCGAAGCCCCGCTGACGACGTGCCGGCGCGTCTCGACGTGGACCCGCACCCGCACGAGGACGCGCCGGCGGCGCTCGGTGCTGAACTGATGGCGCGCGTTATCCGCGCTTTCCTTGCTGACGCCGCGAGCGACCCCGCGCTGCTGCTCTTTGCGCGCGGCCGCACGCTCACCTCCGCCTACCGCCTCACCGACACGGGCGTGACGCTCTCGCTGCGCTTTGCCGGCGGGGCCGTCGTGGGCGCGCTCGAACCGCCGCCCGAGCCGCCGCAGGTGCAGCTGTCCCTCACCGCCGCGGTCTTCGACGGCATGCTGTCCGGTCGCATCAACGCCACCCGCGCTGCGCTCGCCGGCGACATCGCCTTCGACGGCGAGACCCGCGCCGCCCTCACGCTCCAGCGCGTCCAGCGGGACCTGATCCGCGTCTACCGTCAGGCCCGCGAGCGCGTCCTGGCGGAGGAGG
>Ga0123333_10001011_pt1 | contig 29830 bp, 24 predicted proteins | sample BioC12SIPDNA_3_FD_89957 | JGI IMG/M metagenome (GOLD analysis project Ga0123333, IMG submission 89957) | Anaerobic biogas reactor microbial communites from Washington, USA - Biogas_R2_B C12 SIP DNA | ecosystem: Engineered > Bioreactor > Anaerobic > Unclassified | place: Washington, USA... | reverse complement strand
GAAGCCGATCCTTCGGCCATGATCCACCTCCTTGTGAACAAAATGCCTTTGGTGGATCATGGCCTTTTTCGTAAACTATGTCACGAGCACTTACCCTCCCCAAAATCCGTGACGGTCAGGAATTCTGCAAGGGAACACGGCGATGATGGACGGTCTGCACACCGCCCTGCGGCATTACGAGAGAATCCGACCGGAGGCTCGCGAGGAGCTTACGAGCAGGGTGGCCGACGAGTTGAACGCGTGGATGGAGGGGGACGCTTGCCAAGTCGTCCAGGAGCTTCTTCCGCACCCGGATTTCCGCAGGCACGCCTCCTGGCCGATCGAGCGGCTGGTGAGCACCAGCCTCTGCGCGGAACGATGTCGAGTCCAAGCCGTGGACGATGCGCTCGTCGCGTACGCCGGCGAGTTGGCGGTGCTTGCCGGGCAGCCGGCCAACAGGCAGCAACTCCTGTTGATGGAGGATCAGGAGACACCGGTTGCCAGAGATCTGGTTGCCGGGTCGACCGGTGGCGACCAGGCGGCCGGCGTGGAGCGGGTGCCTCGACTCGTTACGCAATTGGAATGGATTGCCGACCGGCCGTGGATTGACCTGGTATCCGTCGCCGATTACTTCCACTCGGTCAGTCAGCTGAACCTAAGGCAAGGTGTCAACGAAGACTCCGGTCTGCAACCACAATTGGCGGCGTTCCTGCCGTACTCCAACGTTCGGCTGAGACAGTTGGGGGATCTGGTAAGCCGCTCGATGTTGACTCGGGTCGAGTTCTGGGCCGACTACCTGCGCCGGGCCGAGATGCGGTGCCATGAGGCGAGGCGGCGAGTTTGCCAGGGGGAGCCACAACCCGAGGAACGGGTGATCGCGACCCAACTCCAGTTGCGTGAGAGCCGGGATACTCTGGAAACGTTGTTCCACGGGGAAGAGGCCGATCTGCGAGACGGGTGCATCGGGCTTGTGCAGGTAATTGCTGCCTATCGCCCGATGACCGAGCTGAGTTGGTTGGGTGAGGTCGCCCAGTTGTCGGCCAATGCAGCCGCTATTCGTGATCGCGTGCGTCGGGTTGGCTTGGAGGTGACAGATCCTGTTGCCAAGTCGCTCGGGCAGGTATGGCCGCTCTATCGCCAGCCGATAATGGAGGAAGAAATCATTGAACGGGCCTGCCGGGAGCATCGGTTGGTCATGGTGTGCGGGGTCGGATTTCGGGCTGTTTACTGGAAGGGCGAGGAAGTTACCGTCGACTGGCGAAACAAGACACTTCGGTGGGAGTTTTTGCTGGGATTGGCCGAGGCTGCGATGAAGAAGCAGGGAGTCGATGCCTTCCTGGAGAAAACCGGCCGAGGGCCGAAGCCCCTGAAGGACCGCAAGGCTCGGCTCAAGCAAGACCTTCCGGCCGATCTCTACGAGTTGATTCAGCCCGCCGGTCGCGGCACCTACAAACTGGACCTTCCTCCGGAGGAGATCGGCCTACTGGAGTACGATGAAGAATCACGCCTCGTGTCCCATGGCAACCGTTTTCCTCCTGTTTAATCCCGTGGACTGCCCAGCGGTACGACGATTCCCGGTTAGTGACGTGGCGCGACCGGCGGGCGGCGGACGCGGACTGCCCGAGGTGCAACCCGCATTCGATCCTTAAGCCGTTCGATCTCGCGACGTTCCAGTTTGATCCGTCCCTGTCCTTTCGGGCCTCCCTGTAAATAGTTGATCGTCACGGGTTCTCCGCGGATGAGCAGGGCGCCGCGATCCGATTGGTCCAGCCAGGCATAGAACGTGGACGTGGCAATCCCCAGGCAACGGGAAGCTTCCTGCGCGGACAGCAGTTCGTCGATCGGCGGCGCTGGCGGGTACGAAACCACGTCGTGGTAACCTGAGGTGGGCGGGAAAGGCCTCCGGATCAGATTTCCGGGAGAATGCCGCCCAAGATACCCGCTGGTTTTCGCAGTCCGTTCGCAGTTTGCGCAGCGTGCGGCGAATTGGGCTGTGGGGCCAGTACTCCACGGTCACACGGCGTGCCGTCACTCGGCGTGCTCGCCCACGTCACCCGGCGCGTGGAGGCCGCTGGCCGGCCAACGCACGACCGCCGAGGACCTCGTAAACGGCCTCTCCCAGGCGATCCAGAAACGGGGTCTGCCCCGAGCGTCGGTGGCCGATAACGACGCGGTGATGGAGTCCGCCCGAGCGATTCGACCGGCTAAGTTTCGCCCGGCAGTCGGCAACGGAGACGCCTCCCGTGCGATCTGCTACCTACACGGTAGACACCATACAACAAGCCCCTCCGAAGAACTGACTCCCCCGATGGAGCTGGAACACCCATTTGGCGCGAACGCGGGTCCTCACCTGCATGGTATGCCCCAGCTCCACTGCAGTGGTGGCAGTCCCTGACTTCTGAGGCCAACGAGGATCGCGTTCCCTTCGGCGTCGACGAGAACCATCTTTGAGGCCGCAAGCAGTTCCTGCTGCTCGAAATCCTCAACGCTCCTCCTCCGGACCGACGCGATTCTGGCAGTCATGACCTCGCCAGCATCGTCGTAGATCTCGACGTCCGCCAGGTTCATGCCGCCCCTCAACGCGTCGACGAGGTGGTTGAAATCCATCTTCGTCAGTCCATCGACACTGACCACGTAAAGTGCCGTCTTACCGCGTAGTTGCATGTTGGGGCTCCTGGAGTTTGTCTGGTTCAGATCTCGTACGCAGTCCTGTAGCACCAGCCTGTACGTCACTCAACAGAACGGCCGTTTCCTCCCCGAGTCGCTGTTGCTACAGAAAGACGAAGACAGAGGGGCAGGATGCCCGCCCATAACATCCAGGAGCGCCACAAATGAGTTACCTCGCGATCAACTTTTCCAGGAAGCTTGAGAAGGTCGTTGAGCAGCACAGCGGTGCAAGCGAAGCGTGCGACATGACCAGTACCCCCGGATATGACAACGACGGGTGCATCGGTCCGGAGCTGGTGGACAACGGTGTGTCTCTTGGTTTCGCTTGCCGCGACTACAGTCCAAAGGCGCGTATCTTCTACGCGGTTGCGCATGAGACGTGTTTCTACCAATATGGCCTTGATGAGGCAGATGCTGGCCCATACGGCGGAAGAACCGGGGGGCGCTCGAATCCCCGTCTCCTGGCCATCCTCCACGACGATCAGTTTCAGCCGGGAATGCTCCCGCCGGATCTTCGCCAGCAGCTCGAAATGTCGTTCGCCTTTGCTTCAATTTCATGCCCTTGAAGACCGCCGATCGTGATCGGCTCGGACCTCGTGACTGCGATGTCCCTCACCTCCGCCGTTTCAAGAAGGCGTCGCTCGGCAAACTGTTTGAGGTCGCCCACGACAACGTTCGAGACGGCACGCCCGGCAACAAACAGCGGATCGCCAGGGGCTCTTGCGGTCGCGGCGGCGCCGTCTCGCGCGTACAGCAGCATATTGCCCACGCGCTGGACCAGTTTCAACCCGTCGGGTGCATCGAGGGAGAAGCCCATGCCCGCCGCCGGATCCGAGGGGCCATTGGCATTGAGTTTCGCCCGAAGCACGGCCTCTTTCATCCGCGCTCCCACCCGATCCTCTACAAGTTTCGGATAGCTCGCGGTGATCAGCACGGTTTCTTGGTTGCTGCCCCACACGGCAATCCACTTCGCGATCGTTACCGCGTTTGCGTCTTGTTCGATTTTCACAAGCAATCCCCGCTGCCCGTCGTAGTCAACCTCCTGCTTTTCGAGGAGGTTCATGCCCCGTGCCCCGAGCGTCTCTGCGGTGAATCCCGCCACGGTGGCTTCATAGGGGGCCGACAATTCCGTGACCATGATGGTTGCCCCGGAAGCAGGATCGGCGAACCGCGGGAAGTTCTCCGCGGGCTCGAATCCGCCCGGCGGCGGCATGAGCACTTGCGTTCCGGCGACCGCCACGAGAGGGCCGGCAGGAGTTGCGGTTGCCGTCCGATTCTCACTGGTTGTTCCGGCGTTTGGCGAGGTTGCCCCGGAGCCTGTGGGCGCTGCCGGCGGTTTGGGTGAATTGCAGCCGCAGGCCGCGATGAAGAGGCCAATGATCATTAGGCGGGGAAACACTCGGCTCTTCCGCATCGCGGCATTCCTCATGTTGTTGGCAAGATTGTTGAGTGACAGAATGAACCAACTCAGTCGTTCTTGCCGCCGTTGGCTGGGGACGAAGGCTTCGCCCGAGATTCGATCTCCTGTTCGCACGCTTGTCGAAGGCCAATGAGCTCGGGCAACTGGGCTTTGTATGCGAGCGTGTCGATCATGCTGAGCAAATCAATTCGTTCTTTCAGCAGACTCGCGGCGGTTTTGAGTTCGTCGTCGTTGCAATCGGCCCATGCACGTGGCTCCGTGGAACCGCGAGGGTACCGAATCTCGTTCAGTTTGTCTCCCAAGAGCCGGATGCCTGACGCTCGTACGGATTGTGCCCTCGCATCCGACAGTTCTTCGGATTTCAGCAGTTTCCGACACGTATCAAGGAGTCCGTCGCGAGAAATGTGCTGGTCCGTGAGCTGTTTCACCAATTCCGAACTTTGCTTCTCCATCGCCGTAAGATAGCCTCGCAGCTCGATCGTGAACAAAGATGCTTGCAGTTCTGCTTTGTCGGCAGCTCCAGGGGCCAATTCTTCGGCTCGTTTCGCAAGCTCGGTGGCACGTTTGCACGTATCGGCATTCCAGGCCACCTGCTCTGCACTGGCCACCCAATCCGCCAGGATTCGAAAATCATCCGCCGTCTGCAAGTCTTTCGGAATGCCACGATCGTACTCGGCAAGCGCCCCTTCGAAGTTCTTCTTGCGATCCTCAATCCTGCCGTTGATATGAGCGTACAACTGGGTGACAGGGTTGGCGGGATTCTCCCAGTCCAACCGCTCGCCGAGCGACCGATCGGCTCTGGCGCGAACGTCTTGCCACTCCTGGACTCTCAGTTCGTCTTCCGAAACACCCGTGACCGGAGCCAGGATCCACTTCATCGTATAAGCAAATTCGGCAGACGATTGCTGCTGTTCCGCCAAGGCAATGCATTTCTGTCGGCATTTTTCTGCCTCGGCGTCCTCGTGACAACGCGAATGGACGTCGGCCAACAAGTCCCACGCTTCAACCAGCTTGGCGTCCGTCTTGACGGCTTCACCCAGATTGAAAACACACGCTTTCATGACGTCGTCCGCAGTCCGGAAGTTCGAATCCAATTCCGCCGGTGTGACCTTGCCGCCGACAATTGCCTGATAGTAGCAGCGTCCAATTCCCAGATATGCCTGGGCATTCTGCACGGCGGCGTTCGAGCTTGTGTAGTGTTCGCACGCAAGCTTGTAATTCGCCGCGGGGTCCGAGCCCACGAGCCGGGCCAGGTCCTCGTAGGCATTTCCCACAACCAGATTGGGATATTGGGGATAGTCTCTCTCGATCTCGGCGGCTTCTTTGGCCCATTGAAGGGCCTCGGTGAGTTCCTCTTTCTGCTTTTCGTGCTCCTCTTGACCGGCTTGTTGCCCGAACGTGTTCGCATGCCCGATCAAGGCACTCGCCAGAGTGATCAGGTGATAGGACCGCCGGGGCGAGGCGTCATTGTTGTCAATCGCCTTTCGGCCGCATTCTATGGCGTTTTGAAGATCCTCGCGTCTCTTCTCCAGTTGAGGCTCCGTCCGCGATCGTTCGACGGCGGCATGGGCCAGCAGTCCTTCGGCGTCGGGGAGGGCCTCGACGAGCAACTGAGCCTCTCTTGCATCCTTCTCCGTTGCTTCGAGACCCGGCGGCCGATGGAGCATCCACGATCGACCCCGATCCACAAGGTAGCCGGCCTGAATTGCCTTTTCTTCGGAGGTTGTCGGCTCCTTTCCCTCGCGGCGTTTGAACAGCGAGATGGCATCATCAAAGTGGCCCTTCACGCGTTCGGGCAACCCCGGCCCGCCGTCGTCGAAACTCCACATCGCGTACTGATGCTTCAGAAGAAGCTCGCCAACCTCGGCGTGAAACTGCTCCAATTGTTTCAAATCGTCGGCAGGAGTCGTTCCGTCGGCTACCGGCACAACCATCGGCTTGCATGCATCGCCGACCGGTTGGAGCAGCGTTTGGTAGAGCTTGACCACGGACGGGTCGCTCAGCTTGGGCGCCTTTGGACGGCTGGCGGTGTCGAGCCGCCCGAGCAGGCGGTTGCTCAAGCGAAGGGCGAGCAGCCGGGGCTTGGACTCGTCACTGCGTCCGGCAGCCTCGACGGCGCCGACGGCGGCGGCAAGAAGCACACTTTCCGCATTGGGACCAAGGTTTTCGTCGCCGAGCAAAGCCAGGTCGTCGACGAGATCAGCAAGACCCTTCGGCTTGTCCCCGTAGTAACGCGTCAAGACCAGCGCGATGATCGCACGATTTCGCAGATCGGCGGGCAGCCGGCTGCCGTGTTTTTTCCACAACGCCTCAAGCTTGGACACATCCAGCTTGGCCTCTGGAACAAACGGACTGCCAAGCCGTTCGGGGCTTATCCAATCGGGCTGGCGGGCATACTGACTTTCCACCGACCCCAGTGCAAGCTCGACCTGTCCCGCGACAAGTTGAGTGAACCCGCCTTTCAGGTTCTCGGTTGCCTCGGGCAGGTCGCAAATCGGTTGCATCACGTCCACGGCTCGAGCCAGATTGCTCTCTGGGGCAGTCGGTTCGCAGAGCCGCGACGCGATCCGAGCGATTGCCTCTGCCAATTCGATCTTCTCCGTGTCGGAAACGGACACTTCCTTGCCCTGCGAGGGATTCAGTATCTCCTTGGCCAGATCGAGTCCTTCCCCGATCTGGTCCGATGTCGATTGCGGATTGGCAAACCTGCTCATCGCCTGGAGTTGCTTGACGTGCGCTAGCTCGGTGTTCGGAAAGGTCGCAAGGCCGGTCAGATGGTTAAGCAGGTTATCGATCGCGGAGAAGTTCACACCGCCCCGATCCGCGGTCAAGTCGGCCTTCAGCACCTCCAGAATCCCGAGCAGGCCATCGGTGGCCTCCTTCTGGGCGGCAGGTATATCGAGCAGGCTCTCGATCAGCCTAAGTGCTTCCTGGTCGTCGCCCTCGGTCATTAGCGATCCGCTAACCAACGAGCCGAACCGGGGGCCGACCTCTCCGATCGCCTTCAACAACTCGTCTTTTTCGGCATCGGAAAGGAGCGTCGCGCCGGACGGAGGATTCAGAAGGCTCCCAGCAAGGTCAAGCCCCGCCGCGATCTCGTCGGGTGTCGATCGCGGATTGGCAAAGCTGCTCATGGCCTGAATCTGCTTGACCCGTGCGAGCTCGGTTTCCGGAAAGGTCGCAAGGCCGGTCAGATGGTCGAGCAGGCTATCGATTGCCGAGAAATCGGCTCGCTTTCCATCCGGACGTATCTCGCCCTTGAGTGTCTCCAGAAGCTCCCGGATGCCTGCTGTGGCAGGAATCTTAGACAGGCTCTCAAAAACTTCGCCGACCCTCTCGTAGTCGTCCTCGGTCAGTCGCAACTCACGTTCTCGTTTCCAACACAGAAGGCGACAGAGAATCGTATTCGCCGCATTCGCCGCTTCTGACTCATGTCGAGTCAGAGGCGTTCGCAACAATGTTTTGAGCAGCACCTCTGCTTGAGGGGCGTTGTTGTCGGCGAGGCAGTTCTCAAATTGCTGCTGCCACTTTTCGAGGAGCAGCTCGAGAAGGGGCTGCTTTCCATCCGGCGTGGTGCCCGCAGGGGCATACTTCAACATCTCGCCGGCAACCAAGTGATCGGCATGCTTCCCGCCAAGATAGTCACCGTAGACCTCGAGCCAAACTTTCGTTGCCTGTTGTCGGAGCGAGTTTGGGTCGGCTAGTACCAGGTCAGGAGCCTGATCGACAAGCATCTTGGCCAAGGGGGGATCCATTTGTCTCACGGCATTCTGGATGGCATCAAGCCAGGCTTTTTCTGCTTTGCCGACGACTTCCTTTCGCAGTGGTTCCTTGAGTTCGTCCAGCAGCCTTAGGTAAAGGTCCCCCGCCTCGGCGATTTTGTCCTTCTTTGCAAGCGACGTCTTCAGATCATCGAGCCAATCGCCGGCAAGGTCGCGCGGACTGACGGGAGGATTTTCCGGAACCGCGTCGATCGGCATTGGGGAAGCTGCTTCTTTCGATGCGTCGCTGGTCTCCGCGACAGACGGAACGACGGGGCTCGTAACAAGGGGGCTGGCCCCGGGTGTTTCCGCGGTCTTCTGTGCTGGCGGAGACGCTGCCCCAAACTTGTAGTAGATGGCAGGGATTGATGTTGCTGCGAGGACGGCGGTCCCCAGGAGGGCATAGAAGGAGATTCTCCTAGGTTTTCCCGGGGAGTTGGGCGTCGTTGGCTCTAGGTCGGGGGGGGCCGGTAAACGGGTGACACTGAATTCTCTCGCAAGGCTGCCTTCCCCGAACTCGGACAAGGTCGAATCCAAAGCGATCAAAGTCGTGTTGTCTGTTTCGGGCCGATCTTCTGCCTCCTTCTGACTCGAGGGCGTTTTCGAGTCCGTCGCGCTGCCAGAAGAACTCGAGATGGACACGACAGGTGTTGATCCTGGAGCAGGTGCGGAGGCTGCCTCCTCGCGATGAAGCAGGCGTGCACCCATTTCGACCAGCCACGTGACCGTCGTTTTGTTGTTGTCCGCTTGGCGCAGTTCTTCAACGAACTCTCGGCAGTTGGCAAATCGACGGAGAGGATTGATGGAAGTCGCCTTGGCTACGACACGGCGTTCCGCCCGCTTGAGTGCGCCGAGACTGAGCCCTTCTTCCCACCAGGCGCGGAAGATTTCGCCTTCGGTGACATCGATGCCGTCCCCATAAGGCATTCTCGCGGTTCTGAGTTGGAAGTAGGTGACGGCAAACGAGTACTGATCGCTCCAAGGGGTTGCCGGGCGGTTGTCGAGGCGGATCTCCGGGGCCATGTAGCCTTCTGAGCCTGCCCGAGTCCTTGTCCGCGAACCGACTTTCTGAAGCGACGCGACCGCCTTGGCCAAACCGAAATCACATATTTGGGCGTCATCGCCGACAATGAGGATATTGTGGGGTTTGATGTCGCGATGGATGATCGCAACCTCCGCTTCGTTCACCGGGTGAATGGGTTTGTGCAGGTAGTCGAGTCCCTTGGCCGCCCCCTCCATGTAGCGAAGCAATTCGTCCCGTGGAATTCCCTCGCCGCCGCATTCGGAAAGGCGTTTGGCCAGGCACTTTTCGCCAAGGCCCAAAGCGATGACCAGACGCTTAGGTTCGTGTCGTCCGTGTCCGGCGTCCTTCCCGGTCAGAAGACGCTGTTTCTGCAAAACGTTGCCAGCATCGTCAATGGTCCAAAGGGAAAAGACAGAGCAGAGGTTGGGATGACGGATATCTTTGACCTTCTCCAGCGCGTCAAACTCCCGTTCGCCGTCGGTTCGAGTCAGATCGATGATTTTCAGGGCGACACGAACTCCGCCCGGGGCCATACCCGACCAGGCCTCGCCGAAGCCGCCTGCGCCAAGAAATGCCTCTAGAACGTAGTCTTCGCCAACAACGGGTCTGTCGCCCGGATTGTAGCCCAGCCTGGAGGATTGCATGCTGCGCACAAAGTAATCGTTGCCACAGTCTGGCTGAGGCATTCAGGATGGAGAGCCACTCGCGGCCGTGAAAACACCTTGCCTGGCAACGTAGTGGGCTCGAAAAGAAACTGGCCCGAGGGTCTTATGGTAGCTAAGTATTTTTTGCGAATCAAGCTATATTGGGGGGGGGGCAGTGGCCATTATCCCTCCAATGGACTAGGACGTGGCGATATGCTAGCATGGGCCTTTACCGACGTTTTCGATCAATCGGGGAAGGGTGATCTCGGACTGCGTGTATCATAATATGTTTGATGCCAATAGGTTCCGTTGCATCAAGAGGTCAGGTCGCACGTTGGTCGTTTTTCGCAGTTTCACCTCCTGGTAGATCATTTCTTGCTTCCAAAAGGGCTCCCTCACGATGGATGACAAGGCCACTCGGCAGTTGGTGAATCGATGGCGCAAAGGTGACCAAGATGCGGCCACCTCGCTTTTTCGACGCTACGTGGAGCGACTAACACGTCTGGTCGAAGCGAAACTGTCTACAAGACTTAACGCCCGACTGGATTCCGACGACATCGCCCAGTCGGCGTTGAAATCCATGCTCATTCGCGTTCGAGATGGACAATTTGAATTTGGTGACGATCAGGCGTTCTGGCAACTTCTGGTCACCATCGCCGTCAACAAGGTGCGGAACAAGGTCCGTTTTGCCAAAGCGGCGAAACGCGACGTTACGCGCGAGAATGTCTCTGGCGGAGAGGACTCCTACGATGCCTACGTGGCATCGTGCCTGTCGCGATCGCCCACGTCCGACGAAGTCGTTGCCTTTGAAGAGACGCTCGAATGGCTCTTCGAGCAACTGCCCCACCGAGAAGCCCGAGTCCTCGAACTTCGTATGGAGGGGAAGACGCAACTGGAGATCGCGACGGAGCTCAAGATGTCCGATCGTCAGGTCCGCCGCGATCTGGATCGCCTTCGGGAGCGGCTTCGAGAGATATTTGACATGGGCGCCCCCTCCAACAATCAGTAGCTTGCCTCGGCAGGAAATATTCCCTCCCGTGGAAGCTCAGGCGGCAGCGAATCGCCAACCGACTCCTTGGTTGCCTCGACTTCGCCTCGATTCACCTGGACGGCCTCTGGTCCGGACATGGTCGGGCTGACCTCGTCTACCTCCCGGCTTCCTCCGTCGGCAGAGCCCTGGAAGTCAGGCAAGAACTTTCCGACCAATGCTCCCAAGAGTCGGCCTCCCTGGGTGGCCGCGCACTTTGCGTCCGAATCGGGCAGGTCCCTCTTCTGAAGTGGGCCACTGGGCAAATGGCCTTTTGCCGTTTGCGAAGAGTCCGCCGGCGCGTCCGAACGCGCGATGGCATTGTCGATCGCTTCCAACAACAACTGGCGTTCCCACTCGAGGCTGGGCAGCAGATCCTGGAGCGGTCCGCCGGACATGCCGCGGAGTCCGTCGCCTTGTAGCTGACGGAGGATTGGATCTTCATTTCCGGAGAACTTCTGACAATGGGCCCATGCTTCGTGGATGGAATCGCGAAACAACCGGACCGAATCGTCGTCAAGCCTGGCTTCCAGGAGAATCTCGAAGCGATCGAAAGGTTGAACGCGGGTATTGGCGATACGCGATCGCTCAAATTTCATGTACCCGAAACTGTGACCGGCAAAGCGAATATTCTCGTCAAGGAATTTCGATCCATCCTGCCGGTGGCCGAACTCTGGGCCTGAAGAGTTCTGTTGCACGGTCGCACAGTATCGAACCAACGCCAGACACTCGGCAATCGCCAGATCCCACTCCCGCTGGGCTAGATAGATTCGCGTCAACTGGCGCCAGGGAGCCGGAAAGGGATCGTGGCGTGTGGCGTCGCCTTCCGGCCGCTGACGTTCCAGACGACGTTGCCGGTCCAATTCGTATTCTTTGGCCTTTTCCAACTGATCGATTGCTGCTTCCGTTTCAAGATGCTTCTCAAGCAAAATGGCGCAAGCGAAGTGCATCCGCGGATCCGCTCGATGAATGAGTCGGGCACGGGCATAAGCGGCGCTCGCTATTTCCTGGGTTCTGGACCGCGGTTCCTGCCATGAATCGCCGACGATCAGGCGAATCTGCTGGAAGTATTCGCTTCGCCTCGCTGGCAGGACATAGTCCGGCACATCCCAGTCCGTGAAGATCGGGGTGTCGGGTGTTTTCACGATTCGTTTGGGCTGGTCCACCGTCGGCTTTTCCTGCGTTTCGTCGATTGGAGGTGTTGGCGACACCGGGCCTTCAACTTCAGAGTTTTTGGGCGGAGTTGTGGCTTCCGGTATTTCCACCGGCGTAAGCTCAAACTCAAACTCGTTGGCGAACTGGGTCACGCGAATCTTCTCTTGACGAGGCACGTAGCCGTCGGCTCGGAGTTCCAAAAGGTGATCACCGAGCCCCAGATTCAGTTTGCTTGGCGTTCGCAACGGCTCGCTCATTCCGGAGACCACCACCGGGCTGCCGTCGAGGAGGATTTCTGCGCCCGGGGGAACGGAGCTGATGCTTACGAAGTATTCCCGAGGTGGAATTGTCTCGGGTCTCTCTCCTGGCGTTCCAGCGGGATCGGAGGGGGTTGTCGGTTCAAGGTCGCACCGGTAGGGGCCGGCATCGCCTTCAACGGGAACGTGTGCAATCAACTGTCCCGGTTCGTAGCCGGGAAGCATGAATTCGAGTCGACGCTCGCCGACGCCGAGCGACCAGGTCAAAGGGGTTTCCCTTCCCGTCGCCACGCCATCGATGATGACGATGGCTCCAGTCGGCTCGGATTCAATCTGCACTGTTCTTGCACGCGGCCCGGATGGAATGATGAGCAACAACACGGCAACAAGGGCAACCCCCAACAGGAGTGAACGCCGTACAACAGGGTTCTTGAGGTAGCCTTCCAAACGCTGATACGGCAAGGAATGGGTCAATCGGTACGTTAGGGTCTTGGACTTCTCCTGCAATTCGGCGTATTCCTGATGTACCGGGGGCTTGCCTTTGACAACCGCACCGGCTGCGCGCCGAGACCGTGCCTTCTCGCTCGCTTCGTCTTCCGAAGGAACCCGCAGAAGCGGCGCATTCTCGAGCGCCTGCAATGCCTCCTCCGTACGCTGGAACCGCATCGAGACTTTCTTGGCGACAAGGCGGTCGATTACCGCCACCAGGTCGTCGGGGGCATCCGGTACCAGATGCCGCAATGAAGGAAGCACTTCGGTGTGGGAGTTATGCCAGCGCAACCAGGCGAGATCTCGCTGCTTTCCCTTCCCGCCGATCCCCTTGAAATGATTCTCAATCCCTGGACCCACGAGCAACTCGAGCATCGTGAATCCGAGACAGTAGAGATCAACGGCGATCCCGGGGACGCCGAATGTCCGCGGATTGAGCAGTTCGGGCGCCACGTGCCGCTGGCACCCCAGGGGAGTTCGGAATTCACCGCTTGCCGCAAACCCCGGCGAGGCATTGAGTTTGATATACCCGTCTTGATCAACCAGAAGATTGCCAGGCTTGATCTCTCCATGAATCTTGCCCTGCTGATGAAAGTGCGTCAGACCCTCCAACGCCTGCCGGAGCACTGCCCGCACCAGATCCGGATCCATCGGGCCCTGCGCAACCCGCGATTCGAGGTTCCCACTCATCCGCTCCGTGATGATCCAACCTCGGTCTTCATCGATCCCATGAAGCCCGACGATATTGTGGTGACCCTGGGCGGCCAGAAATCTCGCCTCACGCCAGAACAGAGCGGCTTCCTGTTCGCTTGCGCCATCGTTGAGTTGCTTGATCGCCACTTTGCGGCGGAGCGCTATTTCAAACGCTTCAAAGACGTGATTGCAGCGACCTTGTGCGATCAACGACACGGGCTCGTAGCCGGGATGGTGACGGAGTGCGGACTGGACAGTTCCGCCTGACGGGTCCGCCGAATCTGGAGCGACGCTCTGACAAGAGAGGCCCGGCAGAGGGGGTGGGAGAGGACTGAGCGTTCCCGCGTCCCGTCCATCCTGGATGCTCGCAACGACACCCCCGCCGTCGTGGGGTTTCGAAAGGGTGAGGTCACCGTTTGCATCGGCTTCCGAGCGTGCGTGGTTGTCCCGTGTTTGGGGGGATACGACCATTTGACGCCGCAAACGCAGGTCGTAGGTTTGTTTCGATTCCGCATTCGTCAAGCAGGTTTGGGCCGCAATCACTTCTGCCGCAGCTTGTCGGGCAACCCCAACAGGCAATTCCTTTCCGGAACCCTCAAGTTGATGCAGCTTCTCCATGGCAGCGGCGGCAATCCGCTGTGAATTCTGTTCGAACAGGGGGAGGCCTAACAGCTCATAGTGGCTTTTTGATGCGTCCACGGAAGCGAGATCAAAGCGTTCATGATGAAGATTTGCGGTGGGCGAGGCTTGCGACATGGTTCCGGCTCGCTTGGTTCGTTGTGATGGACGGTCGAGGCGATTTGTCGGCCCGTGGGCCGGTTGACCTCCGATAGGCAATGGACAAAAGGCGAGCAAAGCGGACACCGCGTGAATTATCTTGTGGAATTCTCGGAAAACAGGGGGCCATGCTGTCCGCTTGTCGACCCGGGCAGGTATCCAGCAGTAGGCAGGCAAGCCGGACCGGACGACCGTGTGCCGAGACGGTGTCGCTTCCCAAAGGAATCCATGGAGTCGGAACCGTGCAGACCATCCCAGATGTGAATTGCGGAAATCAGGAGCAGGAGCCGGCGGATCTCGATCGGGTCGTCGGCCCGACAAGCTCCCCTGCGACGAAGTTCCGGATCCTTGGGCCGATCCCGTGCGGTCAGAGCCAAACGGCGTACAGGGCCCGGGATGCCGCCGGTCGAATGGTGGTTCTGCAGAAAATCCGCCCCACAAGAGACGCCGCCTCGGCCACGGAAGTTCTTGAAGGCGAGCTCGACAGGTACCGAACGGTCGAGCACGTCAATCTTGTGTCGCTGTACGAGACGCAGAGAGAGGACGACGCACTTCTGATTTCGACGGAATTTGTCGACGGCGCCAACTTGCAGGGGCACTTGAATCGTGGGCAGAGATTCTCTGTCCCCAAGGCCGTTCGGATCATGTTGTCGATCGCCGAAGCCGTTGGAACGCTTCATGAGGCGGGGCTCATCCACCGAGCCATTCGGCCGGCGACGATCATGCTCACACCCTACGGGCGAGCCAAGCTGCAGTTGCCGCAATTTGCAGTTCCGGCGTCCGACGACGAATCGTGGACCGGTTTGGCGACGGATGTCCAATCCATGGAATACATGGCGCCGGAGCACTTGGAAAGCCGCGCTGCGGCAGACGAAAAATCGGACATCTATTCCCTCGGCGCCACATTGTGTGCGTTGATCACGGGTGCGGCGCCCTTCGCGGCAACCGACCATGCTGACAGCCTCGAAAGGAAGCTCCACCGCCGCTTCACCGACCCTGCTGCCCTGATTCCCGGACTCTCGGCTGAGATTGCCATCCTGATCCGGCGTTCACTGGACCCCGACCCCCAGTTGCGTCCCAGTTCGGTGGCGGCCTTCGTGGATGGGCTTCAGACGGCCTTGGAAGGGCTCGGCGGCTACACGCTCCTGGAGGAAATCGGGAGTGGGAATTCTGCCGTTCTCTATCGTGCCCGCAGCCCCCAAGGACAGGTCGTCGCCCTCAAAGTTCTCCGCGACGAAGCTTCTGCCGACGAACGCCGGCTGACTCGCTTCTATCAGGAAGCCAAGCTGGCCTTGCACATTGACCACCCGCAGGTTATTCGAGTTCTGGAGGTCGGCGAAGAACATGGGAAGCATTTCATCGCCATGGAGCATGTGGAAGGTGAGAACCTCGCTCGCTGGACCATGCGTCACCAGCGGTTGAGCGAAGCCAGCGCTTTGCGGATCATCGAACAGATCGCCGAAGCAGTCAGCCATCTCCACAGGCAAGGGATCGTCCACCGCGATGTGAATCCCGCCAACATTCTGATCGACCGGCAGGGAAGAGCCGTCCTGAGCGACCTCGGTTTGTCGAAACGAACGGACTTCGATCTGGGGTTGACGGCCGTCGGCACCGGCCTGGGAACTGCGGTTTTTGCGGCTCCGGAGCTGTTTTTTGACGCCAAGAATGCCCAGGCAAACGCCGATATTTACGGCCTTGGAGCGACCCTCTACTCCATGCTGACCGGAAGGCGCCCCTTCTCGACGGCCACACTGCGAGAGATGCTGCTGGCCAAACGCCGTGGTTCGTATTCCGATCCGCACGACGTATGCCCTTCGCTCACATGGCAGACGACCCTGCTGATCCGGAAGGCAATGCGACCCGTACCTGCCCGCCGCCCTGCCGACGACGACTTTCTGAAATACGTCCGGATTTGCCGCGAGGCATGCCGAATCGCATCGCGTCCCGCAGTCCGGACACACGTGCTGCCCCATGACACTCCCTCGGTCTGGCATGTTGCGTTCCAGAGCGCTGAAGGAACGTCCTGCCGGACAACTGCGACCACAGAACAAGTGCGACGACTTGTGGCAAGCGGCAAACTGGGGCTACAAACACAGGTCGCAACCCGCGAGGACGGTCCCTACCTTCCTCTGCACAGAATTCCTGGACTTTGCTGTCCCCAGGGAGATTTCGGCGAGGAAGGATCGAAGGCTAGCGCCCCATTCCTGGCAACCGTTCTGAAACGCATTCCCCTGCCCTGGAAGAGTTTGCGGCGCCGCTCCGGTGCGGCGAGGCCGCCCCAAGGTTCCTCGCCTTCCGGATCGAAACACACAATCGAGCGAAGCTATGCCGCCGTCGTTACCGTCGCATTGGTGGTAGTCTTCGGCAGCCTTCTTTCCCTGGTCTGAGGAGAACGACAGATGAATACGGTGGAGATCTTCTCCCAGACGGTGCGGCATTTTCTGGGGCCGATCATGCCTTTGATGGATGATGAGAACGTGACGGAGGTCATGGTGATCGGGCCCGAAACGGTCTACTACGAGGAGAGCGGACGTGTTCACAAATCGGAGCTCCGTTTTCCCAGCGAAGCGCTGCTCATGGCCGCCGTCCAGAACATCGCGGAGTACGTCAACCGCCCGATCGACGACACGCACCACAGCATGGACGCCCGGCTTCCAGACGGCTCGCGCGTGCATGTGATTATTCCTCCCAGCTCGCGCCGCGGTATTTGCCTGACGATTCGTAAATTCAAACAGTCCACCTTCAATCTGGCCGCACTGATCGAATGGGGGTCGCTCACGGCCGAAGCAGCCGAGTTCCTCGAGCTGGCCGTGGTACTCCATAAGAACATCGTTATTTCGGGGGGGACTGGAACCGGCAAGACATCGATTCTCAATGCGCTCTCGGCAAAAATTCCCCAGGAGGAGCGGATTATTGTCATCGAAGACAGCTCAGAGCTTCAACTCCACCAACCGCATACGGTCTACCTGGAAGCCCAGCCGCCCCGTCCTGATGGTCATGGCCAAGTCACGATTCGCGACCTGTTTGTCGATTCGCTGCGCATGCGGCCCGATCGAATCATCGTCGGTGAAGTGCGTCGCGGTGAGGCTCTGGATCTGATTCAGTCGATGATTTCCGGCCATTCGGGTTCGCTGACCACCGTACACGCGAGCACCCCCCGCGATGCGGCCAGCCGCCTGGAAACGCTGTGCCTGATGAGCGATGCGTCGCTTCCGGTGTACGTCGCGCGCTCACAGGTCGCCTCCGCCATTCACCTGGTCGTCCAATTGGCACGTTTCTCCGACGGATCCCGCCGCGTGAAATCGATCAGCGAGTCGCTCGGACTCGACGACGAGAATCGCTTCATGTGGCGAGAGCTCTATCGATTCGAGGCCAACGGCCTCGATGAAAACGGGCGTCTGCAGGGCGACCTGGTTCCTACAGGGGACCGTCCCTCCTTCGAGTCGGAGCCCTTTGAAATGGGCCTGGCAGACCGTGTGCGAATGACCGAGGCCGTATTCCGCAAGGCTCGGTGAGGTTCTATACGCCTTTCTTGATTTGCTCCACCACACGGTCCTCTCTTCCTGTCGCCGCGAAGCCCGGAGGTTGCCGGGTTTCGCGATCTTCGACCACCATGCCGGCTCTCCTTGAGTGGTGTAGCGACCGGCTCACAGGTCGATACGCTCGGCGAGTCCTCCCGCTTGGGGCGTGTCTCCGACTGTCTTGAACGTTCTGTTCAGTCGTAGTCAGGGCGGCAATTCTGGCTCCCTGCTTTTCCAGGTAGAGCGGCCCAGCAACACCGTTGGCAGCACGACAAGACCATTCTGTTCACCGTCCTGTGGTCACGTTCCAGCAGCGGCGCACACACATGACATGTCTCACAGAATTTTTGGGAATTCTCTGTCCGGCTTCTTCTCGCCATCGCCATTGGACTGGTGAACGCGGAAGACACGAAGCAAAAAGAAGTGAAGAGAAAGTTCGTTCTTCCCGAAACCAACGTCGACGCCGAGTCGACTCCACTTGCTTCCAAATTTCTCACTTTCGTCGGAGATTCCGACACACTCTCAGAAAGGGTTGGTTCCATGGCTACGTTCAAGAAGTTGGCTGGTTGCGTCAGTGCTTTCAATCGCGACGAGAAGGGCGCCTCCGGCTCGATCGAACAGGTCGGCGGCGTCGCCGTGGCCGTGCTCATCCTGGCCGCCGTGTACAAGATCATGGGCGACGGCACCAATCAGGGAGTCGTGAAAAGCGTCAAGGACATGCTCACGAACCTGCTCGCGGGCAAGGATGTGGTATCTGCAAAATAACGTGTGACGCATCAATGCGTGACCCTCACCACGAGCGGCATCTCCTGGCTCGCAAGCACTGCCCGAGAGGCAGAATGGCCAGGAGATGCCGTTTTCCTCTTCTACCAAAGACGTCCGAGCGGGCATCGCTCGAATTCATGACGAAACGAACCAACAGAAACGCAATCCGCCATCCAGGAACAAGAGCCATGATGAACCAACCGCACCAACGTCGAACGCTTTGGCGAATCGGCGCTCTGACCCCTGCGGTGCTCGCCCCCATCTGGATCGCCCTCAATTGGGCCTTCGATATGCACACGTCCATCAGCAACGTGATGGCGTGCGTGCTGGCGCCGCTCCTGGCCGTTTCGGCGTACACAGACAGTCGCTGGAGGATCATTCCGAACTTCGCCACCTATACGGCCATCGTCTGGGCCCTGGCCATCAACGGGACCGCAAGCGTCGTCTCCCAGTCCGCCTCGCCGGCGGTTTCCCAGCAGATCCAGACGCAACTGGGCGCCATCGGCATCGGACAATCGCTGTTGGGCATGCTGGCGTGTTTCACGATCATGCTCGTGTTCTACAACCGGCAAGGTTTCGGGGGCGGCGACCTGAAAATTGCCGCCGCACTCGGGGCCCTGTTGGGATGGCAGTTGGGAATCTCGATCCTGTTCTGGTGTGCCGTGAGCGCCGCCGCCTTCGGCCTCTTTTCGATCGCTCGGCAGATCGGTCCGATCACCTTGTTGTCGGACTTGGTTCAAAGCCTCGGCCACCTGGCATTTCGCGCCTACTTCCCGCCTACCCATTCTCGTCTGGCTCAAACGATGCACACTCCCATCCCCATGGGCGTGTTCTTCGTGATCGGCACAACCGTCTCACTTATGGGATACACGGTTCTATGAACATCGCACGCAGATATGGCCGAAGGTCGCTTCGTCAGAAACGAAACGGCAAGGTATCGATCGATATTGTCCTTTCTCTGAGCGTGTTCTTCACGATCGCGATGATCCTGTTCACGCTCGGCGCGTTCGCATGCGACCGGTTGCACCACGTGATATCAATCCTCGTCGGATATCCCTATTCCTGAGTTCTTTCCCGGCCAAACCGGCCCCTTCACGGGAATTGGCGTCATGACCTTCAACTGCGAACCTCTCGAATCCGTCGGCGATATCTGGATCGCCCTGGCAGCTTGCCTCCTGTCTCTCGGCCTGCTGGTGTTCCTGTCAATTCGAACTAATCGCAGGTACAGATCGTTGCGACGCCTTGGGCGAGAAGAGAGCGGCGCAGGCTACTCGATCGCGATGGTCATCACCATGCCGATCTACGCTGTTCTGATTTGCATGATCGTCGAATGCACTTTGCTCCTGCAGGTGAAGATCGGCACAACGTACGCGGCCTACGCGGCAGCTCGCTCCGCCGCCGTGTGGTATCCGGCGGAGATTTCCCAAACCAAGATCGACGCGAAAGTGAAGACGGCCGCCGTCCACGCCCTGACGCCCTTTGCCAGTTCACGCAGCGTTCATCTTCAGGCCATTGCTGCAGGCAATGGGAGCGACGTTCCCGATCGGGATGAACTGTACGCGGCCTACGCGGCCTATTGCGGGGGACCGATCTCCTCGTCGTGCCTGGCCGACAAGTTTGCCTACGCCTGGCACTCGGTCGACGTCGCCGTCAGCGAATCCACCCCCGGCGCCAACGCGAATCTAACCGTTACCGTGACCTACAAGATGCCGTTTCACACGGCAATTGGGTATTCACTGGGTGGACACGCCTCGTCATGTGGCCTCTGTCTCCGCGAGATCCGTACAACGGTGACGCTGCAGAAGGAAGGCGTCAAATCGCCCACACAGAAATTGGGGATCAACTATGACCCGGACCATGATTCCTGAATACGATCGCCTCGAGTCGAAAATGGACGCGCTGGCACGCCTCCATCACGAGGAAACCGGAATGCTCAGCGCCGTGAACCTCGTTACACTCATGATGATGACCGTCCTGCTCGTCATGATCATCAACGTGGGACACGTCACGCATCAGAAGCTCCGCATGCAGAACACCAGCGACTCGATTGCCTACTCGGGAGCCGTCTGGCAGGCTCGCGGGATGAACGCGATCACCGCCACGAATCACGTCATCGGTGAAATGGCGGCCCTGGTCATCCTCCACGAGGCCGTCGGCGGAGAGGCACTCGATAACGGCGATTCGATGGAGGAGGCAACGAAGAAGCAGGACAACCGGCTCGACCTCGCCTACCAGGCCGCACGTGCCGCGGGAGCACGGACCCCCGCCTATGAGACCGTTCGCCAGAAGGGCGGCGTGTATGCCGAGCGGACCTTGCTCGACTCGAAGAAGGTGCTCAAAGAGTACCTCACCTGGTGCTACTGGCAGAAGGTGGCGGCCAAGGCCATGCAAGCCACGGGAATTCCGCCGATTGTGGCCGCCGGCAAGGCTCTGGAAGCGGCCATGGACGCCTTCGAACTCGTGATCTGGGAGGAGTACAAGATTCTCAACGTGCTGCACGGAATCGCCCGGTCGCTCCTGCCTCTGAAGCAAATCATTCGTGACGAGTTGATGCCGAGCGCCAAACAATATACGGAGGATGTCGTCGAAGCCGTTCCCGTTCTGGCCCAGGCAACCGCCGAGGAAATCGCCGGAATGAACGATCTGGAAGGTACGCTATTTCCCGTCGAGCCGCGTCTTCCCGTGGTGATCGATCCCTTTGCCCAGGCCTTCGGACTGGTCTTCGACGACAGCATGTACGTGAAGGCGAAACGGCCCCATCCCGGTTGCCCCAGTACCAAGTTGGACGCGATCACTCGCGACCAGATTGTCAAGGTGACGCAACTGTCCCGCGCCAGTTTCCCATGGGTGAACTATCATCGCCAGCCGATCCTCAGTGCCCTCGGAGCCCTGCTTCCTCTCTGCAAGGCGAAAGACTTCTATTTCGACCACAGCAACGGCGCCAGCAAGCACGTCTGCAACAAGCTGCAACTCGAGTCCAATATGGGCCTTTTTGTGATCGAGGATTATCCGGCTCCGGACAAGGGCTACGCCCTTTGGACCGAGAACTCGGCCCTCGCCGACCAGTTGTTCTGCACGATCGGCGTGGTCTACCGTCAGCCGCCCACCGTGCTCGGGATGAAAGCGACCCACGGGGACGGGATGATCGCATGTGCCCAGGCAATGATCTACAACGCAAACGAACAGGAACGCGCCGATTTCCGAATCGACTTGACGTGCAAACGCATCGTTCCCATTCGGCAGGCGAACGTGGGCTGGGACACCCTCAACTGGAAGCCCGGAAGTCTCCAGGAGAAAGGCGATCCGGTGGCGAATCCGCCGAACGCCGACAATCTTCCCGACGAGAACCGTCCTTTCGAATTGCTGGGCATTGGCATCCCTTCGGAATATCCGCAAATCGAGGTGAACTGGCAGGCCAAGCTGACGCCCCTGACCGTCACTCGCCTGCAGGATCTCCGCCAGGCGTCGCTCGGTTCCAGCCGCTTCGGGAGGCTGCCGGCACCGTACTCGACGGTTGCCGGCAAGATGCTGGAAAACGTGCCGTCCTTGCTACGGACCCATTAGGCAGGCCGCCCACAAGATCCATGAATTGGCAGCTCTCGACCTCAATCGACCGAATCGCCGGGTAGGAGTGGAACGATGAATCCGAAGACCAGAACCGTTAGATTCGCCAGTCGCCGCGGCTCGGCTCCCATCGAATTGGTCATGTGGTTGCCGCTGCTGATGTTCGTCTTCTGGATCATCCTCGCTGCCGGACACCTCTTCCTCGTCAACTGCGAGGTGGTTGTCGAAACCCGGCAGATGGCATGGCAAGGGCGTCATGAGCCGTGGCGGCAAGGCGACGGCACCTATGAAGAAGGGGAGATTCCGGCCCTCCATTCGTCGCAGGCCGGCCGGGGCCTGGCCGACCTGAGCCAGGTTGCCGACCGCTATTTCCAGGATAACGAGGATCTTCCCGGCGACTGGTCGGCCAAGCGCGGATTCCTGACGGCCAGGCACAGCAAGGTCGTACCCTTCACGCCCGCTCTCTTTTCCAACATGCGGATCGCGCGGAGCGAGCATTTCGTGCTGGGCGGGGTCTGGGATCAACGGGAAATGCCCTTCGAGGACCGGAGCGAACACAAGCGACTCGAACCGTCCGAGAAACTCCAGTACTACTTCGCAAACCCACACCGCCACGTGGATTTCACGCCGTTGAAACAACTGGCCTCGATCGGCGGCGCCGGCCTGGGCTCTGGCTCGGGCAGAAATCCCTACCGGGACGCCCTGCCGGAAGAGAGCGAGCGGCTCAGTCGGGAACGGCAGAAGATCCTCAACTCAATCGCCGACACAGAAGCCGAGATCGGGCGATACGAGCAACAACTTAAGGACCTTCGCGCCGAGACTTTGCCGGACGATAACGCGATCGCCGATGCCGAAGCGAACCTTACCGCAGCCGAGGAACGTCTCAACCGGCTGGAAGCGGCCCTGGCAAAGGTCGAGAAATCGATCGAAATCCAGAACAAAATGCGGCACGAAAACGCAGAACACGACGGCAAGGAAGAATAACAGCACGCGGCCAGATTCGCGGAAACTGACACGAGACTGGCAGGCAAGGCGACTGACGTTGGAGAACAACGGTGAACGCGAAACAGTATTCCCGGCGATACGCGAACTCAACCGAGGCGATCCTCCTGGATCAACAGGGAGCGGCGGCGTCAACCGAAATGCTCGGTACATTGGCGGTCGGCATCCTGATTCTCGCCGCATCGCTCAAGGTGATTCTTCCCGGCGGCGGCGTCCTGGATCCGCTTCGGAACAATCTCTGGAAACTAATTCGCGGCGAACCGATCAACGGATCCGTCGATCTTGACGGCGGATCGCTTGCCTCGAACAGCGGGGAAGGTGGAGATTGGGCCGATCCCGATGCAGGGTCGGTTGGAGCCGGGACCGGGGGCAGCCCAAGCGAACCGGGAACCTCGGCGTCGGAATCGTCGATCTCAGACTCTGACGATCCCGGACCTGGGCCGGCTTGCACCGCCACGCTGGACGAAGGGGTGCCGGAGGGACAACCCATGTGGCAAGAGAGCACGCTGACGCCCCTTACGGATGAAATGGGTCAACCGAGGTTCTATGACGTAATGGTCAACGGGATAAAACGGCAGGTTCCGATTTTGGGTGGAGAATGGAATGGCACCACGGGTAAGAACGGACAATACACTCGCGACGACCCCGGGACAGAGCGAATCGTGATCAAGAACGGAATCAATGGCTGGCGGCGGGAAATGAAGATCGCCCACGAGGCCAAACATGCCGAGCAGGATCTCACAGGTCGTGGTGCTCACTTGAACCAAGTCGAGGCGGAAATTGAAGCATACAAGGCTGAATTGGCAAAGGGAATGGAGATCTTGAGCGGCTGGGGAGGCACCTTCAGTTGGGAGGGACTCACGGGCCAGCGCGACTCGCTCATATGCGAACTCAAGGACCTGAAAAGGCACATTCGCATTTTTGAAGAAGCGCAGAAACTCATTGCCTGCGGTCGAATTAGGGAAGCACGCGATCTGGCGGAAAAGTGCAAAACGCTTTGTCCCTATTTGGAAGACGCAATCAAGCAAATCGCGAACTGACTGGGACATCCTAGACGATCTTGATATCGAGCGAGGTACCGCAATGAACGGAAACTCAATTCTTAAGCGACGATTGGGTGGCAAGACTCATCTTCTTGTCGATCAGCACGGTGTGGCCATGTCCGTCGAAACGGTCGCTACCCTCGCTGTCGGCATCTTGATACTCGCCGCATTGCTCAAGATGACTCTCCCCGGCGGCGGCGTCCTGGATCCGCTTCGCATCAACCTCTGGAAACTGGTTCGCGGCGAACCGATCAACGGATCGGTCGATTTTGACGACGGATCGCTTGCTTCGAACAGAGGAGATTGGGCCAATCCTGATGCGGGTTCCGATGGAACCGGGACCGGGGAGAAGCCCGCGGGAAGCAACTCGAACGATTCAACAGAAACGGCTTCTGATGTGCCCAATCAAGATCCCGCTGAAAACGGAGACTTGGCCGGCGCCGACCCAGAGAACGGCGAACATGAAGCTGACGGACAGCAGAACGAATCGGGGTCCGGAGGCAATCCAACCGGATCCCAAGGGGACTCGGCAGATTCGTCGCTCGGTGAAGCCGATCCGACCAACAACGATTCCAGGCCGGGCCAGAACTCTGCGGGCGGATCGGACTGGCAGTTGGGGGAAAAAATAGGAAGCGCGGGGGCCACTGCCCGGGATGGGACGACCGTGTCGGTGCCCATCTACCGCGGAAAGTGGAAAGGCGCGGGGTTAGGACCAAATGCGCAATATCGTGCCAATGGCAGCAATACCGTGATTGTCATTGGAGAACATATTGCGCGGGGATCGATAACCGAACGCGCAAAAATCGTCCATGAAACTCAGCACCTCAAAGATGACTTCCGCAAAGATGCCAAACTGGATGGACTCCTCCATGATGAAGGTGGAAAGACACTTTCCCGTGCAGAGGCGGAAAACCGGGCTTACCAAGCCACCATGGAAGCCATGAGGAAGGAGTACGATTCCTTGGGCTGTAGCTTCCTGGACAGTATCATCGACTCGGAATGTCATGAGGTCACCGACAATTACGCAGACCAGAAGTACAAAGAGTGGTTCAATGATTGACAAACTTGAGTTCCCGGGGACGAGAGGCCGCGGCGCGCCATCTCTCTGGCGGAAACGCGCCGAAGCGGCATAAGTCATTACGCAGTAACTAGTTGCTTAATGCGGCAACACTCCGCTTCCTTGTTGTGCCGGGCGCGTCCAATCCTCCCTCACAAAAATCTCAGGCCATCCTGTCCGCATTGAGGCCAAGATCGCCATCTAACCGGTGAAGCCCCACCGTGTTGTGGCGCCGAAAAACATCCTCACGGACAGCGAGCGTCGCGATGCCTGCTCACAACGCAGTCACACCCACCTCAAGAGGGGAGCTTCGCGGAAATAAGGCGAATAGGCTTCTGGGCTTGGTCCAAGTGGTCCTCGTGGCCGTGGTCGGCTTGGTCGGCGGTCAGGCCTTGTGCTCCATGTTGCGTCCGCCCTCCGACGTTTCGCAGCGTCCCTCGGCAACGGCAGCAAGAGTTCTTCCGCCAATGCCGGCGGCCCTGCCGGCAGAAGGCCGGTGGATCTTGGGCAATACGCCGTTGTCCCTCGGAGTTGAGGTCGTCGCTTCAGACGAACTCGCCGAGCGAATGGCGGTGCCGCCGGCGGGGACCCTCAAAAGCGAAACGGTCGATTTCGGCGACTCGTCCATCTTTTCGTCCATCAAGCGGATTTGCCGGAACGTGGAGGCGATCGGTGAATTCAACTCCTACACGCTTTCGCAACCGCGCATGCGACTCCGGTTGTTCTCCGCCGGCATCGCGGATCGAGAGCGACTCGTAAGCGTGTATCTTGCCTATCCTCGGGGGCCGGAAGCGTGGACGCTGGTTGTGGGCACACTGTGTGCGACGGCAACGACCCCGTCCGGAACGCTGCATCTTCTGCCCATGACCGATTTGACCAGTCCCCTCGCCACTCGCACGGGGCTTGACGGCGCTTTGCAGTGCGAGGTCATCGAACTGCATGGGGACCTGGAAAACGCGATTTCGGCATGGCGAGGCCTCGGATGGACCGTGAAGCGATCTGGCAGAGGAACGTCCCATGAGGTGCTGTTCTGCACTTGCCACGATCGGCAAATACAAGCCCACGTGTGCCGACAGTCCGGGCAGGATTCACGATCCCTCCTGCTTCTCGTCGACTTGGCAACACTCCTTGATATCGAAACTAACCAACTCTGGAAAGAAGGGGCGTCATCATGAACCATTGGATGAAGCTGGCATTGCCCATAGGGCTTGGCGTGGTTGCGGGCATCATGCATTACCAGGTCCTGGCTCCCAAGCTCGCCCCGGCCACTTTCGCGCAGATCAACTGCGATTTGGCGCCGGGGGCTCTCATTGAGGAGAACGACCTTCGCCCTCTCGAACTCCCAGGCGAACTCGTCCAGCGGACCCAACAGTTGACGCCCTGGCTGGAGCGGCGCTGCCATATCGGACGGCTCGCCTCACGCCGATTGCGAAAGGGCGACATCCTGTTTTTGGGCGACTCCATGGACCCCAACAAGCTGGATTTCAACGACAACGTGGAGGAAGCGGTGATCGTTCAACTCGATGATTCCATTGCCCTCTCCGGAGATCTTCGAGTAGGAGCATCGCTTCAATTCCGAATAAGAAGGGCCCCCGAAGTCGAGTCCGCCCATAAAGAGGCTCCCGCCAAAAATGCTGTAATACAGCTCGATGGGGTTTGGGTTGCGGTTTCACCCGCAAGTGAACCGGCCGCTCAAAGCGAATCGCTGGGCCCGGTTCGTATCCTGGCCATCCAGGGCGATACGATCTTCAACGGTCCGCCGACGTCCGAGAACTGCCGGCAGGTGACGCTTGCACTCCCCAGGACTTCCCAGGCAGATCAGCTCGAGCCTTGGGCCGAACGCCTCGTAGCGGCGTTGCATCACGAAAGCAAGGACCGTGTGACCGGCGCCACGGTTCGCCTGTTCGAAGAGACGGCCCCGTCTCCATTCCCGGCCAGCGAGCTGGCCGCCGCCGACTAGTTCGCAGATGGGGGACACGCCGAACCCCCATGTCTTTCTGGAAGCGTCGAGAACATCGAACGAGACGAGAAACAAATCATGAAAATCTGGTACCACAACGTGTTGGGGTCGGATCGATGTTTCGCGGAGGTGGTAGGCGATTGCATACGAATCGGCCGCCGTGCCGACAACGATATCGTTCTGGAAAGCCAATACGTGGCCGAAGAAGCGGTTCGCATTATTAAGTGCGACGACACCTGGAAAATCCAGGCCCTCGGCGAGAACCTTTGTCTGGTTGACGAAGAATGCCTCCGTCAGGGAGCGTGGGACGTTCTGAAATCAGACAGCGAAATCGAGATCTTCCCGTACCGTCTGACTTTGGAGCCCGATTGGGTCGGAGAGGATTCCGCAGAACTGCGTCGTCGACAACTCAACAGTCGCACGTCCGAACTGATTCGCGAGGTCCACAATCGCCTGCTTTCGCTCATGGATTGCAGCAAGGAGCACGAGGGCCGCGACGAGACCGACGGCTATCTCATCGCCCTGGAAAGGAACATCGAGGAAATCGCCAGGCTCGAAGGTCTTCTTGACGACGGCAACGCGGCCCTGGTGGGGCACATGGCAGGCGCTTGCGTGCATAGCCACCTCGTGGAGAAGCTGATTGAAGAGTCGGGTCAGCGCGCCACATGTGCGCTGCAAGGGCCTGTCCACTGGAGTCGCGTCGTGACGGCCGTTCCCGATCGCGAACAGGAACTGGCCGCCGTGAGCGGGTTGATTGCCAAGGCCCTCGATCTGGCGAACCATTCCGACTTGAGTCGCCAGATGGAAGCCGTCGACGACAGCTTTTGGGACGAGTGGATGGAAACCGCCGACGGTTTGCTCGACGACTTTCGAGTCTATCTGGCACTGCGTCAACTGAAAAAGCAGATCAAGGACATTGTTTTTGGCTACGGCCCCTTGGAAGATCTACTGCGAACGCCCTCCGTGACCGAGATCATGGTGGTTCGACGCGACCGGATTTACATCGAGAAGAACGGGGTCATCGAGAACTCGGGACGCCAGTTCATTTCCGATGAAGTCACCGAGACAATCATCGAACGGATCGTTTCCAAGGTGGGACGCCGCATCGACAAGTCCCAGCCCTTGGTCGACGCCCGGCTTATCGATGGAAGCCGCGTGAATGCGGTGATTTCGCCTCTGGCGGTCAGCGGGCCGTGCCTGACCATCCGCAAGTTCCCGCTCCAGCGACTGACCATCGACGACCTGATCGAGTTCGGTTCCATCTCCCCTACCGTGGCCGAATTCCTGAGGGCCGCCGTCGTCGCCCGCCGAAACATCCTCATTTCCGGAGGAACGGGCTCGGGGAAGACCACCCTCTTGAACTGCCTCGGCGAATTTGTTCCCGAAAAGGAACGTATTGTCACCATCGAGGACACCGCCGAACTGCAATTGCACAAGGACCATGTTGTCCGAATGGAAACGAAGAAAGCCAACGCGGAAGGCAAAGGAGCCTACGAGATTCACGAACTGGTCAAGAACGCGCTGCGAATGCGGCCCGATCGCGTCATTGTCGGCGAGTGCCGCGGGGCCGAAGCGCTTGATATGCTGCAGGCCATGAATACCGGACACGACGGATCCCTGACCACGATTCACGCCAACAGTGCCCAGGATGTTGTTCTCCGTCTGGAGGTCATGGTCCAGTCAGCGGCCGACCTGCCGATTGCATCCATCCATCGTCAGATCGCCTCGGCGATCGACCTGGTGGTGCAGGTGGCCCGGTTGAAAGACGGGTCGCGGCGTGTCTGCCAGGTCACCGAATTCGTCGAGGTGGACCCCGAAAAGGGCGGAATCCGAACCAAGGATCTCTTCCTTCTCGACCGCGACGATGCAGAGGGGCATTTGAATCCAACGGGACGGCTGCCCACGTTCATGGGCCAGCTGATTGAAAACAAACTCATCCAGCTCGACTCGTTCTATCTCGACCCTGCAAGCCAACAACCGGCCGCCGTGAGTATCTGAGGCGGTCCCCCGTCTTTTCCTTTTTCGGGCAACGTGCGCCAGCGAGCCTATCATGGATACAGCCACCCACCTGTGGGTCATCACGATCTGTACCACCTCGGCGGCAGCCGTTGCCATCGGGCTCATCCGCATTGGGCCCGTTTGGGATACGGCGGCGGACAACCATATGGGCGAGCTCTCCCTGAAGTTCAAGCGGTTGTCATTGAGCGAAGACCGCCTCCGCGTCTTTCTTCGCATCTGGGGCGTGGCCCTCATCGCCTCGGTGGCACTACTCGGATACGTTGCCCACAAACCACCCCTGGCGGCCTTTGCAGCCTTTCTCGTCTACGTCGCCCCACGGTACGTCCTGGACCATCTCATCCGCAGACGGAGCCGATTGCTGCGGGATCAGCTCGTTGGGGCCGCGGTTGCTCTGGCAAACGCGGTCAAGGCGGGGCTGTCGATTGCCCAGGGACTGGAGACCGTCAGCGCGGAAGCTCCGCAGCCTTTGAAGACAGAACTCCAGAGAATCGTGTTTGAATACCAGCGTGGCCGCCCTTTGAAGGAAGCGATCGAAGCCCTGCGGGTCAGGCTGGAGTTGGAAGAATTCAACCTGTTCGCACTGGCCATTGAGGCAACCCTCGAACGAGGAGGACGCCTCAACGAGGCGCTGGAGCGAATCTGCAGCAGCCTCCGAGAGAAGCAACGACTGGAGCGGAAACTCACGGCTTGCACCGCAGCCGGCCGCCAAACGGTCATCACCTTGGCCCTGTTTCCTATCGGCATGGTGCTGATTCTCAGTCTTATCGATCACGAGTATTACCGAGTCTTGTTTGACACGTTTTCCGGACAGGTTCTATTCGCTTTGGCATGTGGCTTGGTCTATTGCGGCGGACGGTGGGCCTGGAAGATCGTCAATTTCGAGTTCTAAGTTCAAGTTTCGCACATTTTGAGAGGTAAGTTGACGTCAAAATGATGTCGGCCTCCGTGCCTGAATCGGCTACCTTATTGGGTACTTTCATCCGAAGGACAGCCAAACGGCAAGGAG
>Ga0123333_10001006_pt1 | contig 29864 bp, 24 predicted proteins | sample BioC12SIPDNA_3_FD_89957 | JGI IMG/M metagenome (GOLD analysis project Ga0123333, IMG submission 89957) | Anaerobic biogas reactor microbial communites from Washington, USA - Biogas_R2_B C12 SIP DNA | ecosystem: Engineered > Bioreactor > Anaerobic > Unclassified | place: Washington, USA... | reverse complement strand
GGGCCTGTAGCGCAGCTGGGAGCGCACCACAATGGCATTGTGGGGGTCGAGGGTTCGAATCCCTCCAGGTCCACTGAGTACGGAGAGGCCATTACCGCGGGTAATGGCCTCTTTTTGTCGTGTATGCTGAGTCACTGTGTCGCCGGGCTCGCCCTGGCAGGCCACGGGTTTCACCCCAACTACCGAGACGGAATCCCACGGTTGACTTATCGCCTACTGTTGGCCTGCGGGTCACATAAGGAAGATGGCGGTCAAGACCACGACAACCACCAGCGCCGGGAGCAGGTTGACGGTCTTGATCAGCTTGATCTCTAGCAGGTTCAGCCCAATGCCCAGGATCAGCACACCCCCGACGGCGGTGAGCTGGCCGATGAGGATGTCCGGGAAGAGCGTCTGGAACTGGGCCGCCAACAGCGTCAGGCTGGCCTGAACCACGAAGAGCGGCACCGCCGAGAAAAGCACGCCGACGCCATAGACCGAGGCTAGCACAATCGAGGTGAAGCCGTCGAGGATCGCCTTGCTCAGAATCAACGTCCTGTCACCGCTAAGCCCCTCGTTGAGCGCGCCCACAAAGGTCATCGACCCTACACAGAAGATCAGGAACGCGGTAACCAGTCCCTCGGTGAAACGATCATTCTTGATGCGGATGCGCCGCTTGAGAGCATCTCCGAAAGCCTCCAGACGTGAATCCAGCCGAATCAGCTCGCCCACAATCCCGCCGAAGATAAGGCTGAAGATGAGAATGAGGAAATCGCCCTCCACTTGCAGGGCCATCTGCATCGCCAGCACCAGTGTCGCAAGGCCAACGGCCTGGAAGATGATGGCCTTGATCCGTTCGGGCAGGCGTTGCCGCACCAGCATGCCCAGGAGGCTTCCGGCGACGACTGTCGCAGCATTGACAACAGAACCAATAGGCATAGTCCACTCCTGGAAGACGGGGGAAAGATGGGGATCAGAATCCTAGCTCGCGCAGACGCGCGGCATGGTCCCGCCACTTGGGCTGGGTCTTCACCCACAGGTCGAGATAGACCTGACCGCCGATGAAGCGCTCCAGCTCCTGCCGCGCCGCACTCCCTATCTGCTTCAGCCGCCGGCCGCCCTGGCCGATGACGATCGCTTTCTGCGAATCACGCTCTACCCAGATCCGTGCGCTGACATAGAAAATGCCGTTCTCGCGCGGGTGATAGTCCTCGATGAGCACCGCGGCGGAGTGTGGGATCTCCTCGCGGGTATATCCGAACAGCGCCTCGCGGATCAACTCCGCCGCGATCTGGTGCTCCGTTTGGTCCGTAATCTGGTCGCTGGGATAATAACGCGGGCCCTCGGGGATGTAATCCAGGATGTGTTCCAGCAGACGGTCGACATTGGTGCCCCTAAGCGCGCTTGTGGGCATCGAGTCCGTATACTCCGGGAACAGGGACCAGTAGGCCTGGATACGCCCTTCGGCTGTCTCAAGCGGAAGCGCGTCCATTTTGTTGAGCACGAAGAGCGTGGGGCGCTCTCTGCCTCGAAGCAGATATGCGATCGTTCGGTCATCATCGTGCGGCGAGGACGAGACGTCGACCACAAACAGAATCACATCAGCGTCGGGAATAGCAGCCTTGGCCTCCCTGACCATGATCTCATTGAGACGATGGGATAACCGGTTGTGTATGCCGGGCGTGTCGATGAAGATGAGTTGGTAGCCTGGTTCGGTGCGAATCCCCGTGATCCGATTGCGGGTAGTCTGCGGTCTGGGTGATACGATTGCGACCTTGTGGCCAACCAGGGCGTTGACCAGCGTGGACTTCCCGACATTCGGACGTCCGATCAGCGCCACGAAGCCCGATCTGTGCCCCTCTGGCAAGGGTGCAGTATGCCAATCCTCACCAATTTCAACCTCCGGCTCGCGCACGACTGCGCCGCCGGTATCCGCAAGGAACTGCTCGATCAGTGCCTCTGATTCGGAGCGTTCTTGTTCGTTGGCACCTGCACCATCGGGCTCCACAGCCGGTTGCTCTACGTGCGGTTCACCGTCAGATCGGCCCATAGCTATGTTCCCTTCACCAGATAGATCGCCGGGAGGCTCACCAGAGTGGTGAGGCCCTTGACCAGAACGTTGGCCCAGAAGATGGACCAAACCACGGCTGCGGGCAACGCGCCGCCGAAGGCAATCGCCACGAAGATGAGGCTATCCACCGGGACACTGACACTGTTGCTGACCAACACACGTGCCCACTGGAAGCGCCGGGTGATCCGTGTGACCCAGAGATGGTACAGCTCAGTGTCGAGCAACTCGCTCACGACTTCGGCAACGATACTGGCAAGGACGATCCGCCACACCGGACTCAACACGCCTGCAAAGGCCTCCTGGAGAGGCCACGAGGGATCAGCGGGCAGGAGCGCGAGGAAAGCGAAGAATCCCGCCATGACCAGGTTGATGGCTGCAGCCGCAACGACCAGGGTTCGCGCTGCCTGGCGTCCCAGCAGTTTGTGGACCATGTCTCGGAGCGTGAAAGTAAAGGGATAGATAAACGTGCCGCCATCGATGCTGAAGCCGGCGACCCACGCGATCTTCAAGCTGCCAATGTCGGCGATCATCTGCGCTCCGATGTACGCAGCGATCGTCACCACGGCGGCTTGCGTCAACGACGCCGTGGACGCGCGCGTTTCCTCGGATTCTTGGGGCCGTGCTAAGGCGGTCAACTGCTGATCCCTCTCGTTCATTGCTCTAGCGGCGCCAGAGGCGCTCTGGCACAGTATACCATAAGAGCACCGAGCAGATGCGGTGATCTCACCTGGCCCAACCCAGCTCTCCATACTATAATGGTGCCACATGGCCACCCACGCCGCAACGGGCCCCTTCTCGGACGCGGTTGGGGATACGCGATACAGTGTCGGCCGATGCCTGCATACTGAGGTGATTCATGCGTCAAGACTTCCCTATTCTGGAGTACGACCCCACACGCAGAGCGGTCATTGAACCAGCGGAGCAGATCAAGCCGGCCGACATCTCCGACCACTGCGTCGTCTGCTTTTTCCAGGAGGTGCTCACGGCGTTGGTGGGAGCCGGCATCCTGCGTAAGGTGGCTAGCACCAAGTCGGAGATTGGCGAACATCCTTTCTACGAAGTGGAGATGGACGGACAGCGCCTGACGGTCTTTCACCCTGGCGTCGGCGCACCGTTGGCAGCCGGCCTGCTGGAAGAAGCCATCGCCAAGGGGTGCCGCACCTTCGTCGCGTGCGGCGCAGCCGGCGTGCTCAATCGCGACATCGCGGTGGGGCATCTGGTCGTTCCCATCGCCGCTATCCGTGATGAAGGCACGTCGTATCACTATCTACCCCCGGAGCGTGAGGTCCAGGCTTCCGCTGAGGTCGTATCGGCCATCGAGCGGGTATTGGCGCACCACCACGTCCCCTATGTCCTCGGCAAGACCTGGACCACGGACGCCTTCTATCGCGAAACCCCAAACAAGGTGCAGTTGCGCCGCGAGGAGGGCTGCCTCACCGTTGAGATGGAAGCCGCAGCGTTCTTCGCCGTGGCCCGCTTCCGCGGTGTCGCATTCGGCCAGATCCTCTATGGGGGTGATGATGTGAGCGGCGACACCTGGGACACGCGCAACTGGCACCGGCGCGCCTCGGACCGTGAGAAGCTCTTCTGGTTGGCCGTCGAAACGTGCGCAGCGCTACTCAACGAAAGGAACACGGGATGAGAATCTGTGTTTATTGCGCATCGAGCAGCGCGGTGGCACCCGGCTACTTCGACGCCGCGCGAACGCTGGGCCGCCGAATCGCCGAGCGCGGAGACACACTGGTCTACGGTGGGGCTAGCGTCGGTCTGATGGGGGCGCTGGCTATGGCTGTCAAGACAGGCGGGGGCTATGTTATCGGCGTGATGCCGACCACCTTCCAGGACCGGCGTCTCACGTTTGCCGAGGCCGATGAGATCGTCGTTACCGAAGACCTCCGTACCCGCAAGGCTGCGATGGAAGCACGCGCAGATGCCTTTGTGATCCTACCCGGCGGCTTCGGCACGCTGGAGGAGCTGTCCGAGACGCTCACCCTACGCCAGATTGGAGCGCACGCGAAGCCGATCGTCATCCTCAACATCGACGGGTTCTACGATCCGCTCATCGCGCTCTTCGAGCACTACTATCGCCAGCGCTTTGCCAAGCCGTGGCGCGATCTTTACCATATCGCCAGTACCATCGAGGGCGCGTTCACGTACCTCGATGCGTACGCACCGACCAGCACGCCCCCCAAGTGGTTCGAAGATGACCTGCAGTAGCACAGACGAGCGTACGACCTCGGGACTCCCGCGGCACGGAGAGCAAGCCACCCGGACCCAGTATCACGATGACGGCAATCTCAACGCGCGCATAGCGCTCCACGCGCGGTTCAGCACCAACCCCTACGGCTGGCAGCGCTGGATCTTCGACGCAATCACGCCGGTCGATGACGCGCGCGTGCTGGAGTTGGGGTGTGGCCCGGGCACGCTCTGGAGCGCTAACCACCAGCGCATCCCCACGACCTGCGACATCACCCTGACCGACTTCTCACCCGGCATGGTGCAGGCCGCGCGCAGAAACCTCCAAGCGCCCAGCGGATGTCTGCGATTCGCGGTCGTCGACGCGCAGGCCATCCCCTTCGACTGCGCAGTCTTCGATGTCGCTATCGCCAACCACATGCTCTACCACGTACGCGACCGCAGACAGGCGCTCGAGGAGATCGCGCGGGTGCTCAAGCGAGGCGGTGCTCTGTTCGCTACGACTGTGGGCGAGACGCATATGCAGGAGTTGTGGGCGCTCGTCGAGCCTTTCGTGCCTGGGATCTCTGCGCGATCCAACACGGCATCGCGTCCCTTCACCCTTGAGAACGGCATCGCTCAACTGAGCACGGTATTCGACGACGTGCAGCGCTACGACTACGTGGACGACCTCGAGGTGACCGAAGTCGAGCCCATCATCGCGTATCTCAAGTCGACGATGACGTTTGGCGCGTTGGCGAACGACGTTTGCTTGCAGAAGATCCGCCAGCGAGTTACCGCGCAGATCAGGTCGGTGGGCGCGTTTCATATCCACAAGTCATCCGGGCTCCTAACCGCCCGGCGCCGTGCAGGAGGCCAATGATGGCCGGTAATGCAAGTACCATCGATTTCGGCTATCCGCTCGTGGATCTCCATCGCCACCTCGAGGGGAGCATGCGCCTGGAGACTATCCTGGCGCTCGGTGAGCAACACGGCATTCCGCTGCCGGCCCATAGCCCGGAGGCGCTTCGGCCGCACTTGCAGGCCACGGTCCCACAACCGGGCCTGATGGCCTTCATCGGCAAGATGGACTGCAGCATCACGGTTCTGGCGGACCTGGACGCCTGCCGCCGCGTGGCCTATGAGTGCGTCGAGGACGCTGCCCGTGAAGGCATCGACTACGTGGAGATCCGGTTTAGCCCCGGCTATATGGCTCGCCCCCATAACCTGAGCCCGGCGGGCGTTGTGGAAGCCGTCGTCGACGGTGTGGGCGCCGCAAGCCGTGGCGTGGGAATCGAGGCAGGCCTGATCGGAATCCTGAGCCGCACCTTTGGAATCGATGCATGCTGGGACGAGTTCGAGGCCCTACGCCCGCATGCGGAGCACATCACGGCCATGGACCTGGCGGGCGACGAAGCAGCGTGGCCCGCACGCCTGTTCGAAGAGCATTTCCGAAAGGCGCGAGAGCTTGGCTGGCACATCACGGTTCACGCCGGTGAGACTGCCGGTCCGGAGAGCATCTGGACGGCATTGCGCCGCCTGGGCGCCGAGCGCATCGGCCACGCCCTGCACGCCTACGAGGATCCGGCGCTTATGGACTATATGGCGGAGCGCCAGATCGGTTTGGAGGTCAGCCTCACCAGCAACGTCCAGATCAGCGCCGTGCCCGACTACGCCAGCCATCCGATCAAGACCTACGTCGAGCGTGGAATGGCAGTGACGCTGAACACCGACGATCCCGCAGTCAGCCGCATCACGCTGGCGCACGAGTACGAATTCGCCGCGCCTGCGGCCGGGCTGACCCCGGATGAGATCCGGCGAGTTCAGCGGAATGGTCTGAAAGTGGCGTTCCTCTCAGATAACGCCCGCGCGGCCCTTCTGACTCAGAAGCACGGGCAAACATCCTAACGACACTGGCTCACGTCTCTCAAGGGGTCGAAGAAAGGGAGCGTAGTGCGAACGCATCACGCTCCCTCCTGGTGTCTGCAGGCCTGTAGTCAGCGTTAGGCAGCGGCCTCGCGCCCCAACCGAAAGGCGACCCGGTTGACCTCGCGGTACTTTTCCGGAACCCGGCGCAGCACCGCAGTCTCCCAAATCTGGGGATCTGTGTCCAGCAGCGCCGAGAGCGCCGCAAGCATCACTGTGTTCACTGTGCGGGCGTTGCCGGCCTCTTCGGCCAACGGCAGCGCATCCACAACGACAACCCTGCCGGCGTGCTCCCTCAGGGCCGCGAGGATGGCTTCTTCCTCAGGATAGAGGATATCCCCCAGGCTCACCGACATAGGTATGAGCTTCTGACGATTGACCAGGACGATCCCGCCTGCCTTCAGCCAGTCAAGCCAGCGCGCGGCTTCCAGCAGTTCGAAGGACATCAGAATGTCCACGGTGCCCTTTTCGCATGTCGGCGAACCCACCGACCGGGCCCAGCGAACGTGGCTTTCCACGACGCCCCCGCGCTGTGCGAACCCGTGGACCTCAGACTTTTTCGCGTCCAACCCCAGGTCCAGCCCCACCTGAGCTGCGATGTCCGACGCAGTCAGGATCCCCTGTCCTCCTACGCCGACGAAAAGCATGTTGAGTTTCTCGATCATCTTGCCTCCTGACGCCGCATCCCGGGCTATTCTATCGGCGCGATGGCCTGGACAGGGCATACCTGCATACAAACGGTACACCCGGTGCACAGCAGCGGATCAATAGCGGCTTTCTGCTTGCCACTCGTCGGATAGATCTCATCGCTCTTGATGATGGCAGGGCAGCCCACCCGGAAACAGGATCCGCACGTTACACACTTAGCCGGATCCACACGCATTCGGGGCTGAAGGTGGAAATGGGGCGTGAACACGCACGCGCCGCGCACCACGACGACGGCAGGACCGTCCTCATAATCCAGGGCACGGCGCAACGTCTTGTTGATAGCATCCACGTTCCAGGCATTCACCTCCTCCACGGAGGTCACGCCCATAGCGCGGCAGACTGCGGCAATGTCAATCTCCTTGCCGTGCTCTCCCTGGAGCGTGATCCCGGTACCGGGGTGCTGCTGCTGGCCCGTCATCGCCGTGATGCGGTTGTCCAAGATAATCACGGCGATCCTGGCGCGGTTGTATATCGCAGATGCCAGCGGGCCAAGCCCCGAATGGAAGAACGTGCTGTCTCCAATCACGGCAATGGCGGATTCCTGCCCGCCGGCACGTTGAAAGCCGTGCGCCATACCGATGCTGGCTCCCATCGAGATCAGCATATCCATCGCCTCGAAAGGCGGCAGGACGCCCATTGAGTAGCACCCGATATCGCCGGCGATCACAGCCTTGCGCTTGTGGCGGCGCAGGTTGTAGAAGAATGCACGATGAGGACAACCGGGGCACAGGGCCGGGGACCGCGGGGGAACGGTGACGCTCGAAAGCAACTCGGGTGTCATGGTGGCAGTTTGCGTTGCCGGAGCGCCATCTGCGTCGAGCAACCCGGCTTTCCCCGCGCCTTCGCGCACCGCGGCCAACGTCAGCTCACCGCACAGCGGGAAGACATCCTTACCGTGCGAGACCTCAATGCCGGCAGCTCTGATCTGTTCCTCGATAAAGCCATCCAGTTCCTCAACCACAACGAGCGTCTCAACCGCGTCCGCGAACTCACGAATCGCGGCCAGCGGCAGAGGGTAGGACATGCCCAACTTAAGGATAGAAACGCCGGGCAGCATCTCGCGGACGTACTGGTAGGCTATGCCCGTCGTCACCACACCAACAGAACGGTCACCCCAACTGATGCGATTGAGGCCACACTCGAAGCCATCTGTCGCAGACCACGCAGCGACTTCGATCAAGCGTTGTTCGATCTCTGGATGCCGCCGGCGTGCCACTGCCGGCAAGACGACCCGACTGGTGGATGGATCGCGCACGAAGGGGGGCAAGGGTTGGAGTGACCGCGCCTCCGGCACCAGGGCCTCGACCGCCGATTTGGAATGGGACAGCCGCGTCGTCGATCGCAACATGACGGGCGTCTCGAAGCGCTCACTCAGTTCGAAGGCAATCTTCACAAACTGCCGGGCATCCTCGCTATCTGCGGGATCGATGCACGGGAACTTCCCGAAGCGGGCATACTGACGATTGTCCTGCTCGTTTTGTGACGAAAACGCGCCTGGGTCGTCGGCGCTAACCAGGATCAAGCCACTCTTTACGCCGATATACGAGACAGACATCAAGCTATCGGCTGCCACATTGACCCCCACGTGCTTCATAGCAGCCAACGCTCGGGCGCCCCCGAATGAAGCACCGACGGCGTTATCCAGCGCGACTTTCTCATTGCTGCCCCATTCGGCTCGCACACCGGGATAGCGCGCCAGGTTCTCGAGTATCTCGGTCGAAGGTGTGCCCGGATACGCGGATGCGTATTGCACGCCAGCTTCCCAAGCTCCCAGGGCGATCGCTTCGTTCCCAGAGAGTAGTACCTTCATCAACACCTCCTCGTGGATGGGCCTCAGAGGGATTATAGTGTTCGGGGCCGCTCTGTCAACGCATGGGTTGTCGCGCTTGGCTCCGGGCATATAATGCGATGAGAATCCAACGTGAAACGGTCGTGACGTTTCACGTTTCGTTTGCGGACTTACGTCGTCGCTCAGAATCGACCGGGGCTGAACCGTGGTTCTGCGGACTCTATACCAAACCTTGTTGGACAGTGATCCGGCCCGGCTGCGCGTGATCGCGCAGCAGTGGGACATCGCTCTGCAGGCAACGCGCAAGACCGACATGGCGGCCGAGTTGGCCGATGCCATGGCCTCCGCCGATACCATCGCGGGCCTGCTGGACAGACTGACCCCCGATCAGCGCGCCGCCCTCGATGACCTGCTCCGCCGCGGCGGCACGCTTCCCTGGGCTATCTTCGTGCGACGCTGGGGCGAGATTCGCCCCGCCGGACCTGGCAGAGTGGAAAGGGAGGCGCTTTGGCAAGCGCCGGTCTCTCCGGCAGAAGCCCTATGGTTCCTTGGCGTGGTACAGAGGGCGTTCCTGGAGCAGGACGCCCTCTCGGCAGAGATGGCTTTCGTCCCTGGCGAGTTGAGGCTCTACATGCCCGATCCAGCACCGATCGTGACCCCGGCGCCTCCCCAGACAGCTACACCGCCCTATGTGATCCCTGGAACAGACGCGTTGGCGGACGATCTTGTGACCCTATGGATAGGGCTTCAGCGTTCGGACGACGCCCACAGCGAACCGCCGGTCGTATCGGCGCAGCCACGGATCGCGCTTCTCGAGACGTTGTGCATCGAGCAATCCTGGCTACGCCGCGATGCTGGCGCGTTACGCCCGGTTCCTTCGGCTATCGTGGCGTGGCTGCGTGATACGCCATGGCGCCAATGGGCCAGCCTGGCCCAGGCGTGGGTCACAAGTGCAGCGTGGAATGACCTCGCGTACGTCCCCACGCTCGCGCCCGACCCAGTCCAGGCTTGGCCAAACGATCCCGTCTCAACGCGACAGGGCTTGATAGGCTGCCTGCGCCTCTGTGAGCTCGCCAAGTGGTATGACATTCAGGCGTTTATCAGCTATGTCCACACGCATTCCCCGGATTTCCTTCGCCCCACCGGTGACTATCAATCCTGGGCGCCGCGCGATGTGCAGTCCGGCGTACCGTTGCGCGGCTTCGAAGCCTGGACGGCTGTGGAAGGAGCCCTGATCGCGTACATCCTGAGCGGGCCGCTCGCGTGGCTGGGGCTGGTCGATCTCGGCAGCTTGAGCCCAGAGGTGGCCCCGGCGGCGTTCAGGTTGACCCAGGCTGGAGCTGCGCTGCTCTTGGGTGCCCCTCCACCCGAGCTTCCCGAACCGCCCCCATTGCAGGCCGGCGCGCATGGTGAGTTCGTCGCTCCTCCCCGCCGGCGCTACGAACGCTTCCAGTTGAGCCGGATCGCCGACAGCGTGCCACGGGACAAGGGCTACGCTTACCGGCTGTCGCCCTCCTCGCTTGACCGGGCTAAACAACAACGCATCCCCTACGCCCGCATCGTGACATTTCTAGAAGAAGCCAGCGGCGGAGCGCCCCTACCCGCACCGATCAGGGGCGCGATACAGCGCGCCTATCAAGGCGAAGCTCGGGCAAGCCTGGAGCACCTGTGGGTACTTCGCGTGCAGGATCCCCAGCACTTGAAAATCCCGACCGTTCAGGCGTTGGTCGATCAGGTCATCGGGCCCAACATGGCCATTGTGCGCGGTGACCGGCGCGAGCGGCTACTACAGGTGCTCGCCGACCATGGGATTCTGGCCGATATCGTCGAGCGCGACTGAGCCGCTCGGCGCTCCCACATCGTCGGATCGCGTCTGCGGCTGAGCATGAACCGCCCAGTACGGTGCTGGGAAAGGGGATGATCCGCAGCCGTTGTGGATTCGGTGTATAACGTTATAATCTGTCCCGGTACTCAGGAGGTTTCCATGCCCGCAGATGCGCTGCATAAGAAAGTCGTCGAAGCGTTCCGGTCTCGGTTTCACGAGGCCCCCTCAATGGTAGTCCGCGCGCCAGGCCGCGTCAACCTGATTGGAGAACACACAGACTACAACGACGGATTCGTGCTCCCTGTCGCCGTGGACCGGGCCGCCTGGCTCGCCCTAGCCCCTCGCGACGATCCATGGGTCACGGCCCGCGCCGTTGATATGAAAAACGACGAGGTTACCTTCCCGGTGGACCGCACCCCGTCCTCAAGCGGAGGCTGGGCAGACTACCCCAAGGGCGTTGCGTGGGCGCTGTTGGAACAGAACCTCCAGCCTCAGGGCATCAACTGCGTGCTGACCTCCGATGTCCCGGTAGGCGCAGGGATGTCATCCTCTGCCGCCGTCGAGGTGGTATTTGGCTACGCTTGGGATCAGTTGGGAAACTTTGGTCTGAGCCTCTCGGAGCTGGCACTCCTGTGCCAGAAAGCCGAAAACCAGTATGTCGGCGTCAACTGCGGAATCATGGACCAGATGATCAGCGCGTGCGGACGCGCTGGCCATGCGATGATGCTGGATTCGCGAACGCTGGAGCGCGCCTACTTCCGGATGCCCGACGGCGTCGCGATCGTCGTGGCCGATACTATGGTACGCCGGGCACTGTCCGGCTCCGAGTACAATGTGCGGCGGGCACAGTGCGAGCAGGCAGTCAGCGTCCTGCAACCTCGCCTCCCGGATGTAAAAGCCCTGCGCGACGTGACCCCCGCGCAGCTCGAGCGCTTTCGTGACGAAATGCCCGAGATCGTCTACCACAGAGCCCGTCACGTGGTGACGGAGGACCAACGTGTCATCCAGCTTTCACGCGCTCTTTACGAGGGCAAGCTCGACTATGTGGGCCAGTTGCTCGTCGAGGGACACCGCAGCCTGCGCGACGATTACGAGGTCAGTATTCCCGAACTGGATACCCTGGTCGAGGCCGCAACTGAGGTCCGCGGCTGCTATGGCGCCCGGCTGACAGGCGCCGGCTTCGGGGGCTGTATCATCGCTCTCGCCGACGAAAGCGTTGTGTCGGACGTCGAGGAACACCTGACCGAGGTCTACGAAGCCCGACACGGCAAGCGCCCCACCGTCTACGTAACGCGCCCTGATGATGGTGTCACGGTCGTGAGCTAGCTGAGCACGTAGCGTCCCGAAAGGAGCATGAGATGAATATCGGCATTCCCAAGGAGAGGCTTCCGGGTGAAGAGCGTGTGGGCTTGACCCCCGCCCTCGTCGGTTTGCTGGTGAAAGATGGTCACAAATGCTTCGTGGAGACCGGAGCCGGGACCGGGGCCGGGTTTGACGACTATGACTACGAGCGCATGGGCGCCACCTTGGTCGGTGAAGGTGAAGCGCTGTATGCACAGGTATCCCTCATCCTAAAGGCCCTTCGACCGACCCTGGAAGAGATCCGCTGGATGACGAGCGGACAGACCCTTATGTGCTTTCTGGGGCTGCCACAGATTCCGGCTGAGGAGGTGAAGGCAATGCAGGAGCGCCGCATCACCGCCTTCGCCTACGAAATGATCAGAAAAGAGCGGTACGACTTCCCGATCCTCAAGACCGTTAGCGAAGTAGCGGGGCGTATGGCGCCCTACATCGCCGGGAACCTGCTGATGCGCCAGCACGGAGGTCGCGGCGTCTTGCTGAATGGTGTGCCTGGTGTCTCCGCCAGTGAAGTGGTCATTCTGGGGTCTGGCACCGTGGGCCAGAACGCGGCTCGCGCCTTCTTGGGATTGGGCGCTAAGGTCTTTATCCTGAGCCGGTCGCTCGATCGTCTGCGCGACCTCGATAACCAGTTCCAGGGACGCGTAAACACGATGATCGATCACGACTTCAACGTCGCCTACGTCACACGGTTCGCCGACGTTGTGGTGGGCGCGGTGCGCAACCCGGGCAAACGTGCCCCGGTGGTCATCACCCGCGAGATGCTGCGCACGATGCGCAAGGGCGCGGTCATCATCGACTTCGCGATCGACCACGGCGGCTGCGCAGAGACGAGCCGGCCCACAACGTTCGACTGCCCCACCTTCATCGAGGAAGACGTGGTGCACTACTGCGTCACCAACGTACCCGGCGCAGTGCCGCGTACATCGACACACGCGTTCAACAACGCAGCCTGGTCCTATATCCGCCACGTCGCGGCGATGGGCCCGGCCTCCGCATTGGCCCAGAACGAGGCGCTGCGGCGTGGCCTGGCTATCCGGAGCGGTGAGATCATCGAAGAACCGTTCACACCGACATCCTACGGGACACGCTAAGGCACAGGAGGCGCTATGGATTGGGAACGTCGTTATGCATCGAAACTGGTCTCGGGCCCCGAGGCGATTGCGGCGGCGGTTCACTCAGGGTCGCAGGTCTATCTGACCGGCAACTGCAGCGTGCCGCGCACGTTGGTCGAGGCCCTGGTTGCTCACGGCCCGAACGTCGAGGATGTGGAGGTCCCCCAGCCCCTAACCGTTGGCGACGCGCCCTGGTGCTCACCGGAGTTGGACGGTCACCTGCGCTCCAATGTGCTGTTTATCGGTCACAATGTCCGCAAAGCGGTTTGGGAAAAGCGTGCAGACTACACGCCCGTCCTGCTGTCGGATTTCCCGTTGTTCTTCAAACGTGGGATCTTTTCACTCGATGTCGCGCTCGTGCACCTCTCACCGCCCGACGTGAACGGCTACTGCTCCTTCGGTGTTGAGACAGGCCTGACAAAGACCGCTGCAGAGTCCGCCAAGTGCATTGTCGCTCAGGTAAACCCCCATATGCCCTACATCTACGGCGACACACTGATTCACGTCGACGACCTCGACTATATCGTAGAGGTAGACCAGCCGCTCGATGAGTACCGCATGGCCACCGAACCCGCAGACGAGGTCGTGACAAGCATCGCCGGGCATATCGGAGAACTGATCCCCGATGGAGCGACCATGCAGATGGGGATCGGTGCGATCCCTGACTCAGTGCTCCCCTACCTGGAGCACAAGCGCGATCTAGGGATACACACCGAGCTCTTCTCGGACGGTGTGATGCACTTGGTCGAGAAGGGCGTCATCACCGGAGCAAGAAAAACACTCCACCCAGGCAAGATCATAGCCGGCTTCAACCTGGGATCGCGCGAGCTTTACCGCTGGCTCGACCATAACGATATCGTCGAACTGCACGTCTCGGAGTACGTCAACGATCCATGCGTCATCGGCCAAAACTACCGGCAGGTGTCGATCAACAGCGCTATCGAGATCGACCTAACAGGTCAGGTCTGCGCCGACAGCATCGGCCACAGATTCTATAGCGGGGTTGGCGGGCAGATGGACTTCATCTACGGGGCATCGCGCTCCGAAGGAGGGATGCCCATCATCGCCCTCCCAAGCACAGCCAAAGGTGATACGATGAGCCGCATCGTGCCGACCCTGAAGCCTGGAGCCGGCGTCGTCACGTCGCGGAACCACGTGCACTGGATCGTGACAGAGTTCGGCGCCGTGAACCTATACGGCAAGTGCATCCGTGAACGGGTAGCGGCCTTGATCAGCATTGCCCACCCCAAGTTCCGCGAGGAACTGCGCCTACAGGCCAAGGCGCTTGATTACATCTAGGTAGTCCCGAAGATCGGCCCACACATCGTGCGGCCGATCCGCGCGGGGTGAATGCCTGCGCTTGAGATAAGTCTTCAGGAGGTGTAGTTTGTTCCATGCAGTGGTCGCTGTAAAGCAAGTGCCTGACACGACCAACATCCGCATCGATCCGGATACCGGCAACCTCGTGCGGGAAGGCGTGCCAGCCATCATGAACCCCTATGACGCGCACGCGCTGGCCGCCGCCGTTGAGTGGAAGCGTCGGCTCAACGGCCGAGTCACGGTGATCTCTATGGGCCCGCCTTCTTTCACCACAACCATTCGGGAGGCGATCGAGATGGGCGCCGACCGCGGGATCCTGATCTCGGATAGAAAGCTTGCCGGCGCCGATACCCTGGCCACCTCCTATGTGCTGGCCGAGGTGATTCGGGCCATCCACAACGAGGATCCCATCGACCTGCTCCTGTTCGGCAAGCAGGCGATCGACGGGGACACCGCCCAGGTTGGACCAGGCGTTGGCGTCCGGCTGGATATGCCGGTGGTCACGTATGCCGTGGGCATCCGCGCCATCGACCTCGACGATGACACGGTCGTCGTCGAGCGTCGAACCGAACGCTGGACCGAGATCATCGAAACGCCGCTGCCTGCGCTTCTCACGTGCGAGAAGGATATCGCGGAGATTCCGTTTGCCCCGCTGCCGGATCTGATCAAATCCCTTAGGTACGAGCCGGAGATCTGGACCATTGAGGGACCGGTGGCGTTCGAGCAGGACATGATTGGCGTCCGCGGGTCACCTACCATCGTCTACCAAATGGGTACACCACCACTGCCTGAAGCCGGTGAGGTTATCAACACGCGGGAGACGAGCATCGATGCCGCAGTGACCTTCGTCTTCCAGAAGGCTGAAGCGGCTGGCGTCCTTGGCACAATGCTCGGAGGTGGGAAATGACCGCGCGACGCTTCTGGGTTTTCATCGAACAAGAACAGGGCAAAGTCCATCCGGTCGCATGGGAGCTTCTGGGGGTAGCGCGTCGGCTTGCCTCGCAGGTAGCTGAGGAGGCGCAGGCCAGCGGCGACGAGGTCTCCGTCGAGGGCGTCCTCTTAGGCCATCAGGTCCGAGACATCGCCGCGGAAGCGATCAAGTATGGAGCCGATCGTGTCTACCTGATCGACGACCCGGTGCTAGCTCAGTATCGCAACTGCCCGTACTACATGAGCATTGCAGCCGTGGCCGAGAAATACCAACCGGAGGTCTTCCTCATCGGCGCCACGACGCTGGGACGCGATCTGGCGGGTGCCGTGGCGACCGCGCTGCGCACCGGCCTCACCGCAGACTGCACCAAACTGGAGATGGGCGAGGTCAAGGGGGCGAAGCAGCGGCTCCTCCAGGCGACCCGACCGGCCTTCGGCGGCAACATCATGGCCACCATCGTGTGTCGCAAGCATCGACCGCAGATGTCCAGCGTGCGACCCCGGGTCTTCCCTGCGGCCCCTTACAATCCCGATGCGGTGGGTGAAATCATCGCGGAGGAGACCGGAGTCACGGAGGAGGGCGCACGCTCCTGCATCCTGGAGTTCGTCCACGCCCAAGAAGACACGGTTGATATTGAATATAGCGATGTCATCGTCGCCGGAGGACGCGGTGTCGGAGGCCCGGAAGGATTCGCTGTGATCAAGGCACTTGCTGATGCTATGGGAGGCGTCGTTGGTGCCTCTCGGCCTTGTGTTGACGCGGGATGGATTAAGTACCCGCACCAGGTGGGGCAGACCGGCAAGACCGTTAGGCCCAAAGTGTACGTCGCCGCCGGCATCTCCGGCGCGCTACAACACAAGGTCGGCATGCAGAACTCCGATTTCATCATCGCTATCAACTCCGACCCCAACGCACCTATCTTTGAGGTTGCGGACGTCGGAATCGTGGGCGACCTCTTTGAGGTCATTCCAGCGATGATCAAGGAGATCGAAGCACGCAAGGAGGCACGTGTATGAACAACGAACGCATTGAGTTCGATGCCATCGTGGTGGGAGCCGGCCTCGCCGGCTCGGCTGCGGCTATGGTTATGGCACGCAAGGGACTCAACGTGGCCCTGATCGAACGGGGTCAGAAACCGGGGGGCAAGAACTACTTCGGCGGCGCCATCTACACCCATGCCATCGCCGAAGTGCTCCCCGACTATATGGATCGCCGTCCCCCCTTTGAGCGCCCGGTGACTGAAGCGGGGTTCTGGTTCCTCTCGCGAGATGGCATCACCCGTATGACAGTCCAGGGCGGCAAACTGAATGCCGAGCCCGCAGATGCCTACATCACGCTGAGGGCCAACTTCGATATGTGGTGGGCCGAGCAGGCCCAAGCGGCTGGCGCATTCCTGATCCCCAAGACCGCTGTTGTCGACTTCATTCGTGAGGAAAACGGCCAGGTCATTGGCGTGCTGACCGACCGTCCGCAAGGCGAGGTCTATGCGCCTGTAGTCATTATCTGTGAGGGCGTGAACAACCTCTTGGCACAGAAGCTGGACTTGATCAGCCACGACCTCGAGCCGGCGCACATTGCGCTGGCGTTCAAGAAGGTCATCTCGCTTCCGATGGAGACGATCAACGCACGCTTCGGGCTCTCCGATGACGAACATGGGCTTGCGGTCTCGGTGCTGGGTGACGTCTCACTCGGGCTTCCCGGGATGGGCTTCGTCTACACCAACAAAACCAGCGTCTCCGTGGGGCTGGGCATGATGCTCGACAAACTGGCAGAGTATCGCTTACGGCCTTATGACATCCTGGACCGCTACCTCGATCATCCAGCCATCGCCCCGCTCGTCAAAGGGGGACAGCTTCTCGAATACGGAGCACATTTGATCCCGGAGGGCGGCTACCGCGCGATGCCCAGGCTGTACACAGGCGGCGCGATGGTCGCCGGAGACGCCGCCGCAATGGTCAACGCCCTGCATTGGGAGGGGACCAACATGGCCATTATCGCGGGCCAGCAAGCTGCTGAGACGGCGCTGGAGGCCCACAGCCGCGGTGATTTCAGCGAAAAGGTCATGGCAAGATACGAGGACCGGCTCAAGGATGGCTTCATCCTGCAGGACCTCAAGCAGTACCGCGGTTTTGCGAACTTCCTGGAGACGCATCCGCAGTTCATGGATGTCTACCCGAATTTCCTCAATGACGCCTTGGGGCAGTTCTTTAGCGCCTACGGAAAACCCAAGAAGGAGCTGTTCCGGGGCATGCTCGGCGCGCTAACTGACCGCCGCACGCTGTTCAAGGCCGCAGGCGACATCGTATCTATGGCGCGCTCAGTGATGGGATGGTGACACAATGGCTATGAAAACAGGTGATGCGTTCGAGGTCCGCGAGCTCCCACAGGAGCTGAAAGAGACGCTCCCCGATGTCTACGTCGACGACCTCTTGATGACCCTCAAGTACTTCATCGATGAGGAGAAGACGCACCTCTGGATCAAGGACCCCGACGTCTGTCTGCGCTGCGAGCACAAACCCTGCCTCTACTTCTGTCCGGTGGGCGTCTATACGCTCGCCCCAGACGGGTTGCTGCAGATCGCGTATCAGAGTTGCGTGGAATGCGGCAGCTGTCGTGTGGGATGTCCCTACACAAACATCGGGTGGACCCTCCCGCGGGGCGGCTTCGGCGTCGCCTACAAATTCGGTTAGGAGGCTAGGAGGCATGGTCTCAATGGATGCTGAATCCATCAAACATGAGCGAACCCTCGTGCTACTCAAGCCCGACGCTGTAGCACGTGCGCTCACCGGCGAGATCCTCACGCGATTCGAACGCGCGGGTCTGAAGATCGTGGCCATGAAAATGGTCAGGCCTACAGCCGAGATGGCTGCGGGCCACTATGCGGGACCCGACGACTGGATTGCGGGGATGGGTCAGAAGACGCTGGACTCGTTCGAGCAGTTTGGGCTGGATGTGCACGCGGTCTTGGGCACAAAAGATCCGTTCGAGATCGGCACGATGGTACGAGGCTGGCTCATCGAATACGTGTCGTCAGGTCCCGTCGTTGCCCTGGTCCTGGAGGGCGTCCACGCGATTACGGCTGTCCGCAGGATGATCGGCTTCACAATTCCGGCGCGCGCCGAACCCGGGACGATCCGGGGCGACTTCGCGATCGACTCCAATACCATCTCAAGCCTCGAGAAGCGCTCGACCAAGAACCTCATTCACGCCTCGGGAAACGCCGAAGAAGCGGCACTGGAGATTGCGTACTGGTTTGGCCCTGATGAGATCGCAACCTATCGCCGGGCAGGCGAAGATGTGATGTACTGACGCCTTATCATCGGCCGTCGACAACAAACCGGGGAGGCCTGTGGCCTCCCCGGCGCTGTTCAAACGTATGGGGAAGTGCTGCTACAGCAGCTCCATCGCGCGATTATAGATCGCCAGCGCTTCGTCAAGCTCACCGTTCTTCATCAAGATATCGCCCATGGTCCGCAGAACTCGCGGTTCAGACGGCTGCTCTTCCACATAACGCCGCAAGTCCGCTAGGACATCTTCGGCTTTGGCACCGGCCTTGATCAGCCTGCCATAGTGCTCCATAGCCTCCGGAATCTCGCCGGTGTTCCACAACCCGCGTGCCAACGTGAGCCGAGATGCGTGATCGGAGCGCTTCTGCTTGACACGGGCACGCAAGGCATCCAGATCCAACTCGGCCTCCTCCGCTGCTGCGGGCTCGACCGTCTGGGGCACGGCAGCGGGCTGGGCGCCCGCCTCGGCTCCGGCTGGAGTCGGCGCCTCGGCCTGTGCCGGCACTGGCACGGGCTCGACACCCTCAACACCGGCCTCATCACTCGACACCGGCGCGGGAGCCTCCGACTGGGCGGAGACCGGCTCGACTTGCGGCTCAGCCTCGGGCTGTGGGAGAGCGCCGTCATCAACCGGAGCCTCGATCAGCAAGGGCTCCTCCTCACCGGGCTCCGCCGGCTCCTCTGTATCGACCGCGGCTTTTTCGGTCAACGCCATAGAAGCCAGCCGTGCGGGCTCCTCCGGTTCGGCCTCGGGGGCGGGCGCGACTCCGACCGCCGGTTCCCCCTCAACCTGCGCTCGCAGTGATGCCTCCTTTTCAGGAGCAAGTCCCTCGAGCCAGGCCAGAGCATCCTCCCCCGAGGGCGCAGAAGGCAATTCCCGTTCCTCTGCCACCATGTCTTCTGAAACGACCTCCTCGGGGAGCGGCTCTGTCACCGGTTCTGGCGCTGCTTCAGCGACCTCAGTGGGCTCCTCACCAAAGGCTGACCAGCCAAAGTACGACGGCGCGCCGGCTTCGAAGGCGGTTTCAGGCTCCGCGCCAGGCTCTGCGGTGGCCTTCTCTTCGACGGCCTCAGCCGGTGGCTCGATCACCGCTTCCGGTTCGGGCGGTGCCTCAGACTCCGGCATGCCGGCCTCGGCAGGCGCCGGCTCAACAGGCGGCATCTCGACGAGCGGAGCACGCCTGCGTCCCAAAATCTCATCAACGCGGGCTGCGGACTCTGCCTCGGCCTGCGCCCGCAACGCCTCTTCTTTACCGACGGTCAGGCTCTCGAGCCACGCAAGCGCCTCATCGCCAGACAAGAGCCCGCCTTCTTCATCAGGCGTCTCTAGCGGTGCAGCAGCCTCCTCCAGCAGCTCACCCGCAGCCTCCGCCAGTCCGGACTCGAATGCCTGCTCTTCCACCCCCGGTGGCTCGACAACGACCGCCTCAGCCTCCTCCAGCAGCTGTTCAGCTGCCGCCTCAGTCACTTCGGACTCCAGCGCCGCCTCCGCGAGATCTTCCTCGACCACGGTCGGTTCGATGACGGTGGCCTCGGCCTCCTCCGGCAGCTCGTCCGCAGCCTCCATCGCTTCGGGCTCCAGCGCCGCCTCCGCGAGATCTTCCTCGGCCACGCTCGGCTCGATAGCAGCGGTCTCGACCTCCTGCAGCAGCTCGTCCGCGGCCTCCAGCACTCCGGGCTCTGGCGCCGCCTCCGCCAGGTCCGCTTCGGCCACGGCGGGTTCGATGACGGCGGCCTCGGCCTCCTGCAGCAGCTCGTCAGCAGCCTCCAGCACTTCGGGCTCTGCCACCAGGTCCTCTTCGGGCACGGTGGGTTCGATGACGCTGGCCTTGGCCTCCTCCAGCAGTTCGTCCGCAGCCTCCAGAACTTCGGGCTCTGCCGCCAGCTCCACCAGACCCTCTTCGGGCACGGTGGGTTCGATGACGGCGGTCTCGACCTCCTCAGCAGGCAATCTGCGTCTGCGTCCCAGGATCTCATCCACGCGAGCCGCGGATTCGGCCTCGGCTTGTGCGCGCAACTCCTCTTCTTTGCCGGCGGTCAAACTGGCAAACCACGCCAGGGCATCATCACCGGAGAGCAATTCGCCCTCCTCTTCTGGCGCTTCTATGGCTGCCGCGATCTCCTCCGTAGCGGGTTGGGGAGACTCGATCAAGGTCTCTGAAGGGGCGGGCTCGGCTGCCAGGCTCTCCAACCAGGCCAGGGTCTCATCGCCTGAAATGGCAGCCTCTTCACCGGCCAATACTGCCGGCGTTTCCTCTGGCTCTCCGAGTTCCATAAGCTCAGAGCGAAGCTCTTCTCCAACAACGGTGGTCGGGGGCTCCTCGCGCCTGCGCCCCAGGATTTCATCGACCCGGGCAGCAGACGCCACCTCGGCTTGCGCCCGCAGTTCGTCTTCGTGGCCTGCAGCCAGGCTCTCAAGCCACGCCAGAGCATCTTCACCGGAGAGCACACCCGCCTCTTCGGGAGTGACCTCCGGCACCTCCAGAGTAGCTTCGGCAGCCTCCGGCTCAACGACGGTCGTAGGTTCAGCAGCCACCGGAGGCTCAACGTCTTCCTCGTGAGTGGGAGGAACCGGCACCTCCGGCATCATGCCCTCGGGCTCGAGTTCACGAAGCCAGTCAGGCATGTCCTCCACATCGGAAGTCGGCCCGGCCTCAACGGTCACCGTACCCTCAGTGTCGAAATCGCGCAGCCAGTCTGGAATCTCCTCGATAGCTTCCTCTTCCAGCTCGTCCAAAGCGGCAGCCAATGTGGGCTCCGCGACAGTCGCCTCCGCTGGCACTGGCTCGCCGGCGTCCTCCTGTAGCTGCGCCAGCCACTCCGGCATCCCTTCCTCCGGAAGCTCGAACTCCTCAACCCCTGCCTCTGTCTCCGAGGGCGCCAGATCAGTTAGCCAATCCGGGATTTCCTCGGCCAGCGTGAGCTTGCCCGCCTCTGGCTTTGCCATCTCTCCCACTTCGTCAGGGGGCCGCAGATCGGCCAGCCAATCGGGCATTTCATCAGCCGGCAATACTTCCTCATCGATGCCCTCAGCCTCAACCTCGGCCAGGGATTCGGTCAGCCAATCGAGCCCTTCGTCGCGGCTCTCTGCCTCGACTCCGGCCTCAGGCTCCTCCTCGACAAACGCCAGTCGCGACTCCTCGGGCCAGGCCGGTCCGGCTTCCTCGACATCTGGAGCCTCTTCGATCCCCAGTTGCCTCAGCCAGTCCAGGTCAGCGCCTTCCTCTTCGGTCGTGGCAACGTCGGCTTCTTCCTCAAGCGCCAGGCCGGCGAGCCATTCCGGCACCTCTGATGAGCTTTCGAGCAGCGCTTCCAGGTCGGCCACGGCTTCGTCCGCGGCAGCTTCCTCCTCGCTCGCGCCCCCCCGCAACCATTCAGGTACGCCTTCAGCCTCGCCCTCCTCAACACCGGCCTCAGGTGGCATCAGCTCCGTCGCCCAGTCAGGGATGCCCTCGCCGACCTCTTCCGGCGGTGGCTGCTCAAGGCCCTCCTCGATCTCGGGCGCTACGACCGGTTCCCAGTCGCTCCCAACCGCAGCCTCCTCGGTGGGCACCTCTTCCAGACGTGCCGGGCCGGCAGGCTCCTCGAAGGCGATCTCGGCCATCCACCCCAGCTCGCCCTCGCCCTCTTCCACCTCCGGAGCACCCAGTTCGCGCAACCAATCAGGGATCTCAATCTGCGACTCGAGGCCGGCGGTAATGTCGACAAGGCGCACCTCGGAGTCCGTCATCTCTGGCGGAGCCTCGGAGATACCGACCGTAATCGATGCAGCCTCAAGCCGCCTGAACCAGGTGCTGCTGCGATCCACGTCAATCGCATCGGGGTCATAGACCAGCCGGTCCAGCTCGACCTCGCGTGGCTCTAGCAAGGAGTCAGCGCCGAAGAGCTCGTCCGCCAACCGGTTCTCTAGGTCGACCTCCTCAGCGCGGTTAAGGTAGAGCCATCCCTCTTCTTGCCCGCTGTTGACCCACAACGTACCCAGGAGCAGGTTCGCCTTGAGGTTGTACGGCATTTTGTCAAGGATCTCCTGACACACTTCGGCAGCCTGGACCAGCTGGCTGTCACGCCAGTGGGCTTCTGCCAGCGCGGTCAGCAGGTCGGGCCGCGCAGCATCGTCAGCTAGCAGGGTCTGCAGTTCCTCTACCGCACGGCCAAAACGATGGCCTCGCAGGTAGAGCCGCGCCAGCCCCGCCCGTGTCTGAGGAACATACTCCGGCTCCACCGCATCTCGACGTCCGTACATGCGTCGCAGCTCTTCTGCGATATCCGAGTTACCAGGGTCAAGCTCCAGCGCCCGCTCCAAGTTCCAGATCGCGGCATTCAGGTCACCGCGCCGCTCGTGGGCCAGCCCCAGACCAATTCTCGACATGAGATGCTCTGGGTCGGCACTCAGCGCGCGCCGGAACATATCCGTGGCCAAGTCCGGAAGATCGGCCTCGAACATCGTCTTCCCAAGTAGATAGTAGGCGCCGACATAGCGGGGGTATTGGCTTAGGATGTGCCGGGTATGCGCCAGGGCTTCCAGATATCGAGCTTGATCGATAGACTGGTTGATCTGACTCTCGTATGCTAGTAAGGAGATCTCAGGCACGCTGTCCTCCTATGGATGACTTCATGGCGGGGAGCGGGTCAGCCACTGGTCTTATAGTGACATTATGCTATGCTTTATACGAAAAGTCAAAATACCGTTGGTAGCCATCTGGCTGCCTGGCAGACATCCCCCGACAAAGAGAGCGACTATACAATCTGAAGTGGCAAGAATCAGCCTGTATGATCTCGATCTAGACGCGCTCGAGGCGCAGCTTGCAGCTTGGGGCGAGCCGCGTGCGCAGGCACGCGCACTGGCGCGTGAGATCTGGCGATACCTCTATCGAGAGTACAGTATCACACCGCACGACATAACGCCGCTTCCGTCCTCGCTGCAGAGCCAACTCCACGAAGAAGTCTCGATCCCTCACCCCACCTTGCTTCGAGAGACCCTGAGCCCAGAGGGAAGCACGCGTAAGGTCCTGTTGGGCTTGGAGGACGGCGCCCAGATCGAAGCTGTTCTGCTGCGCTACCGCAGGCGCTACACGGCCTGTGTCTCCACACAGGTGGGGTGCGCCTGCGGCTGCCGATTCTGCGCGACTGGCCACATGGGCTTTGTGCGCCAACTCGCGAGAGGGGAGATCGTCGCCCAGGTGATCCACTTTCAGCGGTGGCTCTCCGAGCAGGATCAGGCTGTGTCCAACGTCGTCTTTATGGGCATGGGAGAACCTCTGCTGAACCTCGAAGAGACGTTGGGGGCCATTCAGCGTCTGACAGACCCGCGAGGGTTGGCCTTCGCACCGGGGCGAATCACCATAAGCACAGCGGGGGTTGCCCCGGGCATTGTCCGCCTTGCAGAAATCCACCACCACTGGCCTACCAAGCTGGCCATTTCACTCCATGCAGCCACGGATGATCTGCGCGACACCCTTATGCCGATCAACAAGGCCTATCCCCTGGAAGATCTGTACGCCGCCGTCGCGACCTACACAAGCCAGACAGGGCGACGGGTGCTCTTCGAGTGGGTCATGATCGCTGACATTAACGATAGCCCCGAGCAGGCAGAGGCGCTGGCGACGTGGTTGCGTGGCCTCCCTGCCCACGTCAATTTGATCGAGCTCAACCCCACCGCCGGCTACGCAGGTGCCCCCTCATCCCCCGAAGCCGTGACAGCTTTTTCGGCAATACTGGATCGATATGCGATCCCGCATACTATGCGCCAGCGACGCGGAGGAAGCATCTATGCCGGGTGTGGTCAGCTCTGTGTGCCCAGCACGCGGGCAGAGGGTACCGGCCCTCCGCCCATGTAGTTGATTCGATAAGCTGGCGTAGACTCAGCCACCTCCATAGCGCCTTGCTACGCTGGCGCGCGCCCATCGCGGTAGCAGCCCTGCTTGTCACGCTTTTCACCTTAGAGTATGATTAGCGTTATACACTCTGCCGGGACCCAGAAACAACGTAGCCTTGGCGAGCGAGCCATCCTGCCATCCCTGAGGGAGCGTTATGAGTGGACTGACCCGTACCCAGAAGATCATCCTGCTTGTGCTTGCGGTGGCAGATGTCGTCGTCATCGGGGGAATGGCGGCGGTTATCCTCAGTTCGATGCGGGCCGCCGCACAGCCCGCACCTACCGCGACTGCCGACGTGGTGAACACACCCATTGTGGTCGCGACGTGGACACCCACGCCCACACTCACCCCCAGACCCACCATGCCGGCGAGGCTGACCAATACTCCGACTGCCACTGCGACGCCGCATCCGACTATGACTCCCACCGCTACCGCTACTGCTACTCCCATACCCCAGGCCACGATCCGTGTGACGCTCGAGGGCGCAAACTTCGACTACCTCCTGCCCAATCGCATCCCTGGCTGGACGTGGGATGCTTACGTCAACTACAAGCCCGGTGATCCCTACGATCCGGAGACCTCGTATGCCGAACCGGTGTTCACCGCCGCAGACGACCCAGCACGGCAGATCGATGGCACGACGCTGAAGGTCGAGACCATGCGTTGGCTCAGGTTCCGAGCCTGGGTGCATCAGACGGTGACCGTGACCGCCGGCAGCGCGGTCAGCTTCCAAATCAGAGCCAAGGCGTTCTCGTCGCTGGATTCCCTGATCGTCAAGGCTGGCATTGATCCTCGGGGCGCAGGCAACTGCCACGGCGCTCTGTGGGGCCAGGAGCTGCGCATAAACCAGGACAGTGGCATAGTCACACTCACCTCGCCAAGGGTGATCGCGGCGGCCATTCCCCCGACTCCGCAGGCCGAGGATCAGGAGGGCAGCGACGAGGAACCGGCCGAGAATCAGCCAGCACTGGGGCGCGTGACAGTCTGCTTCTCTGCCGAACCGTCCTACCCTCATATCAACAACGCCGCGTTCTTTGATCAAGCCTCACTCACGGTGGCTCCCCCGCGGTGAGCTGAAAGGAACAGCTATGGCTACCTCTGGTCCTTATGACGTGATCGTGGTGGGTGCCGGTCTGACCGGAGCCCTCGTGGCATCGATTCTTGCGGAAGAAGGCCTCCAAGTTGTCGTCTTGGAGGCGACCAAGGCCTTGGGTGGCACCGTGCGACGCGTGCCGGCTTTGGCGCTACTGGGTACCCCCGAGCCCTTCGCAGAAATCCAGACTCGCCATGGGGCCGAAGTGGGGCGCAGGATATGGGAGTTGACAGCCGAGAATCTGGCCCGCCTGGAGGCGTTGTTGGGACGGGCAGGAGCGACGTCCTGGAAACCGGGTAGTCTGCGGTTGGCCGTAGATACTGCACAGGCCGAGTCGTTTCGTGAGTCTGCTGCTCAGCTCAGTGCCCTTGGCTACACCGTCAAGCTGGAAGACGACAGCCGGTATGGCGATCTGGTCGCGCTCAATACCGCAGACGACTTGCTCTTTGAGCCTCAGGCGCTCATCAACAGCCTGTTGGACCACGAGAACATCATCGTGGAACTCAATGCCGAGGTTCATGCGATCAAGCCGCGGTCCGATGGCAGTCTCGCGGTGTGGGCCTATAGGCATTATCTCTGGGCCGACAAGATCATCTTCGCCAACGGCATCCATGCCGCACGCGTGGTCTCAGGCCTGGCAGAGGCCCTGCATCCCGCCTGCGTTCATACGCTGATCTTCGAAAACGCAAACGCTCTGGAACGGCCTCTCATCCTCAGTAACGGACGCGTCTGCTGCCTCCCCCACGGCGATCACGTCTATCTTGCCGGCTGGGATGACAACGAACTCGCCACGCTGGATCGCCTGGCGCCGGTTGTCAACCAGCTCTTCCCGGACTCCGCGGTGCTCGAGCGCTTTACAGCCTGGACCGCCCGCAGCGAGGACATGCTGCCGGTCGTCGGAAAACTCCACCAGATTCCCAGCGCCTACGTGGTGGACGGGCTGGGCCCGTTTGGGCTCAGCCTGGCCTTGATCGCGGCGGATCAACTGGTCGACGTGATCCTTGAGGATCGATCTCCTGAGCTCTTCGATGTCGGGCGATTTTGGCGCCAGGGCTAGCCGGCCACATGGATGAGTTTGGCGTAACTCAAGAGAGGGATACGTGAGAGAACAGCGGAAGGTCATAAGAGTCGCAATTGTGGACGACCATTTTTTCTTCCGCCAAGGTGTGCGCGATGTACTGAACGCCGAACCTGACATCACCGTCGTCGCAGAGAGCGGAGACGGGCGGGAGGCTCTGGACATACTCAGAGCCACGCTGCCGGATGTCGTTCTGATGGACGTGAATCTGCCCTCACTCAATGGATTGCAGATCACGCAGAAACTCAAGAACGAGCATCCCGACGTCAACGTGATCATCCTGACCGCCTACGATGACGAGGAGCAAATCTACCGGGCCATCCGGATCGGCGCTTCAGCCTACTTTCCCAAGGACGTCGCGCCAGCTCTACTCGTCGAGACAGTACACAGCGTTGCGGAAGGGTACTATATCATCGGCAACAATCGTCTGACACCTGATGAAGCTGAGCAGTGGCTTCTCGAGCTCTACCGTCGCTATGGCATCAGCCCGGAAGAAACGACGTTCTCCCCGTTGACCACTCGCGAGATGGAGATTCTGGAGCTGATCATCGAGGGATTGAGCAACAAGGAGATCGCGCGCCGGTTGAGTATTAGCCAGCAAACCGTCAAGAATCATGTAACCTCGATCCTTGCGAAGCTCAACCGCTCGGACCGCACCCAGGCAGCGATCTATGCACTGCGGCACGGATGGGTGCGTTTGCCCGAGTCGTGATGTGTAGCGCGCTTGCCACGAGGCTATGCCGCCGTGGCGGTGACATTGGCAGGCCATGGCGCCGACGAGAGCCAAGGTCCTAGATACGAGACGTCAAGGGGTAAGGTATGGTAGAAAGTAGCTGGGAGCAGTTCACGGATTTCTGCCGTCGAGGTTCCGACCAGATCCAACAAGAACTCAAAGAGATCGATATGCTGATCCAGCAGACGTCCAGCGAGGTGGATCGCTTCATGCAAGCGAATGCCCGCGCTGTTGCGCGTACCCGGCAGATCGAGGCGACGTTCGACACGGTCCCGCGTGAGGACATTCGCAAGACCTACGACACGCTCATCGAGAACCAGCAACGCCTCTTTACAATGCGCGGGCAGCTTGAGAAACTCCAGAGCGATCAGAAGAACCTGACGCGCATCGCCGAGCTCTATGAGCGAGTGCTGGGGTACGCGCCGCCCGATGACGTGGGTCAGACGAACGGGAATGGTGGCAAACCACTAGGCACGCCGCAGGCTATGGTGATCAGCATCATCGAGGCTCAGGAGCAGGAGCGCCTGCGCCTGTCGCGCCAGATGCACGATGGACCGGCACAGTCGCTCACCAATCTGGTTCTGCAGGCTGAAATCTGTGAGCGGCTGTTCGATCGCGACCCCGAGCGAGCGCGAGGCGAACTCGCCGAACTCAAGAAGAACGTTGTCAACGCCTTCAAGAAGGTGAAGGTCTTCATCTTCGACCTCCGCCCGATGATGTTGGATGACTTGGGCTTGGTTCCAACGGTTCGTCGTTACGTGGACGGCATCACCGACGAGGGTTTCACCGGCTTGACACTCAAGGTAACAGGCAAGGAAAAACGTCTGCCTGCGCATAAGGAGGTCACGATCTTCCGCGTGATTCAGACCCTGATCCACCTGGCGCGTGAGCAAAGCCAGGCGTCAAGCATCAACATCCACCTCAATATCGAGGACGACGAAGTCAACGTAGCCATCGACGACAACGGCATGGGCGCGGAAATCGACGAGGCGCTCAGCTCACCCGATGCAACGAAGCTCAGTCTGCCAACGCTCCGCGAGCGGATCGAGATGCTGGGGGGCACGATCCACTTCTTCAGCGCTGTTGGACAGGGCCTACGGGTGAACTTCTCAATGCCTGTCGAGGCCCGTACGGAATAGGCCATCTCGCGCCGCCGCCCTCCTGACCCAACCTCAGTGCCGGCCCTTAACCCGAGTGCTAAGGGCCGGCTTGGACATCAGGCACTTGGCCAGCCCCTGACGTTTTTGCTTTCCGTTGCCTCTTGACAATTGATCCTGGACTATGCTATAGTAGATTGCTGTCAGCACAGGCGGCAGCTGCCGCCCGTGCTCTTTTTTTGGCTTTCAGTTGACAAGTCCCTGATATTGGATACGCTATTCGCGCCATTCTGCCCATGCGCCGATTGCGCCGGGCGGTTTTCGCGAATGGCATGATTTCTGGCAGTAGAAGGAATTCTGGTCTTGGCTTTGGAAGAGAGATTCGAAGAAGAACAAGAAGAGGAAATCGGCACCCTCACTCTCACCGAGTATCGGTCCGGCGAAGAACAACTTCTGGCGCTGGGATATGAGCGCGGATATGTTACCTACGAGGATATCCAGCGGGTTTTCCCAGAGGCAGAGGATGATGTCGCGCGGCTCGACGAGGCGATTTCGGCCCTGATGGAATCAGGGATCGTGGTTGGCGGCCCCGGGGAGAAGATCCCCGAGAATCTTGCGCGGGTTATGGGGCTCGACGACATAGATGAAGGCGACGAGATTCGGGCCGAAGAGGACATCTACCGAGCCATCGAGGTCGATGACACCATCGGCCTCTACCTCAAGGAGATTGGCAAAGTTGCCCTCCTGACCGCCGAGGAAGAGGTCTCTCTGGCGAAACGTATGGAGATCGGCAAGAAGGCGCAGGCCAGGCTTGGCACTGGCAAGTATCCCAGCGAGGATAGGCGTCACGAGTTGGAGCTCCAGCTCGAAGATGGTATCCGGGCCCGCGAGCACCTCATCCGCGCGAACTCCAGGCTGGTCATCAGCGTTGCCAAGAAGTACATCGGGCGGGGCGTGCCCTTTCTGGATCTGATCCAGGAGGGCAATATCGGCCTCATCCGCGCCTCCAACAAGTTTGACTACAAACGCGGCCACAAGTTCTCGACGTACGCGACCTGGTGGATCCGCCAGGCGGTGACCCGCGCCATCGCCGATCAGAGCCGTACGATCCGCGTCCCCGTGCATATGGGGGACCAGATCAACAAGATGCTGCGTATCTCCCACCAGCTAACGCAACGCCTGGGGCGCAGCCCCACGCCTGAGGAGCTGGCAGCCGAACTGGAGATTCCTGTGCGCAAGGTCGAGCAAATGCTCGACGTGGCGCGTCGTCCCCTGTCGCTGGAGATGCCGACGGATGAGGAAGGTGAGAGTACGCTGGGAGACTTCGTCGAGGACAGCGACAGCCCGTCGCCCCCAGACAAAGTCAGCTCGGCTATGCTCAGAGACCAGCTGATGGAAATCCTCGTGGACCTTCCTCCCCGCGAGGTCAAGATCCTACAGATGCGCTATGGCTTGCTCGACGGTCAGACCTATACACTCGAGCAAGTGGGCAAGAAGCTGGG